>Ga0209390_10002149_pt1 | contig 35640 bp, 18 predicted proteins | sample BON01_FD_187212 | JGI IMG/M metagenome (GOLD analysis project Ga0209390, IMG submission 187212) | Freshwater microbial communities from Lake Bonney liftoff mats and glacier meltwater in Antarctica - BON-01 (SPAdes) (version 2) | ecosystem: Environmental > Aquatic > Freshwater > Ice > Glacier...
GGGGGGGGGGGGGGGGGGGGGGGGGGGCGGCGTCGTGTGTAATTTTTGTTCCGTGTCAACCGTGTCAACGTGTTCGGCGTTGCGTTTTGTTTTGTGGTGGTGGCAAAGGAGGGGAGGGTGCGAGTGTTGAGTGGTGACGTGACGGTTGGCAGTGGCGGCGGGCATCAATGGAGCAACGCGTGTCTGCCGTGTGCGGGCGATCGGGGCGGAAAGAGGGACGCGAAACGCCGACGCCGACGCCGACGCCGACGCCGCCGCCGCCGCCGCCGTCGCTGCCGCCGCCGGCAGAACAAACGTTCAAACAGAAACTCAACTGCGCACGTGCTTCTCCTTTGGCACGGTCTCCTCCTCGATGGTGGCCTTGATGACGGCGACGTACAGATCCTGTGTGTTGCGCGTGCGTGGATTAGGGGGGAGGATGCGTAAGCCAACGTGACAAGGGGCCCAAAAAGGGGCGGGCGGCGACACCCAAGGAGGAAGCTGCGGCTGACCGTCCGACCGTCGGCGGCGCGCGTGCCGGAACACACGCCTCCCATCGCTCGCTCTTCGTCTGAGGAGCATCCGCGGCCGACCTCTGGGCCAGAGGTTGTCCGCGGACCACGCGCGTCGAATGGGCCCGCGTCCAAGATCCCGCGTCGCGTTTGCGGCGAGTGCAAAGGGGCGCGCGCAACCCCGAATGGAGGAGGAATGAGGAAACCCCCCCTCCCTCACTTGTTGCGAGAGAACGCCCCGCCTCTCTTCCCACGCGACCAAGCCAACGAACCTGCGTCCCGTCGCTCTTGATCCGCGCGCCGATGACCTTGCACCGGTCCTTCAGGTAGGCCCCGAAGTTGGCCGTCGAGCGGATGTCGACGGCCATGGTGTTTTTCTCTTCTCGCGGTTCGTGGGGTTCCTCTCCCTTATGCTTTCTTGCTCGCGGCAAACGGCTCCCGCGTGGGCTCTTGTCGTCGTGGTCGAGGGAGCGCGGCCTCTCTTGTGATCGATCGGGTCCAGCGGCGTGTGGGTTTCGGAAGAGGAGGGCAGTGAGGCGACGACGAGGGGTGGAGGTCAAGGGGGGCAATTGGAGCTCTTTGATTCGGCCGGCGAGAGGCGCGCCCCAAGTGTCGCCCGGCGCTCCTCTTGGCCCCTTGGCCGCACGAGGCGTGGCGGGGCAACAGTAATCTGCCCGACAAAAGACGGCACAGCGCACAGAGAAAGAGGAAGAAGTAAAACACATCGGTCTAAAGATCTATAGCCCTGGCGCAGAGGGACAGAGGTTGGCGCACCCAGCAGGACAGAGAAGAAACAAGAGAGGAGAGGGCGGCGCAAAACCGCGCGCCCATCTCGCCCCCGCTCGCTCGGGCGAGAAACCAATGGCCGCCGCCCCGCGCCCGCGCCGTCATCACAACCAAAAACGGGAGCGGGAAAAAAAGAGGGCCCGCCGCGAGCCAGGCCCTTCGTAACTCACTTCCACCACGGCGCCACGCCCGTGCGGAAGTCCGTCTCCGTCCACGGCGCGAACTGCACCACGCCGCTCTCCGCCACCGAGGCGTGCGCCAGGGCGAGCGACAGCGGCGCCGGGCCCCGGATCACCTTGCCCTCGGCGTTGTACTGCGACCCGTGGCACGGGCACTTGAACTTGTTCTCGGCGCCGACCCAGGGGACCACGCAGCCCAGGTGCGTGCACACGGCGTTGAGGCCGTACGACTCGATCTTGGCCTCGCCGTTGACAATCAGGTAGGTCGGGTCGCCCTTGAGGCCCTGCGTCAGCTCGCGCGTGTTGGCCGGGTGCGTCTTGAGCCACGCGTTCTCGGTCACGTCGTTGCCGAGCGCGTCCTTGGCGGCCTGGCCGCCCGTGCCGCCGCCCGAGCTGCGCGAATTGGTTGACAGAGGGGGAGCGGGTGGTGGGTTTTGGGGTTGGGGAAGAAAAAGGGGGTGGGTTTTGTGCCGGTGAGCGAAAGCGTCTCTCGCTCTCGGCGGTCGGGACGCATGGCGCCGGCGGCCGGGGTGGGCGTCGCCTCCTCTCCCTCGTTGCGGATTGGAGGAAAACGAGTTTGGGCGGTCCGCACGCGCGCGTCGGGCGCGATCGGGGCCGGGAGAGGCGCTCCGATACAGATGCACGGTCGGACCGGACCGGGCGGCCGGAATTGCGGGCCGGTCGGGCAAGGGGCGGGGCGCGCCGGCGAGGGCAAAGAAAAAGGGGCGGAGAGAGCGTCCTCGTCCTTCCTCCTCGTTGCTCTCTCTCTTTCGACGGCCCGCGCCATGTCAATGCAAAGTTCTTGCGCGCGCACGACTCACGACTTGGGCACGAAGAACGTCAGGTACTGCGCGCGTTTGGTGGGGGGAGGGAAAGGGAGGAGGAAAAAGGGCGAGTGGGTGTGAGCATTGCCACAGAGTGCAGCAGAAAAACCAATTTTGGTCGCGGATCCGCCGTCGCCGTCCGACTCACCGGTCCGGCCAGGCCGAGGACGGGGAGGCCGACGCCGCCCGCCAGGAGCAGGTTCATCGTCGTGCGCTTCTCCGGGCTGGGGACCTCGCCAGCAGTAGCGGCGGACGCGCGGACCATGACGGGCTTGCGCGCGCGCGTCGCCTGCGTGGCGCGCGTGGCCTGGACGCGCGTCTGCTTCATGGAGAGGGCCATCTTTGTGATATTGACTTGTGGTTCTAGATGAAGGGGCGGATTGGTGAGGTGATTGGAAATGTTGCGTGGGTTAGGGGGGGGCGCGACGGGTCTTGTCAAGACGGCGACGGCGACGGCGACGGTCGGCGTCATTCGCCGTCACGCCCTCGCCGCAGACTCGCCGTCGGGCTGCAAATCTGATAAATACCCCCCCCCGTCAACCCTCGCGTCTGTCTCACACACAACACTGTGCAACACCACGCGTCGGCAGGCATCGAATCGCTGTCCCACCTCGGTCACGACGGCGACGGTCAGGACGGCGACGGTCAGGACGGCGACGGCGCGCATGGAGGAGCCAGGGCGGGCGACGCCAAAACGCGGGGCATAAGGCGGGGGGGAAGCCTGCGGTCTCTCTCGACCGCCGCTCATTCCCTCGAATTGACACCCTCTCCTCTTTGAATAGATCACCGCGGCCCAGCAGCATGCGGCCGTCGGTGCCCGTGCGGGTGCCCACAGGTGAGACGGGCGGATGTCGACAGAAAGCGCTTTCTCCCTCATACGACCCGCCTGGTTTTTGATCCCCGATGGGAACCGGTGCGGCGCGCGCGCCGCCCATCGGTTGGCCAATGCCTAGTACCGGCCCGTGCTTCTCACCTCTCTGTTCTCGGCACACACAACAACCTCGACAACCCCGGCCGCCGAACGCCGAACGCCGAACGCCGAACGCCGTCACCGCCGCCACCGCCGCCGCTCGGAAAAAAATACACAGCGCCGCTCGCCGTCGCCGTCGCGCTCGGTTGGCTCGCCCTCAACCTCCTCGCTTTCCACGAGCCCTCGCGCCGGTGGCCGGTCCTCTCCTACGCCTACGAGCCGCTCATATTTGCCCTGCGCTCCGGAACGTACGTGCGGTCGGTCGCCGCGGCGCTGTGGCTGGCGCACCTGCTCGAGGCCGGGTATGCCGCCGCTGTCTGCGCCGATGCGGGTCTGCCCGCGGCGCAGGCGGCCGGGTGGGCGCTCGTAACCTTCTCGATGGGCTTTGGGGTGCTGCCGGGCCTGCGGCGGGACGTGCGGCGGGCGGCGGAGCGGCACCGGCGGGGGGTCCGGAGGGCGCTGGCCGAGGGGGCGTCGCAGGGGCGGCGGCTCGGCAGCGGCAATGGGGGGGGCGGGGGGGGGGGCGGGGCGCGCTCAGCCGCCGGCTGAGCGCGCCGCCGTTTTTTGTATCCTCGAGCTCTTCTTCTTCTTCTTTTCCTTCTCGTGGTTGTTTTTTGGCCTCCTCTCTCGCTCTCCCTCTCTCTTTGTTTCTGTGAGCCGACCACAATCGATCGCGGGTGTCGCAAAGCATCTGCTCGCAGCCACCGGCGAAAAAAAGAGCCGCCCCGCGCGGCGACCCCACCGTCCCTTGCAGGCGAGCGACAACACACAAGAGGAGGCGCCGGCGGCGGGCGGTCAAGCGGACGGCGGGGCCTCTGCCTTCCTTTTGTTCTCTCTCGCGTGGGCGCGGGCCAAACGCCCCATCACCCTGCAGGCCTGGCCGGAATATGGCGCCCTCTGGCAGGACGCTCGCTCGGGGTGAGGTTCCCGCCCGCGCGCAGAGATAGATAGAAAGGGGCGGCACAAGAAATTGCCCCTTGGTGCGGCGGCGGCCGGCGGCGGGCCTCCCTCTCCGAAAAACGCGCCCCCCGCTCCGCTCACTCTCTCCCCGCCTTTTCCCCATTTCCAACACCAAAACCAACCGCCACGCGCAGCCCAAGCCTGGCGCGAGGAGCACCGCCGCCGCGACGAGAGCGCGCGCGTCGACCTGGCCGCCCGCGTCGCCGAGGACCGCGCGCTGCGCCATGTCGCCGTGCGCGACGAGCGCCTCGCCGCCGCCGCCGCGCTGTTTTTCCCGCCGTTCTTGCCATCGCAGTCGCAGTCGCCGTCCTCGTCGTTTCCGGGCGCCGCCGCCGCCAAGACCAACTTCCCCGTCGCCGCCGCCGGCTCCCGGTCGACGCTCGAGGCCGACGCGCGCCTGGTCGCCGCGCGCGAGGCCGCCGAGCGCGCCGCGGCCGAGCGCCGCGCCTTCGAGGCCGAGCGCGACGCCCGCGAGGAGGAGCAGCTCGGGCGCGAGCGGCGCGGCGCGTGCGAGGCGAGGCTGCGGCGGCAGGCGGTCTTCGGCAGCCGCGAGCTGACGGAGCTGGCCTCCCGGCTGCGCGCCGCGCGCGTGGCCAAGGCGCGCGACGCGCAACTCGCCGAGCGCGCGGCCGAGGCAGCGGCGGAGGCCGAGGGCGAGGCCGCCCTGGCCGCCGGGCGGCTCGAGCGCGCGCGGCTGGAGGACGCGCGTGACGCCCGGCGCGCGACCGCGCGCCGCGCCGCGGGCCTCGACTCGCTGCGCTCGCTGCGCGACCAGGCCGACCGCGACCGCGCCGACGCCGCGCGCGAGGCCGAGGATGAGTACAGTCGCGACCGCGCGGCGGCGGCGGCGCTCGAGCGTCGCCTGGCCGACGAGGACGCCGAGGGCGAGGCCGGCCGGCGCGCCAAGCAGGCCGAGACGCGGCGCCTGATCGCCGAGTCGCTGCGCGCCCGTGAGGAGCGGCGCCTGGAGCTCAGCGCCGCCGAGGCCGGGGAGCTGGCGCGCCTGGAGCGGCACCGCGAGAGCGCGCGAGAGCGCGAGCGGCGCGACGCCGAGGCGGCGGCCAGGCGCGCCGAGGCGGCCGAGCGCCTCTACGGCGAGGCGCGCGCCCGGGTGGAGGAGGCGCAGCGCGCGCGGGAGGAGGAGCAGCGCCTGATCGACCTGCTGCGCCAGGAGGAGGCCGACCGCGCCGCCGAGCGCGAGGCCGAGGCCGCCCTCGCGCGACAGAGGCGCGCAAAGGAGGCGGCCGCGCTAGACCGCGCCGCCGTCGCCGCGCGCGCCGAGTCGCTCGCCGCGGCGCGCCGCGAGGCCGCCGCCCGCGAGCGCGCCGACGGCCTGGCCGCCTTGCAGCAGGAGGAGCGCCTGCGCGCGCTGGGAGAGGCGGCCAGGCGGCGCGCCCTGCAGGAGCACCGGGACGCCGTGGCGGCGGCCGCCGCCGCGCGGCAGCAGGCGCTCGAGGCCGGTGCGGCGCTAGAGCGGGCCGAGCGGGGGTGCGCGGCGGCGGCCGAGGCCGGCACGCGCGCGCTGGTGGCCGAGGAGGCGTCGCGCCTGCTGGGCGAGGCGCGGGCGGAGGGCCTGCTGGACGCGGTGCTCGCGGCCTCGGGCGCGGGCTTGGCGGCCGCGGCGCTCGCGGGGGGGGAAGGAGGCGGGGCCGGGGGGGCGACAGCGGCAGCGACGGCGACGGCGACGACGGCGACGGCGGCGGCGGCGAGAGCGACGGCGGCGGCGGCGACGCGCGCGGCCAGGCGGACGCCCACGAGCCGCCGGCTCTGGTAAATGATGGCGACGAGCGCTTTCGAATGTAACCGACGACAACGGGTGAAACAACACGGTTGGGGCGGCGAGACGACGAGATGATGGATGTGGCAGCGACGGCGGCAGCAGCGACGCGGCGACTCCCTCCGCTTTCGGCGACGGCGACGGCGGCGGCGCCGATTGATCGCCACCCGAGCCGAGCGCGGGGACCAATGCTGAAAGAGCCCCCCCCCTTCCCACTCTCTTCTGGGCCCTCGCAGCCCTCGCACACTTAGGAAACCAGGCCCCGACCCACCCAACCCCCACTAGCGTCCCTCACTCTCTCTCTTGCCAGTAGTAGCTAGCCGCGAACCCATCAAAAACTCCCACGCCCCAGTGGTTTTCTCCACGCGCCCCGAGAGCAGCAGTCAGCGCCGCGGCCGCCCACGCGGCCGCCCGTGCAATGGCGCCCGGCGCTCTGTGGCGCCGGGCCTCCCGCGCGAGCAGGGTTCCGGCGGCGGCGGCGGCGGCGGCGGCGGCGGCGGCGGCGGCGGCAATGGCGGCGAGAACGGCGAGAACAGCGCCAGCGCCGCGCGCCTTCCGCCTTCTCCTTCTCCCCCTCCTCCTCCTGGTCGTCGCCGGCCCCTCGATCGCCGCCGCCGTGCCCGCCGCGCCCGTCGCCGTGCGCCTGTCCGGCGGCGTCGGGCCCCTGGGCGGTTTCACCGTCAGCGCGACGGTCAACGGCGCCGCGCCCCCCATCGACATGGCCGTCGACTCGGGCAGCACGCTCACTTTTGTAGAGCCGCCGGGCGGCGGCGGAAGCGGCGGCGGCGGCGGCGCGGGCGCGCGGCGCCCCTTCCCCTCGCTGGGCGAGCCCTTGCCCTGCGACGCCCGGTCGTGCCCGTGCGACATCGCGTGCGGGCACGGGTGCGACCTGCCGCTGCCGGAGTACGCGCTGGGCGCGTTCGGGCCGGCGATGCCGCGGCCGCTCGAGGGGGAGGGCGCCTACGCCGGGGCCATCGGCGGCGGCGGCGGCGGCGGCGGCGGCAGCGGCGGCGGCCCGGGGGCAAGCGCCAAGGGCGCGGCGCCCGCTGCAGCCGCGGGCAAGCCCAAGCCCGCGCCCGCGCCCAGCAAGCCCGCGCCCGCGCCCGCGCCCGCGCCGCCGCCATCGCAGCAGCAGGCAAGGCAGGACCCGAAGCAGCAGGCGAAGCAGCCTCCGCCTGGAAAGCAGCCGCCGCCGCCGCAGAAGCAGCAGCAGCAGCAGCGGCAGCAGCAGGCAAAGCCGCCGCCGCCCGCAAAGCAGCCGGCGCCGGCCAGGCCGTCCCCTGCCGTGACGGGGCGCCGCCGCCTGGCGCTCCTGCGCGACGCGCCCAACGCCACGCTCCCGCAGCAGCAGCAGCAGCAGCAAGGCCCCGGCGGCGCCCCCCGCCCCCCCGCGCCCGCCGGCAAGCAGCCGGCTGCTTACGTCGACCCCGCCGGCGGCAACGCCGCCGGCGCCCGCTGCGCGTTCGACGCCGGGTACGCCGACGGCGGCGGCGTCGAGGGGTACATATACGCCACCCGCCTGGAGCTGGGCGGCCGCGGCAGCCGCGGCTCCCTGCCCGCGACCCTCGTGCCCGTCGGCGCGACCGTGGCGGCGGCGCTGCGCGGGCCCGGCAGGCTGCCGGCGCCGCTGGCGGTGGCGGACGGATTTGTGGGGCTGGGCCGCTCGCCCAGCGCGCTGCAGGCGCTCCTGCAGCGGTCGCCCGAGGTCGTGCGGGCGGCGGTGGCGGCGGCGGTTTCGGCGCCCCTTAGCAAGGGGCACCCGACGCCAGGCGGGGCGTCGCCGTCGTCGTCAGCGTCGGCGTCGGCGTCTTCATCGTCGGTGGCGCCGCCCGCCGACTGGGTGGGCGAGGGGTCGGGGCACGTCGGCTTTTGCCTGGGCGCGCCGACGGGCGGCGCCATGCTACTCGGCGGCGCGAGCGCGGCCGACGCCGGGCGCGCGCTGCTGCCGCGCTCGGCGGCGCCGCCGGCGTTCGCGCCCCTCGTGCGCGTCAAGGAGGACCCTTGGCTTTGGTCGGTGCGCGGCAGGGGGGTGCGGGTGGTGCCTCAGCTGGCGCCGGGCGGCGAGGCCGGCGGGCCGCAGCGCTTTGCGGCGGCCGCCCACGCCCTCGCGACCGCCGACCTTGGGGGAAGCGGCGGCAAGGCGGCGCCCTCCGCGCCGCTGGACGCGCGCGTGCCCGCCTTCTCCTTCGACACGGGCACCACCTCGGCCCTGGTGCTGCCCGCGGCCGGCGGCGCCTATGCAAACCTGACCGCCGCGCTGCAGCGGGCCGTGGCTGCCGCCAACGAGCGGCTGCCCGCGGGCGCGCCGCAGCGGCTGCTGCCAAACGGCGACCTGTGCTGGCTCGCGCAGGGCGCCGTGGCCACGTACGAGGCGGCCATGGCGCAGCTGTCGGTGCAGAAGGCGGCCGACGAGATCATTCGCGAGGTGCGGGCGGCCGGCGCCCGCAACAGGCAGGCCGAGCTGGCGGCAGCGGCGGCGGCGGCGGCGGCGGCGGCGGCGGCCGGCGGCGGCCCTCGCGCGCCCCCTCCCCCCCCTCCTCCTCCTTTGGCGGCGGCAGGGAGGGCCGGCAGCGGCCGCCGCCTCCAGGACGCGCCCAAGCAGCAGCCGCCGCCGCAGCAGCCGCCCCTGGCCTCGGGCCCGCCCGTCATCAAGACCGTCCTTGGCGACGAGGGCGCGCGCGGCCACGGCCCCGCGCCCCAGCAGGGCGGCCCCTCGCCCCAGCAGGGCGGCGGCGTCCAGGGCGACGCCGGCTTTGGCGGCGGCCCCCTCGGCCCCAACGCCGCCGCCTCCAAGCCGCGCACGGGCCACGGCGCGGGCCCCCCGCCCGCCGCCATCGCCGCCGCCACCGAGAAGCTCGAGGCGCTGGGCGGGCCGGACGCGGTCGACGACCTGGCGCTCGCGCTGTTTCCGGACTTGGTCCTCGAGCTCGCCGCGCTGCCAACGGGCGGCGGCGACAAGGGCGGCGGCGGCGGCGACAAGGGCAGCGGCGGCGGCGACAAGGGCGGCGGCGGCGTCAGCGCCAAGGACGCCGCCGACGCCGCCCGGCGCGGCCCGCCCCTGCGCCGCATCGTCGTCCCCGCCTCGTCCTACGTGCTCGTGCCAAAGCGCGACCGCGTCGACGTCGGCGCCCGCTTCGTGGACGCCGCGTGCGCCGCCGACGGCGACGGATGGGGCGAGCAGGGCGGCGGCGAGCAGGGCGGCGGCGGCCCCGGCGGCGGCCCCGGCGGCGGCGGCGGCGGCGGCCCTGGCGGCGGCGGTCCTGGCGGCGGCGGGTGCGACCCGGAGCGCCGCGCCGCCCTGGCCGAGCTGGCCACGGGCCGCTACTGCGCGCTCATCAGCGCCGCGAACGAGGCGCAGCCCGCCACCACCGCGCTTGTCGGCGCGGCGGCCATGCGCGGCGCCGCGGCGCTGCTGGACGACGGCCCCGGCGCCGGCACGCTCGGCTGGGCGCACGGCGTCGACTGCACGGCCGCCTTTGGCGGGTGACACTGTCGGCGCGTGTGTGTGCGTTTGTATGGTCGCGCGCCTGGGCCCTCGAGGCGCCCTTGTCCCCCCCAGTTTCGCTTGCTCGCCGCCGGAACCAAGAAAGAAAGAAAAAAACGCTTATTTGTTTTTCCCCCAGTTTCGCTTGCTCGCCGCCGGAACCAAGAAAGATAGAAAAAAACGCTTGTTTTTCCCCCAGTTTCGCTTGCTCGCCGCCGGAACCAAGAAAGATAGAAAAAACCCTTATTTTTCCCCCAGTTTCGCTTGCTCGCCGCCGGAACCAAGAAAGAAAGAAAAAAACGCTTATTTTCCCCCCCGTTTCGGGGCCGCGCTTTCGCCTGCCGCCGCCAAAAGTTCCGACCGAATTCTCTTGCTGCCTTCCCTATCCGCCCTCCCCCGACGGGCATGATCGCCCGATGGCCGAGTGTTTCCCTCTCTGGCACGGCCCCACCCATCATGACCGCAAAGGGAACGCCTGCGCGATCCTCAGTTGATCGGCTGCGCCCGGGTTTTTTTCGTGGTTTTTGTTTTTGTCGCGCTCTCCCCGCCACTTTCTCGTGTTTTTTCTTTTTTTGAAGCTTCCCCCCCCTCCTATGTTCCGCGCGCCTCCTCTCCCTCTCGAACTCCGTCAGCACTGAACCAACCACCACCACCCCCTGTAATCATCCGCGGGCCTCCACCACCCTCCCTTTTTCCCACGGACCGAAGACCCAAACCCCTCTCCCGATGCCTCCCCTCCTCCGCGGCTGAGGGGCCCAGGGCCTCGTCAGCAGGGGGCGCGGCGCGCGTGCGGCGCGGCGCGCGCCCCTCGCGGGGGTCGATCGCCGTTGGAGTGACGGCTAGCTCGTGAGAGGGAGAGAGAGGAAGAGAGAGGGGGAAGGGTACCGCGATGCCGCGCGCGCACTGCGACCCGGGCGCCAACGTCTGGATCGCGCAGCACTTTCGCGACTGCATCTACACGTGAGTTTCATCGCGCGCATCGAGGCGGCTTGCCTGCTCACCGACACGGAGAGACAGGGAGAGCCAGACAGCCGCCGCCGTCGACATCGCTCGTCCGCGTGACGACGACGACGGGGACGCCCCCGCCGCGCTCTCTCCTATCTCACGCGCAAACCCCCCCCGCACATGCAAAACAACGCCCAAATGCACCCGGAACCAAACACAACAGCCCCCGCGACCTCGCCGGCTTCTCCGTCGGCATGGTCGCCATCTCCCTGTGGATCGTCGCCCAGGCGCCCCAGTTCTACGCCAACTGGCGGCGCCAGTCGGCCGACGCGCTGTCGCCCTTCTTCCTGGCGCAGTGGCTCGCGGGCGACACGACCAACCTGCTGGGGTGCCTGCTGCAGGGCGAGCAGCTGCCGACCACCACGTACACGGCCATGTACTTCGTGGCGGCCGACGTGGTCATGGTGTTCCAGTACGCCTACTACGGGGCGCTGCAGCGGGCGAGGGCGCGCGCGGGCGCGCTGGGCGCGGCGCTGGCGGCAGCGGCGGCGGCGGCCGGCGGCTGCGGCGGCGGGGCTGGCGCCGGCGCGAGCAGCGGGGGTGGCGGCGGTGGTGGCACGGCAGCATCCGGGTCGCGCCACCGACATCATCACCACCACCACCACCACCACCACCGCCGGGACGCCGACGGGGGGCAGCAGCAGCAGCAAGAGCAGCAGCAGCAAGGGCGGAAGGACGGGCCGCCGCCGCCGCCGCCGCCGCCAGTGACAGGACCGGCAGCACAAGCAGCAGCAGCAGCTGAAGCCGTAAGGAGCGGCGACAGCGCTTCTCTTGCAGCGGCGGCAACATCAGCGCCGCCGGCCTCCTTCGGGCGCGAAGGCGGCAGCCCGGACTTGGAGGCGGGCGAAGGGCAGAGGGGCCCTCAGGCGGCGGCGGCGGCGGCGGCGGCGGCGGCGGCATTAAGCAGTGGCGAGGCGAGCGACAGCGGCGCCGAGGAGTGCGATCACGACGAAGGCGACGCGCGGCCCCCCAACGGAGGCGTCGACTTGAGGAGGCCGTCCACCCTGGCGCGCTCGGGGCCGGGCGGCGGCGTCGGTGTGGCCCAGGGCGCAGCGTTGGCGGCGGCAGCCGCGCTGGCGGCGCTCTCTCGGCCCTGGCCTCTGCCCGCCCAAGCCGCCAACGCCGGTCGCAGGCGCGGCTTCGCCGGCCTGGCCGTTGCCACAGCCGCGCTCGCGGCCGTCGGCGTCGCGGCCGTCGCCCTGCGCGGCCCCTCTCCGCTTTCCGCCAGGGGCGGCGGCCTCTCCGGCGCCGCCATGCCGCCGCCGGGCGACGCCGGCCCCCCGCCCCTCCCGCCGCCGCCGCCGCCCCTCGCCCCCCCCCCGCCGGCGCCGAGCTGGTCCTACGTCGCGGGCACCGCCCTCGGCTGGACGTCCACGGGCATGTACCTCGCCTCCCGCGTCGCCCAGATCCGCCGCAACAGCGCGCGCCGCTCGACCGAGGGGCTGGCGCTGGCAATGTTTGTGGCGGCAGCGCTCGCAAACCTGTGCACGGGCACGGCCATCCTCCTGCGCGCGGGCGGGCAGGCGCAGCGCTTGGCCCAGCAGGCGCCCTGGGTGGCCGGCAGCCTGGGCACCATCTCGCTGGACGGGGTGATCCTGGCGCAGAGCGCCGCGTACGGCCGCGGGGCGCGCGCGCGGCGCGAGCGGCGCGCGCGGCGGGAGGGCGAGCGCGAGGCGGCGGCGGCGGCGGCGGCGGCGCGGCGGGCCGGGGACGAGGGGCGGGGCGGGGGCGCGCGGCGGCACGCCCATCCCCCACCGCACGCGTTGCGCGGCGGCGGCGGGCTCGAGCCGAGCGCGAGCGGGGGGCAGGACGGCGACGAGGAGGAGGCGCAGTCGCTTGTGTGGCGGACAAGCGGCGGTGGCAATGGCGGCCGCGGTGGCGGCAGTAGCGGCGCGGGGACGTCGCATTTTGAGGACGGCGCGGCAGGAACGGCGCAGAGGTCGGGTGGGTCGATGGCGGAGACCTCTGCTGCGTCTCCCGCGGCGGCGGACGGGCAGGCGACGGCGGCGGCAGCAGCAGCAGCGAGAGCAGCGCAGGGCAACGGCGGCGGCGGCGGCGGCAAGGCGGCCGCACCCCGCTCGTCTGCCGTCGCCGCCGCCGCCGCTGCTGCCGCCGCCGCCGCGCGCGCGGCGATGGCCGCCGCCGCCGCCACAGCTCCCACCACCACCGGGCCCAACGGGACCAGAGACGGTGGCGGCGGAAACGACCTCCGCACGCCGCTCCTGCAGCAGGGCGCGCCGTTTTTTGGCGATTAAAACACGTTTTTCCTCCGTAGAACTTGTATTGGTCCCTTTGAGAATGGGCTAGGAGGGCTGCCGTCCCTGCGGTCGCCCCTCCTCCTCTGCTACATCATCATATCCTAGTTTTGCGAAGTACGTGGAACAGAAATAGATCGGCCAGCAAAAAGGGCTTTTCGAAGCGAGATGTGGCCGTCGGTTTCTTTTTTTGGCGACGGGCACGACGACGGTGTGCCGCACAAAAAACACAAATCGACACCCGCGTCTCGGCGCCTCGAGTGCCCTTGTGAGCATCTCCGCACTCGTTCTTGACCTTTCGCCATCCATCCATCTCCTCTGCTCGCTGGCATTCCCTCCTGTGAGCCGCGTTCCCGACCCCTTCCTTTCGTCCGACCTCGACTCAACGAACCGTTTCGCGGATTCTCATCGAAAAGACCCGCCAATCTCGAGTCAACCAGAAGGAGCACACATGCACGACGATACCTGGCGCGCCGGGCTGTCGGCCGCGGCCGCGGCGGCGACGAACAGGCGCGCGGCGGCCGCGGCGGCAACGGGCGCTGGCGCGACGACGACATCGGCTTCGGCGGCGGCAGGGCTCTGCTCCCGCTCGCGCGCAGCGCCGCGCTCAGCCGGCGGCCTGCTTGCCCCGCCGGCGAAAAGCGGGGTTTGGAGCGATAGCGGCGGGGGCGCGGGCGGGGGCGGCGGCAGCATCGGCGCCGGCGGCGGCCGCCGCGGCAGCAGCGCAGGCGGCGGCGGCGGGCAGGCCCCTTGCGCCGCCCCCCGTCCGAGCCTTGCGCGCCCTCTTCCCGCGGCGACCGCCGTGCGCCCCCCGCCGCCCGTTCCGCCGGCCCGCGGCGCCTTTGCGTCGCGCGAGCCGCGGCAGCAGCAGCGCCGCTCCGCCACCAGCAGCGGCGGCGGCAGCGCGAGCAACGGCGGCGGCGGCGGCGGCGGCGGGTGGGGTTCGGCCACGTTCGACCCCGCCCCGCCGTACGAGCGGCCGCTGACCTCAGCGCTCGCCCGACTCTCCGGAGGCGGCGGCGGCGGCGGCGGCGGCGGCGGCGGCGGGGGCGTCCCGCCGCTGCCGCGCTCGCTGCAGCCGTCCCGCCAGCCCTCGTTCCTGATATCGACGTCGCTGGCGGCGGCGGCGGCGGCGGGCGTGGGGTTGGCGGGCGCCGGCGAAGGCGATTATTCGGACGACGATCCCCCCGGCATGTTTGAGCGCGGCAACGAGGAAGGGGCTGCCGGCGGGCCCGCCCGCCGGAGGGGAGTCGGTCCTCTTGCCGCCGCCGCCGCCGCCGCCGCCGCCGCCCGCAGCGACCGCCACCCGAAGAGGCGCCCGGCGGCCATGCGGCCCCCGCAGCGGGCCGCTCTCCGTCCTTTGCTGGCGGGCGCCGCTCTCGCCCCGTCTCCCTCCCGGCCTGGTGCGCGGGCCGCCACCTCTGCCGGCGGCGCCGGCGCCGGCAGCAGCAGCAGCAGCGGCGGCGGCGGCGGCGGCGGCAACGAGGGCGGCAGCAGCAGCAGCAGCGGCGGCGGGGGCGGGGGCGGCAGCAGCAGCGTCTCGGAAATGAGCGAGTCGCTGCGCCTGTCGCCGTCTGCGCTGGCACCGGCGCCGCGCCTGCCTGCCGCCACCTATGACGACGACAGCGAGCGCGACAGCGACAACGCCGGCGGCGCCGACGGCGACGACGACCACAGCTTTGCGCGCGGCCCGCCCGCCGTGTCCGCGGCGCCGTCGCCGCCGTCGTGGTGGGGCCCCTGCTCCTCGGTCCCCCCGGCGGCGCGCGGCCTGCCGCCGGGCGTGGGGGGCCTCCTCAACCTGGGCAACACGTGCTTCGCGGCCAGCGTGCTGCAGGCGCTCTACAGCGCGCCCGCGTTCACGGAGAGCCTGGCGCTGGCGGCCGAGGGCGGCGGTTGCGGCGGGGGCGGCGACGGCGGCAAGAAGGGGGCGCGGCATCCCCTCTGGACCGCGGACGCATCTGTCGCGCCGGCCTTGGCCGACCTTTACCGGCGCATGCGTCGCGTCGGGATGGACGGCGCCAGCGCGCGCGAGGGTTTCGGCGGAGCGGGGGAGAGCGGCAGCGGCAGCGGCAGCGGCAGCGGCGACGACGACGACGGCAGCATCGACGACGGCAGCATCGACGACGCACGCGGCGGCAGCGGCGGCTACTACGACTGCGACCTCGACGACGGCGCGCTCGGCGACCACCGTCTGTCGGCTCCGCCCGACCGGCGACAGCGGCGGCCGGGGCGGCCGAGCGCGGCGGCCGGCGGCGGCGGCGGCGGCGAGAGTCGAGGAGGACGCCAAGCGCGGCGGCCGCCCCGGCCGGCAGGCCCCGGCCCCCGCCTCCCGCTCGTCCCGCGCGCCGTGCTTTCGGCCATGGCCCGCCTTGACGGCCGCTGGGGCGGCGGCGGCCAGCAGGACGCGCACGAGTACCTGCGCGCCGTGCTCGAGGCCCTGCGCGGAGAGTGCGACGCCGTGCGGCGGCGGCCGCCCTACCGCGAGCTCCTCGGCGGGGACGCCGACGACGCTGACGAGGCGGCCCAGGCGCGCGAGGCGCGCGACGCGTTCGCGGCGTGGCAGCACGCGCCGTGCGTGGACGGCGTGTTCGGGGGCATGATGCAGTCGACCGTCACGTGCCTGGCCTGCGGCCACCGAAGCCACAGGTTCGAGCCCTTTCTGGATCTGTGCCTTCCGCTGCCGCCGCCGCCGCCAACCTATGCCGAGCGCGGCGGCGCCCCCGCCCCGGCCGCCGTCCCGCTGCAGTCGCTGCTCTCCGCGTTCATGGCGAGCGAGCGGCTCGACGGCGACGAGCGCGTCAGGTGCGGCGGCCGGTGCGGCGGCGGCCGGTGCGGCGGCGCCCGGCAGCCCGCCGACAAGTGGCAGCGCGTGTGGAGCTGGCCGCGCGTGCTGGTGGTCGCCCTCAAGCGCTTCTCGGGCGCTGGCGGAGGCGCGGGAGGGGGCGGGGGCGGGAGCGACGGCGGCGCGGGGGCGGCGGCGGCAGCCGCCGCCCTGGCCTGGCGGCAGCAGCAGCAGCAGCGGGCGCCCGATCGCGTGGGCGGCGCCGAAGAGGGGGACGTCGACGGCGGCAGCGGCGGCGGCGGCGGCGGCAACGGCGCGCCGCAGCTGGGGCGCCCGCGCTTCTCCCCGCTCTACGGCCCGCCCCACCCCGCTCCGCGCGGCGGCAGCGACGCCTCGGGCGCGCCCGACCCCCCGCCCGCCGCGCGCCGCTCCCCGTCGTGGCAGCGCCTCGGCGGCGGCTTCGGCGCCCTGGCCGCAAAGAACGGCGTCGCCGTCGCCCTGCCGTCCGGCGGCCGGCTCGACTTGACGCCCCATTGCGCGCCGGGCGGCGTGGCCGAAGCGCAGGCGCGCGGCGCGCCGCCGCCCGCCTACCGCCTGGTCTCTGCCGTGCGGCACGGCGGCGCGTCGCTGCACGGCGGGCACTACACGTCGCTCGGGCGGCAGAGGCACGCGGGCGCGGGCGGCGGCGGCGGCGGCGGCGGCGGCGGCGGCGGCGGCGGTGGCGGTGGCGGCGGCGGCGGCGGCGAGAACGGCGGCGGGTGGTTCGTGCACGACGATGACGTGGTGTGGCCTTGCGCCGACCCGCAGGAGGCGACGCGGAACGCCTACGTGCTCGTCTTCGCGCTCGAGGAGGGAGAGGGCGGCGGCGGCGGCGGGGACGGCGGCGTCGGCGGCGGCGGCGCGTGAAAGGAAAAGAGACCGAGACCGACACGCCCCCCCCCACCCTTATTCTTCGTTTCGAATCCTTGTTTACAAGAACGACTGTCAGACAGACGCCCTTATCTCCACGTCATTATCGTCTTCAGGACGACGAGTCGAACCGGTCCCGGCTCGCCTCCCGCTGCTGCTGCGCGGCGGCGGCCATGGCGCCGGCGGCCGCGAGGGGCGCGAGCGGCGCCGCCAGCAGCAGCAGCAGCGGGCCCGCAGCCATCAGCCCGAGCCCCGCTGCCGCGGCCATGGTGGCCGATGCCGCGGCCTGGCGCTGCTGCTGCTGCTGCTGCTCCCAGGAGGAAATGGACGAGGGCGATGCGCCGGCGGCGTCGACGCCAAACGGCGCAGCCGCAAACCCGACGGCCGCCATCGCCGCCGCGCGCTCCTCCGCCTCTTGCCGCGCCGCGGAGAAAAAGTCGTCCGCTGGGCGGCCGCCCCACGCCTCCTGCGCGCGCTGCGAGATGCGCGCCGCCAGCGCGCGCGAGGCGCGCTCTACCACGTAGAGCACGCCCGGGGCGATCCCGGGGGCCAGCGGGCGCAGCTCGGCCGCCGCGCGCGCCACCGCGGCAAAGGCGGCGGCCGCCTCGCCGGGCGACGGCGGCCGCGCCCCGAGCCCAAACCCGCCGCCACCGCCGCCAACGGCGCCGCCGCCGCCCGACGCGCGCTGCAGGAGCTCGAGCACGCCCTGCGCCGACCTGAGCGCCTCGCGGTCCTGCTCGCTCAGCTCGACCGCGGGGCGCAGCCGCGCGAGCAGCTCGAGCGGCGTCGGCGCGGGCAGGAGAGCGCGCCGCACACCCTCGGGCACGGCCTGCAGCGCAGACGCCGCCGCCAGCGCCGGTGCGCTGCCCAGCGCGGCGCGCAGCGCGCCGCCGAGCGCGTCGCGCGACAGCGCGTCGGCGGCGGCGGCCAGCTCGTCGGCGAGCAGGTCCTGCAAAGGGGTGCCGCGCGAGGAGAAGGCGAGCACCAGGGCGTCCTTGACCGCGGGAGGGAGCGCGTCGCCGCCGCCGCCGCCGCCGCCGCCGCCGCCGCCGCCGCCCCCGGACGACAAGGCGCCGAGCGCAACGCTGCTGCCGCCGCCGATGCCGCCCGCGCCAAGCCCCGCCGCTGAGGTGGTGAAGCTGCCAAACGCGCCCGCCAGCGTGGCGAGGCGCTCCGGGTCGACGCGGCTGCCCCTGCCGCACAGGACGTTCCGCAGGGCGCGCCGGACGACCGCGTCCTCGCCCCTCAGCTCCGCCTCGGCCAGCTCGAGCGCGGCGCCCGGCGCGAAGGCCTCGCCGCCAGAGGCGGCCGCCGCCTCGAGCGCCGCCGCGCGGGCGGCCACCTCGCGCTCGGCTTGGCGCGCGGCCGCCCGGTCTGCCGGGTCGGCGCTGCCGAGCGCCGCCACCCCGCTCCCGCCTAGCAGGCGCCGGGCCACGTACGGCAGGCACTCGCGCACGATCGAGTAGTCCGGGTCGGCCGCCAGCGCCACGCCCTCGATCAGGCTAAAGGCGCGCAGCACGAGAGCGAAATAAGGCGGCACGCGGAACGGATAATCTCTCCCGAGATCTTCGAGCTCGGCCAAGACCGCGTCGACGTTCAGCTTCGCCGCGCCCCCGCCGCCCGACAGCTGCGACAGCACGCGCCCGAGCGGCTCGACCAGGCCCATCTCGGCCGGGTCGCCCGCGTCGTCCGGAATAAATCCTAGGGCTTGCAGGTCGCGCGCGACGTTTGGCCAGTCTTTGGCGGTTAGGTGCGCCACATAGGACAGCAGCGCCGCGCGCTGCCGGGGGGACACGCTCTGCGTGAGGCCCCAGTCGAGGATGGCCACGCGCCCGTCGGCCAGGCGCAGGAGGTTGCCCACGTGCGGGTCGGCGTACAGCTCGCCGGTCTCGAGCAGCTGCGTCAGGTAGACGTTGAGTAAGGTGGAGCAGACGGCGCGGGCGTCGGCGGCGGCGCGCGCGACGTCGGCGGCGCTCGTCGGAGAAGCGGACGAAGGCGGCGCCGGCGAAGCGCCCAGCCGCTCTCCGTCGACCCACCGCAGCACCAGCACCTGGCGCGTGGTGAGCGCCTCGACGGGCTCCGGGATGACGACGCCCGTGACGCCGCGCTCGGCCAGCTGCAGGGCGGCGCGCCGGGCGTTGGCCGCCTCGCGCGTGTAGTCGAGCTCGCAGAGGAAGCGGCCCGCCCATTCGTCGACAAGGGCGGCCCAGTCGGTCCGCCGGCCGGTGAAGCCCTTGATGGGGGCGCCGGTGGAAGACTTCCCCTGCTGCGGCGGCGCAAACGGGAGCGACACCTCCCCCTCGCGCCAGAGGGTGACCCACGCCGCCGCGCGCCGCACGAGCAGCAGGTCCAGGCACACGCCCTCGAGCACGCCGGGCCGCTGCACCTTGATCGCCACCTCTCCGCCGCCGTAGGCCGGGGAGAGGGTGGCGCGGTAGACCTGGCCGAGCGAGGCGGCCGCCACGGGCTTTGCGCTCATGCGCGCGCAGACGGCGTCGAGCGCGGCGGCGGCGCGCGCTTTTTTCTGGGCCGGGGTGGCGCGCCGGGCGAAGGCGTCCTCCTGCTCCTGGGCCTTGGCGTCGTAGACGGCGTCGACCGGGTCAGCGCCGCCAAATCCGAATCCGCCGCCGCCGAGGCCGCCGCCGGTCGCCGCTGCGCCGCCCTCGAACCCGGCCAGGCCGCCGCCGCCGTCGCCGCCGCCCCACGCCGCCGCCATGGCCGCGCGCGCCTCCTCGCAGGGAAACGGCGGCACGCGATCCTGCAGCGCCTGCACCTCCCGGTAGTAGTCGGGGGGCAGCAGGTCGACGCGCGTGCTGAAGGCCTGCGCAACCTTGACAAACGCAGGGCCGAGCCGCTCGATCGCCTCGCGCGCCTGCCTCGCCCTCAGCGGCGCGTTGGCCTCGAGCCTCCCCGCCGCCCGGTCGCCCAGCAGGGCCATGGCCAGGCGCGACGCCTCGAGCGCGACCTCGGCCGCGCGCCGGGCCGTCTGGAGCGGCCGGCGGGAGAAGTACTGGCGCACCGCCTCGGCGTCGTAGTCGTACCCCAGCCTCGGCTCGCGCAGCGCGGCGGCGGCGGCGGCGGCGCCCTCGCCGCCGCCGTTGCCCAGCAGAGGGCGCGGGGCGTACGCGGCGGCCGAGTAGCCCTCGTCCGCCGCCTGGGACTCGGGACCTGGGCCGCTGGGCGGGCGCACGAAGGCGCAGGCGGCGCACGTGGCCAGCAAGGCGGCGCAGAGGGTGGCAAAATCGTGGCCGGCCCAGCCTGTCTGGGGCAGGGCGAGCAGCGCGTCGCGCGCGTGCGCGGCGCCCGCGGCCAGGGCCGAGAGCTCGGCGCGGGCGGCGGCGTGGGCGGCGCGCGCGGCGTCGACGGGGGCGCCGGACGCGACCTGGGGCGGCAGGGCGGCCGAGGCGGCGCGCAGCAGGGCGCTGGCAGCGGCCGACGCCTCGGCGGCGAGTTCGGCGGTGGCCGCCGCCAGGCGCGCGGGCAGGCCGCCGGCGCCGGCGCCGCCGCCGCCGAGGGGGATGGGCCCGCCGCGGGGGAGGTCGGGCAGGGAGGGGAGCGCCTGGGCGACGCGCGCGGCGAGCTCGCCCACGGCGCGCGCGCCAAAGTGCGCCCCGGCGGCGGCGGGGCCACCGGCGGCGCCATCCGCGCCGGCGCCGGCGCCGCCGTCGGCCGTTGCTGCCGTCAGGCGAAGGAAGGGCGCCGAGGCGCCGGCCGCCGCCGCGTCGAGCAGCCGCCCGGAGGACGACGCCAGGTGCTGTTGCTGCGCCGCCAGCGCGGACTGGAGCGCCGACGCCTGCGCCGCCACTGCGTGCGAAGCGGCCTCGAGCGAGGGCGGCGCCGACGGGAGCGAGAGGTGGGGCAAGCGGCCGCCGGTGCCGCCGCCTCCGCCGCCGAGGAGCAGGTTGCGCGCCGCGTCGAGAGCCTCGGCCGCCGAGCGCGCGCCAAAGTGGGCGGCGGCGCCGGGCTCGGAGGACGAAGCGACGGCGTCAAACGACGCCGGCGCGGACGAGGCGGCGGCGTCGGCCACGCCCGCTGCCGCTGCCGTCGGCGTCGGCGTCGGCGTCGCGGCCGCGGAGAGGGCCGCCTCGCGGATCGCGTCGCGCGCGGCGCGCCCGGCGGCCGCGTTGGGCGGGGCGAGAGGGCGACGGCACGCGCTGTGATTAGTAGGATTGGATGGGATCTCGGATTGCGTGCGGGGGAGGAGAGAGGGGCGATTTGAGTGTTTGTTTTTTTCAGGTGTCGGTTCTGTGTGGCGCACACCGAGTTTAGAGTCGAGACTCGAAACTCACCCGCTGCGGCTGCTGCTGCTGATGTTGCTGCTCTTCCTGCCCTGGACGGGGCCGCCGCCGAGGCGATTGCCGCCGCGCAGCATGAACATGGTTGGGGCTGGTTGGTGCGCTAGGATTTGGCGGCGTTTGGGTTTGCAAAAGTTGCTCTTTGCGTGATGCTTTTCGTGTGACGCACGCACGTTCAAAGACGGCAAGAGTAGTAGGTGACAAGTGGATGGTGACCTAGACAGTCATGCAAGGTGCGAGTGGCGCTTGAGGGTTTGGGCTTGCAGGTGCGGGGCAGCCTTAATGAAGGAGGGAGCGTCGTCGCGCGGCGCGTCGCCCAGAGAGAGGGGGCCGGCCTCCATTGGCGCCTGCCGCCGTCGGCGGCGGCGGCGGCGGCGGCGGCGGCGGCGGCGGCGGCGGCGGGGGCGGCGGAGCCGGCAGAGGTGGCGGCGGCGGCAGTGACGGCGGGGGCGGGGCGAGGCTCTTCAGCGGGTTCGACGCATAAGCCGAGAATAGCCCCAGTAAGTAAGGGCTCAGCTCGGGGCGGGCGGCGGCGGGCGGGGCGGCGCGCGCGGCGGCTGTGGGCGGACACGACGCGGCGGCCGGCGGGGCCTCGGGCGCGGGCGCGGGCGCGGGCGCGGGCGGCGGCAGGGACGGGGCGGCCGGCTGCGCGGCTGCGGCGGAGATCGGCGCGCTCGCGGCATTCGTCAGCAGGAAGTCCTGGAACCGGTCGACCATCTCGCTGGCGGCGCGCGCCCGCTCGGCGAGGTCGGACGCTCGCTCGGCGTCGGCGCGCGCCTGCTTGTTGGTGGCGCGCGCCTGCTTGCAGGCGGCGCGCGCCTGCTCGGCGAGGTCGGCCGCCTTCCCCTCGAGCAACTCTGTCGCCAGTCGCTGTGCCCGCGTCGGCGCCGGCGCCTGGCGAGCGAGGCGGACCGCCTCCGAGTCGTCTCCGCCGCCCGTGAGGTGCGCATCTGTATGGCATGTTTGTGTGTGGCGTGCGTGCGTGTGGTTACGTGAGTGGTTTTCTGGTTCACGGCTGGGTTGACGCGGGTTCCCCGTATGCGTGCGGCGGCGGCGGCGGCGGCGGCGCGGCGGTTCTTTTTTGTTTGGTCGGTCCCCCCCCCCCCCCCCCCCCCCCGTGCTTCGACGCTTATTCCCCGCTCGCCCGCCAAAACCCACTCGCCGGTTTGTGCCCGTGCCGTCGCCGACGCCAAAGCTGGCGCCATCTCCCCGCTTCCGGCCCCCGTTACCCGCTCTATTGCCGGCGCACGGGAAGCGGCAGGGGGAGGAGGGGTCTGTGTCAGCGAGCGCGCACTTCACCTCCTCAACCCACAACCGCGCGCGCGGCCCCGATGCCTGTCGCCGGCAATGCTCAAAGAAACAGTAGGCGCCGGGTGATGCGAGTAGCCGCGCTGCGAGTTGGGAGGGGCGCGGCTTTCTACGTTCCGTCACTCGCCACGATAGCGGACGATCAAGTCTTTTGCAGGTTGTTTGTTTTCAAAAGTCGGGGCTGGTTCCTTGAACGTGTGCGACTGCACGAGGTGCGAACGGAACACTTTGAATGAGAGAATGTGGCAAAGGCAGAGAAGAGGCAAGAAGAAGAAAGAGAAGAGCAAGCAAGAAGCGGCGGCCGACGGCGGCGGCACGCCTTTTTCGTCGTCGTCGCCCGTGTCGGGGACAGGGACGAAAGACGACGCGTTGCTTTGCGCGAACGCCGCGAGGGACGCGGCGCCGTCGTGTTTTCTGGGAGGGGGCGCGGCGCCGTCGCCGTTGTTTTGGGGGGGGGGTCGAAAAAGGCGCGCCGCCGGGGGGGGCGGCGCGCGTCCAAAGGAGGCCTTTTTCGTATTTGGGGCGTGCGCGAGCAAAATGGGCGGACAAGAAGACGCGGCGCGCGGCGGCGGCGACGAGCGCGAAGGCGGCAAACGCCGCGCCGTCGCGCCGCCGCGGTCGCGCGCCTGTTTTTCCCTGCCGGTGGGCGTTCGTCGCACAAGCCGATTCAAGGAGTCACTCACGCAGTCTCTTCATTTCGATCATCAAAAGCGAGATCACCGGACCCCCGAGAAACAGAACCTCGTTCTGTGTTTGTTGCCACGTCTCGAGAAAAAGCCTGTTTCCTCTGTCCGCCAAAGGGGCGAACAAGCCCATCTGATCGCAGGCGCTGTTCGGACGGTCGGATTCGACGCCCTCTCACCGAAACCGGGCAGACAAGAGCACGTGACGAACACAAAAGCCTCTGCCGCCGCCGCCGCCGCCGCCGCCGCGTGCGGGTGCGCGCGCGACGCGCGCCCTCGCCGCCGCCGGAGCAGGGCGGGCCGCCGCCTCGTCGCATCTGCTGCTGGCGCGCGGCGTGCGGGCGGTGCCGTCCTTGGTGCGAGCGGCCGGCCGTCGTCGGCGGCGCCCGACGCGCGCACGCCACCGCCGTTTGAAGAAGAAACAACAAACAAACACAAAAACACAAACACAAACGACGCAAAAAAATGCCCGCAGAGGCGCCGGCAGAGGCGGGCGGGCAGGCGGGCGGCGGCCGCCGCCGCGTGGCCATAGACCTGGCCGCGGGCACGGCCGGCGGCGTCTGCCAGCTGCTCGTCGGCCACCCGTTCGACACGCTCAAGACCAAGCTGCAGAGCCAGGGCGCGGCGGCGGCCGCCGCGCGCTTCTCCGGCCCGGGCGAGGCGCTCGTGCGAACGGTGCGCGACGAGGGCGCGCGCGGGCTGTACCGCGGCATGGGCGCGCCGCTGGCGACGGTCGCGCTGTTCAACGCCGTGCTGTTCGCGAGCAGGGGCGCGGCGACGGCGGCGGCGCTCGGGCACGAGCGGCGGGCAGGGGGCGGCGGCAAAGGCGGCGCAGGCGACGGCAGCGGCGGAGACGGCGCTGGCGACTCGCCGCCGCCCGCGCTGTCGACGCGCGGGCAGCTCTTTGTGGCGCTCGCGGCGTCGGCGGCCGTGTCGCTCGTCGCGACGCCGACCGAGCTGCTCAAATGCCGGCTGCAGGCCCAGGGGGACCCGCGCCTGGCCGCGCGGCGGCTGTCCGCCGGCGGCGCTTCCGATGCCACGGGAAAAAACGTCGCCGTCCCCCTGTTCCGGGGGCCGCTCGACGCGGCGCGGCACGTGCTGGCGCGGGAGCGCGGGCCCGTCGGCCTGTACAAGGGCCTCTTCGCCACCTTTGCGCGAGAGTCGCTCGGAAACATAGCCATGTTTGGCGCCTACGACCACACCAGGCGGCGCCTGGCCGCGCGCCGCGGCCTGTCCGACCCGGCCGACCTTCCCGCCGGCGACGTCCTGCTCGCGGGAGGGGTGGGCGGCATCGGGTTCTGGCTGGCCGCTTTTCCCGCCGACCTGATCAAGTCAAAGCTGCAGACGCAGCCGTTCGACAGGCCGCTGTACCGCGGGTTTTGGGGCTGCGGCCGAACGACGGTCGCGCAGGGGGGATGGAGGGCCCTCTGGACGGGCTTCACGCCCGCGCTGCTGCGCGCGGCGCCCGCCAACGCCGTGTGCTTCGCGGGTTACGAGGCGGCCAGGGGGCGGCTCGCGGCGGCCTTTGGGTGACCTGGTCGGGGCACTCTGAAAAGAGGGGCGGTCCAGGAGCGGCGCGCGCGCCCGCAGGCGCTCGAGCGAGAGCTGGGCGGCGGGACGGGCAGCAGCGGCGGGAGCGAGAGCCAGAGCGAGAACGAGAGCGGGAGCGAGAGCGACGAGGGCGAGGCCACGGGGTGGCGTGTGACGAGTGAGAGTCTCCCCGGAGAGAGCCCGCGCTGCTGCGCGCGGCGCCCGCCGACGCGGTCTGCCCTGCCGGGTGCAAGGCGGCTAGGGGGCGGCGGCGGCCTCGTGGCGGCGGCGGCGGCGCTTGGGGCGCGATCGAGAGAGGGAGCGAGAGGGCGTTTCGATTGTCCGAGTTTGATGTCGTTGTTGTTGTTGTTGTTAAGAATCAAGGCAACGCCGCACACGCCTAAACGCCCGGACGGCGAAAATACGCTCGCTCACCGCCGCCAAGACTCGAGGGCTCCAAGAGACAAAGACGCCCGCCTGCGGCCGACGCCCCCAAACCCCCGACCTCTCAAAAGAACGAGTCCAGCCCGCCCCCCGCCCCCGACGCCCCCACGCCCACCACCTGGTCCGCCACCTCGGGCGCCACGGGCAGCAGCACCAGGATGGCCGCGAGCACGGCGGCCGCCGTGGCCGCGCGCCGGGCGGACGAGGCGCGCGTCACGCCGTCGCGCACGTACTTTTCGGGCGAGCGGCGGCACACGAGCACGTAGACGCCAAACGGCAGCGACAGCGACGAGCCGATGAGCCCTAGGCCCAGGCCCGCGTACGTGAAGAAGGACGCCAGGGCCAGCGCCGGCTTGCCGTACGAGGCCTGGAACATGCGGCCGCCGTCGAGCGACCCGACGGGCAGCAGGTTGAGGGCGGTGGTCACGGCGCCGCACCAGCCCGCCACCGCCAGCGGCGACAGCAGCAGCACGGGCTGGCCCGCGATGGCGGCGGCCAGCACAGGGCCCGCCGCGCCGCCCGCGCCCGCCGCGCCCGACGCCGCCTGCACCGCGGCCGCCGCCGCCGCCGCCGCGCCGTCCCCCAGGGCCGCGCGCGTCAGCGTGCCCAGCAGCAGGCTCCCCTGCAGCAGCTGCGCGGGCACGGGCACCAGCAGCTCGGCGGGAAGCGCGCCGGGCTCGCCGACGTGCGACTGCGCCAGTCCGGTCGCCAGCAGCGCCGCACTCAGCGCAAAGCCCGCGAGCGGGCCCGCGGCGGCGACGTCCCACAGCTCGCGGTTGGACGGCAGGAGCGAGGCGACCGAGGTGACGGCGCCGAAGCTGCCGATCTGCAGGTTGGGGATGAAATAGGTCGGGCCGAGGCGCACGCCGCGCGCGAGCGCGGCCGTCCGGCGCGCGCCCTCTCCGCCGAGCGTGACGCCCAGGGTGGCCGCCGCGATCGGCAGCGCCGACGCCACGTACGGCCGCGGGTCCCACGCGTCCAGTCCCGGCGGCACCACCGACGTCCCGGCCTCGCCCGCGGCCCGCTGCGCGGCGTCGACCGCGTCCGGGTCGGCGAAGAACCGCAGCGTCTCCGCCGGCAACTTGGCGACGTTAGCGACGAGGGCGAGCTGCGCGCAAGAGGCGACGAGCAGCGCCAGCAGGGCGGCGGCGGCGGCCAGCTGGAATGCGCCCGCCCCGCTCGAGGCGGGGGGCTGGGCCACGGCCGCGGGGACGACGTGGAAGGCGATGCGGGCCATGGCGTCTTCCTCGTCCTCGTCTTCGTCGGCGCCGCCGGCGGCCACAGCGGCGGCGCGCCGCGCGCGGGCGGCCGACAGGGCCTGCGGCGACGGCCCGCCGCCGCCGCCGCCGTCCTCGTCCTCGAGCGCGGCGTCCGGGTCGGGCACGAGCAGCACCTCGTACCGGCCCTGGAATGCCTCGGCCACCTTGGCCTGCACGGTGCGGAACACGTCGGCCCGGCGCGCGCGCAGGTTGCCGCGCACCAGGACGCCGACGCGGTCGCTCAGCGAGAGCGCGAGCTCGGGCGGCGGCGGCGGCAGGGACGCCGCCGCCGCCGCCGCCGCCGCCGACGCCGCCGCCGCCACAGCCGCGGGAGGCGGCGCGGGGGCGTAGGGCGAGGGCGCGCCGCCGCCGCCGCTCACGGGCGGCCCGACAAACCCCTCGGGCGACAGGCAGCGCACCTCCGTCACCCAAAAGGTCGTCGTGCCAAAGGCGCCGCACGCGCGCAGCTGCGCAACCTCGGCGCGCGTCATCGTGCCGCGCCGGGCGGCCTCGTCGCGCTCCGACAGGCCGCCCGCGCCCGCCGCGCCGCCGCCGGCGGCGGAGCTGGTGGCGAAGACGGCGTCGAGCAGCTGCTCGAACTCCTGGCGCAGGGCCTCCTGCTGCGCGCGCGCGTCCTCGGGCGTCTGCGGCGCGCCGCCGCCGCCGCCGCCGTCGCCGGAGCCGCCGCCCGGGGCGGGGGAACCTGGCGGCCCGCGCTGCGCTTGGTCCTGCTGCTGCCGCTGCTGCTGGTCGGCTAGCGCCTTGGCGCGCCCGAGGATCTTCTTCATCTGGTCCGAGATGGCGCCGTCGAGGTTGGAGGGCCCCGAGGAGGAGGAGGCGCCCGGCGCAGCGGCGCCCGGCGGCCGCTGCTGCGCCTGCGCAGAGGCGGCGATCCGCTGCGCGGCGTCGGCCGCCGCGCGTTCGAGCGCCGGGGGCGACAGCGGGCCGGACGTGGAGGCGCTGGTGGCCTGCGGCTTGAGTGGTGGTGATGTTTTGTCGGGAAAGAGGGACGTTTTGGGGGGCGGATTGATTTGAGTGGAGGCGACGAGACAGAGCGAGAAAGCGTCTCACAGGCGGCGGCGGCGGCGGCGGCGGCGCGTCGTCGTTTCGTCGCCGGCAGCGGCAAAACGTCGCCCCCGCGTCTGCTGCCCTCCTCGCCCGCGGCGCACACACTGGCGCGCCTGACCTTGTCGTCCTCCACCACGCCCAGCAGCGCGTCCAGGTCGGCCATCGTCGAGCGCAGGCGCTCGTCGGGAACTCCCGCATTGCTGCTGCTGGTGTCTGTTGTCTCGGTGGCGCGCGCGGCGCGCGGGCCGCGGCGCCCCTTCAGCGGCGATAGCACAATGACGGCGGATATGCGCTTGGCGCTGCGCCCATTGCCACCCAGGCGCGCGCCGCCGAGCCGATGCCGCGAAAGCATCGTGTTGGTGTGCTTCTCTGGTGGTGTGCTTCTCTGGTGGTTCTTTTTTGTGGCCCGCGGTGTGCGTTGTCGATTTGTTGGTCGGGGCCGTGGCTTGACTAGTGGAGGGAAGTGGGGTAGTGTATGTGTCGGGTAGCGTTGGGCGGGGGGTGGGCCAATGGGATCGGTCGAGTCACAATGAAGGAACGCCGCGCTTTTTTTTGGCGGCGGCGGAGGTGGCAGCACCTCTCGGTGCGGGCGGGGCGCTCCGCCACACGACGGCCTTGTCACGCATTATCATTATTACAGAACAGCGCACATAGTATCGTAGTAGGAGTCTTTTGGCATTTATTCAACGCCAGACGAAATAGTCAAAGAATTCAAGCCTCGGGATGATATGGCGGAAATCGCCTCTCGCCGCTCACCGCGCCGTCCGGGCGGCCGCCGCCGCCGCCGCCGCCCTTTCGTTGTGCGCCCGGATGGCCCCGCTCACCGCCCCGTCCCAGTAGCCCGTGCGCGCGGCCCCGCCCTGCGCGCGCGACGCCGGGTGGACCGCCTGGGGGTCCCAAGAGGTGAGAGACCACAAATACGCAGAGTCGAGCGGGAACGCGTCCGACCCGCCCCGCGCGAGCAGCTCCAGGGCGGCCGCGTGAAAGGCGAGGCGATACTCCTTGGCGCCGGGAAACGCGTTGGGTCCCGCCCAGGGGTCCTGCTCGGGGGCGTAGGCGCCAAACATGCCGGTGTGCGGCCAGCGCCCGGCCTCGGCCGCGCTCTTGGCGGGCGCGTCGCCGCAGCGCGAGCGCCCTCCGCCGATGCCGAACTCGGACCACATTCCAACGAGAGGCGGCTTCCCTGCTTTGTTTCGGGCGGCGTCGGCGCCCCGCATCAGGGCGGACAGGTCGAGCGCGCCGCCCGGCGCCCCCTCGGACGCGAGCCTGAGCTCGTCGCCGGCGATGCGCATCGCCCGGTCGAGGTCGGCCGGAGCGACGGCGGGCGCGGGCGCCTTGACGTAGTTCGAGACGCCAAAAAAGTCGAGGTCCCGCCGGAAGAGGGTCGCCAGCGCGGGCGCGCGCGGCGCGAACGAGGGAGCGAGGGGCCACTGCGCCAGGGGCAGGGGTTTCTCGCTGCCGCCCATGCGGCTGAGGGCGGTGATCGGCTCGGACAGCGGGTCGCCGGCGGGCGCAGGGCCGTAGTTGTTGACGCCGGCGATCTGTTTGTAGGGGAGAAGCACGCCTGTTTTGAGCGCGTCGGCGGACGCGCCCGCGTTTGCCCACGCCTGGCGCGACTTGGCCGCGGCCATCGACCAGGCCGCCGGGTCGGAGAAGACGGGCCGGCCCATCTCGCCCTGCAAGCCGAGCCAGACGGAAAAGGGGGGAGAGGCGGAGGCGCCGTTTCCGGCGCCGCGGCTCGCCGCCGCCGCCTCCTTTGCCGCCTGCGCCCCGGCCTCGACCAGCGGGCCCAGCAGCACGTCCCAGTAGCTGTTGCCCGCCGCGTCGGCCTCCGTCGGGTGAAAGTCGACCATGTTGCGCCACAGCCCTTTGCCCAGCGCGTCGTCGATGTGCGGCGACAGCAAGACGCGAGAAAAGCCGAGCTTTTCCGCCGTCGCGACGCAACGCCGCAAACCGCCGGCAAACTCGGCAATCTCTTGCTTGGACGGCGCCAGGCACGGCGCGTCCCACGTCTTTTTATAGCAGAAGCGCCCCACGCGCGCGACCGTGGCCCAGTTGTCGGGCCGGCACGACGCCCGGGGTCCCGACTTGGCCGCGGGCTCGCCCTCGGGCGCCGAAAAATCTTCAAAATAAATGGTGGGCACTATGTTGACGTCCGCGCCGCCGCCCTCGGCGCGCGCTGCAGCCAGGAGCTGCTCGCAGCGCGTAGTTGGCTCGCCGAACTGGGCCTCGGTGTACTCCTTGGTGTAGAAGAGGATGGCGGAGGAGGCGAGCGGGCCGGCGGGGCGCGGCGCCTTGGCGGCGGCGGCCTTGGCGCTGCTGGCGCGGGCCTGTGCGGCCGCTGGCGCCTTTGCCTTGGTTTTGTTGTTGCTGTTGGCGGCAGGCGTTGCCGCTGCTGCTGCTGGTGCTGCTGCTGCCGCGGGCGCGGCGAGTGCAGCAGCTGCGGCCGCGAGCATCACGAGCGCGAGCGCCATCCGTGGCCGCCCCATCTCGGGATTTTGTTGTTGGCTTCGGTTTCGTCCGCTATTATTGCTATTATTGGGGGGTGTGAGCTGTGCGCGCGCCCGCGCGCTTAGCAAAGGGACTAGAGGAGGAGGACGCGGAGCAGGAGGAGGAGGAGGAGGACAGCAAAGAAGCAAATCGGAGCGGTGGTTTGTTGCGTTTGTGAAGAAGCGGAGGCGCGAGCGGTTGGAACAAAGAGGAAGGCGCGCGCTCGCTTGTTCGATGGCGGGCCAGCGTCGCCGCTCCGCCGCCCGCTCGCTCTGGCTCTCCTCTCCTTCGCCACTATCTCGCGCCGTCGCACGACGCCAAAAAACACAACTCGCCACATACGCGACCCCTGATATCACTCTTGCATCTACTTTCTCTCCAAAAAGCACACACGTCAGGCGCGCGCACCTTCCCCCCACCCATCTTTCCCCTCGCGCCTGCCGCCTCTCCCTTTTTCGCTCGAACGCGCCAGCCCCCTCATCAACCCGTGACCCCAATCCTCATCGCGACGACAAGGCGGCAATGCACGCGCTGCGGTCGTCCCGCGCCGACGCCGCTGCGACCCGCGGTGCCCGCTGCGCCCCCGCCGGCTGTCGCCGGCGTGTCGTCGTCGCCCGCGCCGCCGCCGCCGCCGCCGCCGCCGCCGCCGCCGCGCCGACGCCGACGCCCGCAGCAGCAGCACCAGCAGCAGCAGCAGCAGCAGCTGCAGCAGGAGCAGCGGCAGCAGCCCCGGCCTCGCCCATCGGGGGCCGCCCGCGCGTCGCGGTCCCGGCCGGCGTCGTGCTCACGTCGTCCGTCATCGCGCGCGCGACCAACCAGACGGTGGACGACGTGCGTTTCCGCTTCGCTTTCGCTTTCGCTTTAATTCCCTCGCCGCACTTTTCTCTTTCCGCCGTCGGCGGGGGGCAGGCGGGCGCGCGGGTCCCCCGCTCCGCGCCGCGCCTTTCCCTCTCAATATCTCGTCCTCGGCGGGGCCAACAAGCGGGGGACGCCTTCGCCCCGTCCCGCCCTCCTTCCAAAACTCTCTCGCGCACCTCCCTCTGTCCCCCTCTCTCTCTCCTGTGCACCCCCTCCGCTCGCGCGCTCGAAACCAGAGCTGCCCCCCCCCAAAAAAACATCCAAACCGACCCAAAAAAAAACACCGCCGCCCCCCCTTTCACGGAAAAAAAACAAACACACACACACACACATCCTCAACAGCTCGACATGTCCGCCCCCGGCCCCGACACGTCGTCCGGCACCCTCGCCCGCGTCGCCTACCAGGGCGCGCCCGGCGCCTACAGCGAGATGGCCGCGCTGCGCGCCCGCCCTGACGGCCGCCCTTTGCCCTGCGAGCAGTTTGAGGTCGCCTTCCAGGCCCTCAGCCAGTGGATGGCCGAGGCGGCCGTCCTCCCTGTGGAAAACACGTTGGGTGGGTCCATCCACGCCGTCTACGACCTGCTGCTGCGGTACCGCCTCCACATCGTCGGCGAGACGAGCGTGGCCGTGAATCACTGCCTGATGGCGCTGCCCGGCACCCCCCTGTCGGGGGTGCGGCGGGTCATGTCGCACCCGCAGGCCCTGGCGCAGGTGGACGTCTACCTGCGGAGGCTCGGGGTGGTGCGCGAGGCGGTCGACGACACGGCCGGGGCGGCGCGGGCCGTGGCCGAGGGGCAAATGGTCGGGGTGGCGGCGGTGGCGTCGCGGCGGGCGGCGGCGCTGTACGGCCTCGAGGTGCTCGACGAGGACATCCAGGACGCGCGGGACAACGTGACGCGGTTCATCGTGCTGTCGCGGTGCGTGCGTGGGTTGTTTGTTTGCCCTCTTTTCGTTTGGTTTCGTTGGACCGCTCGACAGTCCCTGTGGTCTCCCCTTTTCCAATAGTAAAAGGGGGGCGCGCTGCCGACCCCCGCCTGACATTTTCCTCCACCGGCTTGTCCCTCACCCTTTCTCCTCGCCCCCCCCTCCCTCCACCTCGACGCGAACCCAACAAACAACCAACAAAACCCACAAACAGCGACCCCCTGGTCACCAGCGAGTCCGAGTGGCGCGCGCGCCCCTACAAGACGTCGATCGTCTTTTCGCTGCGTGAGGGCCCCGGCCAGCTGTTCAAGGCGCTCTCGGTGTTTGCGCTGCGCGACATCGACATGACCAAGATCGAGTCGCGGCCGCTGCGCAGCAACCCGCTGGTGGCCGCGGGGGGAGGGGGGCAGGGGGGGGGGGCGGGGGCGCCGTCGCCGTGGTCAGGCGGGGCGGGCGGCGCGACGCAGCCGCAGGCGCAACAGTCGCAGCAGCAGTCGCAACAGTCGCAGCACCAGTCGCAATCGCTACAGGCGCCGAGCAGCGGTTCAACTACCTCTTCTACATCGACTTTTGCGGCGCGCTCGGGCAGCCCGCGGTGCAGAACGCGCTCCGGCACCTGGAGGAGATCGCGCCCTTCTTGAGGGTGCTGGGCAGCTACCCGATGGACACGGAGCTGGGCGCGCTGGACAGCAACCGGCCCGAGGGGCTCAACTTTGAGCAAAAGGGGGCGGGCGCGGCGGCGGCGGCGGGGGCGACGCGCGAGTGAGGGGGCACGAGCGCCGAGGGCGTTTCGTCTCTTCGGCTGTTTTTGTCGCGTCCTGCGCCTGTTGATGCCTGTTTTTTGCGGAATGCAAACGTGCGGGCCCTGTAGGCCCTTGGCGGTGCCGTGTGACTGTTTAGACGTCTGGAGAGGCCTTTCTCTGCGCGCGCGCTCCAGTCTCTCGTGTTCGCGGGGAGTGAGTCCGACGCCTTCTTCGCGAGTGACCTGTCGGCCCTCTTTGCTCCTCCATCTTTGGCCCGCTCCTCTGACGTGACGGTCGCTCGCAAACCTCATCCTTTACATCCATTCTCTCTAATCGCATTATAATAAGGCAGCGCCGCGCTCAAACGGGGTCCAATTACTACGCGCGCGCGCGCCCGCGAATCGACCCAACTGCCGCTGAAAGACTCCTGAAGTCTCCGCCCTTTTCGTTCGGCCCCCCCGTCCCGATGGCGTGCGGCGGCGAGACCGATGGCCTTGGCGCCGTCTCATCCGGTGCCATCCGCGCGGTGGCTTCATCGCGGCCGAGCAGCGGCGGCAAGTCCAATGGCGGCGGCAAGACCGGCGGCAGCGGCGGCGGCGGCGGCCTCGGCGGCCTCGGCGGCGCCCTGGGCCGCGCCGCCTCCCTCCCCGCCCTGCCCTCGGCAGTGGACGCCCCCGCCCCCGTCGGCAAGGCGACCATCCAGGCGCGCCCCGCCACCGCCCGCCCCGCCGCCGCCGCCCCCGCGGAGCAGCCCGGCGGCGGCCCGCCGACGCTGCGCGGCCGCGTCCACCCTCTGCACGCCCCCTCTGCCCCGTCCCGCGGGGCGCTGCGCGCGTCGCCGCATCGGCCCGTGCTCGTCACGCCAAACCCGATGGCGCGCTCGCAGCGGCTGGGGCCCGAGCGCTCGGGCGATCCCACCGTGCAGGTGCCCATCAACAACGGACGAGGAGGCGGCGGCGGCGCCAATCCCGCCGCCAATCCTGCCGCCGCCAATCCCGCTCATGCCGCCGCCGCCGCCGCCGCCGCCGCCGCCGCCCACCCCCCTTTCCCGTTTGAGACAGACACGTTTGCGGGGACCGTGTGCGTGCACCTGCGCGGCCTGCCCACCACCCGCCCGGGCGTGTTCGAGGGCAAGCGCCGCCTGTTCCACGTGGTCGTCCAGGGCCGGTTCCGCCGGCGCGTGGCCGCGGGCAGCTTCTGCGTGGGGCAGGAGTTTCTAAAGGCGGGCGGAGCCCCCGCCTGGGTCGGCGAGATGGCGCTGTCCGCGGCGGCGCGCTCGTTCTCCTCGAGCGCGCGGGTGGACGCGCGCGGCCCTCACCCCTACTTCATGAACCCGGTGCTCGCGGCGAGCCAGCTGGTCAACGTGTCGCGAGAGGGGTGCGAGCCGGCGGATCCCTGGGAGGCGCGCGAGGACCTGAGGCTGTGGGCGCCGGAGCTGGCGGAGGCGGGCGGCGGCGGCGAGGCCGGCGGCGGCGGCGGCGGCGCGCCGCTCTCGGCCGAGCGGCGGCGGCGGTGGTGCGACGTCCCCTCCAACCTCGCGGGCAGGTGGTTTGGCGGCAATGCTACGGGCGGGGCAGACGGCGGCGGCGAGGACGGCCTCGTGTGGACGTTCCACCTGTACCAGCACCTCATCTGCTTTGCCGGATACCGGCTTAGCGTCGGACCGTTCGTCGGCGTCGACCTGGCCGGGGCCTTGGACCGGCAGCCGCTGCAGCTGACGCTCAAGGACGTGGACCGCGGGGAGTACGCCATGTCGTTCCTGGTGTGGCACGAGCGGCTGCTCTACCCGCAAGGCGAGGAGGAGGAGAAGGACGGCGGCGGTGCCGCCGTCGCGTCGCGGCCGCCGTCCCCGGCGGCGGCGGCGGCGCGGCGGCCTTCGTCATTCAGCGCGATGGCGAGCGGCGCGTCCGAGCGGCTGCGGAGGGGTCTTTTCTTCGGGGAAGGGACGGCTCCTGCGCGAATTGCAAGCGACGAGGCATGACGACAGAGGGGGGGAGGCGCGCGGTGCAACAGAAACGGTGCAAAGAGACCGACCGACCGAACCAAAATCGCCGCAAGTTTTTGTTCCCCGCTCCTCCTCCTCCTCCTTCTCTCACTTGGTCGGCTCGAACTTGATCGACACGCTGTTGACGCAGTGCCGGATCGGCTTGGGGTTGGGAAACCCCTCGTTCATGAACTCGTGCCCGAGGTGCCCGCCGCAGGAGGCGCAGGTGATCTCCGTCCGCCGCATGCCCATGGTGTCGTCGGTGTGGCGGTCGACGCTACCCGGGAGCTCGTCCCAGAAGGCGGGCCAGCCGCAGCCGCTGTTGAACTTGAAGTCGGACTTGAAGAGGGGGGTGCCGCAGCCGGCGCAGACTGTTGTTGTTGTTGTTGTTTTTGTTTATGTGTTTATGTGCTTTTGGGATTTCGGGTGAGGCCGGTCGGTTCTTTTTTGGTGTGTGTTGCGCCGCGGCGTCGGTCGCGGGACCGAGGCCTTTGCGCGCGCGCGCGCGCACAAGGCGGCTCGCGACCCGGCGCTTCCGGGCGCCCTTGAGAGAGAGCGGGGCGGACGGACGGACGGCGTAAAGTCATAGCAAAGGGGGGGCGGCAGGGCGGGCAGGGGCGGGGGCGCGGAGGGGCGGCGGGGGCAACTCACCGTACGTGCCCTCCTCAACGTGCTTGTTGTAGACGCCCGAGCCCGCGGGCTCGGTGCCCTTCTGGCGCAGGACGCGGTACTGTACGCGGTTCCGTTTTTGTGTTGTTTTGGCTCGAGGGCAGGCGGCGCGTTCGAGTTGAGCGAGGACGCCGGGGGAAGAAAGAAAAAAGACTTTTTTTTGCGCGACGCGGCGTGGGCACTCGCGCGGCGTCAGCGTCGGCGTCTTCGGCAAAACAACCCCCAAACGCGAGTCTCTCGATGCCACTCACCGCCTCGGGCGTGAGGATGCCCTTCCACACGGCCTCGGGCGTGCCCTTGTCGAGCTGCTCCTTCCTGGCCATGGCGCGGACCTGGCGGGTGGTGGTGGTGGTGGCAGGACGACGGGTGAAGGCGGTTGTGGACTGTTGGGCGCGCGAGAGCGTGCGGCGGAGGGCTTGCATGGTTTTTAGACCGCGTACTAATCTGGCGTGGTTGTTGGTGAGCGCGTGTGTGTGATTGCGCCAAGCCTGGGCGTCGTTGTGTCTCTCCTCCCCCTCTCTCCCTCCCCCCTCCTCTCCTCTTCCTCCCCTCCTGTTCCGACCTCCCCTCCCTCTCCTCCGTCACACAAAACCAACCCGGACCCAAACGCGCGCCTTTGATCGGAGGCGACCGCACCCTTATCAGCCATGGCGATGCTGTCGTCCACAACCGGCAGGGCCGCGGTAAGAGAGAGAGACACACACACAGCGGCATTGGGGCGGCCCCAATGCGCGCCACCCGCGGCCGGCGCGCGTCTCGTTTCGGCCGCGATCGATGCGGCCTTGCCTGCTTGACACCCGCGTGGCGCCAATGACCCTCGAAAAGGCGGCATATTCCGCCCTCCTTGATCACACCCCGAGTGCGCTTCGACGCCGACGCTGACGGCGCTGCGCCGAACGACGCCGACGCCGACGCGCTCAACGCCCGCTCCGCTCGCCGACCCCCCCCCCCCCCCAAAAACCA
>Ga0209390_10002150_pt1 | contig 35637 bp, 35 predicted proteins | sample BON01_FD_187212 | JGI IMG/M metagenome (GOLD analysis project Ga0209390, IMG submission 187212) | Freshwater microbial communities from Lake Bonney liftoff mats and glacier meltwater in Antarctica - BON-01 (SPAdes) (version 2) | ecosystem: Environmental > Aquatic > Freshwater > Ice > Glacier...
TTGTGATTACAAAAATAGGCAAGGAAGCGTTCTAACCAATATCAAGTCTAAACTTCTTTGTGAAGCTTAGCGAAACAAAGAAGTTTAGACTTGATATTAAAAACAATAACGTTGTGAAACTGGACAAGTAGCTAATTTAGAGAGTAAAATTACAACAAAAAACCCAAATTGTGTGTGTGTGTGTAAAAAGGAAGAAGGATGGTTATAACAATCGCTAAAAAATCATATCTTGCTGAAGCAAAAAACGCTTTTTAGGGTAAGCGTTGTACACAATTATGAAAATCAGAATTCTACATCAAATATTTTTGCTAGTTTTTCCATTATTAATTTCAGCTCAGAACTTTGAACTGAAAAAGCCTAATGTAGAAGAATTAAAAAGAAAAGCCGAACTTTCAAAACATACTGAAGAAGTAATTCATTTATATTTTATTAATAATTACAAACCAACTTCTGAAAAAACCAAAGTAAAGAAATTCGATTTTGAAGATTATAGTATTTGTTCTTATGAGCAAACTTTTGATAATCAAATTAAATACTATATAAATAAATGTGAAGAAGGTGGCGGAATATCGATAAGAGTTACTTTGCCGAAAATAGAAACTAAAAACTTAAAAAACTGGATTGAGGAAATATATAAAGCTGAATCAAGTGATATAAAAAACAAATGGTACGTTGGAAAAAACATTTATGGTCCAATCGATGAAGAAGTTGGCTGTTATTATGAAATTAAAGCCGAAAAAAGTAGTTGGACAATTGATATTTATTGCGGTTGTTAAATAGCTGTCTACAATCGAGTAGACGGCTCCACCAGTAACTAACAGAGTGCGCCTCTCACACCACCGAGCGTACCATTTCATCAGCATTGACAACCGTATGCAATTTAATTCCTCCTTTTCTTTTTCCACTTTTTGGATTTCTTCCTACACAACCCATAATGTCTTTGAACAGGCTAATTGTTGTTAAATATTTTCAAAAAACAAAACATCTCTTCTCTTATTCGCATCAGATAAAGCACTCCTTTTAGGAGTATGATTTAACTGAAAACTACTTGTTTTACCAGACAAACCAAGCATTGCTCCAGATATTCCTCTAAGTGATGTACACTTTGAGAAAGAGCAAAAAAGCATACTTATCATATAGTCTTTTGTGGTAAATCGCTTTGTCTAAAGGTCTGATTCACATCTTTTTACTTCTTTTTTTATAATCGAATCGTCAATTAAAGAAATCCGCTGTCCGAGAACAGATTTACTAGAAAAATAATTACTTTTACCCATCGTATTTTATATCTCGAAACACAAATTTACGATTCATTTAAAGAAGCCATCTTTTTAACTTCTTTTTTTATTTACTTTTATCGGACAATAATGCATAAATATATAAAACATTATATGTAAAAAAAACGCCTCTCTAATAGATTATAGTAGGTAATTGTTTTAATTATTTCAAAAAAAATCGCAAATTTGTCTCTTAAATAAACAACCATGCCAAAAATATCTCAAAAAGGTGCGCAAATGCCTGAATCACCAATTAGAAAACTGGTTCCTTATGCAGAAATTGCAAATAAAAAAGGAAATAAAGTATATCATTTAAACATTGGTCAGCCAGATATTAAAACTCCTAAAGTAGCTTTAGATGCTGTTAAAAATGCAAATATTGAAGTTTTAGAATACTCCCATTCTGCTGGTTTTGAAAGCTATAGAAACAAACTATCTCAATATTATAAAAATCAAAATTTACCTATAGATACTCAAGACATTATTATTACCACAGGAGGATCAGAAGCGCTTCTTTTTGCATTAGGAAGTACAATGGATGCTGGAGACGAAATAATTATTCCTGAACCATTTTATGCAAACTACAATGGTTTTTCTATTGCTTCAGGCGTAAAAGTTGTTCCTGTTATTTCAACTATTGATACGGGTTTTGCCTTACCTCCTATTGAAGATTTTGAAAAATTAATTACTCCAAAAACAAAAGCAATATTAATTTGCAACCCTGGTAATCCAACTGGTTATCTATATTCTAAAGAAGAAATAAATCAATTAGCAGAAATTGTTAAAAAACATGATTTATTTTTAATTGCAGATGAAGTTTATAGAGAATTTACATACGATGGTTTTAAGCATTATTCTGTTATGAATGTAGATGGATTAGAAAATCATGCAATAATGATTGACTCAGTTTCTAAACGTTTTAGTATGTGTGGAGCAAGAATTGGTTGTATTGTTTCTAAAAATAAAGAAGTTATGGGTGCTGCAATGAAATTTGCACAGGCAAGATTGAGTCCTCCAACTTATGCTCAAATTGCAAGTGAAGCTGCTTTAGACACACCACAAAGCTACTTTGATGAAGTTATTACAGAATATGAAGGAAGACGAGATATTCTAATTTCTGAATTAAAAAAAATTGAAGGAGTACAAGTTGCTACTCCAAAAGGAGCTTTTTACTGTATTGCAAAATTACCTATTGCAGATGCAAACAATTTTGCACAATGGCTTTTAGAATCTTATGACTTTAATGGCGAAACTGTTATGGTTGCGCCAGCAGCAGGTTTCTATTCTTCTCCAAATGTAGGATTAGACGAAGTAAGAATTGCTTATGTTTTAAAGAAAGAAGATCTTATTCGTTCTGTAGAAATATTAAAAGAAGCTTTAAAAGTATATAATGCACTTTAAAAACAACTAATCTATTTTAAAGAGAAAGCTTTAAACTTATTTTTAAAAGCATAAAAAAAGTCCCGCAATTGCGGGACTTTTTAAGTTTAACTAATTTTTAGTTTTATTGCTTAACAACTTTTATTGTTTTCACAGCGTCACCAACAATTACATTTACAATGTAAGCGCCAGCACTTAGCTGAGACATATCAACTTGCGTTGCGTTAGCATTTATATTTCTTGAGATAACTTCTTGTCCAAGTAAGTTTATTACTCTAACTGAAGATATTTCAGAATTGTATTCTAAATTAAGAACATCTTTCACAGGATTTGGATATGCTAAGAAAGCATTAGAATCAAATGAAGAAGAACTTAATGATGCATCATAGGCAGAAACTAAAAATGTACCCAAATTTTCATTCCCATATTCCCAAACTCTAAAATATAATACATTACCAGGTGTTTGACCTGTAACTGAAATTAACGGTTGATCATTAACATCAGAACTAGATGAGTCATCACAGTCTATTAAGACTAAAGAACCACAAGTTCCACTATAAACAGCACCTGCACCGTCTGTTATACCTCCTGTATTAGTATTAACTTCAAAAGTTAAGTTACCAGAAGCTGGAACAGTAACTTGATACCAAACATCTCCACCTGCATAACTAGCACAACCTGGTGCAGTTTCTCCAGAATTTGTAGCTGCATCATTTGTACCAACAACTGCATTAGTTGCAAATACACCACCAGGAGTTAAAACTGTAGCATTAGCACAATCATTATTTACTGGAGGTGTTGCTAAAGTAGTAAATGAGATAGTATTCCAAGCACTTCCACAATCTGATCTTACGTGAAAATAATAAGTAGTTGATGGTGTTAAACTTGAAGCACTATAAGTTTCGACAGCCAAAGCAGTTCCTGCACCTGCTGGATCTGTAGCAACCATATCTAAAACATATTCATAATTACCAGTAGTTACTGCCCAAGATAAATCAGCAGCTACACTTGTAACATTACTAGCCATAACACTTGTAGGTACCGGACATGCAGGTGTTACATCAATAGAAATATCATCTAGTGAAATATACCAAGGTAAAAGATTCATATCTCCTTTTATTCCTACATAGTATGTACCCGAAGTTGCTGGAGTAAATGCTCCAGATATTTGTTGGTAACTTCCATTAATAATTCCAGTAGATGGAGTAATTGGTGTTGTCATACCAGCAGCAGTACCAACTGTACCATAACTAATTAACATATGTGAATTAGCTGCTATTGCATCGTCTTGGCGAGCATATAAATCAACTGTATAACTTGTTCCTCCAATTAAATCAATAGGAATAAAAATCCAATCATCATTACCATACTGTATATAAGCATTCCATGATCCAGTTCTTGGAGCTCTATTATAAGTTGTTAATGAAGTATTTGCAGACCAAACTTGAGTCCCTGTTAAACTTTCTTGTGATAAACAACCTGAAATTGAAACGTCTTGTGTGTATCCTGATTCAAATCCTTCAAAATAAGGAATCGTATATGGATAACATGGAGTTGAAAAATTAATTGGTCCAACCCATGTACTAAAACCTCCAGCACCACAATTTGCTCTTACATAAAATTCATAAGATGTTGCTGAAGTAAGTGGAGCACCACTTACATCTAAAGTTGCTCCTGTAACAGATATTGCACTTACTACCGCACCTGCACCTGCTGGAACACCTGTTCCCGCAGCTTGTATTGCATATTCAAAATCATATTGTGTCCCTGATGGATCTACCCATGATAAATCAACTGAAGTAGCTGTTATATTTGCAGTAGCTAATGTACTTGGAGCTAAACAAGTAGGCATTTCTACTACAGATACATCATCAATTAAAATATCATTATAGAATGAAGAGGCACCATTAGCAATACCTGTAACTGTAAAACGTACTTGAATGTCTCCAGTTATAGTTAAAGTAGTTATGTTAAAAGTATATTCAATCCAATTTGAACCTAAATTAGCTTGAATAGTTTCAACTAAATTCCAAGCTGCTCCATCATAAACTTCAACTTCAAGTTTATTTTGTGCTGCATCATTAGTATTATTACTAAATACCAAGTAAGATAATTGTGGAACTGTTAAACCAGATACATCAATCATTGGAGTAAGTAATGTACTAACATCTGCATCTCCATTATCAGAACCATCCATTCCAATAAAAGTACCACCTGTACCTGTATGATCTGGTACATTAGCTGCACCATATGCAGCAAATCCTGTTGGAGTTGTTACTGCACTACCATATTCCCAAGGATTAGCACCACCTTGTGACCAACAACTTGGAAGAACATTAGTAGCAAATGACTCATTAAATGGCGCTATAAAAGCAGTACATAAAGTTCTAAAATTAATTGGACCAACCCAAGCACTAAAACTTCCACCACAATCTGCTCTTACATAAACTTCATAAGGAGTGTTTGCTGTTAGTGCATTACCACTTACATCTAAAGTTGCTCCTGTAACAGATGCTGCATCTATTGCAGTCCCTGCTCCTGCTGGAACACCTGTTCCCGCAGCTTGTATTGCATATTCAAAATCATATTGTGTTCCTGATGGATCTATCCATGATAAATCAACTGAAGTAGCTGTAATGTTTGCAGCAGCTAAAGTTGTAGGCTCAACACAAGCAGGTGTTAATCTTATTTCAAAATTATCTACCGAAAAATCAATATCAGCAGCACCGTTTGTTGCTCCCTCTACAACTCTAAATGCAAAACGAACATCCATACCTGCATATGCATCTAAATCAATTATTGTTGGTGTTCCTGTATTAGAAGGAACATTTGTATCGTTAAATGTATATAAAACTGTCCAGTTAGTAGTTCCTGTAGAAACTAAAACTTCTACAAAATCATCAGCTTCCCAAGCAGCTCCTGGAGCATTTGTAGAATTCCATTGTGTTGCAGCAGCATCAAATTTCAATTCATAACCAGTTGCTGGTACTGTATATAATGGAGATAGTATCCAATCGTTATCTCCTGTAGCATCTATATTAATTTTGATAGCTCCCACTGCTGTTACATTGCCAAAACCATCAGCAACCCAAGCACCAGTACCAAAAGTAGCTGGCCCTGCAGTTAAATCTCCATTATCCGCTTCTTGCCAACATCCTGGAAGATAAGTAGTAAAATCTTCAAGTGTAGGAACGGTTAAAACTCCACATGTTGTAAAAGTTCCAGTATTAGTTCCAGTAGTAACATTATAATAGTAATCATATGGTCCTGAACCACAACGTAAGTATTCATAAACTTTGATGTAATACTGTGTATCAGTAGCCAAACCTGTTACCGTTACTGAAGCACCAGTACCATCAAAAATTATTTGTTGTCCTGAACCAGTAAAAACCGTGTTTGATGTCAAAGCAGCAGCATTATTATTTACGGGATCTGCGAATGTAGCAGAATCGCTAATATAAACAACTCTTCTTGCGCCGCTACCATTTGTCCAATTCACTATTGCTTGCGCATAATTAATAGTAGCAATTGGAGCAATAACCGCTGAGGCTTGAGTAACTGGTGCACTTGGCGTAGAAACCAAAACAGAAGTTGTTTGTGCAGAAGTTGTAGAATTTGTACAAGTAACGTTTAATCTATAATTAATAGGTGTTCCTGCAAAAACAGGTGGTGCGTAATTAGCTGTTGTAGCTCCTGTACCACCTACGGCATTTGCCCAAGCATCGGTAGCACCGTCATCGTTTGATTCTTCCCATTGAAAAGTAAGACCCGATACTCCTGAAGAATATCCTGTTCCTACTAATTGTGTAGGGGTACTACCTGTACAAATATTTTGCACTGCTGGGGCAACCGAACCTGCTACTGGAGTTCCAGAACACGGTACTGGTGGCGTAAAAGTAAACGTCGTACCAACAGCAGGAACAGTTGTTACATTTGCGCTATTGAAATACATTGTACTTGCATTTGAAGTACCCGGCAAACTATTTAACCATGACCCTCCTGCAGCACCTATAGTTCTATTATTTATATTGGTTAGAAAATTATTAGTAGCTCCTTTTAAGCCTATTTCAGGATAACTTGTATTTAAGCCGGGAGTAATTGTACCTCCATAAACTATTGAAACAACATTATTTGTAGTATTCAAGCGTATTTGAAAATTTAAAACCTCCGCTGAAACACCATAACGTCTAACATCTTTGTACTGAATTACAAATTCATTACCAATTAATTCATAACGAATTTCAGGTGTTCCACTTTCGGCACTATTTAAATCCCTACCAAGAGCCGCTACAATACCACCATTAGCATTTGTTGAACTACTCAAAGGTGAATAGTTAGTTGTTGACGTATAAGTTCCAAATGCGATATGTCCATTCGCATTAATTTTTAATGTTGTATATGCTACCCCATTATAATTAAATGAAGGTATTGTTACACCTTGCGAAATACCATCGTCAAATGTACCAGTTAAATATACTGTTCCTCCAGTTATTGGAGTATAATTTCCAGCACTTTGAGCAAACGAATATGCACTAACCTGTGCATAGCCGGAATACCCAAAGACTAATAAAAGCGTTAATAATAAAGTAATTTTTCTCATTTCATGTAATTTGTGGTTAATATTTTATGAAATAACGAAAAAAAAATTACATGAATAGAGCCTACTTTAATGAAATCGTTAAAGTGTGGTAAAAATAGGTTTAAATACAAAACCTTTGATAAAATCAAAGGTTTTGTATTATATATATTACAATTACTTTACATTATAACGAAAGTTAATTATTCGATACTTGAAACTTTTACCATTTCATTTGTATCCACTAAATAATCGATTCCTTCAACACCAAAACCAAATAGGTTATGAAAATCTTGTTTATAACCATTTAAATCTCCTATTTCAGATAAATTTTCCGTTACTGCCTCTATCCATAATTTTGCGATTCTTTCTTGAACATCATCCCGCATTTCCCAATCGTCAATTCTAATTCTTCCTTTATCATCTAAAGGCATTTCTTTTCCAGAAAACAATCTATCTGCATATAGTCGTTGAATTTGCTCAATACAACCTTCATGAATACCTTCTGCTTTCATGATTTTATATAATAATGAAATGTATAAAGGAATAACAGGAATTGCAGAACTTGCTTGTGTAACTAATGCTTTGTTTACAGAAACATATCCTTTTCCGTTTATTTCTTTTAATTTATTTGTAATTTCAAATGCAGTTGCTTCTAAATGGTCTTTTGCTCTACCTATTGTTCCTTTTCTATAAACCGCTTCTGTTAATGCTGGTCCTATATAAGAATATGCTACTGTTATAATTCCTGGTGCTAAAACATTAGCTTCTTTCATAGCATCTATCCACATTGACCAATCTTCACCGCCCATTACAGTTACCGTATTATCTATGTCTTCTTGGTTAGCTGGTTCAATTGAAATTTCTGATACTTTCCCAGTATGAAAATCTACCGTTTTATTGGTAAATTTATCTCCAATAGGCTTTAGTGTAGAACGGTGCAAAACTCCTGTTTCTGGATGCATACGAACTGGAGAAGCTAAACTGTAAATAATTAAATCAACCTGACCTAAATCGGCCTTAATCATTTCTATTGTTTGTTGCTTTACTTCTTTAGAAAAAGCATCCCCGTTTATACTTTTTGCGTATAATCCTTCTTTGTGTGCTTCTTGTTCAAATGCAGCAGAATTGTACCAACCTGGTGAAGCCGTTTTTCCTTCACTTGGTGGTTTTTCAAAAAATACTCCTATTGTAGATGCGTTTGAACCAAATGCACTAGAAATTCTTGAAGCTAATCCAAAACCTGTGGAAGCACCAATTACTAATACGTTTTTAGCACCATTAATAGCGCCTTTTGATTTTATATATTCTATTTGATTTTTTATGTTTTGCTCGCATCCTTTTGGGTGAGATGTTAAACAAATAAATCCTCTCATTCTAGGTTCTATTATCATTTTAAAGTTTTTATTGGTGTTTTATTAGTTTGTTTTGTAACTATTTAAGAACAAATATAAAATTAATATATTAGTTCAACAAAGCTTTTGCATGGTTTAAAGCAGAATCTGAAATAGATTTTCCAGATAACATTTCTGCAATTTCTACAATTCGCTCTTCACTTGTTAATAATTTTAATTCAGAAACTGTAGTATCGTTATTTGTGTACTTGAACACTTTATAATGTTGTTTTCCTTTTGCAGCAATTTGTGGTAAATGTGTAATTGCAAAAACCTGCATGTTTTCGCTCATTTGCTTCATTATTTCTCCAATTTTAATAGCTATTTCTCCTGAAACTCCAGTGTCAATTTCATCAAAAATTATAGAAGGAAGTTTACTATAATTTGCCATTACCGCCTTAATTGCCAACATAATTCTAGACATTTCTCCACCTGAAGCAACCTTTTTTATTGTTCCAAGTTGCATTCCTTTATTAGAGGTGAATAAAGTTTCAATACTATTTTTTCCAGTTTTGAAATAACTGTCTGTTTCCGTTAATGAAAAAATAATTTGCGCATCTGGCATTCCTAATTCGCTTAAAATAGCTTCTAACTTCTTTGATAACACAGGTGCAATTTCATTTCTTTTAACCGTAATTTTATTTGCAATGTTATCTACGTTTTCTTTAGCCAAAAGTAATTTTTTGTCTAATTTAGAAATAGCGTTTTCTAAATCATCTACTTTTATAACTTTAGCATCTAAATTCTCCTGAATTTCAAGTAACTCTTCAATACTAGAAACCTGGTGCTTCTTTTGCAATGAATATATAATTTGTAGTTTTGAGTTTACTTCTTCTAGTCTTTCTGGGTTATTAATAATTTTTTCAGATTGCTTAATGCACTCTATATTAATATCTTCAAACTCTAATAAAACACTGCTTATTCTATTTGAAATGTCTTGGTAATTTTTAGATAATCCTGCTATTTTTTGAAGTGCATTTTTTATCTCATTAAGATTTACCATTACTCCTATTTGCTCTTCATTTGTTAATGAAAGTGCTTTATCTAAACTCTCCTTTATAAATTCAACATTAGATAATTGTTCTAATTCTTCTTCTAAAAAAGTTTGTTCTTCTTCTTTTAAATTAGCGTTTAACAATTCATTTAATAAGTAGCTGTTATACTCTTGTTCGTTAGCAAGTGCTTCTTTTTCTTGTTCCGCTAATTTGAGTTGCTTTCTAATTGAATTATATTCTTTTAATTCTTCTGAATAATTTTGAATTAAAGAAGCATTATTTGCAATTGCATCCACTATTTGCAATTGGTAGTCTTCGTTTAAAATTTCTCTTGTTTGGTGTTGTGAATGTATGTCTATTAAAAAAGTAGCTAATAGTTGTAATTCACTCAAATTAACGGGGCTATCGTTTATAAATGCTCTCGATTTACCGGAAGGTAAAATTTCTCTTCGTATAATAGTTTGGTCTTCATAATCTAAGTCATTCTCTAGAAAAAAAGGTTTTAAATTATAGTTCACCAAAGAAAATTGTGCTTCAATAACACACTTTTGCTCGTTATCTTTAAGTACTGATAAATCTACTCTATTTCCAAGAACTAATCCTAGGGCGCCTAATAATATAGACTTTCCAGCTCCAGTTTCTCCTGTAATTATTGAAAATTGGTTAGAAAAATCAATTTCTAAAAGTTCAATTAAGGCGTAATTTTTTATGGATAAAGATAAAAGCATTCTCTCAAAAATTTATAATTAATTACTTGATCTTATTCCATTTTATAGAATTTAATGGAGAAATTCTGTTTAATGTTTCTAATAATTTACCGTTATCGAGAAAAGGTCCGCCAGAAAAAATACTAACAACCTCATCTGTCTTTGCATCAAAAAAAGTACGTGTTAACAATGCATTAGGTCTAACTTTTTGAATTTCAGAAACGGTCTCTATAGCCATAGCAACCCCTTCTTTTCCTTTTTTAAGATCTTCCGCCATAAAGTCTAAACCTTTTGAATGGAACTTATACATTGCGCTTCTAAATGGCTTAAATGTGCTTGATAATAAATCAGAAATTAAAAAATAGCGGTTTGTGTTACCTCCTTCTGCCTGACTCCAACCTTTATAACCACTTGATTGTGATACATTTGCGATATTCGATGCTATCTCTAAAAACTTTGTACCGTCTGACTCTTTAAAAGAATCCATATCTAGAGCAATTATAATATTTGCGTAGAACGCTACTACCGAAGTTAAGTTAGAATTAAAACTATTCTGATCGTAAATTAATTGCTCAAACTCAACGTATTTAAAACCGAAATTCTGGTCATTTATATTTAAAATTGGAGATTCATAAGTTGAATTAAAAATTGGTCTTGACGATTGTACTTGAAGTGTAGCTACAAAATTATTAGAATTATACCCTGATATATTTATGAAAAAATTACACGTTATTTTTTCACTTGGAAGATATTCTTTATTGGTCCACTTAGTTGAGTTTAAAAACTCTTTTACTTGATTTTCAAGATTTTTAAAAATTTGTGGGTTTACATCTGTCATTCTATCGTAATTAATAGAAACAGTAGCATTTAACTCTTGCGAAAATATGGATTGAAAAGATATAAAAACAAATAGTATATAGAGAATTTTATGTTTCATAATTTTTAATGATTTTGTTTACAATATCTTGCGCTACATCTTCTTTTGACTTAAGACTTAAAGCTTCTATTGTAAAATTTTTATCTATAAAAGTAACTTTGTTAGTTGCATGACCAAAGCCAGCTCCTTTATCGTTCAATGAATTTAATACAATTAAATCTAAATTTTTATTTATGATTTTACCTTTTGCATTCTCAATCTCATTTTCTGTTTCTAATGCAAAACCAATTAAAAATTGATTTTTTTTCTTTAGCCCTAAAGTAGCTAAAATATCTTTAGTTTTTTCTAATTCTATAGTTAAATTAGCTTTACTCTTTTTAATTTTTTGATTAGCCACACTTTTTGGTCTATAATCTGCAACAGCAGCAGCAGCTATTGTTACGTCTACATTATCAAAATAAGAAAGGCATTGATCATACATTTCTTGTGCAGAAACTACTTCAACGAGCTTTATTAAATGGTGCTTTATCGTTAAATGAGACGGTCCAGAAACTAAAATTACTTCAGCTCCTTTATTTGCAGCTTCCATTGCTATATCATAACCCATTTTTCCTGAGGAATGATTACCTATAAAACGTACAGGATCTATAGCCTCGTAGGTAGGACCAGCTGTAATTAATATTTTTTTTCCTTTGAGTGGTAATTTTGACAAAACATCTTTTTCCAAAAAAGAAACAATATTTTCTGGTTCTGCCATTCTTCCTTCTCCAGATAGGCCACTAGCTAACTCACCAGATTCAGCAGGAATAATAGTATTACCAAATTGTTTTAATTTTAAAAAACTACTTATAGTTGATGGATGTTTATACATGTCTAAATCCATCGCAGGAGCAAAATAAACAGGGCATTTAGACGATAAATAAGTTGCGATTAATAGATTATCGCAATTACCATTTACCATTTTAGACATAGTATTTGCCGTAGCAGGTGCTATAAGGTACAAATCCGCCCAAAGCCCTAATTCTACGTGATTATTCCATGTAGCACCTTTTTCCTCTTCCTTAAAAAATTCCGAGTGAACAGGATTTTTAGAAAGAGTAGATAAAGTAAGAGGTGTTACAAAATCCCTAGAAGCAGGTGTCATTATCACTTGGACATGTGCACCTGCTTTTATAAAAAGTCTAATAAGATGTGCTGATTTATAAGCAGCAATACCACCAGAAATTCCTAGCAAGATTTTTTTACCGCTTAAAACAGACATAAATGTTTTTTTTTATTTAGTTTCTCTATAGTAAACTTTACCATCTAACCATTCTTGTACTGCTAACGCATGAGGTTTAGGTAATTTCTCGTAGAATTTTGAAACTTCAATTTGTTCTTTGTTTTCAAATATTTCTTCTAAACTATCGTTGTAAGTAGCAAATTCTTCTAACTTATCTACGAGTTCGTTTTTAATTTCAGTATTAATTTGACCTGCTCTTTTAGCTATAATTGTAATAGCTTCGTAAATATTTCCTGTTGGTTCTTCAATTACATTTTTATTGTATGTAATTGTGTTTACAGGAGCATTTGTCTTCTTTAAATCCATGATTCACTTCTTATTTAGAAAATTGTTGTAATTCTAGTTCTATATTTGCTGCCATTTCATCAGCTGGCGTTTTAAACTCAGTATCACTTTTAAACTTCAGTAAGCTATTTACCGCAGTTTTTGCATAGTTTAAACGTTCTTCTTTTTTACTTGGCACTGAATTTAATGCTAATTTGTATGCAGAATCTAATCTATAAAATAAAGCTTTCTCTTTGTATGGAGTTCCTGGATAATCTGCAATAAAAATTTCTAAAGCTTTTAAGGCTCCTTTAAAATCTGAAATTGTGTTATATTGTTTAGCAATTTCATATGCTTTTTTTTCCATTTTTTCTCTTAATTCTTTCACATGTACATTTGCTTGCGGCAAATATTCAGAATCGGGATAGGTGTTTATAAATTTTTGTAACTTTTCTAATGCTTTTTCTGTTTCAGTTTGATCCAAACTATAAACTGGCGATAGATAATAAAAACTTTCTGCCCCTAGATAAGAAGCTTCTTCTACTTTTTCACTTTTTGGATAACTTGCTACAAAACTTTCTAATTGGTAACCTGCTAAGTAATATTGTTTAGAATTATAATAAGATTTTGAATAAAAATAAAATATTCTTTCTGCTTGAGGCTTTCCTCTTAAAGCAGGAGCTACTTGTTCATATAATCTTATTGCTTTTGCATACTTTCCTTTTTCGTACATTGCATTTGCTACATCACTTTTTAAAGCAACATCATCGCTTTTAAAAGCTTTTTGATAAGGGCTGCAAGAAGATACAAAAATTACTACTAAAAGAATATATATAACTTTTTTCATTGAATGTTTTTTATGCTTTAATAAGTTGTTGATAAAACCCTAAAAAAGCAAATGCAAATTTAGACATTATTTATGTGCTAAAAAAATCTTTTTTAGCTTATCTTCTTTGTGAATTTATCTAGTCTTGAAGCCAAGTCTTCATTAACATTAACTAATGGTAACCTCACTGTATTTTCTGATAAATTTAGTATTTTGAAAACTTCCTTAATACCGGCAGGGTTTCCTTGTTCAAAAATCATATCAATTGCCTCCGCTAATAAATAATGTAACTTGTATGCAGCTACTACTTTTCTTTCCAATCCTAAACGAACCATTTCAGAAAATTGTTTAGGAAAGGCTTCACCAATTACCGAAATAACTCCCGCTCCACCAGCTAAAACTATTGGTAAAGTAATCATGTCGTCTCCTGAAATAACTAAAAAGCCATCCGGTTTGTTTTGAATCAAATTCATTGCCTGAACGATATCGCCAGCAGCTTCTTTAATTGCAATTATATTTTCAAAATCATTTGCTAATCTAATCACTGTAGAAGGCAACATATTACTAGCTGTTCTTCCTGGTACATTATACAAAATTATTGGTAAAGGCGAAACTTCTGCAATAGCTTTAAAATGTTGGTAAATTCCTTCTTGGGTTGGTTTATTATAATAAGGAGAAACAGAAAGAATTGCATCAAAACTTGTAAAATCTCTTGTTTTTAACTCCTCAATCACTTTAGCTGTATTGTTTCCGCCAACTCCTAAAACAAGTGGCAATCTTTTATTATTAGCCTTTATAATTGTTTGAATAACTAATTCCTTCTCTTCATTTGAAAGTGTGGCAGATTCAGCTGTTGTTCCCAAAACCACTAAATAGTCTATTCCTCCAGCAATTACATAATCAACAATTTTTATTAAAGCTTCTGTATCTACAGAAAAATCTTTCTTAAAAGGCGTTACTAATGCCACTCCAGTGCCTATAAAATTTTGCATATTATAATTTATTAAGTATTTTTATGTATTTGAATAATTCGGCTACAAATTCCCTGTATTGGTGAAGATGTAAGTTAATCATAAAGCTATTTACCCTCTTATCAACCGAAGTAAAACCAACTTTGAATTTAGCTTTTGATTCAATAGAAATTAAAATTAAAGGAGCGTCATTTACTTCATAATAGTTTATTAGCAAATCAAACGGTGTTGCAATAAAATCTTGTACTTCTATTTTATTAAAATCACCTGAAAACCCAATATCCTTTAAGGTTACAAAAGGTTCTTCATTGACTTCTTTTTTATTAACATTTTTTTTATAAACTAATACTTTAATATTGTTTTTGGCAATACCAAAACGTTCAATTTCAGAAAACAAGGCTTTTTTTTCTTTAAAATTGGCATCATTAAATATAATACCAACTGTATTGATTTTATCAGAAGATACTTCTAAATAATAATTTGACAGCCTTTTAAAGGCTATTCTTTTTATAAAAAAATTCTTAATTGTATTACAAAACATAGTAAATTTACGTATTCGTCAAAAATAAATATTAAATTGTTTGAAAAGCATGATAAAAGTAAAAAAGTTAAAATTATGTTTACACTATTTTGTTATTTTATTAACATTAGCTATGTTTTTATCTTGTTCACCCAGAACATACAAGAAAATTAATACAGAAAGTACTTTATTTAACATAAAAGATTCCCTAGCTACTAATAATAAATTAGAAGTATTTATAGCGCCGTATAGAAACCACATAACCAAAGATCTAGATAGCGTTTTAGCATATAACACTATAACACAAGACAAAAGTAAAGGAAGATGGGAAAGTAATATTGGGAACTTACTTGCTAGCGCTACTTTGACTTTGAGTGCACCAATTTTTAAAAGCAGAGAAAATAAGCAAATAGATTTTTGCATGCTAAATCACGGAGGAATTAGATCAATTATACCAGCAGGAAATATTACAACAAGAACTGCCTTTGAAATTATGCCTTTTGAAAACAGTGTAATTATTATTGGTCTAACTGGCTTAGAAGTAAAAGAGCTAGCACTCTATTTATTAAACGAAAAAAAAGCACATCCGCTAGCCGGAATTACAATTTTTACAAACCCTGATTTCACAGAAATTAAAAGAATAGAAATCAATAATGTTGAGATAATTGACAAGCAAATATACTATGTTGCAACATCTGATTATCTAGCAACCGGGGGTGATAGAATGACTTTTTTTAAAAACAGTACCATCAAATACGATTTAGATTATAAATTGCGAAATTTATTTATTGACTATTTTAAATTAGTAATTGAAATACCAAACATTACTACAAAACACATAATTACAGAATAAAACTATAACATGGAAAGAAGAGATTTTATACAAAAAACCGTGGCAAGTTCTGCTTTATTATCGTTAAGCGGAATTACATTAAGTAGTTTTGAAGGCATTAAATCGAAAAAAATTACAATATTACATACAAACGATGTGCATAGTCACATAGATCCTTTTCCTGCAAATCATCCAAAATTAGCAAATATGGGAGGCGTTACTAGAAGAGCTGCTTTAATAGCGAAAATTAGAAAAGAAGAACCTAACGTTTTATTATTAGATGCTGGAGATATTTTTCAAGGAACACCTTATTTTAATTATTATGGAGGCGAATTGGAATTTAAACTAATGAGTAGGATGCAATATGATTTAGCAACAATGGGAAATCATGATTTTGACAATGGAATAGATGGGTTTTACGCACAACTTCCACATGCTAAATTTGATTTTGTTTCTGCTAATTATGACTTTAAAAACACTATACTAGACACAATTGTAAAGCCCTACAAAGTATTTAAGAAAGATGGCATTAAAATTGGAATATTTGGACTAGGCATAGAACTTAGTGGATTAGTAGATAAAAAAATGTATAAAGAAACCGTTTATAATAATCCTGTTGAAGTTGCACAAGACATAACCAGGATACTGAAAATAGAAGAAAAATGTGATTTGGTAATTTGCTTATCCCATTTAGGTTTTCAATATAAAAACGAATCTGAGAAAGTTTGTGATATTATTTTAGCTCAAAAAACAAAAGATATTGATTTAATTATTGGCGGCCACACGCATACCTTTTTAGAAAAACCTGTTATTGAGCAAAATGCAGACAATAAACCCGTTTTAATAAATCAAGTTGGTTGTTATGGAATTAACCTTGGAAGAATTGATTTTTATTTATCTAATGATAAAAAATATGATTCTATAACTAATAACATTTCTATTTAATTATCTCTTTATCTCTATGGCAACTATTCAGACTAAAAAAAAATAGACACAAATTAATATAAATTAAGACGAATTCAAGATAAAAATTGATTCTGATTTCACAAAAACATACTTTACTAAAAAAGCGTTTAAACTAAAAGGTTGGACTTTGGCGAGGTTTTAATGGAGAAGGTCTAAATTTACAAAATAGAACAAATTGTTTATTTTATTTCCACTAATCTTGTCGTTTTGGGTTTCCTACAAGGTTTCAAACCTTGTAGGCAAGATTTATTTTTAAAATTTTAAACAAATACTTCAAAGGTAAAAAAAAACCTTGCAGAATATCAACCTAAATCCTTATCTGGTTAACAGTCCGAATATTTAAAATGGCTTTAGTAAAACTAAAACACTTTTCCTTTTTTTAATCTATTTATCAGGCATACAAAAGGTTTGTTTTGCTATTCTGATAACTACCTGAATCGCGCAGCAACCCGCACTTTTAAGAATGTTTATTTTTCAAGGAGCACTTCGCTGAGCGGGAATTTATTCTATCGGTTCTTGTTTTGTTCCTCTAAAATTAATGATTTCAATAAGTTCTTTTATAGGCTGTATTCTGTAGATAATATAGTTATTTTTATCTACTAATCCTTTGTGAAGATTTTTATATTTTCCTGTTGCTGGACAGATTTTTTGATATTTACTTATACGATTTAAAAGGTCTTGTATATTCTATTCTAAATTAAGAATTTCTATTACTGTCCATTCTTCTTCTAAATATTCTATAACTTTATCTAAACCTCTATCAGCTTGTGGTGTCCGAACAATTTCTAATGCCATTTATCAAAACGTTTCATTACAGTTTCATTTGCTACATAATTGCCTTTATCTGCTTGGTCTAATCCTGTTTTGATTTCTTCTTGTTCTTCTTTAGACATTTCACTCCACCAATCTACTTGCTCTTCTTCAAAAACTATTTTTAGCTTCGCTAATAAGCTTTCTTTCTGCGTTTGCAATAAAAGATGCATTAACTCTAATTTTGTGGTTTCTATATTCATAATCGTAACTTTTATTATAACAAAGATAATTTTATTAATTATGTTATTTTCTTGATATATATCTAAAAATTTCATTCCAAACTAATCGGATGAAAATTGTTAACGATTTCGTATAAGTTTTACAAGTTATTGAATTCTCACTAAATAATAATAATAATCCTCTATATTAATCAAATATAACATATCGCCCACAAAAAATAAAAGCAAGGAAAAACACACCAAAAGTTAACCTTCACTTTCGTTTCTGTAAAAAAAAACCAATAATTAAAGGAATAATTATTGGTTTCGCTAATAAAGAAATAAAATCGTTTTCAAGTAGTGATGAATTTGAATTTAATAAAACCTGAAATAATAAAAAATAGTAAATTATCTAGCTTTTTAACAGTTCATTAAATTCTAATTCTGATATAATATTTACTCCTAATTTATTTGCCTTTTCTAACTTTGCTGGACCCATATTATCTCCTGCAATAACATAATTAGTTTTAGAAGAAATTGAACTACCTATTTTACCACCGTTATCTTCAATTGCTCTTTTTAGTTCCTCTCTAGAATAGGTTTCAAAAACACCAGAGACAACAAATATTTTATTTTCTAACTTATCTGAAATAAATGTAATATTTCCTGTATTTATTTCAAATTGTAAATCACTATCCTTTAATCTTTCTATAATTTTAATATTGTTTTCGTTTCCAAAAAAGAGAACTACACTTTCGGCAATTTTTTCGCCAATTTCATCTACTAACATTAAATCAAGTAATGACGCAGTAGCAATTGCATCTATATTTTTGTAATACTTCGCTAATTTTTTTGCAACGGTTTCTCCCACATATCTAATTCCTAAAGCATACAAAACACTTTCAAAAGGAATTTTTTTAGAGTTTTTAACACCATTGATCAAATTTTCAGCAGATTTATCCGCCATTCTTTCTAATGGAATTACTTGCTCTTTTGTCAAATAATATAAATCTGAATAATCTTTAACTAAACCCGCATTAAACAACAAAGCAACGGTTTCACCTCCAAGACCCTCAATATCCATAGCTTTACGAGAAATAAAATGTTGGATTCTTCCAATGATTTGTGGCGGACAACCATAAAAATTTGGACAATAATGGTTTGCTTCACCATCAATTCTAACTAATTCTGAAGCACATTCTGGGCAATGGGTAATGTATTTTGTGGGTCCAAAATCAACGTTCCTTTTCTCAAAATCAACACCAATAATCTTTGGGATAATTTCACCTCCTTTTTCAACAAAAACAGTATCGTTAATTCTAATATCTAGTTTTTTAATTTGATCTGCATTATGTAAAGAAGCTCTTTTTACAATTGTACCTGCTAATTGTATTGGTTGTAAATTTGCAACAGGAGTAATAGAACCTGTTCTTCCTACTTGATAGGTAATTTCGTTTAAAACCGTGCTAACCTGCTCTGCTTTAAATTTATAAGCCATTGCCCATCTAGGAGATTTTGCCGTGTAACCTAATTCTTCTTGGTAAAAAACAGAATTCACTTTCACAACTACACCATCTGTTTCATAAGGTAAATCATGTCTATGGGTATCCCAATAATTTATAAATTCAAATACTCCCTGGATATTATTTACGAATTTTGAATGCTTAGGCACTTTAAAACCCAACATACGGGCTTGCTCTAAGCCATGATATTGTGTTTTAACATCCTTATTATCGGCTATAATTGTGTACAGCAAACACTCTAAAGGCCTTTTAGCAACTTCTGCACTGTCTTGTAATTTTAAACTTCCTGAAGCTGTATTTCTAGGGTTTGAATAAGGAGTTTCTCCTATTTCAATTAAATCTTGATTCATTTTCTCAAAACCAGCAAATGGCAAGACAATTTCGCCTCTAATTTCAAAAATATCAGGGAAGTTTCCTTTTAATTTTATTGGAACAGATTTTATAGTTCTAATATTATTTGTAACATCATCCCCTTGAAAGCCGTCTCCCCTAGTAACAGCCCTCTTTAAAACTCCGTTTTCATAGGTTATACTTATAGAGGCGCCGTCATATTTTAATTCACATACATATTCTAATGGAACATCTCCTAAAACTTTTTGGCATCTTTTTTCCCAATCTAATAAGTCTTCTTTAGAGTACGAATTATCTAAAGAATACATTCGAAATTTGTGTTTTAAAGTTTCAAAATTCTTAGTTATTGTTCCCCCAACTCTTTGTGTTGGTGAGTTTTCGTCAAAAAAATCTGGGTTTTTACTTTCTAATTCACGGAGTTGTTTTAGTTTTGAATCAAAGTCAAAGTCAGAAATCGTAGGTTTATCTAACGCATAATAATTATAATTATGCAAATTTAATTCGTCTCTTAATAATTTTATGGATTCTAAAACACTCATTTCAAATAGTTATTATTTATTTTTCTAATAAACTTTCCAATTTACTAAACAATTCTCCTTTACTTATTATTCCGCCTTGCTTTATAATGTCAAATAAAGATTCATTTCTTCCTTGTGAAATATCTTTTTTTCCTTGTTGAATTTCAATTTCGTTCGAAAAAATATTTTCACTCAACCAATTAATTCCTTCCGTAGTTAAAAAATCGACTTCCTGGTTTGTAGAATTAATTACGTAAGAAAACACATTTGCATCTACACATTTAAACAAAAAAATATAATTTTTAGAAAAATGATCTACGTACTTTACATTTGTTAATGCTTTATCCCAAATCATATCTGAGAAAACATCTATTTCTTGCTCTGCTACTTTGGGATTATTAGCTTTCAATTCGTCCCATTCTTTTTTATCTATAGTTTGCGTTGCTAAAAAAGTAACAAACTCTGGATAAAGTTCTTCTAATTGTTCTTTTGTTAATCTTGCGTATTTCATAAGTAATAGTATTGTTTTTCTTTAAGCAAAATAGAAACACTTAAAGAGCAATAGTTCCCTAATTATATAGTGCTAATTTTAAAAATGTAAATATAAAAAAAAAGCTCCGCATATAGCGGAGCTTTATATTATTTTCAAATAAAATTATTCAGCAGAACCAATAACTTCATAAGCTAATTCAACAATTACATCTCTATGTAATCTTACGTTTGCAGTGTATTTTCCAACACGTTTAACTAAACCACTATTGATGAATTTTTTATCGATAGCATGACCGTTAGCAGCTAATATTTCAGCAATATTAGCGCTTGAAACAGAACCAAATAATTTAGTTCCACCTGCTTTTACAGTAATTTTGATATCTAAAGCTCTTAATGCTTCTGCAATTTTATTTGCATCATCCACTAATTTTTGCTCTTTGTGTGCTTTTTGTTTTAAGTTTTCAGCTAATACTTTTCTAGCGGATGGTGTTGCTAAACTAGCTACACCTTGTGGAATTAAAAAGTTACGTCCATATCCGTTTTTCACAGAAACGATATCGTCTTTAAACCCTAAGTTTTGTACGTCTTGTTTTAAAATAAGATCCATGTTGTTGTCCTTTATTATGAGAAGTTAGGTTTCATTAAACTGAAAACCAACAACTTTAGTTAATTATTATTTTAATAAATCGGCCACGTATGGCATTAATGCTAAGTGACGTGCTCTTTTAACAGCAACAGAAACTTTTCTTTGGTATTTTAATGAAGTACCTGTTAAACGTCTCGGTAAGATTTTACCTTGCTCGTTAACAAACTTCAATAAAAAATCTCCATCTTTATAATCGATATATTTAATACCCGATTTTTTAAAACGACAATATTTTTTTTGCTTGTTAGTTTCAATATTTAATGGCGTAAGATATCTAATCTCCCCATCTTTCTTTCCTTTTGCAGATTGCTCTAATGTAGACATAATTAGTTTGATTTAGATTTTAATTTTTCTCTTCTTCTTTCTGCCCATGAAATTGCATGTTTATCTAAAGAAACATTGATAAAACGCATAATACGTTCTTCACGTCTTAATTCAGTTTCAAATGCGATAAGGATATCAGCAGGTGCTTTATATTCAAATAAGTGATAAAAACCACTTTTTTTGTGTTGGATTGCATAGGCTAATTTTTTTAAGCCCCAATCTTCTTTTGATACCATCTCGGCTCCTCTAGAAGTAAGAAAATTTTCAAATTTGCTTACTGTTTCCTTTACCTGTACTTCAGATAAAACGGGATTCAAGATGAAAACAGCTTCATAATGATTCATAATAATGATGATTTATATGTTAAATTGGCTGCAAAAGTATACATTTTATTTGTACTTACAAAGAAAGAGTTTAATATTTATTATTTGCGTGACAAAGCACTTGTGTATAATAAATATTTTATGTAATTTTATGTTAAATTTTAAAACCATGAAGTTGAATTGCATAGTAGTTGACGATAGCACCATTCAAAGGATGACTATTACAAAACTCGTCAATGAATCAACCAATTTATCGTTAATTAATGATTTTTCAAATGCACTCGAAGCAAAGATTGCTATTAATAATAATTCTATTGACTTAATTTTTTTAGACATCGAAATGCCTTTAATCAATGGTTTCGACTTATTAGATGGTTTGAAAGAAAAACCTCAAATCATATTTGTAACTTCAAAAGCAGACTATGCGTTAAAAGCTTTTGATTATGAAGCTACTGATTTTTTGCAAAAACCCATTTCAAAAGAACGTTTTTTAAAAGCTGTAAAAAAAGCAATAGATCTGCACCAACTAAGAAATGAAATAAATGAAGATTTTGGAGAAGCAATAATTATTAAAAGTAATCTTAAAAAATTAAAAATTTATACTTCAAAAATAAAATGGATTGAAGCTTTTGGAGATTACATTAAAATTATAACAGATACCGATAACCATCTGGTTTTATCAACTATGAAATCATTTGAAAACGAATTACCAAAAGAAAAATTTATCCGTGTGCATAAATCTTTCATCGTAAACATAGAAAGAATTGAAAAATTCAATAGCAAATTTGCTGAAATTGACAACACAAAAATACCTATAAGTAGAAACAAAAAAGATCTTATTACTGAAGCTATTAGTAGTTTTTAATAATAATCAACATTTACTTTTGTTCTTATTGCTCTATATTGAGAAACTGCTTCAAAACTCATGAGAATTTTTTGAATTTTTTGTTTTGTATTACCCAAATGCTCTTTTGTGGGTATTTTAATTAAAATTGTTCTAATATATTCGTTTCTAATTTTACTAATTGCTGGCTCTTCTGGACCGAGAACTGGCATTTTTAAATTTTGATGTAAAACATTATATAGCCATAATGAACCTTCTTTTAATTTTTCAAAATCTTTATGCTTAACCGTTATTTTTATTAATCTAAAATAAGGTGGATATTTAAAATTATTGCGTTCGTAAATTTGCTCTTTATACATTGCCGAATAATCATTTAATAAAACTTGTTGTAAAGTATTATGCAATGGATTGTAAGTTTGTACAATAACTTTTCCAGGAATATCTTTTCTGCCTGCTCTACCAGAAACTTGAATAATCATTTGAAAAGCTCTTTCATATGCTCTAAAATTTGGTTGGTTTAGTAAATTATCCGCATTTAGTATTCCTACCAAAGTAACTTTGTCAAAGTGAAGCCCTTTTGCAAGCATTTGTGTTCCTACTAAAACATCTATTTCTTGGTTTTTAAATGCAGCAATAATTTTTTCGTAACCCTGTTTCCCTCTTGTTGTATCTTGGTCCATTCTGCCAATATTATAACTTGGAAAAAGGCTCTTTAATTCCATTTCAATTTGCTCTGTACCAAAACCTTTTGTAGATAACTCAACTGATTGACAACTATGACAATGCGTAGGATTAGCAATAGAATAACCACAATAATGGCAACGTAACTGATTTTTAAATTTATAATACGTTAAACTAACATCGCAACTAGGGCAATGAGGGACATGCCCACAAGTTATACATTCTACGTAGGGCGAAAAACCTCTACGATTTTGAAAAATAATAACTTGTTCTCCTTTATATAATGTCTCTGTAATCTCCTTCAATAAATCGTCTGAAAAATGACCTGTCATTTTCTTTCTAAAATATTTATCTTTTAAGTCTACCAAAGAAATTTCAGGCAAAACAACTTTTCCGTACCGTTCTTTTAGTTCAACTAAACCATATTTGTTAGATTCACAATTATAATAAGACTCTAAACTTGGCGTTGCACTTCCTAATAATACTTTAGCTTTATGTTGGTTTGCCAAAACAATAGCAGCATCTCGTGCATGATATCTTGGTGCAGGATCCTGCTGCTTAAATGTTTGTTCGTGTTCTTCATCTACAACTATAAGTCCTAAATTGGAAAAAGGCAAAAATAATGCGCTTCTAACCCCAATTACAATTTTAGCTTTTTCTGAATTTTCAAGTAATTGATTCCAAACCTCAACACGTTCGTTATTTGTATATTTAGAATGAAAAACTGCAACTTGATTTCCAAAATAATCTGTTAACCTTTGCACTAATTGTGTTGTTAGAGCAATTTCTGGCAGTAAAAAAAGAACTTGCTTTTCTTGTTCAATATATTCTTCAATTAATTTAATATAAACTTCTGTTTTGCCAGAAGCCGTAACACCATGCAAAAGTGTAACATCAAAATTATGGAAGTTTGTTTTTATAGATTCAAATGCTATTTGTTGACTTGCACTTAATTCAAATAGGGAATTCTCCTTTTTTTTAAAAACTACTCTGTCTTCATTAATATAATAATCTATGAAAATATCTTTATCAATTAATGTTTTCACAATTGCACTTGAACTATTTGCTTTTTCCAAAAGCATTTTAACCGTAATTGGTTTTTTATAAGTGGCTTGTAATTGAAAATAACCTAAAACCAACTCGCTTTGTTTTTTTGCTCGGGATAAAGTTTCCAGAAGTTCCGCAAGTTTTTGTGGATTATCAAAATCGGGATTTAATTGAATAAATCTAGTTTGTTTTGGTTTGTATTGTTCTTTTATTTCTTCTTGAAGCGATATTATCCCTTTAGAAATAAGATTATTTATGACGCTGAAAACACTTTTCTTTCCTAGAATATTTACTATTTCACTAATTTTTAAAGTAGATTGTATTTTTAAAGCTTCGACTACTAAATATTCATCATCTTTTAATTTGGTTAAATCTAAATCTAGTGCTGAAGTTAAACTTATTAATGTTTCACTTTCAATAATATAACCCGTTGGAAGAGCACTTTTATATACTTCTCCTAGAGAGCACATATAATAATTTGCAATCCATTTCCAGTGTAAAATTTGCAAAGAATTCACCACTGGTTTTTCATCTAAAATTTGATGAATTTCTTTTGCTTGGTATAATTGTGGTGGAGTATTGTGTTTTTTTAAAACTAATGCTGTATAAATTTTAGTTTTCCCAAAAGGAACTGCAACGCGCATTCCAACTTCTATATAATCAAATTCGGCTTGAGAAACTTGGTAAGTAAAGTTTTTTGTAACCGCTAATGGCAAAATGGTTTCTATGAAATACAGCATGTAGCAAATATAGTTTGAAAAAGAGAATAGAGATAAAAAAAGAGAAAAATATTTAAAGACAGTTTTTAATTTTTCTCACAAAAAAAGCGTTCTCCCTAGAGAACGCTAAACTGTAATATATAATTTAAGAATTATTTTCCTAGCATTGCAGCCTTTAAATCTTTGTCTGCTGGACTATTTGATAACCAAATTCCAAATAAGGCAACTTTAAAATCATATCCTTCTATCGTTCCTTTTTTTGTGCCATTTTTATAAACAGCAACTCCATTTGGTGTGTTTATAATACTAAAAGAATCTCCTTTACTAAATTCTTCTTTAAAATAACTTTTAAACTGATCAATCTTAATTTTTAAACTTGCAGTTTTTCCATTAGTTGCTTTTTCAAAACCTTCATTAACAGCATTAATCATTTTTTCAGACGTTATTAATCCTGAAACAATATCTAACTTAATTATTGCAAAATCTTTACTATTAATAATTTCACTTGCGTTAGAAGATTTTTTTGGTAAATATAAGGAACCAACATATAAGTCAATCCACATTTTTTCACGAATACCTGCTCCGTTTAAAGTTAAACTCTGTCCTTCAACAGTGATACTATTATCTAGTTTTACTCCTGCAACTATTTTTTGTGCATTTACAGAAGTTACTAAAGAAAATGCAGCTAAAAACATAACTAAAACTTGTTTTCTCATAATTTTAAATTTTTATTGTTATTATCTCAAATATAAACTTTTTTTCTTTTCAATTTACTAATGGTAGCATTTATTTCAAAACCTAATAAAAGAACCATACAATTTATCCATATATAAAACATTAAAACAAGGAGTGTACCAATTGAACCATAAAGTTCATTATATCTTGAAAATTTCTCAACATACACTCCAAACAAATAAGAAGACAAAATAATTAACAGCGTTGTGAAAATTGCTCCATAACTAATAAATTTTACTGACTTTGTCTCCCGTGTACCAAATTTGTACAAAATAGAAGTTGCCATTAAAATCATTAATACTACAAATAAATATCTTCCCCAAACAATCAAATAAACATCATCCAAAATATAGCCACTCATTTTAATTTGTTGAATGAAGACTTCAAAGACTACTATTGCTGCAACGGTTACAATTAACAAAGTAGACAAGGTTAAAGAAATAGCTAAAGCAATTAAATACTGTTTGATAAAACCTCTAGATAAAGTTATGTGTGCAGAAAGTTCAAAACCACCTAAAATTGCGTTTATTCCATTTGTCATTAAAAAAATTGAGATAATAAAACCCGAAGAAAGCAAACTTTTATAACTATTATTCATAATATCTTGCAATATTGTTTGAATAGCATCATAAGTAGTTGGCGGAACACCTTTTTCTACAAAATATAAAAAATCTTCTTGAAAACCTTCAATGGGAATATAAGGAATAAGATTTAATATAAATAAGGCAAAAGGAAATAATGCCATAAAAAAACTAAAAGCAATTGCACTTGCTCTATTAGAAAAGGCGCCTCTAAATATTCCAAGAATGTACAATTCTAAAATATCATAAAGAGATAATCCTTCTAAAAAAGATAAAGATATTTTTTTTGTAAAAAATACTAATTGTTTAACAACTGGTATTCTATTTAATTTACTTTCTATCTCTTTGGACATTTATTAAAAAGCTTTTAAACTTAAATCTAAATTATATATGGAATGCGTTAATGCGCCTGATGAAATAAAATTGACCCCACATTTAGCATAATCTCTAATAGTTTTTTCATTTATGTTACCCGAAGATTCCGTCAAACATTGATTTCCAATTAAGGCAACCGCAGCTTTAGAGGTTTCAAAATCAAAATTATCAAGTAAAATTCTGTAAACATTATTACAAGAAAGAATTTCTTTTACCTCTTCTAAATTACGAGCTTCTACAATAATTTTCAAATCTTTATTATTGTCTTTTAAATAAGCGTTTGTTTTTGCTATTGCATTGGTAATTCCGCCTGCAAAATCAATATGATTATCTTTTAACATTATCATATCGTATAATGCAAAACGATGGTTTTCTCCACCGCCTATTTTTACTGCCCATTTTTCAATAGCTCTAATACCTGGCGTTGTTTTCCGAGTATCTAATATTTTTGTTTTTGTACCTTCTACTAAATCTACAAAATATCTTGTTTTAGTTGCAATGGCACTCATACGTTGCATAGCATTTAAAACCAATCTTTCCGCTTTTAAAATTGCTTGTGAAGTTCCGTAAACCTGAAAAACTATATCTCCATATTTTACTTTGTCTCCATCTTTAAAAAAAGTTTCTACCTTAATAGAGGGTTCTACAAAATGAAAAACTTGTTTCGCAAAGTCAATACCCGCAATTATGCCTTCCTCTTTTACAAGTAATTTAGCTTTACCTTCTGCATTAGGTGAGATGCAAGCTAATGAACTATGGTCTCCATCACCAACATCTTCGCGAATTGCATTTGCTATAATTAATTCTATTTCTTTTTGAAATTGTTCTTCTGAAATCATATTACAATTATTGATTGGCTAAGGTAATAATTACAATTCTATGATTGAAAAATATTAATGCCTTTTTGAAAAAAAGCCCAAGAAAAACTTGGGCTTTAATTAAATTTCACGTCTACTATTTGTAAACAGATTCTTTATTAAAATGAACCGTTAATAAATAATAAACAACTGCTCTATATTTATTTTTGTTTGAACGACCATATTTTTCAATAACAGCGTCAATAGCAGCATCTAGATCTGCACTATCTTTTAAACCTAATTTTTTAATTAAAAAATTGTTTTTAACCGTAGCAATTTCTTTAGGATCTGTTCCAGAAACGGTAGAAGAATCAGCATTATAAATAGATGGTCCGCAACCAACAGTTACTTTAGTTAATAAATCCATATCCACAGTTACGCCACATTTGTCTTTTAAATCAGCAGCGTACTTTACTATTAATTCGTCTCTTTTACTCATAATGGAATTATTAAGTTGTTAAATTTTAAAGTTAAAAATATTTTAAAGTTAAAAATTTATTTTAATTTTTTAAAATATTCTAGAAGAATTTTATCGTTTAATTTTTCGGGTGTTTTAATCTCTAATATTGCCTTTCCAGAAAAATTTGCTAAAAATTGCTCGATTTTATATTCCAAATTATTATTATCTGTAATTAATTGGTACTTAAAATCAAACATTTCTGCTAAACGAGAAGCATCTAAATTATGAGAAGTTTCAAAAAACTTGTTAAAAACTTCACTTTCTTCATGTCCAGGTAAAATTCTAAAAATGCCCCCTCCACTATTATTGATTAAAATAATTTTAAAATTTTTAGGAATATAATTATTCCACAAAGCATTACTATCGTAAAAAAAGCTCACGTCCCCTGTTATTAAAACAGTTGGCTTCGAAGTTGTAGTTGCAGCACCAATTGCTGTTGATGTACATCCATCAATACCACTTGTACCCCGATTACAAAAAACTTTTATAGAAGATTTTAAAGGAAATAATTGAAAATATCTAATTGCCGAACTATTACTAATTTGCAGTTGTATTTTTCCTGAAAGTTGCTTTGCTAAAACAGAAAAAACTTGGAAATCACTAAATGGAATACTTTCAAGGTATTCTAAATGTTTCTTAGTTCTTTGATTTACAATTTCACCTAGATTAATTTTATAATTACTTGCAACATTTTCGCAATTATTCAAAAGCACCTTGAAAAATTGGTTTGGCTTTACTACAATAAAATCTGTTAAGCAACCGTAAGTATCGTAAGCTCTTAATGCATCAATATGCCAATGTTTGCTTGGTTTATACTTTCGTAAAAAGGCTTTAATTCGTTTTGAAACAACCATACCTCCAAAAGTGATTAAAACTTCTGGTCTAAAATTTTCAAAATCTTCTTCTGTAAAAGGTGTAACTACTGCATCTATATTAGAAATAAAAGAAGTGTGATAAAGGTTTGAAGTAGCTTCAGTCATTACAACAACCGATTCTTCTTTTGCTAATTGTTCTATAATATTACTTTCAATAGAATTAGGCTTTAACTCACCCACTAATATTAGTTTTTTAGAAGATGTATTCCAAGTTTGAAGATGTTTTTCTTCTAATTGAAAACTGTCTTTGTACTCTTGAAGAGAAACTATTTTTGGAGAAACAGATAACTCAGAAACTGTACTATATAGTGGCTCTTCAAACGGTGCGTTTATGTGTACTGGTCCTTTTTTTAAAATGGCAGTGTTTATAGCTTCATTAATTTTTAAATCATTTTCATCAGATGCATCTTCCTTTAAATTTGCATTATATAAAATATGATTTGCAAATACATTTTCTTGGCGAATTGTTTGTCCGTCTCCTATGTCAATTTTATCTAATGGTCTATCTGCACTAATAATAATTAAGGGAATTTGGCTATAAAAAGCTTCTGCAACAGCTGGATAATAATTTAATAATGCAGAACCAGAAGTGCAAATAACGGCAACTGGTTTGTTTATTTGCTGTGCAATACCTAGCGCAAAAAAAGCAGCACAACGCTCATCTACAATACTATAACATTTAAAACCAATAGTATTATTTACAAATCCTATAGTCAATGGTCCATTTCTTGAGCCTGGAGAAATTATTATATGTTCTACTCCTTTAGCTTTACAAATTTCTATTATACTTTGCGCTAAACGTATTTCAGGATAAATCATTTTATATTTAATAGATTGTAAAGATACAAAGTTGCAAAGGTTTTAATACATTTACAACTCAAAATTGTAAGCAATGGAAATTTATTTAAGACCGTACATTGAATCGGACGCGCAAACTATTTTAGAAATAATTAATTATAACATAATTAATTCAACATCTTTATATGATTATAATCCTAGAACTTTAGAACAGCAAAAGTACATTTTACAAGATAAAATCACAAAAGGTTATCCTGTAATTGTTGCTATTTTAAATAATGAAGTAGTAGGTTTTGGTTCTTATAGTGAATTTCGTTTTAGAGAAGCTTATAAATATACTGTTGAGCATTCTATTTATGTATCTAATAATTTCCAAGGAATACGAATTGGGCATCTTTTGATAGAAGAATTAATTAAAATAGCTAAAAATCAAAAACTTCACACTATGATTGGGGTTATTGATGCCGAAAATCAAGTTAGTGTGAAGTTTCATGAAAAGTACGGTTTTAAAAACGTTGGCGTTATTAAAGAATCAGGCTACAAATTTGATCGATGGCTAGATTCTGTTTTTATGCAGTTAATTTTAAAATAACTATTTTCCTTCGATCCAATTGATAACTTTCGCATCCGTTGGTAATGTTCTTGAAGAGATAATCATATCTAACTCTCCTTTTTCGTTTAATAGGTATTTTTGAAAATTCCATTCGACATCGCTATCTGCAACGCCATTTTTAGCTTTTTGAGTTAAAAACTGATAAACCGAACTCATTTCTTTTCCTTTAACTGAAATTTTCTCCATCATTGGGAAAGAAACTCCATAATTTCTTTCACAAAAAGTAGCAATTTCGCTACTAGTTCCTGGCTCTTGACTCATAAAATCATTTGCTGGAAATCCAACAATTATAAAATTTTCAGATTTATATTTATCGTATATAGCTTGCAAATCTTTATATTGTGGTGTTAATCCGCATTTTGAAGCTGTATTCACAACCATTATTTTTTTTCCACTTAGTTTACTAAAATCAAATTCTTTACCTTCTAAATCTCGTACTTTGAATTGATGTATAGAAGCTCTTACCATAGTTGCATTATTGTTTGTAGCTAAATTTTTATTTAAACTTTCTTGCTGCTTACAACCAACAATAGTCAATGCAAAAGCAAATAATCTAAAAATGTTTCTCATATTTTATATATTTAAATCAAAGTTAATTCATTTGAAAATCAAAATCTACTAAACAAATCTTAAATCTAAATTAAATTACTTATTTTCGCAGTAAGTAAAATAATAAATATGTTTTTTTTCAGAACTATTACCTCCTTTTTAAAAGATGATGAATACCGAGATTTATTAATCACCACTATCTTAATTGTTTTAGCAGGAAGTGTTTTTTATCATTTTGTGGAAGGATGGAGATATCTTGATTCCTTATATTTTTCGGTAGTAACCTTAACAACTATTGGCTACGGGGATTTTTCTCCGCAAACAGATGCTGGTAAAATATTTACAATAATATACATAATTACGGGTATTGGTATTATTTTAAGTTTTATAAACACGATACAGCATCATTATACTTTTATGAAACATAAGGAGAAAAGAGAAATTTTAAAAAACAAAGCTTTTCAAAATAAAAAGACTAAAATTTAAAAAAACATCTCTTATATTAATGTTAATAGAACCTTTAAATTTGTTTAATTTAGATATTATTATTCAAAATTTATAAATTATGAAAAAAATTATAATAACCTTATCTATCGTTAGTTTTATACTTACAAGTTGCGCTGCAAAAAGCAAGTTAGTGCAAAAAAAAGCTGCTGTTTCTAAATACATGAATTCGATTACACCAAACGAATTAAAAACGCATTTATATATTGTTGCATCCGATAAAAATGAAGGAAGAGATACAGGAACAAAAGGACAAAAACAAGCGGGAAAATATTTAATTGAACAATATGAAAAGAACAATATTTCTTTTCCTAAAGCTGCTGAAAACTGGTATCAAAAAGTACCTTCAGAATTTATGGCAAAAGGTTTTGCTCCAAAACTACCAGATTCTGAAAACATTTGGGCATTTATAGAAGGTTCTGAAAAGCCAGAAGAAATTGTTGTTATTTCTGCACACTACGATCATGTAGGTATGAAAAATGGTGAAGTCTATAATGGAGCTGATGATGATGGCTCAGGAACTGTAGCTTTATTAGAAATAGCACAAGCTTTTAAACAAGCAAAGAATGAAGGTTTTGGTCCTAAGCGTTCTATTTTATTTTTACATGTAACTGGAGAAGAACACGGTTTACATGGTTCTCGTTATTATTCTGAAAACCCATTATTCCCGTTAAAGAATACAGTTGTAGATATTAATATTGACATGATTGGTCGTAGAGATACTATTCATCCAAACACAAATAACTATATTTATGTCATTGGTTCAGATAGATTAAGTAGTGAATTGCACCTTATTAATGAAGAAATGAATGCAAAATATACAAACTTAGAATTAGATTATAAATATAACGATAGAAATGATCCTGAACGTATTTACTATCGTTCTGACCATTATAACTTTGCTAAAAAAGGAGTTCCAGCAATATTCTTTTTTAATGGTGTTCATGAAGATTACCACATGCCAACAGATACACCCGATAAAATTGAGTACGATGCACTTGCAAAACGAGCACAGTTAGCATTTACATTAGCTTGGGAAATTGCAAACAGACCCGAAAAAATAAAAGTAGATAGAGACGGAAAATAACGTATAGTGGCAACTAAAATAATAATAAAACTCCTGAAAATTATTTTCAGGAGTTTTTTTGTATGATAATATGATTTGAAATTACTAGAAAACAAACATTGCTCGCTCTCCCATTAACTCATTTACTTCTTCAGCTACTTGTGCTAAAACAGCTTCATCTGTATAGTTCATAATTACTTTGTCCATTAAAGCAACAATAGTTTCCATATCGCTTTCAACTAAACCTCTTGTAGTAACCGCAGGTGTTCCAACTCTTATTCCTGAAGTTACAAATGGTGATTTATCATCAAATGGAACCATATTTTTATTTACTGTAATTTCTGCTTTAACCAATGCGTTTTCTGCTTCTTTACCCGTAATATTTTTATTTCTTAAATCAATCAACATCATGTGATTATCTGTACCTCCAGAAATAATATCATAACCTCTTTTTACAAATGCTTCTGCCATAGCTTTTGCATTTTTTTGAGTTTGCAAAGTGTATCTAAAGAATTCATCTGTTAAAGCTTCTCCAAAAGCAACTGCCTTAGCTGCAATAACATGCATTAAAGGGCCACCTTGGTTTCCAGGAAAAACTGACATATCTAAAACATGAGACATCATTCTAACATCTCCTTTAGGTGTTTTTAAACCCCAAGGATTTTCAAAATCTTTACCCATCATGATCATTCCACCTCTTGGACCTCTTAAAGTCTTGTGCGTAGTAGTAGTAACAATATGACAATGGGGAATAGGATCTGATAATAAACCTTTTGCAATCATTCCTGATGGATGTGAAATATCTGCTAATAATAGAGCCCCAACACTATCTGCGATTTCTCTAAAACGAACAAAATCCATATCACGAGAATAAGCCGAAGCTCCAGCAATAATCATTTTTGGCTTTTCAATCAAAGCAATTTCCTGAATTTTATCATAATTTAATATTCCAGTTTCTTTATCTACACCATAAAAAGAAGGAGTGTATAATTTACCTGAAAAATTAACAGGAGAACCATGTGTTAAATGTCCTCCGTGTGACAAATCAAATCCTAAAATTTTATCTCCTGGCTGCAAACATGCCGCAAAAACAGCAGTATTAGCTTGTGAACCAGAATGTGGTTGTACATTTACATAAGCAGCTCCAAAAAGTTCTTTGGCTCTATCAATTGCAATTTGTTCTACAATGTCTACCACTTCACAACCTCCATAATAACGCTTTCCAGGATAACCTTCGGCATATTTATTTGTTAGTACAGAACCTGTTGCTTCCAATACTTGGTCGCTTACAAAGTTTTCTGAAGCTATAAGTTCTAATCCGTGAATTTGTCTGTCTTGTTCGTCTAGAATAAGGTCAAAAATTTGTTCGTCGCGTTGCATTTCAATAAATTTTCGTTAAATTTAGGTCAAAATTACGAAAAAGGTTTGTTAAATTGATAGTAAACTTTATATTTGGTTTATTATTTTTAAACAACAAATTAACTCACAATAATATGTCAAATATTGCAAATGAACCTAATAGAACTTCTTGGATAAATGTTCTTCCAAAAAGTGATTTCCCAATTCAAAATATTCCTTTTGGTGTTTTCATTACTAAAAATGACGATATCACAATTGGAACAAGAATTGGCGAAACCGCGATAGACATGGGAGCTTTACAAAGACTTGGGTATTTTAAAGGTATCGAATTAACGGATGACATGTTCATGCAAGATACCTTGAATGATTTTATATCTGATGGAAAGAAAACTTGGCGTTTAGTAAGAAATAGATTAGCTGAGTTATTCGACCAAAACAATTCATTACTTAGAGATAACGTAAAAGAAAGAGAAATCATTCTTTTTGACATGAGTGAAATTGAAATGTTATTACCCGTTCAAATAGGAGATTATACTGATTTTTACAGCAGTAAAGAGCACGCAACAAACGTGGGTATGATGTTCCGGGATCCAGAAAACGCTTTATTACCAAACTGGTTACACATTCCTGTAGGTTATCATGGTAGAAGTTCTACCATTGTTCCAAGTGGTGTTCCTGTAAGAAGACCAAACGGACAAACTTTGCCTGCTGGCGAAACTACTCCTGTATTTGGACCTTCAAGATTGGTTGATTTTGAATTAGAAACTGCCTTTATTACAACTGATGCAAATTTGATGGGCGAAATTATTCCTATTAATGAAGCAGAAGACTATATTTTTGGAATGGTTTTATTTAATGACTGGAGCGCACGTGACATTCAAAAATGGGAATATGTGCCATTAGGACCATTCTTAGCTAAGAATTTTGCTTCTTCAATTTCTCCCTGGATTGTTACTATGGATGCTTTAGAACCTTTCAGAGTAAAAGGTCCTGCACAATCTCCTACTCCATTACCTTATTTACAACAAACAGGAAATCATTCTTTTGATATTAAATTACAAGTGGGAATTCAACCAGAAAATGGAGAAGAAACAATTGTTTCTAACTCTAATTTTAAGCACATGTATTGGTCAATGTCGCAACAATTAACGCATCATACTGTAAATGGATGTAGGGTTAATTCTGGAGATATGATGGGAAGTGGTACAATTTCTGGACCAACGCCTGATAGTTATGGCTCCATGCTTGAATTATCTTGGGGCGGAAAAAACACAATTGTATTGAAAGATGGTACAGAAAGAAAGTTTATTAATGATAACGATACTGTAATTATAAAAGGATATTGTGAAAACGATTCTGTAAGAATAGGCTTTGGTGAAGTTTCAAGTAAACTTTTACCAGCAATTGAAATGAAATTTTAAAAAAAGCTTTAATTATGTCCCGTCCTAAATAATCGATACAGATTATTTGGTAAAAATAATTAATTAAACACTTGCAAAAACGTTTTTGCAAGTGTTTTTTCTTTTATAGGTTCTCATTTTAATTTCATTTTGTTGATGCAT
>Ga0209390_10002154_pt1 | contig 35616 bp, 31 predicted proteins | sample BON01_FD_187212 | JGI IMG/M metagenome (GOLD analysis project Ga0209390, IMG submission 187212) | Freshwater microbial communities from Lake Bonney liftoff mats and glacier meltwater in Antarctica - BON-01 (SPAdes) (version 2) | ecosystem: Environmental > Aquatic > Freshwater > Ice > Glacier...
TACACTCAGCTTCATTCGGATAAGTATTGAAAAATTCTACTAACTTCATATTACTAATTTTATACAAAGTTCGTGTCGGTGAACGTAAGCTAGTTACGTTCTACTGGTAAAGTTCACGATATGCATTTAAAATATTTACTTCATTCACAACAAAAAGGAATATGAAAATGACAATAATATTCTTATTGCTTTTTAACCCAACCCATTCACAAACTTAGCAGACGCTTCCTATAAGTTTTTATAGCCCAGTCCCACTAATGCATTGCGACGATGGAGACAACACGATACCCAGGAATCAGCACTTTAAAATTAAGCATGTTGATAATTCTGTTTGGGTGTTTCCAAAAGCCTTGTTTTTCAATTAGAGGATAATGGAAATTTCCAAAGCTGGAATGAAACGAACATCAATCTATTTCAATAAAGCGATTACTATACTGATATGGCTTTTCAATCGGGAAAAATGTTTTTGCTTTCGAGATATACTGGTCTTTACCTGTACGATGGAACAACATGGGTTTTGCTGCGTGGTGCTGTCGAAGGTAGAAATCTTTGTATAGATGCCGATACTTTTCGGATAACTAGAACCAGCTCACCTATTAATTATTATTATTCAACAGTGATGTTTACTGGATTTACAGGAGGTACAAGGCGAATGGTAAAATTTACATGTTTTGGGTTTAGGAACTACTCCAACTTGGATTAGCGAGGAAGAACTATCCAAAATCAAGCTTTTGTGAACATCTACCCCAACCCTAGTTCTGTAAAATAAACCTATCCTCCACTTTTTTTTAGCTCACGAAATAACAACTTATAATGCACGAGGAAAGGTGGTTAAAAAAAGTTTTTCTTTAGGGGAATTCAATTTGCTAAAAGGAATGTTTGTGGTACAAGTTGAAGCCTAAAATGGTGATGTTTTAGGGAGAAAGTGGTTGTAGTGTAAAGATCTTTTTAACCATTCGCATATTTTCAAAGGAGAGCCAAAAATTAATTGGAGTGCTTTTTACATTAGGAATCTGGAGTGTTTTGCACATTCTATCGGTAACTAAAGTGTTCAGAGTACTCCAAATTCATCCATCGAAGCTTAGATGACCAATATGCGAAGCGCTCCAAATTAAACAATCACATTAAAAATTTGATTTAACATCGGTGACATAAGTTTCAAGGACATCTAAAATCGAATTAAAGGTTTTCGCACGTATTTTATCAAATTCACTTCGTTTGAACCATTTTACTTTTGTTATGCCTTCTTCTGCTTGCCCAATTAATTCTTTTGGTCCTTCATAATTCAAAGCATACCAATATGTTTTTTTTATTTTTGGTTTTCCCTTTAAATTATAGGTATGATATGTCACAGAAATAAGAGAGTCAATGGTAGGACCAACAATTCCACATTCCTCTTCAATTTCTCTTACAGCGCCGTTTTCAGGTGTTTCTCCTTCATCCAATTTACCTTTTGGTATATCCCAAAAACCGTTTCGTTTTATAAACAAAAACCGGTCTTCTCTTCTGACTATTCCACCAGCGGCTTCAATAATATCAAAATCTGAAAATAATTTTGCAAAAGTGCTTTCGGAATTATTCGTCACGACATAAACTGGGCAAGCTAATTTAACTTTTTTCGAGAAAGCAAAAATCGCTTGTTGGATTCCTAATATGTTCTCTGAGTGAATATAAACCGCATTCGGTGAAATTTCTCCGCGCTGTTCTACAATATAAAGAGGTGTGTTATCAATAAAAACTTTGTACATTCGCCGAATGATTTTAAACAATGATAGAGCGCTAAAGGTAGCAGAATTTTTATTACAAATCAAAGCGATAAAATTGCAACCCAAAGAACCTTTTACGTGGGCATCTGGCATCAAATCGCCGATTTACTGCGATAACAGAATATCGCTTTCTTACCCGAGTGTTCGAACATTTATACGTCAAGGATATTGTGAGGCTTTACTTGAAAAATTTGAAAAACCTGACTTAATCGCAGGAGTGGCAACAGGCGGAATTGCGCAAGGCGCTTTGGTTGCGCAAGATCTAGGTTTGCCATTTGTTTATATCCGTTCTGAAGCGAAAGCACATGGAATGGGAAATCAAATTGAAGGTTTCTACGAAAAAGGCCAAAAAGTTGTTGTTATCGAAGATTTGATTTCCACTGGCAAAAGTAGCATTCAAGCTATAAAAGCAATGAGAGAAGCTGAGTTGGACATTCTAGGATTGGTTGCTATTTTTACTTATGGTTTTCAAGAAGCACAAGACAATTTCGATAAAATCAATTGTCCGTTTGTTACATTGAGTAATTACGACTTCTTATTAGATGAAGCCTTAGGGCAAAAATATATTACAAAAGATGAAGCAGCGCAACTTCTTCTTTGGAAATCCAATCCCAGAGAATGGATTACAAAATAAATTACCATGATAATCAATAGTGAAAAGGCTTCAGTAGCAGCTTCAACCGAATCCATACTTGAATTTCTTAGTTCAGCTGAAAATTTAATTCATTTATTGCCACAAGACAATATTTCGGATTGGAAAGCAACGAAGGAGGAATGCTCTTTCAAAGTTCAAGGTGGAATTGTCATTACTTTGGTTGAAAATGGAATGGAAGCCCCCCACAAATTATTTTTGAAATCAGGAGAAAAATCACCTTTCCCCTTTAATTTAACCGTACACTTAAGTCCAAAAAATAAGGAAACTGAAGGCTATATAGAATTCGATGGAGAAGTAAATCTATTTTTGAAGATGATGGTCGAAAAACCTTTAACCGCTCTTTTTAATCACATGACAACAGCATTACAAAACTGGTACGCGAATAAAAATGCTTAATCTTTTTGTTCTTCTAATAAGAAATTGACCTCTTTAATATCGTATTCTTTTTTGCCTTCGTTCGTCTGAATAATTAAAAGTCCTGATTCTGAAATCCCAGTTATTGTGCCCTTAAAAATTCCGTTTTTATCACTGAATCGACGCACTTTTTGAAAGCCCCACAAATCATCAAAATATAATTTTTCCAATTCAGAGTAACGGTACTTCTCAAATTTGTCAAAATACACGTTTAGCTGCAAAAGCAAAGAATCGAGAGCATCCGGAATGGGAACAAAAGAACCTATTTCATTTTTAAGACTTGTAGCCGTTAAATTTCCAAAATTTGCTTGATTAATATTTAATCCTATTCCAATTATTGTCGAACTAATTTGCTGTTTATTTAATTGATTTTCAATTAAAATTCCTGCGATTTTTTTTTCATCTACTAAAATATCATTGGGCCATTTTATTTTTGCCTTCACCCCAAATATTCCAAGAAATTTTATTGTGGCAACGCTAACGAAGGAATTTATAAATCTTTGATCAACTATACCGAGATTTTTATGAATCAAAATCAAACTCATCTGAAGATTCATCCCTAGCTCTGACTGCCAAATCGCACCCCGCTGTCCACGACCATTTGTCTGTTCGTCTGCCAAAATAACAGTACCGTGCTTAATAAGTCCTTCTTTTAGCAAATTGGCAGCATAATTGTTCGTAGAGTCAACAGATGACAAATGCATCTTAATTTGACCAAGAAAAGACTTATAATTAGGCGATGCTAACATGCGTTAAATTTTGGACAAAAATAAAATATTAGATTAGATTTGCATCGAGTATTTAAAATTAGAATGGTGAAAACAACGAAAATTACATCAAAAATCCTGTGTGAAACAATTATTGAGGGAATGCAAGAGAACAAAGCAAGCGATATCGTTGTTTTGGATTTGCGTAAGATAGAAAACGCAGTAACTGATTTTTTTGTAATCTGTAGCGGGGAGTCCACTACTCAAGTAGACGGGATAGCATCATCAGTACTTCGACATACTCGTGAAGAAATCCAAGAGAAACCTTGGCAAACAGAAGGAAAAGGAACTAGCGAATGGGTTCTTCTAGATTATGTGAGTGTTGTGGTACATATTTTTTATAAAACTGCCCGTCCACATTACGATATTGAAGATTTATGGTCGGATGCCAAAAGAACAGACATTCCAAATTTGAATTAAAAAAATTATGTCAGAAAAAAAAAATAATAAAAAAAGCCCTTTTTCCATTTACTGGATATACGCTATAATAGGCGTAGTTGTCATTGGAATACAATTGTATCTTGGTTCAGGGTCAACATCTACAATTAAAGCGCAATCAACCTTTTTTGAATTAGCTGAAAAAGGCTATGTCAGAAAAGTTCAAATTGTGAATAAAGCAAGAGTTGATTTTTCACTAACCGAAGATGGAAAAACTGCTGTAAAGTCAAGTGAAACTGGCGAACTTTTAGCTATGAAAAAAGCATTTGGACAGGGTGGCCGTATGAAAAACCCTGATCCAAAATTTGAAATGGATATTGTAGACGCCGGTAATTTTGAATCGCGTTTAAACGATGTCAACACCACACTAAAAGCACAAGGTAAAAGTTCAATACCTTACGAGCCCAAAGAAGAAATCAACTATTTTTCAAACATACTAGGCTTCTTACTCCCTATCATAATCATATTATTGATTTGGATGTTTGTTATGCGTCGTATGTCCGGAGGCGGCGGAGGCGGAGGAGGCGGACAGATTTTCAATATTGGAAAATCCAAAGCTCAAATCTACGATAAAGGTAAATCTACGAACATTACGTTTAAAGATGTTGCCGGTTTAGAGGGCGCCAAAGAGGAAATTGAAGAAATTGTTGAATTCCTTAAACATCCGAAAAAATATACAGATTTAGGTGCAAAAATACCAAAAGGTGCCTTATTAGTTGGACCTCCAGGAACTGGAAAAACCTTATTAGCGAAAGCTGTGGCAGGTGAAGCCCAAGTTCCATTCTTCTCTCTATCTGGTTCAGATTTCGTTGAAATGTTTGTTGGAGTTGGAGCCTCACGTGTACGTGATTTATTTAAGCAAGCGAAAGAAAAAGCACCTGCCATTATTTTTATCGATGAAATCGATGCAATTGGTCGCGCAAGAGGGAAAAATAATAGTTTCGGATCCAATGACGAACGTGAAAACACCTTGAATCAATTGTTAACCGAAATGGATGGCTTTGGAACAAACTCAGGCGTGATTATTTTAGCAGCAACCAACCGTGCAGATGTTTTGGATAGCGCTTTGATGCGCGCCGGACGTTTTGATCGCCAAATTTATGTTGACATACCTGATTTGAATGAGAGAAAAGAAATATTCCTTGTTCACTTGAAACCTATCAAGTTGGAAGAAGGAATGGATATTGACTTCTTAGCGAAACAAACGCCTGGATTCTCAGGTGCTGATATTGCTAACCTATGTAACGAAGCAGCCCTGATTGCAGCCAGAAAAGAAAAGAAATTTGTTCAAAAACAAGATTTCTTAGATGCTGTAGACCGCATCATCGGTGGACTAGAAAAGAAAAATAAAATCATTACAGTTCAGGAAAAGCGTTCCATAGCATTTCACGAAGCAGGACACGCAACAACTTCATGGTTATTAGAATATGCGCATCCGCTCGTTAAAGTTACGATAGTTCCCCGCGGACAGTCACTTGGCGCCGCTTGGTATTTGCCAGAAGAAAGAAGTATTACTACGAAAGAACAAATTTTGGATGATATGTGCTCTGCTCTTGGTGGACGAGCAGCTGAAAGATTAATCTTTGGGAAAATTTCTACAGGCGCTTTAAGTGATTTGGAAAAAGTAACAAAGCAAGCCTATGCTATGGTTTCCATGTATGGTCTGAGTGATAAGATTGGCAACGTTTCCTTCTACGATAGTCAAGGAAATCAAGGATTCACCAAGCCTTATTCAGAAGATACTGCAAAAACTATCGATGAGGAAGTAAGTAAAATGATTGAAGAACAATATCAACGTGCTTTAACGATTTTGACTGAAAACAAAGACAAATTAACTACCTTGGCGGAGAAATTATTAACCGCAGAAGTAATTTTCAAAGAAGATTTGGAACTTATTTTCGGAAAACGAGCATGGGAAAAAGCAGAACCAATCGAAAGTCCTATTAAAAATGAGGTTGATAAATCTTTGGAGACAGATACAGCTGAAACATCGGCTGAACCAAGTGAAGCTAGTGAGGGAGAACCAATGGCATAGTATATACCAAAGTCTTGAACCTTATACCGTTGAGATCTTCAAATTAAAATTAGAAGACGAAGGAATTCCCGTTATGATATGGGATGAACGAGATTCTTCATATAATGCGTTTGGTTATGTACATTTGCAAGTGAAATGTGAGTATAAACTAGAAGCCAAGGCAATAATTGACAATTTGAATGAATAACATTACCCAACGAGCCCTCGCTGGTTCTGTTTTTGTCTTCTTAGTACTCGCATCCCTATGGTATGGTGACGTTACGACTGTAATACTTTTTGGAATATTTACAGTTTTTGGTTTAGTTGAGTTTTATCAGCTCTTCAATCAACACGAAAGTGTAAAAGTGAGCTGGAAGTTCGCTACGGCGGTTGGTTCTCTGATTTTCAGTATACTTTCTGCCTCGTTCATGGATTGGATTCCACTAATTTTCATCTTCTTCCTCTTTCCAATTCTCTTTTTGAACATGCTAATAGAGCTTTGGAAAAAAGAAGATCAACCAATTTACAACATTGCCATTCAAATGTTAGGGATAGTTTACATCGTTTTTCCATTCTATTTGATGGTAGAATTGAACAAACAAAGTTCACACGATTTTCCACGGGCAATTGGCATGTTTCTTTTAATTTGGACAAACGATACTTTTGCTTTTCTAACTGGGAAATTCTTTGGGAAAACGAAATTATTTGAACGTATTTCCCCTAAAAAAACATGGGAAGGAACTGTTGGAGGTGGAGTTTTGACGATATTTGTGGCCATCTTACTTGCCTTTTTCTACAACGAAAAGCAAGACTTGGGGTTCTGGATTGGAGCGGCCATAATAGTTGTTCCCTGCGCTGTTTTAGGTGACCTACTGGAAAGTCTATTCAAACGGAATCTGAACATAAAAGATAGTGGGAAATTTCTCCCAGGACATGGCGGAATATTAGATCGATTTGATGCTGCTATTTTCACTGTTCCTTTCTACTACTGTTGGTCACTATTTTACTCTTATTATTACAATTCAATTACCCTATTTGATTTCTAAAAAATCATAAAAAATTGGTGGAAAAGAAATAGTCTAGTATATTTATAAGAAATAAAGAACGATGAAAAAAGTAATCTTAACATTAGCATTGGTATTTACAGCTGGTTTATTTTCAACTACAGCTTTGGCATTAACATCAAATAACAACGATATTACGGTTGTTAAAGGCGACAAAGACAAGAAGGACAAGAAGAAAAAGAAATCCAAAAAAAGCAACAAAGACGCTAAATCATGTAGTTCAGCAACTGGTGAAAAGAAATCTTGTTGTTCTCACAGCGCACCTGCAACAGAAGAGAAAAAATAGTAAATTTTAACATTATTTAAAAGGTCAAATCGAAAGATTTGGCCTTTTTTATTCCACTATTTTCCGGCTATTCTACTCAAAAGTTAAAATACAAAGCCATGCTATTCACAAAAGACATACTAATACTTTCCAGCAGCGCTTTTCCTTCGCGAACTTTTTATGGAAATAAATTGGCACTAGAATTATATTCAAAAAAATAATTTACAATTCTATGCCGACTGGACAGTGGTCAGATCCGTGAACATCATTTAAAATAAAAGCATCTTTAATTTTATTTTGAATGGCTTCAGAAACCAAAAAGTAATCAATCCGCCAACCGACATTCTTTTCACGAGCCCCGCCTCTATAACTCCACCAAGAATATTTTACTTCTTCTCCATTTTTAAATCGATAAATATCTACAAAACCATTTGAAGTAAAGGCATCCATTCCATCAATTTCTTCTTGCATAAAACCAGCAGACTTATTGTAGTTGGGTTTTGGTCGAGCTAAATCTATTTCTTTATGCGCAACATTGAAATCACCACAAACGATAACAGGCTTTTTAGCTTCTAAATTCTTTAAATAAACAAGAAATGATTCATCCCATGTTTGTCGATAAGACAATCTCAATAATTCGCTTCCGGAGTTCGGAACGTAAACGGAAATCACATAAAATTCTTTATACTCTGCGCAAATAACTCTTCCTTGGGTATCGTGCTCATCAATTCCGATATTTCTCATAACAGAAATTGGCTCCTCTTTTGAAAGAATAGCAGTTCCGGAATAACCTTTCTTTTCCGCTTCGTGTGCAAATACATGATAACCTTTCAATTCACTCACAGCCTCAGCAACTTGCTCTGAAGTCGCTTTCGTTTCCTGTAAACAAATTATATCTGCATCAACCCTTTGCATATCTTCTACGAAGGATTTTTTAGTTATTGCACGAATTCCGTTGACGTTAAAAGAGATGATTTTCATATTAGAATTTTTCACAAATATAACTAGAGCAAACAATCAATCCCTAAACCGTGTTAACTTTGTTCTGGATATTTGAGACTTGAAATTCGTAAGTTTAAATTTGAAGCACTTCGTGTATTAGGAATTCCTTAATATTAGTTTTACTGACTTCAAATGTGAGCCTGCAAACTCCAAATAAACATTGAACGAAGCCATATTATTTTTCAAATTAGTACATGCATACAATAGACGAACAAACCTTAAAAGACTTAGAATTCCCCCTTGTGCGCGAGTGGTTGACAGCTTATTCTATTGGCCCAACAGCGCATGAAAGGTTAGAAAAACTAACTCCTTCCACTCGGGAAGAGGATATTTTAAATGACCTTTGGAAAGTTAATGAGTTCGTCAATATAAGGCAGCAAGGCGAGACTTTTCCCGCTTTACAGTTTGAGGAACTGACAAAAGAACTTCAACTTTTACCGATTCGCAATTCGGTTTTACCTCAAGATGGGTTTGTGAAAATCTCACAAGCCTCTTTTTTAGTCAATCGTTTGATTTATTTCTTTGATAAACGCGAGAAGGAATTTCCAGAATTAGCAGGCCTTTTGCATTCCGTGTACTTCACCGAGGAAATCATAATCGCAATTGATAAGGTTTTTGATAGAAAAGGTGAAATTAAAGACGACGCTTCCAACGAATTATTAAAGATTAGAAATTCAATTAAATCGTTGAAAGTGAAAATCAATCGGAACTTTGATAAAGAAGTTCGCCGTCTTTCAAAAGAGAATATTTTGGGTGACACCAAAGAAGCTTTCATCAACGATAGACGTGTTTTAACGATACTTTCTACACACAAGCGAAAGATTGAAGGAAACGTCATGGGATCGAGTAAATCGGGCTCTATGACTTTCGTAGAACCACAGGTCAACACGGAACTCAATCGAGAATACGACATTCAACTGGACGAAGAACGCAAAGAGATTTTAGTGATTTTGAAAGCACTCACAAAAGAAATTGCGACGTACACACATTTAATTGCGGCGTATCAAATTTTACTCACTGAACTCGATTTCATTCACGCAAAAACAAGATTAGCTTTAGAGCTAAAAGGTGTTCTCCCAAACATTAATAAAGATTTTGAAATGGAGATAATCGATGCTTTTCACCCAATTTTAAGAAAATCGAATACGAACCTTGGCAAACCTACATTTCCTCAGAATTTAAAAATGGACAAATTAAGTCGTATGTTGGTCATTTCTGGTCCGAATGCCGGTGGAAAAAGTATCACCTTGAAAACAGTCGGTTTATTGCAAGTTATGCTCCAATCGGGCTTGATGGTTCCTGTGAATCCAAATAGTAAAATGTTCTTTTTTACAAATATTTTGACTGATATTGGCGACAATCAATCTATCGAGAATGAATTGAGTACTTACTCCTATCGCTTGAAAAGAATGAAGCATTTTCTAAATGTTACCAATAAGCGAACTTTGCTATTATTGGATGAATTTGGAACGGGTTCTGATCCAGATTTGGGAGGTGCGCTAGCGGAAGTTTTCTTCGAAGAATTGTACAATAGAAAAGCTTTTGGCGTAATTACAACACACTATGCCAATATAAAACTAAAGGCCGACCAACTGCGCAATGCTATGAACGGGTGTATGCTATTCGATACCGAAACATTGGCTCCGTTGTATAAATTCTCCATGGGGCAACCCGGAAGTAGTTTTACATTTGAAGTGGCGCAAATCAATGGTATTCCGCAGGAAATAATTGAACAAGCAAAATTGCAGACGGATCAGCAAAAGATTCGCATGGATAAATTGTTGAGTGAGTTGCAAAACGAAAAAACGTATTTACAGCGTTTAAACAAGGAGCACGCTGAAGCGCAAGAAAATGCCGAAGCTGCGCGTTTGACTTTCGGAAAAAAGAAAGCCCAATTCGACGAGAAATTACAAACTTTGCAAGAAAATGCAGAAAAAAACAACAAATACCTGAACGCAGGTAAAAAAATGATTGCCTTTGTCGATTTATTCAAAACCAACACTAGAAAAAAAGGAGCGAATCAGCCATTAATGGATGATGTTCTTAAATACTTGAAAGTCGAAAAAAGCAAGAAAGAAGACAAAAGAAAAGTCCTAGTTGCTGAACTGCAGAAAAATTCAATAAAAAAAGTAAAAAAGATTACTCCAGAAAAAGATCAACACGAACGACACAAGATTGTAGAAGGCTCAAAAGTGAGATTAATTTCTACGCGTCAAGCTGGAACTGTGGAAAGTCTTTCAGGCGAAAATGTTGTGGTTTTATTTGGTTTTATGCGTATGAAAGTGGAATTGGAGAAATTGTCTTTTGTTCAGTAATTTTTTTTGAGTTCACAATCCAGAACAAAACAAGTTGTTTTTTGACGTTGTATATTCCCGTCTACTTGATTTTCAACCCAAATCCAAATGTCGATGAATAAATCGTATTTCTTACTCCATCAGCAGGTTTAGAATCGTGAAAGAAAGTGAAATCCGTTTTCACACTAAAACGAGTGGTTACTTTAAAAGAAAGTGTGTATTGCCCTAATAGTCTAAAATCATCAAAATTCTGCCAATTAGGCTGGTAATAAGTCGCGCCCGTGAAAGAGAAGAATGTTTTAGGATCAATAAACCATGATAAATAGTTGCTCCAGCGCATATCTTTATTGATTTGGCCTGTAGTACTTATTTTCTCTGTTTCATAATACGCTGACGAACCCGCGAAAAATTTCCAATTCTTATTGTCATAAAACTTCCAACGAAGACCCGTTCCAACTAAGCTTCTATAGGCTTGATCTAAAAGTTCGTTGTACTGAATTTGTGCATACGATTCCCATTTCCAGGGACTCTCTTTTATCCTTTGTGCAAACCGAAAATGAAACATTCCGGCATTGGCATAAACTTTCTCTTTTCCTTTCGAATAAGAAAAATCGCCAATTAAAAAGTAATTCTGTTTTTTTGTTTTGTACTGAGCCGTTGGACGAAAATTCGCCGTGAACAGCAGATCATTATTCTGAATCGCAGAAAAAGCTCCACTCATGTTTCCACTCCAACCTGTCGTGTCGTCGTAAATGCGTTTATTTTCGATATTCACGACTTGAGCATCTATTGCAAAGGGAAAAGATATTAATACAATGAGAAATACTATTTTTCCTTTCTTCAACGACTCCAATAAAACAGAGAATTTAACGAATCGCATTTCTATATAAAATATAAGCTATACAGCAAAATATGGCGTTCGGCACCCAAGATGCAATGATTGTTGGCAAACCGATATTAACGGCAGCTACGGCGGTAACTTTCATTGCAAAAATATAGATGAAAACAATACCTAAACCTATGGCAATGTTCACCCCAACACCACCTCTCTTTTTTCTGCTCGCTACTGAAACCCCTATTATCGTCAAAATATAGGTTGAAAATGGCAAAGTCGTTCTTTGGTATAATTCTAATTCGAAAGTTGGTATGTTGCTCGAACCTTTGGCCTTTTCTCGTTTTATGAATTTTTTTAATTCACCATATGTTAAAGAGGAGACAACATTTTCACGAGAAGTCATGTCTTCTAATGCAAATTCAAATTCGACTGTTTTTTTCTTGCCTTCAATTATTCTATCAGAGGTGTCCGAATAATATTTCTCATAATAATCAATCAATACCCACTTTTTTGTATTTGCAACATTTTGAGCTGTCCTTGCTTTTATAAAATGTTTTATGTGGTTGTCATTCGACCATTGTTCAACTACAAAATCATTTATAACATTATCAGCACCATTAAAGGAGGAGTAGTAAACAACTTTATTTCCAGGAAATTCCGCATGATAATCCTCTATGTGCTGCGCATCTCTATAATATTTCTCTTCGAAATCTAATCGTACTTTATTCGATATTGGCAGTACGAAATGATTCAACACCAATGAAATGAGCATTAAAATTGTTGCGGCAATTATGTAAGGACGGAGGAAACGATTAAAAGGTCGTCCAGAATTTAGTATTGGTATAATCTCCGTATCCTGCGCCATTTTTGCGGTAAACCAAATTACTGCAATGAAAATAATCATTGAAGAATATGTGTTTCCATAATAGAGCAAGAAATTTAAATAGTAACCAAGAACAATATCTGAAATCGTTGCTTTATTCCCTAGAAATTCGCTCATTCTTTCAGCAATATCGAATACCATGGCAAGTAACATGATGATGCCCAACATGAAAAAGAATGTCGTTAGAAACTTGCGAATGATATATTTGTCGAGTATGCTAAGCATTATAACCTTGTTCTCAATTTAGGCAACATTTCATTTTTCCAAGCTGTAAATTCACCGCTTTTAATTTTTAAACGAGCTGTTTTTACCAACCACAAGTAAAATGCCAAATTGTGAATGGTCGCAATTTGTATTCCAAGGTTTTCCTTTGAGATAATCAAATGCCGCAAATAAGCTTTGGAATGATTTAAGTCCGTCGAAACACCAGTATTTGGATCGATAGCACTAAAATCTTTTTCCCATTTTTTATTTTTAATATTTATAATTCCTTCAGAAGTGAATAACATTCCGTGACGTGCATTTCGGCTTGGCATAACACAATCAAACATATCAACTCCCAACGCAATTGATTCTAAAATATTGGCCGGCGTTCCAACTCCCATCAAATAACGGGGTTTGTCTTTTGGCAGAATATTACAAACCAAATCGGTCATTTCATAAATTTCCTCTTCTGGTTCACCAACAGAAAGTCCACCAATGGCATAACCAACCGCATCGTGACTAGCAATCGTTTCCGCTGATTCTGTCCGCAAATCGTGGAAAACACTACCCTGAACGATAGGGAAAAGTGCCTGATTGTGACCATACAAAATTGGCGCAACTTCCAAATGATCAAAACAACGCTTCAACCATCTGTGTGTCATGTGCATCGATTTTTTAGCATAATCATAGCCGCAAGGGTAAGGTGTACATTCATCAAACGCCATTATAATATCGGCTCCAATTTGACGCTGGATTTCCATGGACCGTTCGGGAGAAAACATGTGGTAGCTGCCGTTTATATGCGATTGGAAACGAACACCTTCCTCCGTGATTTTATTGGAACCAGAAAGACTATATACTTGGTATCCGCCACTGTCTGTCAGAATTGGACGATCCCAATTCATGAATTTATGCAAACCACCGGCTTGTTCCATGACTTCCATTCCTGGGCGCATGTACAAATGATATGTGTTTCCCAAAATAATTTGGGCCTCAATCTCGTCTTTCAATTCTTGTTGATGAACACCTTTAACAGTGCCAGCGGTGCCCACGGGCATGAATATTGGCGTTTCAATTATTCCGTGATCAGTGTGTAAAACTCCTGCTCTGGCTTTGCTTTTATCGTCGGTGTGCTCTAATTTGAAGTGCATAAATTTGTTGAAAAATAATCGCTGCAAAGATATTTATATTTGTTTAAGCTCCCCATCTTTGCGCAAAGCTTTCTGTAAATGCATTTTTCACCCGATTTTTTAGTAATGTTTAATTGGAGTAATTTGTCCGTATTGGTATTAATGGCTCTAATACAGCTTGTTTACACGATATTTATTCATGGATCTATACTCAAAAGACCCTCCATTTCAGAAGATTTCGAAGAGTTTCCAGTGAGTATTATTATCGCTGCGCGCAACGAAAGTGAAAATTTACTAAATAATTTACCCTTAATTTTGGAACAAGATTACCCTCAATTTGAGGTTGTTGTTATAAATCACCAAAGTACAGATGATTCTAAGTTCATTCTACATACTTTAAAACAAAGGTATCCGCATTTACGTGTCATTGAAATGGAACGTAATGTGCATCAAAAAATTGGAAAAAAACTTCCCCTTTCCATTGGAATAAAAGGTGCTATCAATAACCATATGCTATTTACGGATGCAGATTGCGAGCCCACATCCAATCAGTGGTTAAAGAAAATGTCTCATCAATTTTCAAACAAAAAGGAAATCGTGATGGGTTACGGTCCATATTCTAAACGAAAAGGACTTTTAAATTCCATTATCCGATTTGACACCACATGGATTGCCATGAACTATTTGGGCTCAGCAAAAAGTGGGGTTCCATATATGGCAGTTGGCAGAAATTTGGCGTACACAAAAAAAATATACGAATCTGTTGACGGATTCAAATCCCATTATTCAGTTATTTCTGGTGATGACGACCTTTTCATACAAGAAGCCGCTAAAAAAAAGAATTATGCAATTTGCTTGGATCCAGATGCATTTTGCTATTCACTTCCTAAAGAAACATGGGAAGAATGGGTGATTCAAAAAAGTAGGCACTACTCAACAAGCAAGCATTATAAGGTTTTCAAAAAATGGATGTTAGGAATCTATCCTCTATCCCTGTTAATTCTGCTCATTTCTTTTGTTTCTTTGCTACTCAATGAACAATTTCGTTGGTGGAGTCTCGGTATTTTCACTTTCGTTGTTGCTGTAAAATGGATAGTTCAAGGCAATGTGTATCTGAAATTAAAGGAAAAAAGCTTTATCCCTTTTTTGCCTTTTATTGAAATCGGATATTTTTTGCTTTTGCCTTATTTGTTTTACAGAATAGATCGTAAAAGAAAAGAAAGATGGAAGTAAACGAGAATTTTTCCAAAAAAGCACAAGAAGATTTCATTCTAGTTGAACTCGCCCAAAAAGGAGAGCAAGCAGCTTACACAAAACTATTGGAACGTTACCGAGATTCAGTTTATTTCACCATGCTCAAAATGGTGAAAAATTCGGATGATGCTGAGGATTTAACAATCGAGGCTTTTGGCAAAGCTTTCAATCGTATTTCACAGTATTCGCCGAACTTTGCATTTAGCACCTGGCTATTTAAAATCGCTTCAAATAATTGTATCGATTTTATACGTAAGAAACGTATTAAAGTAACTTCAATGGATTCTGGACACAGAACGAGTGATGGCGAAATACTTTATTTTGATGCCATGTCGAATACTTTAGACCCTTCGGAACATTTAATTAAAGATCAAAAAGTTAAGGCAATGCGTGAAGTCGTTAGCAAATTGAAGCCTCGTTACCGAGAATTGATTGAAAAACGTTATTTTGAAGAGTTAAGTTACGAAGAAATTGCCGATGAACTTAATCTGCCACTTGGCACAGTAAAAGCACAGTTATTTAGAGCGCGTGACTTCCTCTCAACAATGATGGAAAATAAAAAACACACGATTTAAGATGAAGGAGAACGTCCAAGTAATATTTGACCATTTCCCAAATTTAACCGATATTCAAAAAAGACAATTTTCTGAATTATATGATTTGTACCAACTTTGGAACAATCAAATCAATGTAATTTCTAGAAAAGATACAGAGTACTTCTATGAACGTCATGTCTTGCATTCGCTAGGAATAGCAAAAATTCAAGCCTTTCAGCCTGACACAATGGTTTTAGATGTTGGAACAGGTGGAGGTTTTCCTGGTATTCCATTAGCTATTCTTTTTCCAGAGACGAAATTCACTTTAGTAGATTCTATTGGCAAAAAAATAAAAGTAGTTAATGAAGTTGCCGAGGCGCTTGGATTAGAAAACGTCAAAACAATTAACGACAGAGCGGAAAATATTTTAGTTTCATACGACTTTATTATCAGCAGAGCCGTTACACGCATGCCAGAATTCATGGCTTGGGTAAAAAATAAAACGAAAAAGAAAAGTCAGCACGAACTAAAAAACGGAATTCTATACTTGAAAGGTGGAGATTTAGCTGAGGAAATGACGGGAATAAGAAACAAAATTACCTATTTCAAACTTTCAGACTATTTCGATCAAGAATTCTTTGAAACGAAAAAAGTCGTACACGTTGAAATTTAAGTTTTATCACTGTAGGATTCGTTTCCAGTAAAGATCGATAGAAACAAAATAAAGTATAAATTCTGTCGAACTAGTAATCGTATAAACCTAGATTAGATTTTATATTTACTGAAGAAAGCATCCCAATCCCACAAGAACAATTCAGAAATCTCATTCAAACGCTTTATAAATAAAGGATTTGGAGCGACAAGACTTTTGAAATATTCGTCTTGAAAATTGTGCAACTCATATTTTGCAAAAACCGCTTTCGACATACCGTAAATCAAGTTCTTGGAGGGATGATTTACTCGGTTTATGAAAGATTGATATCCTTTCAACTTTATGCTCATTTCTTCAACGCCTGAATCATAAATTCCCGCTAACTTCCGAACGACCATACGCTCTAATTGAGTAGCGTGGATTGCACCAAAGGTGCTTTGCACTAAACTAATATTAGCAGCCAAAACAACAAATTGAAAATGCTCTATGCCCTCTTTCTTAATTTCTGGATGAGCAACAAACGCAAGGTCTTCATTGATTCCATCTGCAATATCATCGAAACTCAATTCAATAGATTCCATTAAGACATTCAAAAAAGTGTTGGCCAATTGATCGTCGCTTAGTTTTCTTTTGAGTAATGTTTTTAACATTGTTTTATTTCACGGTTAAAACAAAGATAAATAAAGAAATTCGAGAGATTCTCGTCTATAATTGACTTTTTTCAACCGAGTTTTCAACAGTGCACAGAAAATAAAATTCCACTCACAGATAATCTTACAATATTTCACAATTTGAAAACCTTAAACCATCGCGATTTGTTATCTTTGATGACATTATTTTGAAAATATGAAACGTAATCAAATCGTCATTTTAGGCACACTATTTTTAATATTTGCTGTAATTTTTTTGATTATTAAAGTTAGAAAGAATACGGATGAAAAATCCATAAAAGAGGCTCTTTCTATCGCTTATCTGCCTGTTAAAATAGTTAAAAATCAAGCCAAAGAACTACAAATAATTTCTTACGGTCAAGTTTCAGCCAACGCTGAAATCGACATTGCCGTTGAAGTTCAAGGAAAGTTAGAATTAGGAGAAATGTATTTGAAACCTGGAGTAAAATTTTCTAAGGGACAAATTCTTTTGCGTATTGACAATGAGGAGGCCTATTATACTTTAAGTGCCAGAACAACTCAATTGGCAAATTTAATGGTTGGTGCCATGCCAGATATCGAACTCGATTTCCCTAAAGAAAAAATAAAATGGTTTTCGTTCTTGGAAAACATTCAGGCGGGAAAGCGTTTACCTACTCTTCCTGAATTTAACTCCAGCAAAGAACGGATGTTCATGACATCAAGAGGCATCATTGCGGAATATTACAACCTAAGAAGCTCGGAAGCTCGAATGGAAAAATATATATACATTGCCCCGTTCTCTGGAACAGTTTTAGAAACCTACGCAGAACCCGGATCTGTTGCGAATCCCGGAACAAGATTAGCGCGCATAGCAAAAACCAATGAATTTGAAATTAAAGTTCCAATTAGCCTTGAAAATGTTGCTTCATATCAAAAACAAGGAAGCGTTACTTTTTCTAATTCTGATGGATCAATAATCGGAACAGGTTCAATCAATCGCATTTCAGACGTTATAAATCAACAAACTCAGTCTCTGGATATTTATTACTCAATTCAACCAGTAAAAAATCAAAAGGTCTATAGCGGTTTATTTTTAAATGTTGCCATAAACCAAAAAGCCATGAAAGAAAGTATTTCTGTCCCGCGAATGGCCGTTACAAACGGAAAAGTCAATATTCTTCAGGGAGACAAAGTATTTTCGAAAATGGTTCAAATTGTTGGCAATAAGCCCGATTCTCTTTTTATTTCAGGACTAGCGGACGGAGAGAAAGTTATTCTCGAAAAAATAGAATTGAACACGCAAGGAAAAATATTTAAAGGAATTAATAGATAAACATGCGGAACTTCATAAACTTTTTTATTAAACGACCGATTTGGGGGAATGCTTTCATTGTGCTAGTCTTGGTATTTGGCGTGGCATCTATTGCCACTATGCAGCGCTCATTCTTTCCAGAATTGGACCCAAAAACGATTGTTATAAACGTATTTTATCCAGGAGCTTCACCTTCTGAGATGGAAGAAGGTGTTACGATAAAAATTGAGCAAGCAATTAAAGGCATGGATGGAATTGATGAATTAAACTCTTCGTCCTCGGAAAACAGCTCCAATGTTACCCTTAAAGCTTTTCAAGATACCGATATCGACGAATTACTAAGTGATGTCGAAAACGCTGTTAATTCTATTAATAGTTTCCCTAAAGGTGCGGAAAAACCTATTATCACAAGAATAAAATCGGGCGGTATGGGCAGTACAGTTGCTTTTGTTGGAATTGCCGCAAAAAACAATAATATTGGTCAAACGGAATTGACGGATATTGCTTCTAAAGTTGAACGTGATTTACTAAATACTAAACTGATAACTGAAATTGTAAAAAACGGTTTCCCAGAAAAAGAAATTGCCATAAATATCCGAGAAAATGATTTACTGCGTTATGGAATTTCGTTACAAGAAGTCAGTTTAGCTGTTTCTTCGAAAAACTTAGATATAACGGCCGGGATGATCCGCGGTGGTATTCAAGAAATGAGTATTCGTTCTAATAGCCGAGGAACCACTACCGAGGAAATAAACGCTATACTCGTGAGAACAACTCGAACGGGTGAAAGCATAACAGTTGGAAATATTGCTGATGTGCAAATTGGCTACAGTGAGGCCTCTCAAGAATCACAATTTAATCGACGACAGGCCGTCTCCTTTCAGATTCAAAAAACGGTTGATCAAGATATTGCTAAAATAACGGATGCACTTCACGATTATCGGGATAAATTCAATACTGAAAATCCAGAATTTGAATTGGTTATTTTCTTCGAATTCAATGAAATGTTGAACCAAAGGATTGATTTGCTCACAAGTAATGGTTTAATGGGATTAATACTCGTTTTGATATTCTTAGGACTTTTCTTAAACATTAAACTATCCGCCTGGGTTGCCTTTGGTATTCCTTTCTCCTTCATGGGAATGTTCATTATCGGTTCTATTTATGGTATGTCTATCAATATGATTTCACTTTTCGGAATGATACTCGTTGTCGGTATTTTGGTAGATGATGGAATTGTAATTGCTGAAAATATTTACGCTCATTTTGAAAAAGGAAAACCTGCAAAACAGGCTGCACTGGACGGAACGATGGAAGTTTTACCCTCTGTCTTCTCTTCTGTAATAACAACGATCACAGCTTTTTCAGTTTTGCTTTTCGTTGAGGGCCTTGAAGTGATGCGAGAAATGGCGTTTGTCGCTATTGCTTGTTTGGTATTTAGTTTATTCGAGGCCTTTATTATTCTTCCCGCTCACTTGGCCCACAAATCTATTTTAGCAGAGCCGGCAGAACCTAAATATACTCTTGTTCAAGGCTTACTCTTCTTCCTCGGTGGAATTGTTGCAGTTTGGTTTGGGTCTTTCTTATATGGCGGTCTTGAAGAAATAAGTGCAGCTGGATTACTGTTCCCTTTTTCATTATTTATCTTCGGTGCTTTCTTATGTTTACAAGGATTTTCTAAATCACCACTTGAAAAAATAATCCGTGGTAGTGCCGATAAGGGAATTAAATACGTTCGTGATAATTACTTTAAACTTGCCATTGAAACATTTATTGGAAAAAAAGCTAAAATGTATTTATTTACCTTTTTCGTACCGATGATTATAACCATTATCACTTTCGGCTTTATGGGAAGTAAAACGATAGGTTTTACTTTCTTTCCTGATATTCCACCTGATTTTTTTAATGTCGAAGTGGCTTTTAAACCCGGCGATAATAAAGAAAAAACGAAAGAATTTTTGGCATTGGCCTCTACTATTGTGCAAGAGGAAAGTGATAAAATTCAAAAAGAAAATGGTGACATCCTAATGCGCTATTTCACATCCAATCTTGGCTTTACTTCAAACCTTGGACAAGCAGGAAATCACACAGGCGCTCTTTCTGTCTTTTTAAACAATGAAGGTTCTGACACGCCTGCAGACACAATTATAAATCGTGTTTACAGAAGGTTGCAAAACACGAATGAAGGAAAGTTGACGCAAGATATTTATGTTGGAGGATTCAATCGATTTGGTAAAGAAATAGAATTGGGCTTAACCTCTTCAAATGAATCCAGTTTGTTGCAAGCAAAAGAAATGCTTAAAAACGAAATGGCGAAAATACGCGGGATTATAAGCATTAAAGACAACATGCCGCCCGGTCGTTTCGAAGTTTATTTAGCAATGCGCCCACAAGCCGAAATCTATGGAGTTTCAAAAAATGAGGTGTTAACACAGATTCGACAAGGATTTTTTGGTTCAGAGGCACAACGCGTAATAATCGGAACTGATGAAGTTAAAGTTTGGGTTCGTTTTCCACAAGAAGACAGGAACAGTTTAACAGATTTAGAAAATATGAGTATTCGAACTGCTGGCGGATTGGCAATTCCATTGAAAGAATTGTGCGATTTTGAAATGGGCAGAGCGCCTGAAAATTTAAAACGTAGAAATGGCCAAAGAATAGTCAAAGTCGATGCCGAATGCGTAGATCCAGATAAAGTGGCGGATATCAACTCTGAAATCCGCAAAAAAATATTGCCTAAAATTGTTCAAATCTATCCTGAAGTGCAAACGGTCGCGCTCGGTCAATTCGAACAAAGTCAAAAAACGGGAAATAGTATGGGAAAAACTGCGATAATCGCCGTTGTTATCATGTTTATTATTTTGATGTTGCATTTCAATAGTTTGAGTCAGGCATTTTTAATTATGCTGGTTATACCTTCAGGAATCGCCGGTGCAATTCTGGGACATGGTTTAGTCGGCATACCCGTTTCTATTCTCTCTGTTTTTGGTATGATTGCTTTGCTCGGCGTATTGGTGAACGACGCAATTGTTTTCTTGGATCGCTACAATGATTTGTTACTTGAAGGCTATTCGGTCCGCGAGGCCGCTTTGAATGCAGCTGTATCTCGTTTCCGACCTATATTATTAACTTCTTTAACAACCGTTGCTGGACTTTTACCAATGATTGCTGAGAAGAGTATGCAAGCCCAGTTCCTTATTCCAATGGCAACATCGATTGCTTTTGGAGTATTATTTGGAACAATTTTCATCTTATTTTTCTATCCTTCAGCAATCTTATTCTGGAATGGAACACGACGAACATTCCGCAAAGTTTGGTTGGGCGAAACAGTAGACACTTTAGCTGTTGAACCCGCACTACAATTAAAAAAACATTTACATGAATTGGAACAAGAGCATTAGTATTTTCTTCTCCATTTTTGTTCTATCCGCAGGACATTTCGCGCAAGAAACGTTGAGTGCTCAACAAGCTGTTTTCAGCGCTTTGAAGAACAATTATGACATCCTTATAAGTGAAAAAAATGAAGAAATTGCTGCAAAAAACAATTCTTGGGGTGAAGCGGGATTGTTTCCTACCGTCACTCTGCAAGTTGGACAAAACAATGTAATTTTAGACAATACAAAAAATCCTTTCACGTTTACTCCTGGAATTATCTTGAACCAAAGTTTAAGTCCAACTTTAGTAGCCAACGCCAATTTATTTAGTGGTTTTCAAGTGCGTATGAGCAAACTGCGTTTGGAGCAATTGGAAGAACAATCGAAAGGCAATACGGCAGTTGTTATTGAGTCGATGATTCAAGATGTAATGAAAATTTACTTTACTGCTCTGCTCCAAAAAGAACGTTGTGAATTGTATAGAAAAGTGATGGAATACTCCTCAAGACGGTTGAAATACAATGAAATAAAAAATCAATACAGTGCGTCGAATTCCTTGGAATTACTGCAGCTGAAAAACCAGTATTTAACAGATAGCACGAATTTCTTGCTTCAAAATCTTTCGTATGAAAACGCACTGCGCAACCTTGTTTTATTGATGAATAACAACGAAGACAGTACGTTCTCTACTTTACCCGTGTTAAGCGATAAATTAGAATTTATTCTCCCTACAATTGATCGAGATAAAATAAGATCCGATTTGTTTGATAACAATCAAAACCTAAAGAATCAATTTCTAGCTTTGGAACTGCAGGAAACAAATATCGAATTTCAACGATCATTTCTTTACCCAACACTTGCGCTGCAATTAACTGCTAGTCCGTCCTATGGTAAACTTCGTCAAATTAGCGGAGGCATTGCTGGAAACCCAAACACCTTCAATACACAGTCACTGTCTTATGCTGGGAATTTCAGCTTACGTTACAATATATACAACAATTGGAAAGCAAAACGCGCTGTTGAAGTTGCTAAAATTCAGACAGAAATTGGCGCCATGAATGTAGAGAAACTAAAAAATACATTGCAGGTAAATTTGACCAATCAACTGGCTTTGTACGAAATACGCAGCAGTTTGGCTAAGGTTTCCACTGAAAACTTGGAATATGCAACCAAAGCCTACGATTTGGCCCAAAAACGTTTCGATTTAGGAAGTGTAAATTCTATTGATCTCATTGTTTTTCAGACCAACTACCAAAATACATTGTTGCAACATTACGAAAACCTTTTCAACCGTATTGATACGTATTTAGAGATCTATCGTTTGTCTGGAAATTTGGGGTTAGTTTATGGCTTAAATTAAGTTGATGTGTCTGCTGGCTGAACCGAGATAACTCGAATTTAAGAAGCTTTTTTGTATGTTTTTTTTTAATCCGTAACTTTGAAAATCCGATAGGAAGGTGAACTTTACATTTTTCGTAACGTGTTTTTACCGAATTAAATGAAGTAAACTAAAACTATTATCGATCTAGAAATTAGCATCTTCATATATTGGTCAGCTCACAAAAAAGTAACAAGTTTAGCACTAAAACATACTTTTAGCAGAATATTAGAACAAAAAAAGGGTCTACTTTTCAGAAGACCCTTTCAATAAAGAATACTTTTTAGTGTTGAACCACTATTTTCTCGATATGTGCATTTTGGTTTTCATCAAACATCATCAAATTGTAAACTCCGTTTGCATATTTTGAAGTTTCAATAGCAAGTTGGTTCACACCAGCATTGGATTGAATTGTTTTGGATAAAACTACATTTCCTGTCATATCAACCATCACTAAACTTACAGACGATGTTTTTTCCGTTGTAAAAGAAAGATTGAAATTAGTATTTGATGGATTTGGATAAACAATAACTTCTTTAACAGAAAGACCTAAATCTTCTAAGCCTAATGCACTATTTTTCGTCAAGCGACAAGCTTGGAAAACGGTTTTATCTGAACCTTGGACCCAAGCAACGACACTTGTATTTGAAAAATTCTCAACAGAGTGTTCTGTTGCTAAATTGATAATATTTGCAGTTTGACCATCAGAAGGCAACCGGTAGACGCCATTGAATGTATACGTGAACGAAAGACTGTCAAAAACACCAATTGTTCCTGCCGGTAAAGTTGTTCCATTTTCATCTGGCACCATTTTCTTAGCAACATCAATGAAGTCTGTTTCTCCGTTAGATTTAACGTTGTTAAACGTTTCGTTCTCAATAATTGCTATGTGTAATTTAGCTGCAGTTGCTGTAACCAGCGGTGCGAAAAGAACTTTCATACTGTACTGATTTGCGGCATTGTAACTAAATTGTCCATTCATTTTGTAGAAAGCTGGAGTAGATTTTGCTTCTGTAAACAAACCATAAGTATAAGAACTTGCATTGCCATCCCAACCACCATCAATCTCCATTCTTGGAATTGAATTTATTCCATATTGTCCAGTTCTTCTTGCAACAGTTTCTACAGTTGTGTATGGATCACCTGTTCCAGGGAAATTTTGTTGGTATTTTACAGCAACATAATCATCTCTAGAAATAGTATCCATAATACCCATGAAATTTACATTTCCTGGCGCACATGGCCCACATGTAGAACTCGTAAATACCTCAAGAAGAGGGACACGTTTAACAATTTCAGTCAATACACTCACTGATTTTATTAAATGATCATTTCCTGGTACAAGATCCACATTAGAACCATTCAATGCAGTTGCCCAAACATCAATAGTATGTGCACCTGAAGTTGCGTTCCATAGTGTTGGATGTGTAAAACTATAAGTACCAAAAGATGCAACGTTGATCCCCGTAATTGGAGCAGAAACAGTCGCTCCTCCATCAATTGAATAATTTAATATCAATGATGTAATTACTGTCGCTCCAAAATTGCGAATCGCTCCCTCTACAGCTGTATTCCCCGTAGGCAAATAAGCTGAAGTTGAAATAGAACTAACTGTTAAATCATATGCCGGTTGAACTCCTTGAATAAATTCGTAATATGTATTGTCATCTGGAGCAGCGCTAAAGCCAGCAATACTAACTGTGTTTGGAGCTCCAGCAACTGCATTCGCTGTCGTACCATTGATTTGAATACCCATGGAAACTTGATTTGTACCTGCAAAACCCCCTGTTCTTTGGTCTACAATGTAAATTTTGTTTGATGTTTCTTCAAGCACGATACTCCAGTAAGTATAATTTGTACCGTCAGATACAGTCAAACCATATCCATAAGATGCAAACTGAATCCATTGCTGACGATTTGGCGCCGTTCCGAATGTTTTCGTAATAATGGCGTCATTACCTCCGATACCTGCCAATCCCCAAATGGCAACGGATTTATCTGGAATTGCTGCACTTGGCATTGTTGCACGTGTGTAAGTTGGTGCAGCAACAGCAGTCGCAACGTCAAATGTTAAAATAGCAGAACTAGAAACTTTAAACTGAGTTTCGGTCGCTCCATTGAATGAAAATGGAAAAGCGATAGTTTGTGCATTAGACCAAGCCGGTGATGCATTCGAACCGCCCAAAATACTTGTCCATCCATTTGGTGAAGTAGCAGAGAAGGGATATTCGTTATCGGTATTTAAACCATTGGGGTTTACATTTGCATTTGGATAAGGAATGTGATAGTACTGAGCGGAAGAAATCGCTGAAATCAGTACTGAAGAAATTATAAGTACAATTTTTTTCATGGTTTATTATGTTAAATTTTTGTCGAAGTTAAAAGAAATTTTGGTAAAAAAATTCAAACAATTTTTTTTTAACATTTTCATCTCTATTCGTCTGATTTTAAGAGATAGAGATATCGGCTAATTCACCAAGCTATTCCTTTCATTTTATACAAAATACCTGCGCAAGCTTTCTCTTTTCTCTTTTAAACTTAGCATCACCTCTTTTTGACGGATCATGAGGAAAATGTATTTCCATTTGAAGCCAATATGTTTGAGGTAACGGTAAAAAAAATAGGCGAACAATCCACTTAAAGGCATTGCAACAAAGTAGATGAGCCATTTCCAAAAAGTAAGCGGGTAAAAGGTATTCATCAATTCAATGAATCCATAATAGAAAAGTGGATATAAAATCAAGCCGAGCATTACGGCCATAGGTGCGTAATATTCTATGTCTTTCGTGAGTTTGGGGATGATGATATCGGTTAATTTGAATTGCAGAATATTGTGGGTTATTCCAAATACAAATAATGGCAACCCGATGATTAAGAATATTCCAGAGAACAATACTTGTCGGAAAAACATGCGAGAACGGAAACGGCGATCTAGAAAATCGGTACGGATGTCCCATTTGTTGATTTCCCATTCTATCTTCTCAACAAGCAGTTGAATTTCTTCTAACTTCCAGGCCTCTGTTACTTTATAATCGTCCAGACCGTCACGTATTTTTTTCAAGAAAGTCATTTCTTCTTCAATATTCTCTAGTCCTTCTTTCGTGTAACGCGATTCAATAATTCGAGCTACTCTATCGACTAATTTTTCTTCGTTTTTATTGTCTGAATTAACCAATACTTGTTCCAAACGAATCCGAAATTGTTCCGTTAATTTTTTCGCCCCAGCGCTAGCATTTCCTTCGAAATCTTTGGTGTATTCTTTTACGGAAATTCCGTGCCCAACATTGACCAAAACGCTACTCTTAAATTTTTCTGCTTGCGAATAATTCAAACCTATAGGCAAAACTATCAAACCCAGCTTATTCTGGTTTCGACTTTCAACGGTCAAAGCAATTCTTGCCGTTCCAGATTTCAATTGACGCAATTGTCGTTCTTGGAAACTCGTTCCTTCAGGGAAAACAACTAAGGTCTTACCTTTTTCAAGAACTTCATAACAGACTTCAAAACTATCCTGGTTGGAAACGCCCTTCACGCGTCCTTCTCCTATCCGATTTATAGGAATCATATTTAAGGAACGCAAGAGCCACATTTTGAATTTGCTATCAAAGAGAGTTGCTTTTGCCATGTAATGAATCGGCTGTTTACAAACGTAACCGAGCATCATAGCATCCATCAAAGTATTTGGATGATTGGCGATAATAATAAGGGGACCTTCCGTTTTAAGATTTACTTTGTTCTTCACACGTACCTCCCTGTAGTACAAACGAATGCCTAGACCTACAATAAGCTTCAAAACTTGGTAAAACATAATCAACACGAAATTAAGCTTTTTAACACATTTTCTTGCTATGTTGTTGTACACTGTTTGTAGAAAGGATAAATTCGTAGAATGAAACAATTTCCTATTGCCTATTTAAATAGTAATGACGGCAGTGGACTGCTCGCATTTGGTGACGGCCCCAGAATAAAGACAAATGCAGGAAGGGCTTTTGAGGAATTACAAGAATTTATTGGAGACCAACCTAACAAATTTATTTTTGGTTATTTAGCTTATGATTTAAAGAATGAACTAGAAAAAGTATATTCAAAAAATATTGATAATAAAAAGTTTCCTGATTTATTTTTTTGGGTGCCCGAGCATGTAGTGAAAATGAACGGTGAGCATTTTGAATTTTTACAAGGAGAAAAAACTGTTGAAAGTTTTGAATTTTTAGAATATTTCATAGAGGAAGAAACCGATCAAAATTTTCATCCTTACAAACTAAATTTTCAAGCTCTCACTTCGAAAGAGCAATATATAGAAAACGTTAATAAAATTAAAGAAAGAATTCAAAAAGGTGATGCTTACGAAGTAAACTATTGTCAAGAATTTGTTGTGAAAGATATTGAGTTTGACTTTTCATTAGATGCGTATTTCAAATTGAACAACATAACCAAGGCGCCGTTTTCAAGTTACTTTCAATTTGACGACTTTACCATTTTTTGCGGTTCCCCTGAGCGTTTTATTAAGCGCACCGAAAACAAATTGATATCTCAACCGATTAAAGGAACTGCACCACGTAACGCTGATTTAATAAAAGATGAATTTTTGAAAAAGTCTTTGCTTGAAGATCCAAAAGAAAGAGCAGAAAACGTTATGATAGTGGATTTGGTTCGTAACGATCTTTCAAAAATCGCAAAGAAAAATAGTGTAGACGTAGAAGAGCTTTTTGGTATCTACAGCTTTGAAACCGTGCATCAAATGATTTCAACTGTGAGCTGTCAAATTGAAAAAGAAACTTCATTTAAAGACATAATGGAAGCAACTTTCCCTATGGGTTCCATGACAGGAGCTCCAAAAGTTAGTGCTATGAAAATTATTGAAGAATTTGAAGATTTTAGGCGAGGAATTTATTCCGGTTCAATAGGCTATATTGCTCCAAGTGGTGATTTTGATTTCAATGTTGTTATTCGTTCATTATTTTATAATAAATTAAATAAAACTTTAACGTGCGATGTTGGGGGAGCGATTACGATTCAGTCAGATGCAGAAAAAGAGTACGAAGAGTGCTTGACCAAAGTGAAGCGCATCTTAGACGGCATGAATGAGTAGAAAGTGATTTGAAAATTTTAGTTTAGCGTGAAGAGAAGTGTGGTATATTTCATCCCTCGGGGACTTTGATTACAAAATTAAAAATAGGAGTTTGAAACTTCATTATGAAAGATCAGAAAATTCATATTCCATTACATTTAGTTCCGCAGAAAAATCAAATCGTTTTTTTGGCAATTAGCGGCGGATTAGACTCTGTGGTGCTTTTCCATTTATTACAAGCGGCAAACGTTGGCGTTCACTTGCTTCATGTTAACTATAATTTGCGCGGTGATGATTCCACAAAGGATGAAAAATTCATTCGAGAATTAGCAAAAAAGAATGCTGTTCCTCTGTCAGTTTTGAATTATCAGATGAAAGACCATTTAACCGAATTGGGTGGGAATTTACAAAATGAAGCACGTAAAATTCGTTATTCTTTTTTTCAAACTTATTTCGTAAAAGAGCCTAATTCCATTCTAATGACTGCCCATCACTTTGATGATCAAATGGAAACCTTTTTCATGCATTTAAGTCGCAAATCAGGATTAACAGGTTTGACTTGTATGGCGGAGCAAAACGGAAATCATCAGCGACCGCTATTGAACTATTCAAAGCAAGAACTAAAAGATTTTGCTGTGGAAAAAGAAATTAAATGGCGCGAGGATGCAAGCAATCAAGAAAACAAATATTTGCGGAATAAATGGCGTAACGAGTGGTTGCCTTTGTTGAAAAACCAATTACCGAACTTGGAAGAAAACGTCCGCGTCCTAATAACTGCTTTTCAACAAGAAAGAAATCGATTGGAAGTTGAATTTTCCCCAAAAACGAAAGAAATCAAAAATTCAACTAATTGGTCATTTACTGATTTTGACACTTGTAGCAACGAGGCAAAATATATTATTTCTAAAGAACTCGGTTTACGTTACGCTGAAATGGAGCGATTGATCGAATTAAGAGAAACTGAAAAGTCTAAGTTTTTTGAATTGAATCGCTTAAACCTGAGAATTTGGCACGATGGGGATAAATTTACTTTTGAAAAAATAGAAAAATATCTGTTGCCCTCATTAAGAATTGAACGTATTTCTCAACTCCCAAAAATATTTGATAAAAACACGTATTTCGCTGATTCAAATAAAGTGGTAGGTCAATTGAAAATACGTTTTTGGAAAGAAGGCGATCGTATTGCGTCTATTGGCTTAAGCGGAACGCAATTAATTTCAGGTATTATTAAAGATGCCAAAATCCCTTCTTCAGAAAAAAAGAAAGTTTTCATTGTTGAGGACGATGAGAAGATTCTTTGGTGCGTTGGTTTAAAGGTTGGAAGAGATAGATTAGCGGATGAGAATAGTGAGGATATTTTGATGGTTAATTTGAATTTTTAGTGACTCTGATTATGGGTATTGTTCGACAATTTGCGAATTCTCAACTAGTGAAATAAGCCACTTTAAAACTTAAACACCTGAAATAATGCAGTATAACTAAAGATAAACAGATATTTCTTCGAATTCATTGTTCGGCAATTTGCGAATTCTCAACTAGTGAAATACTCGATTTAAAAAAATAAACAGCTGATTTTAAACAGTATAACCATTTATAAATAGCTCATCCTTTGAATTTACCGTTCGATAATTTGCGAATTCTCAACTAGTGAAATACTCGATTTAAAAAAATAAACAGCTGATTTTAAAAAGTATAACCATTTATAAATAGCTCATCCTTTGAATTTACCGTTCGACAATTTGCGAATTCTCAACTAGTGAAATAAGCCACTTTAAAACTTAAACACCTGAAATAATGCAGTATAACTAAAGATAAACAGATATTTCTTCGAATTGATTGTTCGACAATTTGCGAATTCTCAACTAGTGAAATACTCGATTTAAAAAAATAAACAGCTGATTTTAAACAGTATAACCATTTATAAATAGCTTATCCTTTGAATTTACAATTCGACAATTTGCGAATTCTCAACTAGTGAAATAAGCCACTTTAAAATGTAAAAAACTGAAATAAAGCAGTATAACTAACGGTGAATAGATATTTCTTCGAATTCATTGTTCGACAATTTGCGAATTCTCAAATTTTAAGAATTAGTGAAAAAACAATTTAATTCTAACTTCAAATCAAATTTTTTCATTAACTTAATATAAAATCAAATTTATTAACCTAAAAAAAACTCATCATGCCTGCTAGTAAAATTGAGCTTTTCAGCTTTGACGATAAGGAGACTGCACTAATCGGAAGAGCGTTTGCTCATCCCGCTCGAATTCAAATTTATAATATTCTCAATGATTATGATTTTACACGAAACATCGATCTTACGAAGATGCTAAAACTAACGAAGTCTACAATTCACAATCATTTAAGAAAACTTGAGGATGCTGGCATGATAAGAACAGTTTATCACGAAAAGAGTCTCCTGATTTCCAAAAATTCAGGAGCAAACGAAAGATTATTAAATTTCAAAAATAAATTATCAAATCGAATGGAATCGAGAAGATACAATTCATTTTTAGGATTAAGGAATTCAAATGGAACTTCAACAGCATATTAATCCCTAATTCTAATTTCCACTATCTTTTCACTAATTTTGTCTCATGCAAATTCCTTTTCCTTCTTCTTTCGAAAAACGTGTTCTAGCTGATGACTTTTTGGGTGAAAAATTATTAAATGCACTCAATACTGAAACGCCTACGACAATTCGAAAAAACCCTTATAAACCGATAAATTCATTTGAAAATGAAGAAGTTATCGCTTGGTGTGAAAATGCATATCGACTAAAGGAAAGACCATCATTCACTATGGATCCATTATTTCATTCGGGAACATATTATCCGCAAGAGGCGGGCTCTATGGTTTTAGATAGTGTTCTGAAAAATCTAGATCTACCTGATAATCCCTTTATTCTCGATTTATGCGCCGCACCGGGAGGTAAGAGTACATTGATAGCGTCTTTTTTTAAGAAAAAAGGATTATTAGTAGCGAATGATGTGATAACAGCTCGATCGCGAATTTTATATGAAAATCTAACCAAATGGGGAGTCGATAATATTGTGGTGACCAACAATGATCCAAAAGACTTTCAACGTTTACCCCACTTTTTCGATGCAGTGTTAATTGACGCGCCTTGCTCTGGTGAAGGTATGTTTAGGAAAACTCCGCATGCCCGAGAAGAATGGTCCGAAGATAACATCAACCTCTGTAGCGCAAGACAAAAACGAATAGTTCACGATGTTTGGGATACGTTAAAACCTGGTGGATTTCTCATATACAGTACCTGCACATTCAACGCAGATGAAAATGAAAATAACGTTCGTTGGATGATAGACCAATTGGACGTAGAAAAAGTAATCTCAATGCCTATATTAGGTTTACAAAAAGATAGAGAAAATTTAGGATATTACTGCTTTCCTCATACCGTAAATACTGAAGGATACTATTTCGCAGTTTTGCAAAAATCATACGATTCCATAAAACGCACAAAACTTCAAATCAGTAGGGATTTCACAAAAAACAAAGAGAATCTAGGTCTTGAAAATTGGATTGATTTATCAGGAAAAGAATTGTTCACGTGGCGAGATAAATTCTTCCTTCTTCCAGAAAATATCTCGGCTGAAATGGTTCACATTCAGCAGCAGTTGCGCATTGTGAAAATTGGATGTGAAGTTGGTAAAAATGCTAGAAAAGGATTAATTCCAAGTCCTGATTTGGCTTTACACTCAGATTTAAAAAAAAATATTCAGCAAATAGAATTAACAGAAAAACAGGCCTTACTCTATTTGAAAAATGAAACCTTCCCATTAACCGGTCCAATCGGTTTAACAATCGCTACCTACAAGAATATACCGCTTGGGTTTATCAAAAATTTAGGAAATCGTTTCAATAATTTATGGAACAAAGATTGGCGAATACGCAAAAGTATTTAAACAGATTTTAGACTATTATTAGTGAAATAATCATCTAACACTTTAAATAATAAGTGATTTTTTCTGCTTAATTCATCAGGACGCTCTTTATACATTTCAAATAATACAGCAAAAAATTCCGCCTCATTTGATAGCGCATAAGGGTCTATATCACTATTTCCTAATCGAATGTTTCCCATTTCATTTGCTACCAGTCTAGCCCAAATTCGTCGATCGTCTTGGTTCATTCCTGCAGGAAAACCATCTATCTTACCATCTACTTTATCAAGTAAATGAGCAAATTCGTGCACGCCAACATTATGACCATCGTTGTGGTTAGAAAACCCTTTCTTCAAAGCTGTTAAAGACAAAATCATTGTATTGTTCATCATTCCTCCATGGTACACTTGTCCTTGAATATATCCAGCATCACTGATAATTTTTTCGTTGTTATAATTATCAGGGTAGACAAGCACTTCTCTCAATTTACCATAATTCCAATAAGGTAAACCCCAATAGGCAAAAACCGCTGATGACGCTACGTACAAACAAGTTTCTTTGTCTGTATCCTCTTTATCTACTTCTGTTACAACTATCTCCGTCAGAAATAAGCCTATTCGATCCTCAAAAATTATACGATCCGACTTATTAAGCTTCCTGTAAAATGGGATACTTCTTTCTAACCAAAATTTATCATTTAGGTTCAAAGCAATTCTTGCTTTTTTCTCATTTAAAGAAATAGTTTGCTTTCTCCAAATCCACAAGGCAATCGTAATTCCTGCAACTACTATAAACCCAAGTAATTTAGCTGAAGCTACATTTCCATTTTTCATGAGCAGCGGAACACACATCAATAAAATGAAAAAGAAAGCTATCCATGGAAGGAAACGTTTATTTTTATTCATACTTAAAATTAATAAAACACATCGAAATATGCCATAAAAAAAGGCTTTCCGAAGAAAGCCTACTATTAAAAATTATAGTCGGTTATTCTTTAACCCATTTTTCACTTCTCATCTCACCTAGAACATTGACAACTTTCGTACGCGCATAATCTTCTGCGGCCATAACCATTTGTTCTCTGGTGTCCCGTCTCACTAATACGCCGGAACTACCTTGGTTTTTTACTTCAATGTAAAAACCGTCTCTTAGTTTGGCTGGCTTTGTTGCTGGTCTACCCATTTCTTATATCTATTCTATATTATTAATAACTAATTAATCTGCAAATATAACAACTAAATACCTGATTATGTTCGTAATTATAATTTATTGTGAAAAAAAAATACACAAAACTGTGTGCTTTTTCAACTTTTCAAACTTCTAATTCCATAGAAGTATAAACGGGTTTTATCCCTTCGAATTTCATTTCAACTAATCTCCAACAGACGAATAATGCCAACCAATGATCGACACTTTTCATAGATAAACTAGATTTTCTATACAGCTGACTTAAAGTTAAAACCTCTTCATTTCCAAATAATTGGAGTAAGGATAATTCTTCTTCTCTAAACTTTTCTGGACGAGCAGTCTTACGCGCTTCATATTGCCAAACCTTGAATAATATTTTATTGACTAATAAGGTGTTGTCGGATTTTCTAAAATAGGATTTCCATTTCCCTTCTTCATCCAAAGCGCGATATGGACGTTTTGTATCCGCCTCAACAATTATCTCCAAGACCAAGCGAAAACCTTCTTGATGTACTTGACTTTTGAAAGCTAAAGCTGGTTTGCAGTACAATTCTGCGGCACCTTCTATCATATAGAATTCCTCTTCAGGATTACAACCGACTACTTTTCCGTTGTCCTTCACACCTATAAGTAATCGACCGCCATCTGTATTAGCAAATGCCGCCAAAGTTCGCGCAATCTTCTTCTGATCGTCAATGGCGAACTTAAAATCTTGGGTCTGATTTTCACCCCGTTTGATGTAGCTTGAAATGGTAGACATTTGAGTTACCTTCTGTTATTTTTGATTTAAAATACGCAAAATAGGCTCTCCCGTCGTACAAGCGGGCTTTTGCAAATTCAAAATATAAGTCAAAGTTGGGACGATATCCGTGATTTCAACACGTTCGAAAATTTCTTGTTTTGGTATATTTTTTCCGTACCAAAGCAATGGAACATGCGTGTCGTAATTGTACGGCGAACCGTGACTTGTTCCCTTTCTTGAATTTTCAGAATCTACAGATTTAGGCAAAAAACCTGGCGCCAATACGAAGATTACATTTCCACTTCTTTCTGCGTCGTATCCATTTTGTATCATTCTAGTAAATTGATCGCCCGTGCTAGATTGACTCAAATCTTCTGCGGTAAAAACATATTTTACACCTTCCCATTTTTTCACTTGATTTGCGATAAAATGCTCGATTTCATTTTGATCTGCATTAAGAAATTCAATTAATTCTTCATTCAAATATATATTATTGTTCTCTTCAACGGCAACAAAATCAGCACCGTATTTCGCTTTCACAGCTTCCCGTAACTCCAACATATTTTGTTTCAAAAAGATATATCCACCAGGCAAATTGTGATCTGTCAACCATTCTGGAATAGGAACTACGGCATGGTCAGCCGTTAAAAATAGCGTAAAGTCTTTTCCAACTTGATTCTTCAAGGCTGCTAATAAGCGTTCAATTTCTTTGTCCAAACGCAAATACATATCCTCAATTTCTATGGAATAAGGCCCAAAAGAATGACCTGCAATATCTGGTGTGGAATAGCTAATGCACAAGAAATCGCTATTTCCCCCTTTACCCAGATCTTCATTTTTCATGGCAGAAATTGCAAAATCAGTCAAATACGTATTCGCCCAAGGAGTGATAGTGAACAGGTTGAAACTCGTCACATTCGGTGAAATCGCCTTAAAATCATAAGGAAAAGTAGGAGTCGTTTTATTCGGAAGCAATACTTCATATTTAGAATCATCTATACCACTTGCTGTATAAGATTCTATAGGATATAGTGTGTTCCATGTATTTTGCATGACGGATTCCGGATATTCATTCGCATTAAAATCATTCACATAAGCTGGTAACTCTTTCATGTAATATTCACTACTAATGAATTTTCCCGTCATGTAATCATACCAATAGGTTCCATCGCTCAAATGTCCGCCCGGAAGAATTGCTCCGCGATCTTTTATCGACATGGAAATGACTTTTGAATTGGGATAAGTCACTTTCAATTGATCCGTTATAGTCATACAGGTAAGTGGCCGTGGAGAACGAATACCATAATCGGACTCTGTTCCAACCGAAAAATATACTGAATCAGTTACACAATTTACAGTCGCTTCTTGTGCTCTATCATACCATTCGTTGCCAACAATTCCGTGCTGACTTGGTGTTGCTCCTGTATAAATAGAAGCGTGACCTGGACCCGTATAGGTCGGCACATAATTGTATTGCGTATTGCGACAATTGGTTCCTTGACCCATCAATTTCACAAACCCTCCTTTCGAAAAGCGATCTTGGTAACGGTACAAATAATCATAAACCATCTGATCCACAACGATTCCAACGACTAGTTTTGGTGCAGATTTTCCTTGACCCAATACTTTAGTAGAAAATAAGCCTAGAACTAAAATTAGTATAAATTTAAACATGATATAAAGTTAAAAATAATTGAATAATAGTTGTTAGATTAATAGCGTCCTAAACGTTTAAAAAATAAGAGGGAATATTCCGTATCTCAAATTACCTTTGAGTTGCATAACAAAAAAACTCCCTCTCATGGCAAATATAACTTTGTTTTCTCAGATTATTTCAAAAT
>Ga0209390_10002156_pt1 | contig 35601 bp, 28 predicted proteins | sample BON01_FD_187212 | JGI IMG/M metagenome (GOLD analysis project Ga0209390, IMG submission 187212) | Freshwater microbial communities from Lake Bonney liftoff mats and glacier meltwater in Antarctica - BON-01 (SPAdes) (version 2) | ecosystem: Environmental > Aquatic > Freshwater > Ice > Glacier...
GCCAAGCCCATCGCGGGTGACACTCTCAAAATATTCGCCCGGCCCAATCGTCAAGGTGTCGCCGGGCGTCAAGGCGTCCACGCCTTTCTGAATGGTTTGGAATGCCGCCATCCTGCTGACGCCAGTGTTGGCATCAGAGCCCTGCTTGGTGACAAAATACTCCGCGGCGCTCGCAGGACTGATCAAAGCGGACATCGCTCCAAGCAGAACTGCGCTCGCTAACCTCATTCTCATCGTTCGTTTTTTCATAAATTCAAGGGGTTTCCACATTATTCAACCGTCACTTAGCAAGGAGTTCCTTAATGGAGGCTGCGGCCTCATCCACGATCAAATCACCGGCATTTGCGGCCAGGTAGGAGCATTCCGTAGCGCCATAGCCGCCCTCTTTAACGGCCTGGACGGTGGGGATGTACACCGTGAAAGGCGTGCCCGAACCGCTGTAGGCCAGCGCGATTATGGACGTATCCGCGAGAGGCGATTTCGCTCTCAGATTCATTTGATGCTGCACAAACGGTTCCCCGGGAACAGTCGTGAACGCGATCGAGTTATTAATTACCACCGTCGTGAGAACAACTTTCGAAAAGTCTTTTCCATTTCGGTAGGGAATATCGAGCGCACTTTCCATAATTTTGAGAGAGGCTTTTTGCGCTGCCGGCTGAGCGTCCAGGGTTTTGGCCACAAGCAATGCCTTTTTGCCAAGGGAGATCCCTGCTTGTTTGACGACATTGAAACCGTGTTCGCCCGGCAATTTCATGTCATAGGGGTCCTGATCGCCTTCTGCTCCCTGAACAAACATGGCCATGCAATCCGGTCCCAATTGCTCCTCGATATAGTCCACAAAAGCTCCAGGGAAATCTCTCGTCAGCAATCCTGAGCCCGAAGTGGCGACCGCGTGACAGGCATAGTTCACCAGGAATGCGCGCGGCTTTCCGTTGGCATCGCTGACGCGAAGGACTCCGAGTGTGGGATCAATGGGTTGGGTCGGCAAACGATTGGGATTGTCCCACATGGCGCTTTCACTCCCATCCGGATGGACCAACCGACGGTTATGGGCCATGTACGCGTTTTCAGCGGATCCCCGGGCCCCTTCGATTTTTGCGGGAAAGAAGTTCTTCGTGGCTTCTCCGATTGCGGCCACGATCTTATCTTCGGTCGCCGCATACCAGGGATCTTCGGAAAGGGCCGCCCAATCGAGCTCTTTTCCTGGATCTCCGGCCCGGGTCCAATCGTTACTGGTGTTTGGAGTCAGGACCAGCCCTTTCGGCGCCATCCCGGAGTGGGTGTGTGTGCTACAGAGAATCACATGATCCAGATTCCACTTGGCCTTCGCCTCCGCCACGACTTTTTCGGAAGCAAAAACAATGAGATCCAAAGAAACGATCGCCAGAGAGGTCGTCTCATTTTTTAGCACAAGGACACGCGCAAAGATATGGTCACGAATCTTCAATTTCTGGCCCACGAGATTGACCGCAGCATCTTCCGAGGGAGTGATATCGGTCTTGGCCGTGCCCGCGTAAATCATGCCGTCACCATTCGCCGCGCAGGCGACAGATCCGATTCCGAAAATAAGTTCAATCACAAGAATTCCTTTTAAAATACGTTTCATTTTTTCCCGTTATTTGATTATTAATTTTTAACTGGAGATCAACGCAACATGTGTCCTTATGGCGTCTCCAACTTTAGTGCTTCCTTGAAATCTGCCAGAGCTTCCTCTTCCTTGCCCATGGCAGCATAAATTCGGCCGCGAACTCGAAGTGCGTTGACTTCCACCGTTGTTGGCAATTCGCGCCCTTGCATTCTTTTAGTCAGAGACTCAAGGGCTACGTCATATTGACCTAGATTAAGGAGGAAAATTGGTTCTTTCAAAAGGGCTTTGCCGATCAATTCGTCCGGTTGCACCCGGCCCCATCCATGGACCGTCACTGAACCGTCCGCATTCCGGCATCGGATCAGGACCACTCCACTTCCGCCAATCCCAGGATCGCCGCCTTGATAGCCATGCCGGGATCCGCCACCGCCACCGCCGGTATGCGGCATGGCATCCCATGTGCTCCCACCGCCGCGGCCGCCTTGATCCTCGTTTTCCGAAGTATTATACGTGCCGCCACCCGCGAACCAACCATCCTCACCATGGCCCGACCCGAACACATCGCGGAAAAGAAGCTGGTAATGGTCGGGATTGTTGGCATCGAAGGCCTTCGTGACAAAGCCTGCCGTCTGATCAATATATTGATCCTTTGGGACACCCTGCAGACCAATCCCACCGCCGCCTTGCCCCATAGGGAAGCCCGGTCCGCCTGCGCCGCCGCCGCCGGATCCTGCACCGTCAATGTCGGCCGTTGCGCCGCCCGGATGGCCAAAACCGATCCCGATTCCACTTTCGCCCGGCTGGAGTGCCTTAGGGAGTTCGTTTCCCATCGTTCCTCCACCCGCAGATCCACCGGAACTGGCGTGATGAAGAGGATCCGTATTCCGTCCACGCCCGCCTCCACCGCCGCCAATGGCGCGTATTTTCCCAAAAATCGTGTCCTCGCCCGGGAGGCCCTGTCGGCCTCCTGTCATGCTGACAATCGGGCCGGGCAAGCCGACTTTAATCTGAATCGTATCGTCCGCCTTGGCATTGAAATTTTTCAGATAGCCGTCAACGTAAACCAATCCGCCGCCACCGCCACCGCCACCAGCGTTTCCCAAGCCGGGCGCGCCGCCGCCGCCGCCGCCCACCGCCAACACGGAAAGCTCTATTGTTCCCGCTGGGATACGCCACTGTGTACCGGCCTCGTCAATCAACTCCAAGCGTCCGGGTGCGTTTTCATTCACGGGCGTTGTCGAATCGGCTGCGTTGACAACTCCAAAAGCCGCAGATGCCGACAAAAATGCCGAAAGCCAATAAACGGCGCCACGGCGAGGAAGCAAGTATTTCTTCATGACAATCATTAGTCTGATGTCTTTTCCAAAGCCGCTTTGAATTTGGCCATGGCTTCCTCTTCACGGCCTGTCCCAAGAAAAACTTGTCCATAAGCGCGAAGCATTTTGCTTCCCCACGCTTTTCCCATCTGCTGGATGTCGTCGTCATTATAGCGTTCCAGCGTCTTAAGTGCTCCCGCATAATCCGCCCGCATGGTAAGAATAGCCACGGCCTTAAGAGTGGCATCGATCGGCATCCAGCCATAGGATTTTCCCGTGTGCGCAGCGCTATCATATTCGTAAGCTTTGTTATAAGCGTCTAGCGCTTTGTCATCATCTCCCTCGTGCTGATAGATGCCGCCCAGAGCCGACCACGCATACCCGTTAGAGGGAGACAGCTCCAAAGCGTAGGTGTAATCTTTTTTCGCAAGTTCGTATTCTCCCTTTTGAATTAAGCTTGTCCCCCGCAAACTCAGCGCCTGCTTCACTTTTCCTGTTCCGACATTTTTGTCTTTGAATGCTGCCAGCCAAGCCGTCATGTCCTCGTCCTTGAATTCAGCCACAACTTCGGCCCGGAGGTTCTTCTGGCATAATTCCTGCAAGCGCCTCAGTTTCACGTCCACTTCGGCTTCCGTAAGTTCAGCCTGGGCGTTTTGAGTTGCGGCTGGCACTTGGGCCAGAGCCGCCCCCCCGCCCAACGCATTGAGCGCAAGGAGTGGAAAAAATACGGACAAGATCTTTCTACCCTTCGTTATAGTTTTCATAATAAAAATATTTTTTCTACTGATTCGTGAGTTCCTTAATCGCTGCCGTAGCCGCATTGACCATACGGTCGCCGACATCGGCCGCAACGAAGCTCGCTTGATCCGCGCCATACCCACCTTCCTTGACGCCTTGCACCGTCGGGACGTAGACCAGACAGGGCGAACCCCTTCCGCTATAAGCCAGCCCCAACATAAACGCGAGGGGGAGAGGTGATCTCTCCCGAAGATTCAATTGGTGCTGAATAAAAGGTTCGCCGGGTATCGTGACAAGCGCCAGCGTACCATTGATGACGACGGTCATGATGCAGGCGTCGGTAGTCTTATCCCCTGCGCGATAAGGGACATCGATCATCTCTTCCTTAACTTGCAAGGAGGTTTTTACCGATTTTAGCGGGGGCATGTTCGCCGCGATGCGGAGCGCCGCCTTGGCCAGGGCGACGCCGGACTGCTGAACCATGTTGAACCCGTAGTCACCACGCAAGCTCATCTCATAAGGGTCGATGTCGCCCTCCGCTCCTTGCAGGAACATGCCCAGGCAGTCCGGGCCCAGTTCCTTTTCAATGTAATCAACCATCGCGCCGGGAAAATCCGCCGTAATCATGGGATCGCCCATCATGGTGACGGGGTGGCATGCATAATGCACGATCAGCGCGCGCGGTTTACCCGCTTCGTCTTCAACCCGAATGACCCCCACGGTCGAATCCCTCGGCTTCGTGGGAATCCGTTTCGGATTATCCCACATCGCGGTCGCCTTGCCATCCGGGCCGACAAATCGCCGATTGTGACCCAGGTAGACGCTTTCATATGGTCCTTCCGCTGCGGCGAGCTGCGCCGGAAAGAGATTTTGCATCGCCTCCCCGATCGCGGCAACGATTTTTTCCTCGGTGGCCGCATACCATGGGTCCTTCGAAAGGCCCGGCCAGTCCACCTTCTCGCGGAAGTCGGACGGAACAAAAGCCCACGCCCAACCTCCGTTCGTCGGACAGATCGCTCTCGGAACCATCCCCGAGTGCGTATGAGTGCTGCTGAGAATCACATGGTCAACTTTCCATTTCTCCTTCGCTTCCGCGACCACTTTCTCGGACGAGAAAAACTGAAGGTCAAGGGTGACGATCGCAAGGGAAGTCTCCCCATTCTTGAGTACGACAACGCGCGCATAAAGCGGGTCGTGCAGGTTCGTTGGCGGGGTCTTTACTTCCGGCAACGTGTCGGGCAGACGAAAAGACATGCCTTCCGCCGAAATCACGGGTTGGTCAGGCGAGATGTCCACCCGGGCCGTGCCAGCATAGAGACGCCCTGCGTCGTCCGCATGGCATAGGGCTCCGATAACCATCATGCTCGCGACAATCCAGCGATAATCCACATAAACATTACGCATTGTATTTTCCCCTCGATTCGACAAATTTGTTTCAAATTATTGTATCATGTTTAAGTCACAATTATCCTTAGCTCTTCGATGCCAGTCATTTCTTTTTGTTCGCCAGTTCTTCGATCGCCGAAGCCGCCGCATTCACCATAAGGTCGCCGGCATCGGCGGAGACGAAGCTGCACCGATTAAAGTCCGCACCATAACCGCCTTCTTTGACGGCTTGGACGGTGGGAACATAAATAAGGAAAGGCGAACCCTCGCCGCAATACGCGACGCCGAGAAGAAACGTGTTCGCAAGCGGCGACTTTTCTCTCAGGTTCATCTGGTGTTGAACAAAAGGCTCTCCTGGAATAGTCGCCAAGGCAAGGTCATTATTAATCACCGCAGTCATGACGCAAGCGTCTGTGATCTTATCCCCGCTTCGGTGGGGAAGCTTGACGATATTTTCCTTTATTTTGATCGACGAACTCTTCTTGTCCTGCTGCGGTTGGAGAGTTTTCGCGACGCGCAAGGCGCCTTTGGCCAGGGAAATTCCCGCTTGCCGCATCAAGTTGTAGCCATACTCGTCATGAAAACGCATGTCATACGGATCCTGGTCGCCTTGAGCACCCTGGAGGAACATGGCCATGCACTGATCGCCCAATTCCTGTTCGATATAATCAACCGTTGCACCGGGAAAATCTCTCGAAAGAACGCCGGATCCCATCATGCCGACCGGATGACAGGCATAGTTGACCATGAATGCACGCGGTTTGCCTGAATCGTCGTTCACCTGAATGACGCCCACCGTGGGATCAATTGCCTGGGTCGGCAGGCGATTCGGGTTATCCCACATATCGGAGACGCTTCCGTCCGCATTGACGAGCCGCCGATTATGCGCCATGTATGCGCTCTCGAACGGACCTCTACCAGCCACAAGTTGGGCCGGGAACATATTCTTAGAAGCCTCGCCGATGGCGGCAATAACCTTCGCCTCCGTCTCGGCATACCAGGGATCCTCGGACAATCCGGGCCAATCCACTGTCACGCCGGGGTCTTCGTGTTCATAGTCCCACCCCCATGACTGTTTAGCCCCGGTCGGGCACAACCCCCTGGGAATCATGGACGAGTGTGTATGAGTGGCGCTAAGAATCACATGTTCCACTCCCCATTTTTCACGAGCTTCCGCGATCACCTTTTTTGAGGAAAATATGATGAGATCCGCAGAGACAATCGCCAGCGACGTCTGGTCATTCTTGAGCACCAGCACTCGCGCGAAGATGTGGTCGTGAACATTCGACGGGGGCGTCTTCTCGACACCGGGACGCCCGGCGGAATCCGGCAGCCGCCAGGATTCGTCTTTCGCGGAGATGAATGAGTCATCGGGGGTAATATCAACCTTTGCCGTGCCGGCGAAAAGCGGCCCTCCATCCGCAGCAGAACACACACCTCCCCCCATTCCCACGGCTATAATACTCATAACAATACCGAATATGCTTCGTGCCACTATTTTCGACTCCTTTATTCGCATTATGCTTCAGTCTTTTTTCAATGCCAGAGCCGCATGGAACTTGGCCATGCATTCCTCTTCTTGGTGCAGGGCAGCGTATATTTGTCCATACATACGAAGCATTCTGCGCCACGAGACCACGCCCAGTCTCTTCGCGTCACTCTCGTCATATCGGCCCATCACTTTAAGCGCCTCAGCATCCTTCGTTTGAGAAAAAAGAATGTTTGCCGATTGCACTGTGGTGTCGATTGGCATCCATCCGCAGGATTTTTTCTCTCCAGGATCGGCCATTTCTATTTCAAATGCCTTGTTTATAAGCCTCCAGAGCGTGCGCGTTGTTTCCCAGAAGTTGCTGGTAGGTTCGGCCGAGACTGTGCCAAATATATGGATTCTTCGGCGACTGCTTGAGGGCCGGGGCCCCGCTAGTTCGCACAATACTCCGCATTCTGGAATGCTTCTCATGGAGCTGGATAATTCCATATGGAATCAAGATTGTCAACATTTTTCTTATGGCAATCTCCTTCATAAAATGGGGCAGATTTTATCAGGCCGATATCATCGGCCGCAACGGCCCGAACTCCAAAACCAACAAAACCTTTATGCGCCACTTCATTCCCCTGTTTCCCCGCAGGGTATTCTCTCTCATTTGACATGCGGAAATGCAGGCTGGCCTCCTGAGGACCGATGCCGACGCGGAATTTCGAATGAAACCCATATTCCCCGTAGGCAAGGAGTTCCGTTAAGCGGAAATCGGGGAATGCCCGGTTCCCTTGCGGCGGCAGAGGCACGAAGGAGACCGGTCCAAGCTCCCGCGAAGAGAGGATCACGGTAAAGGGCCGCGTGGGCGAAAGGCCACACCGAGCCGATCCAGTCGCTGAAGATGCGCGTCAAGCCGGAGCGAAAACGACTCCCAATCCTCCCGCTCGTCACCCGTCCACAAGACCTGCGCCAGCGCGCAAGCTCGCGGGTAAGTCATGTAGTCAAGATGCCATCGGGTGGGAATGTATTCGGTCCAGAGCTGCGCCTGGGCACCAAGGACACCATCTTGCAAGTCATCCGGAATTTTTTCCATCGGCCTCCACCCATACGATTTCTCCAACGGGAGATAACCACCGTTCGCGATCGGCTCATAAGACCCCTCTTCTCCTGCCTGTTGGTAGAAATCGAAATAGGTATAGGAACTCGAGGCCAGCACCAGCCCATTACCGGCGCGGAGGGCTCTCTGGTCGAGCTGAAGATCCGTCTTTTGATCGTTCCAATAGGCCTTCTGGTCGCGCCAAAACATCACCGCCGTATCCGCGGGCGGTTGATCGTATTCGACAATCTCGTCCCACCCGATCATGGCGCGGCCGCTGGTCTTTGTCAGTGCTCGCAACCGGCCGGTAAAATAATTTTGCACTTCGCGATCCGACTTTAAGCCGAGTTCACGCTTGCGCTCCTGAATCCGTGCGGAGGCTTCCCATTCGCCGGTCAGAGTCTCATCGCCACCAAAATGAAGATAATGAAACGGGAAAAATTCGGTCACGGTGGAGACCACCTTCTCGAGAAAGGCAAAGGTCTCTGGCTCGAGATTCAACGTGTGGGAGCTAATCCCCCAATGTTGCCAAACGTCGGGCGGTTGGGCGACGTTTCCGAATTCCGGATAAGCTGCCACCAGTGCCTGGACATGACCTGGAACATCGACCTCAGGCAAAATGTGGATCCCGCGAGCGGCCGCATAGGCGACGATGTCGTGGATCTCCGCAGCGGTGTAAGCGCCACCGTGACGATGCCCATCCGTCGGATTCTTCGCCTGGTCCGATTCATGTCCCACGAGCGTACCGTCGCGCCAAGCGGCGATCTCGGTGAGAAGCGGGTAGCCATCGACGGGCAAGCGCCAGCCTTGATCGTCGGTAAGATGCCAATGGAAAAGATTGAACTTATGGTAGGCGGCCAGATCGATAAACCGGCGCACATCCGCGGCATCGCGGAAATGGCGACTGACATCCAGAAGGAGGCCCCGCCAACCAAATTCCGGAGCATCCTCAATGATCATTCCGGGAATGGAAAGGCGCGCCCGCTGCCCTGAAAGCAATTGCCGCAGAGATTGGATGCCTCGGGCGATGCCTGCCGGAGTTGCTGCCTCGATTCGAATTTGTTCGGGCGTGACTGAAATGCGGTGGTATTCGTCAGAAAAACCCGCTTCCTCCAATTTGGGTGTCAGCGGACGCGGCGTCAGCGAGAGCTCGAGATGGATGTCTCCGCCTTCCGTCCGCCCGGTCTCAACCTCGAAGTGGGTTTCTTCCCGCAAATAGCCTGCCAGCAATTCCGCTTGAGCAGTGAGGGCGTCCCCATCTGGGAAGGAAATGCCCAGTCTGAGACCGACGGAATCCCGGCCTCGATGACGCCGAACCCACACGCCCTCGGTGAGAGTGAAGCTGGTGGGTTGAGGAAGGAGAAATGGATCTTGCGGTGACATCGAGGAATCACGAACAAAGTTGTGGATGATCACACGGCATTTTCCTCTTAAGGTTCAACCTAAATCCGACAGAAGGCCTCACGCAAAGGCCGCAACGGGCGCAAAGAGAAGAGCTTAGACCAAATGGACCGCTCACCCGCCGGGTGAAGGATTTGTCCTTTAATTTTCTTCATAAATTGCTTCCTTCGCGACCTTTGCGGCCTTTGCGTGAGTTTCAACTGCTTTTTCTAGGTTCAAAGCTGCAAACGAACCCGGTATCCAAGAGACAGGGGAAATAGGCCCCGGGCATGTTGCTCAAAGGAAGAACATCCTCACTGAGCTGGTAACCAAGCTGATCAATCATAAAACGGCGGCGGGCCTGGGTACGGGCAAACATCCCAGGATGACTGGTCAGCAACTCATCCCGCAGTGCCGCATCTGCCAGGATGATGCCGTCCTCCATGTTGACGGAAATCCCGGGCACCCTCGAGACGGGGATGATATCCGCCTGCAGGGCGGCTCCGGAAGGCAGGGCGATGTCCGAGTCCTTCCAGAAGGGGGAGGAAACCCACTCATCAAGGTGAATGTAATGGCCCGGATTGACGCAAAACGTGTACAGGGAATCATCACGAGCCGCATCTGCGGCGGCCCACACTTCCCCGGCGGAAACTCCGACATGAAGTGCGGCGTACCAGGCTCTGGTGACGGCAAGATAGTTTTCAATCACCTGCCAGGCGTCCCGCCCCCGGCCGGTTTGAAAAGCCTCCGGAGAGGTGACGGCCAGCCCGGCTCGGCAAGTTAGCGCTCCCCAGATTCCGAAGGCGCAGGTCAAATAGTCTCCTTCCTGCAGACGCTTGTTTCCCGGGGAGGCCATGCCATTCGGAATGACCGGGCCGCACGCCAGCATGGGATGACAGGAATGGGGCAGTCCCCCCGTAAGAAACCGATCGGAAAGCCCGGCACAACTCACTCCCGGCCGGAGGGCCTCAAGAATGTTTTTTACCGCACCGGAGGTCCGGGTCGCGGCATATTCAAAGCAGGCGATTTGATCCGGTTCGTTGACAATCCTGAGGCCGTTGCGGGGACTCATGAAAATGTCATTGGCATTGACGGGGCGTGATCCACTGAGTTTCTCTACGAGTTCCACGATGTAGCTCGGAATTTCCAGGCGTTCCGCCATCAGGCTCTTCCATCCCACGCAGCCACATCGCTGTCCCTGGCTCACTCCCGCTTCGCACAAAAGCGGTTCGAGGTCCCAGGACAACGCGCGGTCCTGACCCATGAGACTCAATTCCTGGCAAAGCACAATCTCCGCCGTAATCGGAAGCTCGGAGACGACGTTGACGCATTCATTGCCAAGAAAAAGAGTCATCTTCCCTTCCCTGGTTAAAAGCAGGAGGGCCTCTTCGAAACGAGGATCAAAACCGGTGCAGTAGGCCAGATTAGCACTATGCTCCCGATCCGCGTAAACCAGGAGCAGGTCGAGGTTCTCCTCCTTCATCCGTTCGAGAATTTTTTCTATTCTGGCATGGTAAATCGCAGCAGAAAGTTCCGGAATTTCATCGGCGGATGAGAAGTTGGGGATCTGGATTTTTGACAGGTTGATCATGATTTTCTTGGATGTTTGGTCGATTGCCTCACAATCAGGCGGCAGGGAAGTTGAACCTGACGTTGGACCAATGGTGTTTTATCCCTGAGCGTCTGTTTCAGGTCAGCAAAGGCCATCTCGACGAGTTCGCCCAAGGGCTGATGGACGGAAGTCATCGTTAAGATTCCTCCGGAGCTCCAGGGTTCGTCGCCAAAGGCCGCGATGGCTATGTCTTCGGGCACGGAGATGCCCGCTTCAGCGCAGGCGGAAATCGCGCCATGGGCCAGACTGTCCGTCAGGCAAATCACAGCCTCGGGCACTTGATTTGTGGCGATAATTTCCTTCATGGCGGCATAGCCCGGAGCCAGAATACCATGGAGATGGGGGAAATCCGGAGAGATGTATCCCTCGATCGGTACGGTTTTGCGATGAATGCGGGCGGTCACCGATTTCCCTTCTTGCCGGGCCTCGGCCACCGCGCGAAGAAACCCCGCCTCGGCATAAGCGCCATGGGCCTCGGGGATGTCCGCGCTATTTTGAATGAAGGTGATTTTGGAATGCCCCTGCTCAATCAAATGGCGGGTCAGCAGGGCAAAGCCCTCCACTTTGTCCGCCAGATAGGTGGGAACAGGAATAGGCTGACTCGCACCCACGGAGAGCACCAGAACTCCTTGTTGCAGCAGCGTGGCGAGATGCCGCTTCTCCATGGGAATGAAACTCACGACCGCCTCCACTCCGGAATCGAGAAAGAAATCCATTGCCCGCAGTTCATCTTCGTCGCCACCAGAGGTGAGATACTGAAGCATGGACAGTCCGTATTTCTCCGCGGAAGCATGAGAGAAATACGTGCGATTTGCAACGATGGGGTCGAAACCCTGCCCTGAAAAAATGCCGACGAGCCCGGGATGCTTTCCGGTCCGAAACATTTGCGCCCCGCGGTTTGGACGATAGCCGGTTTCCTTGGCCAGTTGCAAAACTCGTTCCCGTGTTTTCGGATTTACCCGAACGTTGGAGGTTGTTCCGGAACCGTTAAGAACTTGGGAAACCGCCCTGGGGCTGAGATTTAACCGTCGCCCCAACTCCGTGAGGGTTATCCTTCGACTAAGATTCGTATTGGTCATGGCAAATTTATCTTCTGATCAGGCGATATTTATTCATCCAGCACAAGCCTGGTTTCGGTTGAGAGCAGCCAACTCCTCCAGGGAAGCGCGCAATGAGTTCATGCCCACCAACAAGGGCGACCCGGCCCGGCCATGCGCCCGGCTCGCATAGGACCAATGAAAGGAGGCGCTGGCAGGATTCACGAGGGCAACCGGGGTCGGAGCCAGCAGGCCCACGGCGTGCGAAACATTCATGACCGGCAAGACCCCCATGATTTGGAAGTCATGGCCGACGAAGCTCCCGGGAAGATCTTCCAAGATCACCGCCTCGACTTGCGGCAGGGGATGCATCAGGGCGTGAAAAAGCAGGGCCAGGCCTCCCTCCCCGCGGCCATACAGAACGAGGGAACGGTCCCGCACGGAAGGAAGATCACTCAGCAGCGGCCAGAGCAGGCGCAGGTCTTGCACCATCAGCATGGTCGGAGTCATTCCCACCAGACAGCCCTCACGATTCAAATGGTTATGCTGGGTGGAGGGAAACGCGTGGACTCCACAGGCCCGCGGCTCAATGGCCAAGACCGAAGTTCCGGCGTCCGGTCCCAACTGATCCCAGACCAGCCCGGTCAGAGGCAGTGCCTCCTGGTCGCGTCCGCCGAGAGCGACAATCACCCGATGATGACTGTCGTCGGCGGGAGCCAGTTCCATCAGGCATTGCTCCATGCCGTCCAGTGATCCTCGCCAGGCCTGGCGGCGGTATTTTCCTTTGTCCATCAGCCGCCAATCGCCAAAACACTCCAGCTTCTGCGGTGCCTCCACGACATCCAGCAAGGGAAAAATCTCCTCCCGCAGTCTGGTGCGCGCGAGGGCCGGCAGAGCAGGCCAATCAGCGGGCTCCTGGGGGAGATCCCATTGCCCGCCGGGAGCGAGCAAGTCGGGCAGAAGATGCATACGGTTGGGTTCGGGTGTCCGGCCATGGAAGACACTGAGCGGCAATTCTCCCAGACATTCCGCTCGCTCCCTGATGGTCAGCGTATCGACGGCGACATGCGGTTCGCCGGCCACATGGCGGTCGAACCAGTCGTGAATGGCATCCGTGGTTCCGGACTCATTGTAGCCATGAGGCCCGTCGTACTCCTGAAGGGCACAATGGTCCCCGCAATTTAGACTTTCAAAACGGGCCTGGGTTCTCTGGTGCAAATCACGAAATTCCTCGGGAGTAAAAAGCGTGTCGTGCCGGGCAAAACAATAGAGCAGGGCGCGGGGGGCAATCAGGGCCGCATATTCGGCGATGTCGCGACCGAAAACATTTCGCAAATAAATGCAGTCGCAATGTTGCTGCACCTGCAGGTTGGGAATGGCGTAGGCGGGATCGCTCACTCCGGCCACGGTGGCGACCGCGGCCAGCCGGTGGTCCGCGATGGCCAGAAAAAAAGATTGAGAACCGCCCCCCGAAATCCCGGTCACCCCCACCCGCTTCGCATCCACGCCCGGTTGTTCCAGCAGGAGATCCAGGGCCCTCAGTCCATTGAAGACTTCGCCTCCGGCCGCAGAATACCCCATCGCGATCCACTCGGGTGTCCGGGGTGTCTGCCCCAGATTGATGCCATGGTGTTCCCCCGGGTTGTCATGTTGTTCAATGGTATCGAAAATGAGGCAGGAATATCCGCGCCGAGCCCAGGCGATGGCATGGTCCTGCAAGCCAACCACTCCGATCTCTCCATGCCCGCAGGTATAAAGAACGGCCGGAGTAAGGGTTTCCTCCGGGAGTCCCGCCGGACGATAAAAATGAGCCGAGCCCCAGCAGGCGGGAAGCAATTGGTAGGCCAGCTTTTTTCCCGTATAGCCGACGCCCTGAAAACGTCCGGTCTCGAAGGCCCCCAAATCCCCACGTTCCGGCATGGGGTCCAGCCCAAGCGATTTCATAAATTGACGGTGAAGTTCCGGCCGATCCTGTTCCCACGTCGTTGCGTCTGGAAGCTTCAGAGACTTGGTCTTGCGACCGCCCGTTCGCCCCGCGGAGCGAATATATGCGTCGTGAAGATTTCCGTCCCGTTCTGTGTTTGCGCTCATAATATTTTTAGTTTTTGCAGAGATCTCAAGGCACTCTCACGATTCGGGCTCCGGCTTCGGGAACGAGATCGGTGCATTCGCGGTCTCCGCACCCTCCTTCTTGGACGGCTTGAACCGTCGGAAAAAAAAGAGAGGGCGAAGGTCCGGAGGTGGCGACACCTGATTTTCAATTTTTAGGAGTGGATGGATGTTCTAACCACGAATTCAACATAGAATCAGTATGCTGAAAATGCGTATAAAGCCACGGAAGAGTCAATTAAATATTTTCTTTCTGTCGGCAACGGTTCAAAACTGGAATTCTTGCCGGAGCAAAACTGGACAGGTGGTTAGATTTTATGTGTTTAGATTTTATTGACGCGATAGCGTCAGGCAGAGTAATACAATGTGGAATTAACTGATACCGTTTCCTCCCTATGACCACCTCGATGAAGCCCTCTCGTGCGGACCTTGCCCGATCCCCGCTCAAACTACGGCAGACACTTTATGGGCAAGTAATATCGCCCGGACCGCGCATAGACAACAATACTCCCAGCGAGTTGTTGATGCAGATCGTATTCGTTGCCGACAAGCCGCCGATTATCAAAGCGCTGGCCGGCACAGAACTCAATTCGCCGGCGGAACAGCTGCTGAGCTCCCCCCAACCGATTAATCCAGGAGTGCCCCACAAATTCCGGATAAACTGGGATTTCACCGCCGTGCCGGCCGTGCTTAATTTTGCGGTCGATGGCGAACCCCTGCTAGGGACGACCGGAGAACCGCTTCAGGTGGAGGTCGATCCGACGAGAGCGCAGACTGGTCTGGATCTCTTTCAGGTCGCGCTAGGGGCGGGGTTTGTCGGAAACATGAAGGTTTCGGAGTGATTCCCGGCAACGAAAAAAAACCTCATCGTCTCCTCCCTCCTCGGTCAAGGATAGCTCCTGGATCGAGCAAAGAGTTCACCCCTTAGAAGAGTTCACCCCTTAGATATGCTCCCGTTCGAAGAAGACCCGACCATTAGCGCGGCGAGGCGGGAGGCCATTGTCGTCATGGGCCTTGTCGCGACCACACTGATCTATTCGAGCACAACGTGCTATCTCATGGGTTACGGCGCGGAGGATCGCAAACTGCACTTTGTCGAGCTCGGATGGGGCGTCGCTTTCCCCGATTGGATTTTCTGGGGCGTCGTCGTGCCTTGGGGCGTCTGTTTTGTGATTGGGGCAATTTTTGCCTTCGGATGGATGCAGGATGCGGAGTTGGGTGAAGAGCTCGAAGAGGATGACGGATCTTCGCAACCCGCTTCCCCCGCCGATCGAAAGGATTCGGAGTGAACCAACTCCCGTCCGCCGGTTACGGCACATTGCTCGTCCTCGTCCTGCTGATCGCTTCCTCGATCTGGCTTGGCACCAAGGCGCAGCGCGTCGTGAAGAAGGGGGAGTTCCTGAAGGGCTACTTCCTCGGCAACCGCGGCTTGGGGGCCTGGGCGCTGGCCCTGACGGCATCCGTCCAGAGCGGAGGCACCTTCATGGGGTTTCCGTCGCTGGTCTACACCCACGGCTGGATCGTTGGACTCTGGATCGCGGGCTACATGGTGGTCCCGATCACCACTTTCGGCATCGTCGGCAAACGATTGGCCCAACTCTCGCGCCGGACCGGCGCGCTTACCGTGCCGGATCTATTTCGCTCCCGTTTCAACAGCCCGGCCCTGGGTCTCGTGGCGCTCGTCTTCGTGCTGATTTTCATGTCCTCGATGATGATCGCCCAGTTCAAGGCCGGGGCCCTGATCATGAAGATCGCTTGGCCAAATTCCGGGGTGCTGGCCCTCAGCGAAGAGGCCGGGAGTTTGCAATTGGACTCGAAGGCCTTCGAGCACCTCCGCTCCCATGGCGTCCCCGGCGACGTCATGGAAGCCGTCAGGCCGCTCAAGGACCAGTCGTTCGCCCATCCCAATGAACTGAAATCCGCCCTCGTCTCCCGGCTTTCGGCGGAGGACGCCCAAAAATACCAGGCGAAATTCCTCCAGGTCGCGGAACCGGTCGACTGGCTGTATCTTGGCGGATTGGTGATCTTCGGCCTGACGGTTGTCGGATACACCGTCATCGGCGGTTTTCTGGCAGCGGTTTGGACCGATCTGTTCCAGAGCGTGATGATGCTCTTCGGGGTCGTCTTGCTGCTGGTATTGGCCATCCCGGCAGCGGGCGGAATGGTGCATGCCACCCAGGTCGCCGTCGAGCAGACGGGTCCGGGCTTTGCCTTGGGGCCGGGCTTCTCGCCCGACGGGCGTGCCTTCCTGCCGTTCGGGCTGGCGTTCTCCTTCTTCTTCGTGTGGGTCTTCGTCGGTTTCGGCTCCCCGGCGAGTATCGTTCGGGTGATGGCATCCAAGAGCACCGCCCAAATCCGCAAGTCGATCTTCCTGCTCGGGGGATACAATATGCTGATCTATATCCCGCTCGTGTTGATCTGCATCTGCGGTCGCGCGATCATCCCGGGGCTGCCACCGGGGCAGACCGATGAAATCATCCCTCGTCTCACGCTGAGCCTGACCAACGGACTGCCCGGCGGATCCCTGCTGGCCGGACTGGTGTTGGCCGCCCCGTTCGGAGCGGTGATGGCCACGGTGAGCGGCTATTTGGTCGTGATCGCCTCGGGTGTGGTGCGCGACATTTACCAGCGTTTCCTCCGGCCCCATGCCTCAGCCTACGAGGAGCGCCGACTGACCTATATCGTTATGATTAGCATTGGCTTGCTCGCCTTCGCGCTGAACATTTATCCGGTCGCCTACCTGCAAACCTTCGTCATTTTCAGCGGCAGCGGATGCGCCACCACCTTCGTGGTTCCGACCCTGATGGCAGCTTATTGGCCCCGGGCCACCTCTCAGGGGGCGATCGCCGCCATGGCGACCGGCGGGTTGACCCTGATCGCGTTTTACGTCGTCGGCATTTTCCTGCCGGATCCGATGATTGGCCAGATCGGTTCCGTCCGGCCAGCCTTCCTCCTTGGTCTGGAGCCCATTATCTGGGGTCTGGCGGCCTCCCTCATCGCGGGGATCGGGGTCAGTCTGCTGACCCCAGCCCCGGCTCCGGAACTGGTCGAACGCATGTTCGGCCTGGAAAAACTTCCAGCCGAAGCTTAAACAGCGTGGTCCGTCCCACCCTCCTCAATGCGGGAACATTTGGATTGCGGCTTTCAGTTGTCGGACGGCCTCCCCATCGGTGATCTTCAGTGAAAAATCGTCGCCTTCGCCGACTTTGGCTTCGTCGAGGATAAATTTCATCTCACTGCGCCGGAAGGTTGCGGCAGACCCATGAACTTCGTCCACCTGGGTCCGCTCGATAATCTCCCTCACATTAGAGGGATTCAGCCCGGCCGCCGCCATGATCTTCACGCGCCGGTTTGCATACTGCACCATTTTTGCCAGCGTCTCGATCCCCTCATAAGCGCTCTTCTTCTGGCCAGAACTCAAAATGCGGGTCACGCCGAGCTCCACGCAGGTGTCGATGGCAGCATAGACATCCCTGACCTGATCCACCGCCCGGTGAAAAGTGACATCGAGTCCCTGAGCCGCTTTCATCAGGGATTTCATCGCGGGGACATCGATCTCCCCGGCTTCGGTTAAGACTCCGAAAACCACCCCTGGCGCGCCCGCTTTTTTCGCAGTGTGGATATCGCTATGCATCATCTCCAACTCATTGCCGGTATATAAGAAATCGCAACTGCGGGGCCTGATATTGACGAATATCGTTGGCCCCACCTTGAGGGCCGCTTCGATAAATGAAAGTGGGGGCGTCAGACCACCCTCTTTCAGGCTGGCGCAAAGCTCGATCCGATCGGCCCCATGATTTGCGGCGATCTTAAGCGATTCGTAATTATCTAGGCAGATCTCAAGTTTCATCATGATTCCATCGCTTTCGCAGTGTCCGTACGGCAATCTGCAACTACAGATTTGGCTCCATTAATTTTTAAGCTCTTGGATCGATTTCACTGCGGCATCTACGATCGTCGCACCGGCCCCCGGATCAAGGAAGGTGCATTCCTGAGCCCCGTAACCGCCTTCTTTGGCGGCCTTGACTGTGGGTATATAGACGACAAACGGCGAACCTTCCCCGCTATAGGAAATGCCGAGCATGAACGAATTCGCCAGCGGGGACTTCTCCCGCAGGTCGAGTTGGTGCTGGATGAAGGGCTCGCCGGGAACCGTCACCAGCGCCACTTGGTTATTGATCACGATAGTCGAGATCCCCACCTCCGTGGAAATGTCGCCGACCTTGTTCGGGATGGTCAAAAGCGTTTTTTGCACCTTGATGGAGCCTGGCGAACTGGCCGGTGACGGGATCGACTCCGAAAGGCGCAAGGCACCTTTGCCCAGTGAGATCCCGGCCTGCCGCAGCAGGTCCATCCCAGACTTTCCGGTTAAATTCATGTCGTAGGGGTCAAGATCTCCAGAGGCCCCCTGCATAAAGAACGCCAGGCAGTCCTTCCCGAGTTGCTCCTCGATATAGTCCACCGTGGCACCCGGAAAATCCCGGGACACAATCCCCGAACCCATCGTCCCCACGGGATGGCAGGCGTAATGCACGAGAAAGGCTCTCGTCTTGCCCTCCAAATCCTCGACCCGGAGGAACCCGACCGTCGGGTCAATCGGTTCGGTGGGGAGACGCTTGGGGTTGTCCCACATCATTTCCACGCGGCCATCGGGATGCACCTTTCGCCGGTTGTGGGCCATGTAAGCACTGACGAACGGCCCTTGGCCGGCGATCACGCGAGCCGGAAAGAGATTCTTCGAAGCCTCGCCGATGGCCGCGATAATCTTTTCCTCCATCGCAGCATAGCCCGGATCGGAAGAAAGCGCCGGCCAGTCGATGAAGTCGCCCGGAGCCTTGACGTTGCGCGTCCAGTCTCCAGTCGGAGGCTTGATGATGAGCCCCTCCGGCATGGGGCACGAATGGGTGTGGGTGGAACAGAGCAGGACGTGGTCCACGCCCCATTTTTCTTTCGCTACCGCCACGACCGTCGGCGAGGCGAACATGATCGAATCCACCGAGACGATGGCGACGCTCGCGCCACCCTGCTGTTTGAGAAACAAGACCCGCGCATAGAGGCGGTCCTTGATCTCCAATTTCTTTCCGAGGATGTCCCAGGCCTCCCCTTCCTTGGGGGTAATATCCACCTTGGCGGTCCCCGCCAGGATTTCTCCGGCGGTTGCGTCGGTCGCGGCCTTGTCGGCAGACGCAAACATTCGCGACGCGCCCCCTCCCACCGCCACGCCTGCCACGCCCGCCATGGTGGCCAAGAATCTCCTGCGGCTGGTGCCGGCGATGGTTGCAGTTTTGAGGATACGATCTGCGGGTTGGCTCTTCATGGTAGGGGTCATTCGATGGTTTTGGGTGGTGTTATTTTGGGACGGCCTCTATTTCCAAGGCTTGCTGAAAGCAATCTTGGGCTTCTTGCTCCCGCCCTTGGGCGAGATAGATTTTGCCGAGAGCCCTTAGGACATTAACTTGCCAGACGGGTGCCATTTTCGCCAACATGGCCTCGTCGTATGGGCTCAACATGCTCAACGCCTCGTCATACTTCCCCTCGTCGTACAGGACACCGGCGGCATCGATCTCGACTGAAATCATGAACCAATTGTTCCGACTTCCTGAGCTCATGTCGATGGCTTGTTGAAAAGCCTCCAAAGCCGCAGTCGGATTCATCAGGTTATCGCGGTAATTCAAGCCAAGGGAGTACCAATACTCGGCGGAATTCGGAACCAGCTCGATCGCGGCCCGGTAATCCGCCTCCGCCTCGGGCCCGAGCTTCAACCCCGAATGAGCGAGACCGCGCAACGCATAGAGGCGATCATCTGAGCCCTCCCCCATCGCACCGGCCATGGCCGTGAGGTCCTTCTCATTCAGGATGGCGACGATGTCCGACCACTTGCGTTCCGCTGCCAATTCCTTCAACTGCTCATAAGTCGCGGGTTCACCCCCGCCAGCGTTCTCGGCGGCCGATACGAACCCCGCCGACGGGACGAGAAAAACGGCGGTTACGAGGGGAAGAATTAGTCTAATTTTCATTGTAAAACTCAAAAAGAGATTGTGGCTGAAAGGTTTTAAAAGTTAATCAACCCCCCGTGATAAACCTTGCTTGGCCATTTGCTGGAAGGTAGGGAAAGTAAAATGATTCCACGTAGAAGTAAATCCGCAGTGAGCACCCCGTCAAGAGGTTTATCACTTTCAGCAGTATCCTATTTCCGCGCACCATGATCTGTACGATCGAACAGAAAAAAATCCCCCATCTGAGGGAAGCGGCCCTGGCGGCGGCCGTGCGCAAACCCTCAATCGAAAGCGTGATTCTCCATGCAAATTTCGTGCCGCGAGATGTCTGACGTCATCAAGGAGAATGCCATCGAGGAAAGAACCTCCCTCCTCGGTTCGGTCAGGGCTTTGCTGGCCAGCGAGCGAGAGGCGGCCGGATTGGTCGATGGAGGTTCGACCAACTACAATAAAATGATCTGTCCCCGCCCGCTCTTTCTGGACTCCGGAAACGATGACGACCTCTTCGAGAGATCGGGTTTTGAGAAAGTCGCATTTTGCAGCCTGGATAACCGCGGTGTTGCTGAGGATTTCAAGATCGGGCCTGGCCGCATACGTCCGCACCTGCTCCGCCGAAACGGATGGCAGGATCACATAGGCATATGCCGCTTGTTGAGGTTTGGTCCCGTGATCGAGCCGCATCGCAAAAACGTCCTTTGTCTCCAGTTCGGCAGACCCCGCGCTATAGACTGCTTTCCATGAGCCTTTTTGTGGTGCTTCTCCCAGGGTGACTTTCGCCGGGGTTGGAAAGGCATAGCCGATGTCGTCATGCCACGCCCAGCTTAAGGCCGGATATTCCTTGCGTCCGTTCGCAGTCATGGGGGCTGACTTGTCTTGCCCCACCGTGACTTTGCCCCGCAGCAGGCACTGGTTGAGAGTTGTCATCACCGGCGCGTCTTTGTCGCCCGTGATGTCCGCACCGAGGCAGAGGATCCGCCCATCAAAGAAAAACCAGCTCTTTTTCGCCGTCACTCCATTGCGCTTATAGTCGAGCACCGCAGCGCCATTGTGACCGTCCGAAACGCCTCCCACAAAGTCGCTGTCGATGCGGGTTTGGGATGGCGACAAGTCGGTCTTCCCCTGTGCAACAGTGGTTCCCGGCAACTTGTGCCAATCCCAGACAGGAAATATCTCCTCATATTCCCGACCGTTCTGGTAAATGTAAAACGCCCCGTCTCCCAAGTGGAGGCCCTGCAAATTCTCGCTATTGGTCAGTTCGGAACCGATCACGCGTCGCGAACTCATTCTCACCGAGGCGTAATAACCCGCGCGACGATCCACCATGTAATCGGAGCGCCAGAAGTGTTTGTTGGCAACAAACGTCTTCCCATTGGCGCCGGTCGAACTGCTGTCAATGGCGGCCTGGTACTGTGTGGAATGATCAGGATCGGCCCGTTGCATCATATGCAGGGCCTGAAGGTAGCTCCGGCATTTCGAAGCGGGCGATCCGGGAAACAATTGGCGTGCGCAGGAACTGATATCCATACGGCCCTGCCAACAGATGGAGCACATTTCTTCGAGAAGGTAATTGCGCACAAGCGTTATTTTGGATTCGTCGAATGCAAGAGCGGTTCCCCTCAGCACCTCCGCCCAGGCGGTAGTGTCGGACGCGAACGATCCCCCGTAGTTGCCAAACTGAAGCTGCGGGCCGTGCTGGTGGAAGCTGTTGTCAGGCTGGACCCCTTCGTTGGTCGTCACGATGATCTCGCCGAGGAGCGCATCGCGCGCGCTTTTCACCAGGGCCGCGTCATTTTCCAATAATCCGCGCATGAGGGTGTTTTCCGCCAGCCAAATGCGGTTCTGGCCCGTTTTTCCGATCTCCGCGCGCGCAATAATCTTCAGCCCATCAGCCTTTTCCTTCGGTGAAAGTTCGTGCCCGATCAACAACATGATGAAGCCCAGATTGCGCGGCACGCCGATCTCATTGTGCCACCAGTTCACGCTGCGATAATCCTTTGCGAGCCAATCCCCCAAGGCGGAGTGAATCGCCTTGCGCAGGGAGGGATTACCGTGCATCGGATTTCCCTGAGTCGCATAACTCCGGGCCATTTCGAGAACTCGTCCCAGATGCGCGGCAGGCATCCAGTGGCCGGGAGTCTGATCTGTATAGTCGATATCACTCCATGTGCCATCCGGCTTCAGAGTCTCAGCGTATGGTGCGGCGTTGCCAGGCGGCCGGGTGGAAGAGGACGGCGATGACCGGCTCCCACTCTTTTCCCGCTTCTGCCGCGCCCGGGCGCCGGGGACCTCGGGCGTATTGGTCAAATGTGCGACCATTTGGGTTTTGATTTGCGGGAGATCGCATTTCCGCGCTTCGTCAGAACCTGCGAAAGCGGCGACACAAAGGAGGGAGGAACCAAGGATCATGGTGCGAGTCAGTTGTCCGGGGAGAAAAGTCAGGAAAGGGGAGCTGCGTATTTGCGCAATGGAATGCGTTCGCGAATTTTTAGCGGTCATCCGGATATTCGCAATTTTAATCACTCATTCTAGTGGCCGGTAACACCAAAACGATCGTATCGTTGGATAGACGGGAGGAACATCGAACATTCAACATTGAACATCGCTGCAACGGATCGGGCGCTCCGTCGCACGATGGGAATCCCATGGCGGCGCAGCCGCGTCACTTTTCGCATCGCGCCCGGAGCGCCCGATCCACCTCACCCACTGCTTTTAATGATCTTCCGCACACCCTTCCGGCTTCCGGCCTCCGCGCAGTAGCGACTCACCCTGCCGGGGTCGCCCATCTGCAATCTCCGGGCAATCCAAAACCTCGCGATCCCGGCTCCGTCCGTGTGCGTTGTCCGAATCGCCCCACCCGCAGATAACACGCTCCGCCGCAGGCCCGGCGGGACGCTTTCGGGGTGTCTCGGTCAGAGCGGGAAAGCTGCTCCAAGAGAAGTCGCTCAGCTTCTTCCCCGGCTCGATGAATGTAATCCGACACTGTGCGGAAGCAGGTCTCCGCCTGGGGTTCCACGATGAACACCGCCTTCTCGGGATGTGTGGCGCGCCCCGGCCCCAAAAAGGCGGGGGCTTGACTCTCGATCCCACCATGCCAGCCTCGGGCCATGGAATCAGCCGCTTCCAGACTCACACTCCGGGTCAACGGCCCAGATAGCCAAAAGCAATTTCCTATCAAAAAACCGCCATGTCTGTCACGCCTGCCTCATCAATCCGCATCGAGTGTGCTCACCATACAGCGATAGCAGCCAAAACCATCGAGATACTAAGCTATCAATTCGAGCAGCGATGCGGGACTTCAGTGGTCGCTACAGGCGTAGCCGATCTGGCGGTGCAGCTATGCCTCAAGCCCGGCATCGGCACCAACGGATACGAGATCGCCGGGGGGGGTGATGGCGAGATTGTCATCTACGGCAATGATGAGCCGGGATTGCTCTACGGTGTGGGACGGCTCCTTAGAGACAGCCTTTACAGCAGCAATGGATTTGTTGCCGGCCCCTGGCGAGGGGTTTCGGTTCCCGTGATGCCCGTGCGCGGCATCTACTTCGCCACGCACTTCCACAACTTCTACCACGATGCGCCCATCGAAAAGGTGCAGCGTTACGTGGAGGAGCTCGCACTGTGGGGCGTGAATAGCATCATGCTCTGGTTCGATATGCACCACTTCAACGGGCTACACGACCCCGCAGCGCAGCTCATGATTCAGCGCCTGCGCCAGATATTGCAGACCGCAAAGAGCGTGGGCATGGGGCGTGGGCTGGGCGTGATCGCGAATGAGGGCTACGCGAACAGCCCCGTGGAGATGCGCGCAGTAGGTGTGGGGCGTGGCGGTTTCTACGGGGTCGAGATCTGCCCAAACCAGCCCGGCGCGAAGGGGCTCATTGTCAACCAGTTCCGCGAGATGTTTGACGAGTTCAGCGACATAGGCATCACCGATCTGTGGATATGGCCTTACGATCAGGGCTCCTGCGATTGTGAACAGTGCCGTCCCTGGGGTGCGAACGGCTTTCTGAGCATCGCAAAACCGGTGGCGGATCAGGCCCGGAGCAGCTTCCCTGGCGTGAAGGTCTATCTATCGACATGGCTTATGGATGAGCAGGAGTGGAAGGGGCTCGCAGATGCGTTCCGCACACGGCCTGAGTGGGTCGATGCGCTCATTGCCCAGCCAGACTGCTACCGCTTCACGAACAGCTCTCCAGGTGGTCTGCCCGTTTTGGGCTTCCCAGAGATTAGTATGGACGGAATGTGGCCCTGGGGCGGTTTCGGTGCCAACCCGCAGCCCAAGGCGTTGCAGATCTACTGGTCCGGCGTTAAATCGATCAGTGCGGGCGGGTATCCCTACTCAGAGGGCATCTTTGAGGATATCAACAAGATCATCTGCGCTCAGTTCTACTGGAATCCCGAGGGTTCGATTGATGAGATACTGAAGGCGTATATCGCGTATGAATACTCGCCAGATGTGACCGATGAGCTGCTGACGGTGATCCGCACGCTCGAACAGAATCACCATATGCGCTGGTGGCCCGGACTGTTCGAGAGCTACCAGGGCTGGTTCCCCTCAAAAGGTCTTGTCGCACAGGCAGACCCCGGTGCAGAGAGTGCCTTCAAAATAGTGAAACGTTTGGACGCGAGCCTGCCGGCACATGCGCGAACAGGGTGGCGATGGCGTATTGTCTATCTGCGGGCTCTGCTGGATGCGGAATTGAAGGCGAATGGCGGGAAACCTAACGCGGTCTGCGAACGCGCCTTCCAAGAACTCATGGGCATCTACCATGCGCAGAACGGGCAGATCGACGTAAAGCCGCCTGTTTCAGAGACGCGGGGTGAAAACGTGAGTTCTTGCTTGACAGGAGACCGGATGGGGTCAGGCCTTCCTTGTGACCCCTACCCTCAAGCTTGAGCGCGATAAACACCCCTGACGGTCTGCGATCTCACTCTAATCGGTTTATGCTGGGCGCGGTTTGCCTTTTTCTGAGAAGCCATCGATGGATCATGTCCGAGAAACTGATGTCTTCGATGGCGGGACCGTGCTCGATGCAAAAGGCGGGTTTGAGCGGAGCGAGTATACTGATGCCGGTTCGGGTTCCCTTTATGACGAGATTGCCGAACCGGCAATGGCGAATAGGGTGATCACCCTCGTAACCAATCCGGAGTGCACAGCAGGTGGTTTTGAGAATGCAGTTTGTGACCGTCACATATTCACAGGCCGTTAGAACGGGTTTCTTGGACTTGTCGCTTTTGCACGAAATACAGTCGTCGCCCGCTTCAATGAGACAATCGCTGATGATGACGTTGCGGCAGGTATCGATGTCGATACCGTCGGAATTGGGAGCAAGGGGGTCGTTGTGGATTTTGATTCCCGTGATGCGTACACCATCGCAGCCGAGCGGCCAAATGGTCCACCCCGGCGCGTCCCGAAAGGTGACGCCTTCGATCGTGACATTGTGGCAATTCACAAAAGCCACGAGTTGAACCGGACGCCACTTGTGCATCATTAGTTCTTCCGTCGCCTTTGGCACCGAACTCTCGAATTCTGAAATAAGGGAAGGGGCGGTTGTTCATCGAAGTGTGCATGGATGGGAAGAGCCGGTTGATGAACACGTCGTCCATCAACCCGGCTGAGTGCCCGGCTCACCCCCGGTGAACCTCTCCGCTTGGAGGCTCCGTTTGATGAAACGCAGGAGGTCGTGCTGGAAGAGACATTCATCGGAGTAGTTCCACTCCTCATCGACTTCGGTCTGCGTGTGGCCAAGGTTGCGGGCTTCCAGATAAATGGGATCATATCCGGCCCGGCAAAGGGCGGAGACCATCTGCCGCGACTGGGAAACAGGGACGATCACATCGCCGCTTCCGTGGCTCATCCAGACGGCGGGCATCCGCTCATGGATATGAAGTTCGGGCGAGGCCAGGCGGTAGAGTTCGGGGTCCTCGCCGGGAGTTGTGCCGAGGAAGTCGGCCGCCATCTTACGGCCATTCGCCGATTCGAATTCATATTGGGTCAGAAGGTTCATGATCCCGCAATAGGTCGCCACGCCATGGAATTTTGGGAATCCGGCATTTTCGGCGATCCCGCGGGTGGCGAGGAGCATCGCCAGATGGGAGCCGGCCGAGGATCCCCAAAGCATCCCCCTCTCGGGATCCAATCCATGCTCCGCGCCGCTTCGCTTGATCCACTCACAAACCCGGACCAAGTCGTCGTAGGCGGCGGGAAAGGGATTCGCGGGCGCTTTCCGATAACTTGGCAAAACGAGAGCGACGTTGAGAGCGCGCAGCCGTGGCCAGAGAAACGCCACCGCGGACTGATCGCCCGTGACCCATCCGCCACCATGAATTCCAAGAACGAACGGCCGCAACCCCTCCCCCGCATGTCGGTAGATATGGACCGCCCCCAATTCTCCCAACTCGGGAACCGCGATCTCGATTTGTGGATTCACTGTTTCCAGCAGAAATTACGGGCACTGATGCGCCATCGTTTGCGTGGTGCCCTGATCGATGCCGAGCAGGCACTTCATACCAATTTTTGACGAAATGGGCCCTGCCCCCATCGTCCCGCTGCCTGGAACACCACCAAAGCCGACCACGCAATGTTCAAATTTGACATTGTGAGCGGCGCCGACGGAATAAAATCAAAATCGTCCCGGTTGCTCCCAAAAGTGCCCATGTCGAGGGTTCCGGGACCACCGTAAGGAGGGCGATGTCGTTACCGCCGACCATGTTGCTGGTGGCATAATTGCCCGTCCAGTCGGCCACATAGCTGATTTGGTAATTTTGCGAGTTAAAAAGAAAGACCGCATCCTGGGCGAGACCGGCGAAGGTTCCCCCCACCGCATCGACGGAGCCATTAAGGACGAGGAAAATTTTGTCCCCGAGGTCGATGGGCGCCGTACCGATTGGGGTCAGATCGAGAGTCATGCCACCGAGCGTCACCCCGCCGGACGAATTGACCTGATCATAGTTGGTGCCGGCGATGGGATCCACCCCGCCGGTGCTCTTGCCGACCTCCATCGAGAGGACGGCCCCGCTGGTGCCGCTCAGGCTGGTCGCATTGAGGATTCCCGCGCTATTACCGGGAGCTAGCACACCGCCGCTGGCCACGGTCACCGCTCCCACCGTGCCTGTGCCGCTGAGGGTGCCGTTGACGGACACCGCCGAACTCACGTTGCCATTCACGTTCAGGAAGGCTCCGCTGGCCACCGAGGCGCTTGAGGTGCTGGTGAGCGAACCTTCAATAATAAGCGTGCCGGCACTGACCACCGTGGCCCCGGTGTAGCCACTGGTGCCGCTGAGGGTGAGCGCATTGGCGCCCAGCTTGGTCAGGGAGCGAGTGCCGCCCTGATCGGTCGCATGGGAAAAGTCGCCCGCGCTGGTGTCGATGGCCACGCCAGAGGCGGCATTCATGGAGAAGCCCGTCAGGGTGTTGGCAAACAAGGAGTCCACGTTGGCCGAACTGTAATAACCCGCGCCACCCACGCCGAGACCGATGGTGCCTGCCGCCCCCGCCGTAACGGTGTTAGAGGCCTTGGCACCGGTTTGCCCGAAGGTCAGGATGCCTGCGCTGACCGTGGTCGTGCCCAGGTAGGTGTTGGAACCGGAAATGGTCGCGATTCCCGTGCCGTCCTTGAAAAGTTTACGGGATGGGTTACTATTATCGCCGATATTGCCCGAGATTGCAATATTGCCCGCACCGCCCAGAGTCATGTGAGATTGCCAACCACCCCCAGTTATGTTTCCGGTGAGCGTAAGCGTTCCGGCATCCGAATTGATGCGAAAAGCGGCGCCTATGGTCACAGCGCCTCCAAAGGTATTATTACCGCTGATGTTTCGTAAAGCTCCTGTATTGGCAATGCCGCTGCCGCCAAGTGAAAGCGCTTCCGCCCCGATGGAGATGTCGCCGGCCAGTTCGAGGGCCGAAGGACCGCCAACCGTGGTGCCGTTGGCGGTGGAGCCGAGAGCGTTGCTATGCAGCAAGCGCCACACGCCGTATTGGATGGTGGTGAGCCCTGTATAAGTGTTGTTTCCGGCGAGGACGTTCGAGGTCACCAATGCCATGTTTCCTGCCGAGGTGATCGAGGTTGCTCCGCTGATCACGCTGGACGCGCCTTGAATAAGGCTTCCCGTACCCCCAATGCCGGAAGATGGCCCCGACAGGACGATCGCTGTGCCGCCGGTGAGGTTGCCGGAAAGAGTGAGTGTGCCCGATCTGATATCCGTAACACCCGTGAAGGAGTTGACTCCGGCCAGGGTGGTGTTTCCAGTCCCTACTTGTTCAAAATTCATTGAGACGGTTCCGGCGGAAATCGCCCCGTTGACAACGACATTCCCCGTCCCATCTGAGAGCACCTTCTTGGCCCCGCTGCCATTACCGCTCACGCCCCCGTTCAGAGTGAGGGTCTGGGTCGTACTATTATTTGTAAGATAGGTCCAACCAGACCCGCCGGGGTTCCCCAGCAGAAGGTTGGCGTTGATGACTTGGTCATTTCCTGCGGTGGCGGTGAGTCCAATCACTCCACTATGCGATATGGTCAGCGTTTGCGCACCGGCGCCTCCGCTGCCAATCGTGTAAGCCGCCGCCGAGGAGGTATCGAAAGTGATGCTGCCAATACCCACGCCCGCCCCGAGATCCAGGGTAGTATTCCCGTTGCCCGCATTGTTGAATGTCGCGGTTTGTCCCCCGGTCGGCACGGGAGACGCACTCCAGTTTGTCGTAGTTGCCCAAACCCCATCCGTTGTGCCGTTCCAGGTCCCGTCGACAGCGGAAGCGGTGGGAGCGGATGCGAACCAAACCGCAAAAGCGGCGGCAAGAAGAGAGAGGGTGGAGGTGCGGAAGCGGGGGCCGATGGTTTTCATTTTTTATTTTGGGGATGAAGGAATTTTCGTCGAAAAATTCCATGTGGAATTACGACTGCTTTAACCAGTCCCACAAAGCCGTAGAGATGTCAATTTATTTTCGACATTTATTTTCGCCGTGTTTTCGCGGTGGCCTGAGGGACGGGATCCTGCCGCTGCGCCGCTTGAAAACGAGAGCCGACAACCATCCCGTTCTGCCGAGCGATTTTTTTTGCTCTGGAGAGGAAGAACAAAGAGGTTTGCCAACCCGTTTGAAATCTTCTAAATGCTCTCGAGTAGTCCGTCCTTCGAAAGCCGACCAATTTAACGGAAACAACCCCCTTTTGAAATGATGAAAGAGACAACCCTCCTCCTCGCCTCGGGCTTTTTTCTAGCCCTCGCCCCCATGCAACAGACGCATGCCGGGGAACTCTACGACTACAAGATCCCACGCGAGTCCTCAGACTGGTGCAATATCATGCTGAGCACCAAGCCGGCCAATGGTCGGGAGTTACCATTGGTCCTGCTGGTCGGCGATTCCATCACTTCACGATATTCCGGCGAAGTCCGTGCCGCATTAAGCGACAAGGCCTATACATCTATGCTGGCCACCTCCAAGGCCGTCGGCGATCCCGCGCTGCTGGACGAGATTAGACTCGTCCTCCGGCAGAATCGCTATGCGGTCATTCACTTCAACTTTGGTCTCCATGGAGGCATCGCGGGTTACCGCCAGGGATTCCCGGAAATGCTCGATACGATCAGGCGCTATGCGCCAGAGGCCAAACTTATTTGGACGACCACGACGCCCTGTCAACAGGCAGATGGCGGCCCTGACAAAAATGTCATCGAGCGGAATAAAATCGCCGCAGAGCACATCGCGAAGGCCGGCCTGGCCGTCGATGACCTCTACTCCCTCGTGGCCAACCATTCTGGCAAGTTATGGGATCAGGGAGGCGTCCATTACCTGGCGGAGGGGACAGCCCTCCAGTCCAAGCAGGTCGCAGAGGCCATCGCGCTCATGCTGCCAAGTCTCCCCAACGAACCGGAGAGCAAAAGCAACAAGTAAATCCGGTCTTCAGGACGTAACTCAAAACCATATTCCTGGCAGTTATGCTGACGTGTTTCAGTGCATACGCAGCTCCGTACGAGGAGGCCATGACGGCCGGCACTAAACTGCAGAAAGCCCGGCCAGTTTGCCGAGGCGCTGAAGTTTAGGATGCTCCTGTTTCCAAGTCGTCACGTCCGGAAGTTTCAGCTAATGCTGCCGTTACGGGTTCTTACGAGAAAGCCGCTGAGACCGCCCACCCTGGAACGTGTCTCCCGAGACTGATGGCCTCGATCTCGAGGCCAGGATCCAAGCCCAGGCGATGAGCTTGGGTCTGGCTGGGGCCAAAGAAGTTTTCGTCGTGGCCGATGGAGCACTCTGGAAATGGAACTTGATTGAGGATCGCTTCCGCCAAGCGACCAAAATCCTGGACTTCTCTCACGGCAGCGAGCCCCTCTGGAGCCTCGCTCACCACCTTCACCCCGATAGCCCCGAACTGGCGCAGCTTCAGACATCCTGAGGTCACCCGGATCACAAGATGGAGCGAGGAAAACCGATAACCCGCTCGGACCGTTGGAATCCCGGCTTTAGCCGGTCGGCACCCCGAGCCGCCTGAAGGCGGTACTCCAACATGGACTCATGGCAATTCCTCGGGATGAGGATGTCTGAGCTTGGATCAAGCCCTTTCTCCATCGGCTCCGCCACACCTCTGAGCATCGCGTGATCCACACCCTCGGTGAGCTATTGGCGAGGCATCCCGCCGACCGGGTTCTTCCAACAGGGCGGAGATTTTCAGGTCACGATCAGAGGAGATCCAACCGTAATCACGCGCACTAAGTTGCTCGTTTTCTTTCACTCAGCCATCAACTGCCATTTTTAGGCTTTAGGTTGAGCGGCTATGGACGTTCTTGGGGTCCAATTTTATTCATTGGGGGCCACTTCGAGAAATCATCGATAAATTTGACCACCTCATCGGTCACCGCTTGGAGGATGGAATGGCCCTTTTCCGCCGTGGCGGCGGTGGGATCCCCCATGTGGCCCGAGGAGGTCCAACGGTGAAAACGATGAAAGCCTTCGACTTTTCCCGTCCAAGGTGCGGTGACCCAGGGCCGTTGGACTTCGAGATGGTTTGGATCGATCTCGGCCAATTTGACGAGATCGTCACGCAGGGCGAGCACGAGGGAAGTTTCGTATTCGCAGGCGTGGGTCGAATTGGGAGTTTTCATCCCATGGCGTTCGGGAGCCATCGCCGCAGACGCGACCCGCCACCAACTGGAGAATGCGATCGAAGCGGCATCGGCCCGGTCGTCGGTCGCGATGAGGTCGGTGAGGGCCTGGGAAGCGGGGACGACATTGCCGCCGTGACCATTGAGGAAAAAGAGGCGGCGGAAGCCGTGTTGGAGCAGGCAGCGGGTGAGATGTTGGATCATGCCGGCATAGGCGGCGGGAGGCAGACTGAGCGTGCCGGGAAAGTCGATGTGATGGTGGGAGGCCCCCAACCAAAGCGTGGGCAGGGCGACGAGACGATCCGAGCGTAGTTTTTCCACCCGGGCGGCGATGGCCTCCGTTTCGAGGGTGTCGGTGAAAACGGGAAGGTGGCGTCCGTGTTGTTCGCAGGAGGCCAGAGGAATGAGTACGGGGAGGTCTCGATCCAGACGGTCGATTTCGGGGGAGGTGAGTTCTTGCCAGAGCATAGGGTGTGGAGATGAAGGGAGGGAGATCGGAATTTCAAAGTCAGGGGGTCGATTCGGGTTTCCCCTCCAGGTCCTGGGCTTTCTGGAAGCGTGCGTTTGCTTCCTCTTCCTTTCCTTGGCCCTTGTAAACCTCCGCCGAAGCTCTCAGCAACTTGATTTGCCAAACCGGCGGGATGCTTTCGATCAACCCGTCGTAGGGTTGCAAAAGGGACTGAGCCTCTTCGAACTTGCTCTCCGAGCATAAAATATCCACCGCAGAAATGGTGGCCTGGATCGGCAGCCAACCGGTCGTGTACGCTCGCTGGAAACAGAGATCGACCGTCCTTTGATAGGCGGACAATGCCGCCGCCGGATCGTTCAGATTCATCCGGTAGTTTTCCGCCAGGCCAAACCAATAAAGTGAATTCCTTCCGTCATCCGGTGACTCCGTCAGCGCCCGCTTGTAATCCGCCTCGGCTTCGCCGCCCTCTTTCAACACTTGGTGCGCCAAGGCCCGAAGAGCATACAATTGGTCCACGTCCTTCCCCAGGTCACCCGCCTTGCCGGCCAGGTCCTCCGGCTGCAAGGCGGCGATGATCTCGGTGTATTTTCGCTCATTGCGAAAATTGTCGATTTGCTCAAAGCTGAGATTTTCGGAAGGAGAAGCGGTTTCTTCCGCCTGCAGACGGACCGCCCCAACGCCGAGGAAAACAACAAAAAGGTAGGGAAGGAAAAAGGCTCTTTTCATCAAGCAATCATCTGGCGTGAGCGGCGGCGCAGCACGTGGACCATTAGGCCCACTCCCAGCAGCAGGCAGGTCGAGGGTTCCGGGACCATGGCGATGATGGCGATATCGTTACCGCCGATCATGGTGCTGGTTGCATAACTGCCCGTCCAGTTGGCCACATAGCTGATTTGGTAATTTTGCGAGTTAAAAAGAAAGACCGCATCCTGGGCGAGACCGGCGAAGGTTCCTCCCACCGCATCGACGGAGCCATTGAGGACGAGGAAAATTTTGTCCCCGAGGTCAATGGAGGCCGCGCCGACCGGAGTCAGGGTGAGGGTCATGCCACCGAGCGTCACCCCGCCGGACGAATTGACCTGATCATAGTTGGTGCCGGCGATGGGATCCACTCCTCCGGTGCTCTTGCCGATCTCCATCGAGAGGACGGCCCCGGTCGTGCCACTCAAGCTGGTCGCACTGAGGATTCCCGCGCTGTTACCCGGAGCCAGCATGCCCCCGCTGGCCACGGTCACCGCTCCCACCGAGCCTGTGCCGCTGAGGGTGCCGTTGACGGACACCGCCGAATTCACACTGCCATTCACGTTCAGGAAGGCTCCGCTGGCCACCGAGGCGCTTGAGGTGTTGGTGAGCGAACCCGCCACAATGAGCGTGCCGGCATGGACCACCGTGGCCCCGGAGTAGCTGCTGGTGCCAGTGAGGGTGAGCGCATTGGCGCCCAGCTTGGTCAGAGACCGGGTGCCGCCCTGATTGGTCGCATGGGTAAAGTCTCCCGCGCTGGTGTCGATGGCCACTCCGGAGGCAGCATTCATGGTGAAGCCCGACAGGGTATTGGCAAACAAGGAATCCACGTCGGCCGAGCTGTAGTATCCGGCTCCGCCCACCCCCAGTCCGATCGTGCCTGCGGCTCCGGCCGTCACGGTGCCCGCCCCCTTGGCGCTGGTTTTCCCGATGGTTAAAATACCGTTACTGACCGTGGTTGCGCCCGTGTAGGAGTTCGAGCCGGAGAGTGTCGCGATTCCCGTGCCGTCCTTAATGAGATTGCGAGTACTTGTTGCGTTTTCGATATTGCCGGTGACCGCGATATTGCCCGCTCCGCCCAGGGTCAGATGAGCGTTGAAGTCACCGGCGACCGCGATGACGTTTCCGGAGAGCGTGAGCGTTCCAGAATCCGAATCAATGCGACGAGCATTTACAAGGGTAATATTTCCTCCATAGGTATTATTGCCGCTGATGTTCAACAGAGAAGCGACGGTCGCGGGGGGAGAACTGCCGTTCAACGAGAGAGCTTCCGCCCCAATTGTAATATTCCCTGCCAATTGGAGTTGGCCATTTGGTCTAACTTCAGTTCCTCCGACGGTCGAGCCGAGTCCGTTGTCATTGGTCACCCGCAAGATTCCCGCGCCGACTGCCGTATTTCCGGTATAGGTGTTATTGCCAGCAAGAATATTGATTCCGATTCCGATATAACCGGTACTGGCAAGTAAAACCGAAGACGACCCGCCAATGACACCCGTCGAAGTTTGTACGAGAGTTCCATTGCCTTGATAACCAAGAGGAACATTAGTGCCCACTAAGGATATCGTGTTGCCACCACTGAGCGTGCCGGAAAGGGTGAGTGTGCCCGAGCCGATATTCATCGCGCCCGTGTAGGTGCTGACACCGGCCAGGGTGGTGTTTCCGGTCCCCACTTGATTCAGAACCATGGTGCTTGTGCCCCCATTGGAAATCGATCCATTGACCAAGACGTCCCCCGTTCCATCGAAGATCACCTGCTTGCTCCCACTGGTATTACCGCTCACGTTCCCGGCCTGGGTGAGGGTCTTGGTCGTACTATTATTTCTAAAGTAGCCGAAGCCAGTCCCGGCGGGGTTCCCCAGCAGAAGGTTGGCGTTGATGACCTGGTCATTTCCCGCAGTGGCTGTAATTTCAAACACTCCACTATGCGCTATGGTCAGCGTTTGGGAACCGGCTCCTCCGCTGCCAATCGTGTACGCAGCCACCGAGGAGGTATCGAAAATGATGCTCTTAACCCCCGTACCTATCCCGAGATCCAGGGTAGTATTCCCGTTGCCCGCATTGTTGAATGTCGCCGTACCCCCAGTTGTCGGCATGGCTGCTGGGCTCCAATTTGAACCGGTCGCCCAAGTCCCACTCGTTGTGCCGATCCAAGTTTGGGCGGAAGCGGTGGGAGCAGATGCGAAGCAAACCGCAAAAACGGCAGCAAGTAGAGAGAATGCGAAGGTACGGAAGTGTGGATACCTGGTTTTCATTTTTTTAGGAGTGGGGGAATTTTTGACTACGAATTCAATATGGAATCGGAACTGCGGGGAACTCCCCACAAAGCGGTGGAGGTGTCAAGTCGAAAAATCTGATTCGTTTTTCAATTTTTCAAAGTTGCCCAAGGGACTGGATCCGGGTGACGAATTTTTCGTTCCAACTGCCCGCAACCTTTTTGAGGTCATATGAGGTCAGGATGGCCAGGGCCTCGTCTCGACGACCTTGTTCCTCCAGCAAGGCGGAGATTTTCAGGGCGCGATCGCAGGACATCCAACCGTAGTTGATGCCCACAATTTCATGGGCCCGTTGATAGGCGGCCAGGGCCTTTTCGGGGTCTTTAAAATTGGAGAGATAATTCTCGGCCTGGACGGTGAGAGCCTCGGGTGAGTCCGGGTTAAGGCGGAGCGAATTTTCCAAATCGCTTTGCGCAAGACCCGGTTCGTTCAAAGCGACATGGGCCTGCGCCCGCAAAAGAAACCCCTTGGCGGCCAGATCAGGGTCCCCCCAGTCCTCGAACTTGGTCGCGGAAAATTCCGAGACCAGATCGTCCCATTTTTTGGCCTCCACCAATGCACCCATTTTGGCCAGAACGGGTTTAACTTTTTCCAGGACCGCCTGTTTTTCCACCTCATTCCGGTTCTTTTCCAACAGGGCTCCGGTATTTTCGGTCGGTGCAAAGGCGACGAGGATGGCAATGGCCTGGGTTTTCGTCTGCGGATCTGCTGCCGACTCCAGTAACCTCTTCCGGGCCGTTTCGGAAAGGGGGGTCGTGGAATTGGCGACGGCTTCGAGCAGAGTTTTCGCGGTGTCTTCCGGCAAGGTTCCGATTTGCGCCGCATATTGGTCCATCACTGCGGTGTGGGTTTGGCCCGCAGCCACGACTTCGCTGAGCTTGGCCAACATTTCCTTCCTCTCATTGCGGAAGGCGAAGGCTTCGGCCTGTGCCTGAGCCAGATTCTGTTGCAGTTCCTTCACCTGATCAAGCTTGCCCTGCTTGGTGAGAATCTCGGTGGCCGCCTGGGTCGCTTTCACGAGCGTTTCGCTGGCACCGGTTAGAACCGGCTTGACGACCGTCCCGTGTGGCAACCACATATTCCGGTCGCACACGGCGAGATACTGTTCGAGTGCCTTGGCATCGTCCTTCAGTTGCGTCCGATAAAAATCGCCCAGGCGCAACGATGTCAGTTCGTTAATCGACACTCCGCTTGTGTATCCTAACCCTTGATGTTCATAGTTCATCACTCTCAAGTCCACTTCCGCTGCCGCAAGGTCGCCGGCTTGGATGTAAGCGAGTGCGCGGTAA
>Ga0209390_10002160_pt1 | contig 35525 bp, 28 predicted proteins | sample BON01_FD_187212 | JGI IMG/M metagenome (GOLD analysis project Ga0209390, IMG submission 187212) | Freshwater microbial communities from Lake Bonney liftoff mats and glacier meltwater in Antarctica - BON-01 (SPAdes) (version 2) | ecosystem: Environmental > Aquatic > Freshwater > Ice > Glacier...
TTTCGGTCGGCCATTTCATAACGCAGGCCGTTTGCCGACAACATCGGTCGATCGTGATCTTCGCAGCGGTGCTTGTTGCGTTCTTTAATTCGCCGGCTGCGTTCGGCATTGATCGCGTCAGCCTTTTTCCTCCGCCGACATCGCGATTTCGCCGCTCGCTTCGCTGACGCCGCCTGCCGTTTTTGATAAGCTGAAGCCTTCACCCGAAATCCTTTGTTGGGCCACGAATTGGATTGACTCACAACACTCAATACGCGGAATCCAGCAGGGTTTTCGGGTGGTTCTGCCGTTTCAACCAAAAATCGTCGCTTGTTCTGAGTCTAGCGACGGTCCTACAACCGCCAATTTACAAGCACGCGGCGCGGGCAAGTGAATCCAGGCACTGCAAGTTCATTCGCTCGTCGTGCTTGTATTGATAAGTTCGCAAGAGCGGTTTTCGGACCGCTTCTATTGCGGCGACGGAAAATCTTCCGGAAGCCGAGGCATTCAAAAAGCTTCACCCGTCAATAGCGTGAGTGGCTGGCACCTTTAAACTGAGTTGCCGGGCTGCTTCGAGGCTGCAGCCCATGCGTCTCGGCGGATGTCACACCCATGTTCTTTGAGGACGTCGAATCAGTCTGTTGGCTTCATCATCATTCACAAACATTTCGGTCTTCGGGTCGATTGTAAGTTTTCGCTGCAAAATCCAGGACAGAGCTGCCGCGTGGCAGGCAATATGAGACCGTCTCATGACGGTTTGATTGCAGATTGTCAGTTCGCGAGATCGCACGCAATCAAAGAAGTTGCGTGCATGAGCCGACACGTCCAGTCCTCGCACGCGTTCCGCAGACTGTTCAGGCTTGTTCAGCAGGGCAGCGGGCTTCACCACCATTTCTCCGCTGTCTCCCGTTTCGACAGAACCTTCGTCGCCTTCGAAGCGAACCGGACAGGTTCCAAGGCGAGTAATCCAGCGTGGGCCTCGATCGCCGAATGGCTCTTTCAGAAAGTCAATCACAAGTTTGACGCCGTTTGCATAAGTGCAGACGATGTTTCGGTCGGATGGCTGATATTCAAGCGGCATTGTATCGTCAGCGTTGTTTGCCCACTGGCAAAGGTCTACTGTGTGAGCGCCCCAGTCAAGCAGTCGTGCGCCGGAATCGAAGTCGTAGTAGCCGCGCCAACGACCTTCGACATACTTCGTGTTATACGGACGCCATGGGGCTGGTCCGAGCCACATGTTCCAGTCGCAAACATCCGGCGAAGGAGTTGGTTCGCCGGGCAGCCAGCTATTGTCCAGCGTTGGAATGTAGACGGTTGCATACAGCGTATGGATTTTGCCGAGCTGCCCAGATTGAGCCATCGCCACTGCCTGCTGAAAGTTTGGCACGCTTCGTCGCTGAGTTCCTGCCTGGAAAATGCGTTTCGTCTTATTGAATTTTTCGGCCAGGTCCTGGCAGTCTCCGATCGTTAGCCCGCACGGTTTTTCGCTGTAAACGTCTTTGCCGGCATCAGCCGCCAGTATCGATGCCGTCGCGTGCCAGCGATCGCCTGTGGCAACAATCACGGCGTCGATGTCTTTGCGATTCAGCAGGTCTCGAAAGTCGTTAAACAGGACGCAGTCTTTGTTTCCGTAATGTCCATCGACCAACGCCTTTCCTGCGTCACGGCGGCTTGCCTGAACATCAGCGATCGCAACACACTGAATGTCCTTGAACTGCAGCATCGCCGTGAGATCGTAAGTACATCGCGGTCCAATGCCGATTACGCCCAGCGTGATTTTGTCGTTCGCCGACACTTCGTCAGCCGCCAGGACTTTGGGTGAAGCTACCCATGGCACGGCAATAGCGGACGCAACTGCTGTGGATGCAACAGTCGCCGACGCAGACAGAAACTGACGCCGGTTGGTTTGATCAGAAGTGCTCATTGATGATTGCTCCGCTGGATTGCTCGTAGGACTATTCACTGAAGTGGAATATGAATAAGCGTTCGCCTCGCCCGAACCAGTTGCCAGTCTCGTCTTCCGTCGTTGTGTTTTCAACTCGTGCAGGGAAATTCTCTGTCCCACACTGAAACGCCGTTGCCACTTAATCGTTGTTTTCTGTTGCAGGCAGGTTAACACGTGCGTCCACAGCCAGCGGCTTGGTTTTTTCAGGAAACGGCGTTGTTGATTACAGCATAAAAATCGCAGATGAATGCGGAACACGATCTTTCAGTATTCGCTGACGTTAACGGGAATTTGAACGGCAAGTCCGCCTTCGGATGTTTCTTTATACTTGGCATTCATATCCCAAGCAGTTGCCCACATCGTGCGAATCACGACATCCAGAGAAACGCGAGCGTCACCGGCATCTCGCTGAAGCGACATCTGCGCCGCCGTGATGGCACCCATTGCATTGCGTTCGATGCACGGGATCTGGACGAGTCCACCGCTGGGGTCGCACTTCATTCCCAGATGATGCTCCATCGCGATTTCGGCGGCTTCCGCTGCCTGTCCCGGTGTGCCGCCAAGACATTCTGCCAATGCCGCTGCGGCCATTGCTGACGATACGCCGATCTCGGCCTGGCAACCACACATGGCGGCTGAAATCTTGGCTCCCTTTTTAAAGATGCAGCCGATTTCGTCTGCTGTCAGCAACAGACGGATGAAGCAATCGTCAGGCAGATCGCAGAAACAGATGCAGTACAAAATCACGGCAGGAATCACTCCAGCCGCGCCGTTTGTAGGCGCGGTTACGACCCGGCCAAACGCAGCGTTCTATTCATTGACGGCCAGAGCGAAACAGCTGACTCAGTTCAGGATTCTCTGAAAGTCGCGCGACTGCAGCTTTACCTCGTTCAGCCATATGTTGCAACATTCGGAAACGTCGTGTCCCAGCAACGACCGAGCCATTCTTGCGGCTCGGCGCTGAACGTGCAGCGCAGCTGGTAAAGTACCATTGGTCCGGCAACCGCGATGAATACAATCCAGCATTGCATCTTTGATTTCTGCCAGGTTCACGTGTACCTGCGGTTCGTCGTGCCATTGTAGTTCGTTTTGCATTACAAGGTCCGACATCTCTACCGAGTTCTCAGTGCAATACTTCAGGAGATCACTGGCCGTTTCGATCGAAAACGGCAGTGACGTCAAAGGCGAATACCGAGTCTCGCCATCCTTCACCTCGTTGTCTTTGACGATGAAGCCGCCGCCGATTGATTAAAATACGGCGCTGGTTTCAGCGTTGTTTGGCAGGCACGCCGTTAAACGCAAGGCAGTTGGATGAAGCGGCATTCGGAGTTCGTGGTGGAAGCGGATATCTGCTTTGGCGTGGAAGGAAATCCGGCGTTCACTTAAAAGTCGGATTAGGTTTGTAGTGGCAATTTCTCGGATATGTTCGGGAATAGACTCAACGTCGATGGTTCTTGGAGAAAAACCACATAGTCCCAGCTGTACGGCAATATCGGTGCCATGCCCTTTGTCGGTTTTTGCCAGCGAACCGTAAAGATCGACGACAACTCTCGACACACGGCTTCGGTCGCTGGCGGGAAGTTCGTCCAGAAATCTTCGAGCGGCCAGCCTTGGCCCCATGGTATGTGAACTGGATGGCCCCACGCCGATTTTGAACATGTCAAAAATACTAAGTGGCTGCATATCAAAACTTTCGGAACGAAACGCAAGATGCAGACAGCCATTTACCTGATGGAGTCATAACTATAATTATCTGCAGCGATGTTGGGCTGGCTATAACTTCACTGCATTGCGACTCTCAATACAGACGCAGCAATGTACTCGGATGCGTCCGTTGACGAAGAGTTGCCTGAAAGATGGCATCGAATTCTGTTTGGACGTTCAGGTCTTGTGTTATGTTTTTGACGGAGCCCCGGTTCACGACTGTGGAATACCGAATATGCGTCGCCGCGAATTGTTTTTTCGGGATTTCAATTTTGTTTCGATCGCCGCAATGCGGCTTCATGCATCCTTTCATACAGCTGTACGTGACCAGAGGAATTGCAAAATACGAAGGTTGTACGTAGGGTGACGACGTTTTGGCCGTCGCTGTGATTTACAGCAGCACAGTGGTTCGACTTTGCTGACCATGTCGGAGCTCGCGCACGAAACTCGTGGGATTTGTGGTTGGTTTCTGGTGATTTCAGTTAGCTGAGATCTTTGACCCCGTTTATTGGAAGCAGTCCGAAAGCCGCTTCGACGAACTTCCCAGAACAGGCACGACGCGCGAGGCAAGTGAACTTCGCAATCGCTGGATTGGCTTGCTTGTAAATCTGCGATTTAAGACCGCATCCAGCGATGCGCGGCGGAAACCCGCCCCAGGATGTTACAAACGTATGAAGGGCGGCATAAAATCTATCGAAGCGGCTGAATACTCGTCCAATCGCCATTGAGCCGTCAATGCGGCCGGCGCACGGATTATCACTATCATTCGCGGGAACATCGGCAGAAATACGCGGCAACTGGTGAAAATGGAGAGTCCTTTGCGTCAAATGTCGGTCGCAACACGCTTGGTATTATGTGCCTAACCGGAAACAAACCGAGGATAGTTCCTTTGATTTAGTTGGCTTGACAGTGCATCTGAAGGGGCTAATGTGATAGACTAATGCGCTTCTAGGTTTCGCACAGCGGAGTCTGGAATCATTAAAAGTGGTTCCGTAAACTGTATTGCGGTGCCTGACGGTCGGCGGGCTTGAATTTGAGTCTGCGGCGGGTGCAAAGTTACAGCATTTTATTGAGGCTGTTGAATGTCAGATCAGCGCATTGACATCGAAGAAATCGGGTCGGTCACGGTCGCTCGATTTTTGGATAAGAAGATTCTTGACGAAGCAAACATCGACCAGATTGGTCAGGAATTGTTTGGTCTTGTCGATCAGGATGGTCGCAAGCAAATCGTTCTGGACTTCTCGTTGGTCGAGTACCTTTCCAGCGCAGCGTTGGGCAAGCTGATTACGATGCATAAGAAGGTCACAGCCGCTGGCGGAAAATGTGCTCTGTGCAACATCCAGAAAGACATTCTAGACGTATTCAAGATCACTCAGTTGCATAAGGTGCTGACTTTGTGTGATGACCTTGATGACGCTCTCGGGAAATTCTAACAGACATGCCGGCTTCTGAGTTGTGCGATTACGTTTCGGGTTGCGGTGTCTTCAGTACCGCAGCAACTCAGGAAAATCAGATCTAACTTCCCTCTCTAGCAGAACAATAAGGCTGTCTCTCAGCCGTCTTCCGGAGTTCATCGCCACATGGCTGAGCCCTCTCAGATCCGCGTTGCAATCCCCAGCGACACAACCGAAGGGTTGGCTGTCCAGGAGCGGATTGTTGGGTTGATGGAGCAGCACGAATACAGCATGCGGGATATCTTCGCGATGCGATTGTCTCTGGAAGAAGCCATCACAAACGCCATCAAGCATGGCAACGCCGGCGATCGCAATAAGCAGGTTCGTGTGCTGGCCGACGTTAGTGACTCAAAAATGCGAGTCGAAGTGGAAGACGAAGGGGAAGGATTCGAACCCGATGACGTGCCCGATGCCACAGCTGCCGAATTCATCGAACGTCCCTGCGGGCGTGGCTTGATGCTGATGCGAGCTTACCTGAATTTCGTCGAATACAGCAATGGTGGTCGGAAGATTACCATGGAACGTGAGCGAAATTCTGAGTTGCCAATTATTGACGACGATTAACGCTGCGGTGGTTCTTCGCTACATTTAGACACAACGGTTTGCCGTTCTGTTCAGTGATAAATCGCCTCGAATCGCCATGGCTGCGGGTCCGCATTTCAATTGCTTATGGCATTCGTCTGTGGCTTTACCCCAAATCGCTTGCGCCGTGCGGCAGGGGCTTGCGATTGTTGCCAGAGGCGCAGGGGTTACTGCAGAAAGTTGTGTTTGAGTGACGGTTGAAACAGGCGCCGTGTTTCGCGATGAATTGGTTACCTACCAAAGTTTCCAGCTCATTCATGAAAGGCACGTCACCCATGATTCAGAATACCAATTCCGCCCTTGAAGACACAGCGGCGACCTCAGATTTCGGAGTTCTCACAGTACGTGATGCATTGACGGAAATCCTTCGAGCCGGAGCTCAGGAAATGCTCAGAGCTGCCATTCAAAAGGAAGTCGCAGATTACATGAATGAGCGCACGGACATCACCGATAAAAACGGGCGAAGACTGGTTGTTCGCAACGACGAATGCGATCGAATCCCTGTTCAGCCGAGTTCGCCAGGTGACCGGACGAGTCAAAAGCTGGCAAGGCGGAACCATGCGTCACCGCTGGTGCGTCTCGGGTCTGTTGCGAGCCGAACAAGGCTTCCGGAAAATCCGAGGCTTCAAAGGTTGCCTCAACTTTCAGATGCTCTCTCAGTCCTCGTCCTTGACAACGTGAGCAACTCTTAGTTTGATCTCAAAGCCCTATTTCCGCCGTCACTCTTTTCAACTACGCCGCGGACATCCTCCGAACGCCACCCAGCCGCTGTACAGATGACCCACGTACGAAACCCCAATCTTTAACTCATCGTTAACAGCCAGGACTAATTCCGATGTCTGTTCCCATTTCGATCAATGAAAACCGCCCCAGCGATTCTCGACTGCGTGAGCGGATCAGAAAACTGCGTGTCGCCTTAGCCACGGATGAGGTTGAAAATGCAGCGGCCATGTTTCCCGAGTGCCGCGAAGCATAGGATCGCATGTCCAGACGCTTGAACGAACTTGAATCACGTCTGGAATCGATTCCACCGATTGATGTTGCCGTTCTGGGGCCAAGTCGGCATGGCAAAAGTACATTATTGAACGCACTGACAGGTATCGACTTACTACCAACGTCCGATGTGAAACCCTGCACGGCGTCGATACTAACGCTCCACTGGGCTAAAGATTGGTCATTAGAAGTCAAGTTCGTTAGCAAAGAACAAGTTATCAACGACTGGCGTGAAGCGGTTTCGGTCGCAACCGAAGCCATACAGCAAATTAAGGGCGGAGACGACGAGGTCGCAATTGACGATCCGCGGTTCGTGAAGACGGTCCTTCAACGATTTATCGAGCTGTTTCAGGTTGATCCTGACTTGCCTCCGGAAGACTTGCTGGCAGCCGTTCGAACCGCTGAAATCCCACCAAAGCTGGCCCGGCTACTGGGACAAAACACACGTCCCAGGGTCAATGACCCTGCCAGTATGAAGACAACTGTTGAAAAGTATCTTTCAACAACTGACGTGAATTGGACCATCGTCGAGGAATGCAAAATTTCCGGTCCGTTCGAGAATTGGCACCCAAGCCTGAGCCTTGTCGACCTACCAGGAACAAACGATACGGATCCGCAGCGGACCGCCGTCACTAATAGCGTGAAAGAGAGTGCGACCGCCGTCGCAATTGTTACCAGCGACAGCAATTTGGGGCCTGATATAGAATCGTGGCTCCGTAACTCATCAGTGCTCGCCAACTTTCTTGAGGCAACCAGTAAGCGTCGCCAGCGACTATTCATCATTCGCACCAAACTGGATAGCTACCATCCAAACATCGATGAGAAGCTACTAAATGATGTTTCAGAAGACGAGGAAGCTCGGATTCACATGGAAGCCATTGAGGCCTACAAGTCAGAGCAAGCTAGAACCTACCACGCAATGCTGCGGGACATTGCCGGGCCGAAACTTCCTCAGGGACATGATGATGATTCCCGCAAAAAACGGGCGGAATTGCTAAGCCGTATTGACGACATTCAAGTCTTTTTTGTTTCAGCCCTTGCACACGAAGTTTTTTGTGAACGTTACTCCGCAAGCAGGAGAACGCGACGACAACTTTCGGATTATTTTGACGAAGACATTCGAGCAACGGGGGTCCCACAACTCAGAGGTTTTCTGACGGATGTTGCCAAAACTTATCTGTCGGATAACTTTTTTGAAGACATCGAACTGGCGATCGAAAGTGAGGTTCGCCTGCTGGCGGGAACCTTTCAAAAAGCGGTTACCACGACGAGGGCGCAAATAGCCGGCGGGCAGGAAAGCTTGCAGCAAATCGTATCGACCGTGCAAACGGACCTGATCCCCTGGCTCAAACAGGAAGTAAGACTCCGGGCGGAAGAGTTTCGGCTGAAGTCTATGGATGGCGCTACCGGCATTAAACACCGACTGAGCCAGGTCGAGGCAATGTCTGATCGTAGGTTCGAAGACAAAATCACGATCTGGACAAGCCTTCATTGGGCGAGCCTACGCGCTGTCGCTCGAAAAAATGGAGTGCATGTCACTGGAAGGGGCCGCAACATCGACTTGAACGAAGATGTCTGCTCCGTGCTGATTGATGACGTGATGCTGGCATGGACGCACTTCCGGGATCATCTGATTTCCGAACAGATTTCAACGATAACCGTCGACCTGACCGCACAGATCAATGCTCGATTACAGGAATTGCAGTCGGGCCATGGTATTCCAGAAGTCGCCGCTGCGGTTCAGCACGTATCTGAGCAATTGATGGGGATTACTCATCAGCAGAGACTTGAACTACTTGAAGCTGTCAATAAAAAAATCGAACAGGTCGAATCAATTAGAAAGCCTACCTATGGCATCGCACAGGAAGAACTTAGCAGCGTTCTTTCGCATATCGCAAATGAATCCGGATCTGGCTGTTCGTACAGAATGCAGAGCAAATTAAGGGCTGGCGCGCCGGATGCAATCAAGAGGATTCGGAAACGCGTCAACACGTTGATTATGACTGCCATCTCAGAGTTGTCAGACACATGCGATAATGCCTTGACTAAATTCGCAAGCTCAGCAACCTCGCAGATTTCCCGAGCGATCACCCACGTTTCCAGTTCTCTTTCGGAACGTGGCAAGGAAGACCTGCAGTCTCGGGTGGAAGTTGTCGACATTGCGCTCAAGCTGCTTCCAGCTCCTGATCAACTTAACTAGGCCAGGAGGGAAACATGGCAATTTTAGCGCAGCCACTTGAGTTCAATAGAATCAACGGTCAGAGCCTTACCGCAGAAATGAAAGCGGCGATGCTGGCGATTGCAAAATCTGAAGGACCTATATTTATTGGAGGAAATGCGGGAACTGGAAAGTCGACTCTTCTGCGCATCATCCGATCACAGGCTAACGAATCGCTCGCCGTCCTGGCTCCCACAGGGGCAGCGGCCCTCAATGTAAGAGGAACGACGATACATTCGTTTTTCCGATTCCCGCCTTCATTGATGACGCAACATGAATTCAGAGTCAGCAATTCCTTCCGCGACGTGTGCCGGAAATTGAGCGGCATCGTGATCGATGAAATTTCCATGGTGCGAGCAGATTTGCTGGACGCAATCGACGTGTCATTAAAAATGCACATGGGAAACAAGTCTCCATTCGGTGGAATTCCAGTTGTCTTCTTTGGTGACCTCGCCCAATTGCCTCCGGTTATCGGTGACGAGCAATTGAAGACACATTTTCCTGACCTCTATGAATCTCCGTTCTTTTTTGATGCTGCGTGTCTTCGATTTGCAGGTCTGAAACAATGTTGGCTAACGAAGACATTTCGGCAAACTGAACCGAATTTCATTTCATTGCTGAATCATATTCGAGATGCGACCGCAAGCACGTATGACCTCACTCAGCTGAACAAAAACGTGGATTCCAACGCGCCGCGAACTCGCCCGGAATCGATCGTCCTCACGACCACACGCCGCGTAGCAAGCGAAACCAACACCAGACGACTCAATGAACTGGATGGTTCTGAAAACGTTTTTGAAGCGCGCATCAGGGGCAAGTTGCAGGAAAACAGCTATCCAACCGATGCCAACCTGCGACTGAAGCGTGGTGCGAGAATAGTCATGCTTCAAAACAACTCGGACTCCTGGATGAATGGTACGCTTGGGACTGTTGTTGGTTTTGGAGTCCGCGACGGCGATGAATTTGTGCAGGTACAGCTACCGTCCGGAACACATTGGGTAAAACGGTTCACGTGGGATGTGATCCGATACGCACGAAGTACAAGCGGTCCGGGACTGATCGAGGAGGTGGTGGGATCCTTCGAGCAGTTTCCAATGAAACTTGCATGGGCGATAACAATTCACAAGAGTCAAGGCATGACGTTTGATCAGGTCATTCTGGATCTTTCTCATGGCGCTTTCGAATACGGCCAGCTGTACGTTGCATTGAGTCGTTGTCGCTCGTTGGGCGGTCTACGGCTTACCAGACCGATACGAATGTCCGACATGAAGTTCCACCCACGTATTCTCTCGTTCGAACGACGGGACTAAAGCTGTTCCCGCATAACGAACGCAGGATATTGGATCATCCGCAAATTCCCGGCTTAGGCAGCGACGGACTGACACTTCAGTAACATCAGGAAGATGTAACGATTCCCTTTGCGTTTAACATGACAGAACCGCGAGTTTTCGCGTACAAGATCGTCGAAGACAACGGTGGAGCACCGTGCGTTGAACGCGGCACTTTATCACTAGCAATCTGCAAACCGGACATCCGATGCAGCGCCCAACAAGGTGATCGGGTTGTTGGTTTTGGCAGCAATCGGGACGACACACCAAACCGGCTTGTCTACATCGCCAGAGTGAGAAACGTCAAAGGGGTCAGGTCTCTTTGTTGTAATCATCCTTTGGTTTCTTTGGAAAACGAACTCGTGGTCTCGGCCTCGGGGACGCATGGTGGATTCAAGGTTGAGCCGTCGTGCCATTGATTCCACCCAAGCTTCGTCGCCCAGCGGCTTGCCTCGCTGAGCAGACAGCCGAACGGCAGCGAGTTCCTGCTTTGTGAGACACTCGTTGACGCGACCCGCCCAGCCAGGAAGCCTTGGCAACGGCCACGGTGACAGCAGTTTGGGATCTGGTCCGGTTTTTGCAACCAACGCCACAGCGAGCCCCAACGCCAATCCTCCGCCCGTTTCACCAGGCCAGCCCGAAGCGCGTTTCGACCGCTCTGGCAATGACCCAAGGCGAGCGCGAAAGTTGCCAGCGCGAAAGAAATTGCCGCGACTGCCTACTTTCCATCTGATCAGGTTCAGCTTCATACTGCATTCTCAGCTTTGTCGACGGCGCCGACGGAATCATCTAATCAGAATGGATGCATCCTGAAATCTCCCAACCGTGTTGGGGAGCGACGGGGTGTGATTATTCCCGGCAGTTTTTCAGCGTTCTGCGACAGCACTATGGGGCGGAGCTTTTCACGTTGGATTTCGAAGGCGAGTCGGTCGTCCCCATCAAGGAAATCAACAGCTGGATTCCCGAACAAACTGGCGGCCACATCAAGCGACTGGCGTCGCCCGCATCCGTTAATCGAGACACACGATTATTGCTAACAAACGCTATGTACTTTCGCGGTTCATGGGCTCGACCGTTTTTGCCTGAGTCCACCACCGAACAGTTGTTTCACGTGTCTGCTAAAAAAGCCGTCCCCTCCAGAATGATGCGGCAGTCCGGCAAGTTTGCATACATGGAAACGCCAGACTTCAAGATACTGCAAATGCCTTATCGTGGTGACAAAATCTTATTTGTTGCTGTGCTGCCGCGAGATACCAATGGACTGTCGAAGCTGGAACGGAGCCTCGCTGCAGAACAATTTCGGAGCATACTGGAAGGTGTGAAACGAACCATGGTGGACGTTGCGATTCCAAGATTCGAAACGTCGACAACTTCGTCGCTGAAAGATGTTCTCAAAAAACAGGGGATCTCCGTGACGTTCGATACATCAGCTGATCTGTCACTGATCTCGGGAAAGACAAACCTCTACCTAACCGACATCGCTCACCAGGCATTCATTGACGTCCACGAAAAGGGAACGGAAGCCGCAGCGGCAACCGCAGTCTTCGTTGCGAAGGGATTGCCCAACGCGGTTGTGGAATTCAAAGCAGATCAACGGTTTCTGTACATCATCGTTGATCAGGCCACGGGAACCATCCTGTTTCTCGGTCACGTCATTGAACCTCAGAACGTTCCAGCCAAATGATGCAATCCGCTTCTTAGCATTCCGAGGCAGTTGTGACTTTGCAGCGTGCCTGGCCACGATTGTCAGCAATGAAAAGCCTGCAATATTTCATGGGGGAGTAGCCATTACTTCACTGCGTCTGCTCTCAGCGGAGGGGCTATCAATTCACAATCGGTTGCCACGAATACAAGCACGACGAAGATCGCGAAGCTGATGATCTTCTCGAAATCATCAATAAGCCGTGCACGCCGCGTATCCTGAACAAGGCCGACAACGCACTTATGACTTCAACAAACCGTTATCGCCCGAGTCCCAGCAGATAGCTTAGATTCGTAGGTGATGGCGGGCCGAAACGTGGCTCGACGGCAAACGCCAGACCGATGTTGTCCTTGCTGGTATCGATGCCAAAACCGACATGCACCACCCAGTCCAGGCCAACTCGACTGAACGTCAGCGAAGATCCCCGCGATTCGCCAGCAGCGACGTCATAGGCAACGGAACCGGTCGATATCCACTTGGGGCTCATTTGATAGCTATAGCTAGCAACCAGAGTCTGGCTATCAAGATAGTTCTTCGCTTCGACTTTGCGATAGCCCAGGTAAACGCTGCCGCGAGTGCTTCGCTGACTCAACACTCCCAGACTCCAAACGTCCTGCGCGTTATCAAACAGGTCGACGATACCATCTGCCAGAATGCTGGTTCGATCATTTACGTTCCAACGGTAGTTACTGTAGATCAGTCCAAAGTCTTCGCCAAAGTTATCGCGAGTTGAATTCGGGAACCACGTGACACCTGATTCCCATATCATCCAGTCACGAATCCGTTCCTGCCCAACGGGGCCAACCTTGGTTTGCAGTCGGTTGCGCCAGCGAAGTCGAAGTGTTTCCTGGTCATCCACAAGTTCGTGATACGGCGCACTCACCCACAAACCAGCTCCGTTTCGAACGGCGTAATATCTTGGGTCGAATTCAGCGGGAATCAGCCCCGGATAAATCTGGGTCGTGTAACGACTGCGAAATCGCTCGGTCGCGTTGTCGTCGATTTCGTTATACTGCGAGATCTCAGATAGATTCCTGGAAGAATTGGTGAAGCGGTATTCCAGCCATGTATCAGTTTTGTGAGCAATCCCATTCAAATTCCAAAGATCGCTCCTGATGAACGGCATCACCTTTGTGGCTGAAAGATGCGCCTGAACTCCACCACTAAACACATATCTATCGATGTTGGTCCCCACCAGGCCTTCATCCCAAAATGCGGCTTCGCCCATGACAAACGGATTCACGTTGATCGGCCCGACCATAAACGGAGCGTCAACTTCGTGTCGAGTCATCGCCACCAGTCCACTGGCGCTATTCACATAAGGCAGCCCCAGTGGAGTAAACGGGTCGTTAGGATTCGTCGGCGGACGCCCGGGCTCAAGGTCGGCATAGCCAACGCTGGAATGCGACGAGTGAAACGCGAGTCCGTTAAACAATGGCTGAGAAAAACTGTACAGGTCGCCTCGAGGCAACCAGTCAGTTGATGCTTCGAATTCATTCAGCTCGGTCTTCGCCATCAGCGAACCGCTCCAGGTACCAAGATCCTGGCGAGCACCAAGCAGCGTTTCTACGTCTTTGTCCGTGTCGTAGCGAGGTTCGTTGAAGGATTCCAGATAGTTGCGGTCGCTGAGATAGCCGATCTCACCAAAAATCTGCGCCTGCCCCGGCAAGTATTGTTTGTGTCGCCCAATAATGGCTCCGCGATTATTGCCGTCTGGTGTCAGTGATCGTCGATCCGCTCCCAGATTGTCCTGTCCGCCATCGTATTGGTAGATCATCGTCGAGTTGCCGACGACTCGACCAAGGTTATTAAACGCGTCGTATTCGCCCTGCAATCCAATCGCCGGACCTCGTTTCGATAGATAGTCGGCCGTCAGCCCCCAGTCCATTCCTTTGGTGTTTGCCTGTCCCAGCAACTTCGAAAGGTTCCAGACAGTTTTCACCTGAAACCCAAAAATTCGATCCTGCTTCACAACCGCCTGTCGAATCGGGATGTTCGGATCTTCTACCGGAGCCGAAATTTTTGGCAGCCTGAACAACGGAGTGTCACCCAGAATGAACTGAGGATTCAATGCCGTCATCCACAGTGGTGGCCCATTCGCCGGTTGCCCGGTTAATGGATTGATTTCAGTGAACGGAGAAACGGGGCCCGGTTCGACAAAGATTTCTGAAGCCTGCAGTCGATAGCCCGGCTTGCCATAAGGACTCGTGGAAGTCCATGCGTTCTGAGCATGGAACTTGTTTTCAGACAACCGCCGCAGGCGTTCAGCACGTATTCTAAATTCGCCACCAGTCTGAGGCAGTTGAGCTCGCAGTTCCGCGTTCATCAACAGCGCTCGGTCGTTATTTGCATCGAAGAACGCATGACTCGCAGTAATCGTGTTGTTCTGCTGGCGAACCAGAATGTTACCCTCCAGATAAACCTGCAGTCGTTTGGATGCCGGCTGAATAATTTCTCGTCCCTGTGTAAGCCCTTCAGAATCGCTGGGATCAGTCCAGATGATGATTCGGTCCGCGGACAGATCCAAGACACCAGGCTGAACCAACTGACCAGCGACGTCCATCTGAACGCCATCGATCAATACATTGACTCCTCCCGTAAGAACATACACCTGTTCTTCCGGAACGGTGTCGCGGGAAAGAAACGAATCGAACTGCAGCGGTTGACTGGATCGAGGTCGAATTTTTACTCGACGAGATCCCTGAATCGCGGTATTCGGCACGGCATTAAACTGAGGTGGCGTAAACAAATCCGGGCCAACCTGCAGACTAACAGTTGATGTCGTGTTTTTCGGAGACGGCACAAGCCGACTGATCGCCTTCCGCATAAGTTCGTTGGGAGTAGTGACTTCACTTTGCAGACTGGTTGTAATGCCTACTGCATTCAGCGTTTGTAATCGAATTTGATGAGCCGCAAAACTTTGAGGATGCCCGTGATTCAAATAGCTTACGCGGCCTTCCGCATACACCAGCACGTCGTGGCTATTTTCTGTCACTCGATCAAAAATCACCATGGTTTCACCGTGAAGCTGCAGTTCGCCCTGAACCATCTTCACCAGCCCATCGGTTCCACCCCGCAGAGTGGTGATTGTGTTATTTTCCTGCTGCAATATTTCCTGATGATGCGCCGTCACTGTTATGGGCTGCGCGATGTCGTTGTCTTCTGGCCTGACAAGTGCGTCTACTTCCTGCGCGCATAGCAAACCGCACTGTGCCCAGAGCACAGTCGGCAAAGCAACCAACGCGATAATGGCGCGATACGCAGGCGACATGGGGAAACAGAATCAGGCAGCGGTTGAAGTAAACTTCAATGCTGAAGAGAGAGGATAAAAGACAGTTGAGATATTTGAAGCTGAACGCTTTAAGATGAGATGTCCGCAAGTAACTTAGCGAAATGCAACTTTTGAATGACGATGCACAAAGCTCGGGCGGTTAGATAGACGCGGGAAGTTTACGCCGACTCTTTCAAACGGGTCAATACCGCACCTAAGCCACGAAAACGCCGTAAGTTGTTTAACGGCAATGGGTTCTGAATTACATCCAACATCTGCGGCGACATTTGCCGAATTTGAATCCCGTGTTTTCTTCGAGGATTGCTGTTTTATTGCTGTCGCCTGCCGGAATCCGACGGAATCGTGACTCATAAACTGCAGACGCAAAAAAAATGCTCACCAGCGAATTTAAGCGCCGAGCCGCTTAAAACCCGATTGCCAGATAATGCGACGTGACGTCGCACTGATGAACAGAGCTATTCCTGAGCTTTCGCCTGCTGATAGGCTTTTTCCATACTGGCCAGCGTGGCGTCTTCCATCGGTACGCCCTGTTGTTTCATAGCAGCTTCGATGGCTTGAAAGCGGCGGCTGAACTTAGCGTTGCTCTTCCGCAAAGCTTCTTCCGGATTGATACCCCAGCGTCTGGCGATATTGGCCATCACAAACAGCACGTCTCCCAATTCATTCTCGACACGTTGCTTCAATTCGAGGTCGGCAATATGCTGATCGGGAATCGGATCCAGGTCAATCGACGCGGGAACATCAGGTATCAAGCCGTCTGTAAACAGCTCCTCCGCAAGCTCCTGAATTTCTTCCTTCAGCTTATCAAACAGCATATTGCGATCGGGAAAGTCGTAACCAACTGAAGCTGCTCTAGCTGCGATTCGGTGGGCTCGAGCCAACTGAGGAAGATCTTTAGGGATGCCTTCCAGCTTTGATTTGCGTTCTCGTTTTTCTTTGTTCTTGGCCGCGTTCCAGTGCTTCTTCACATCGTCTGTCGTGGTTGCACTTTCGTCGCCAAAAACATGAGGATGTCTACGCACCATTTTCGCTGCGATCTGTCGAACAACGTCCACCAGTTCAAATCGGCGTTCATCTGTCGCGATTTGAGAATCAAGAATCACCTGCAGCAGCACATCGCCAAGTTCTTCCTGAATAGCAGCGTTATCGTTGGCATCAATCGCTTCCAGAAGTTCGTACGTTTCTTCCAGAGTGTAGGGCTTGATCGAAGCCAGAGTCTGCTGACGATCCCATGGGCAACCCTCTGGCGAACGAAGTTTCGCAATCACTTCGCACAAGTGCTGAAACGCCGGCAGCAATTCTATAAAATCCGGTGGCTTACCAAACGTGTCTGCAGATTGGCCTGGGTCAGCGGAAGAAGGTTCAACACTCATCAGGATTTCATTCAGCTTCGAATCAAAACAACAGCAGCCGAGTTTGTCGAAAAATACGAAAAACCCCACCGCTTACAACGTAAGCCCAGCCCGGGGCCAGCCTCCGTGTTTGCGACGAAACGGAGCACCGGCACGCTGAGACTGTAAACTAGGGACTCTTCGCTGGAATTCGTTCTGCGGGCGAAGTTGATCCCGCCTGGCGATCGACGTCCGCTTTGTTTAATGCCTGAAGATAAGCACACGTGGCGGCGGCAATGATGTCTGTGCTGACGCCTTTTCCAAGGTAATTTCGGCCCAACACTTCGATTTTTACTCGCACTTCACCCAATGCGTCCTTGCCTTCAGAAACGCTGCGGACGTTGAAGTCTTCCAGCCGAGCGGAAATTTCAATAATGCGCTCCAAAGCCTTAAAGACGGCGTCGATCGGGCCATCGCCCGTTGCTGCGTCGCACAGCACCGGCTGATCTTCGCACTGCAGTTCCAGAGTTGCGGTCGGAACGGCTGCAGAACCAGCCGATGTATGAAAGCTAACTAGCTTCCACCGGGCCGGAGCATCGGTGATGCGATTGTCGATAAGAGCAATAATGTCTGAGTCGTAAACTTCTTTTTTCTTGTCTGCCAGAGCGATGAAGTCGTCGAATGCTTTTTGCAGAACGTCTTCATCCAGCTGAAAGCCAAGTTCCTTTACGCGGTCCCGAAATGCGTGGCGACCGCTGTGTTTGCCGAGCACAAGGTTCTGCCCCACATAACCAACGTCTTCGGCTCGCATGATTTCGTAAGTGGTGCGTTCCTGAAGCACACCGTGTTGATGAATGCCGGCTTCATGAGCAAATGCGTTCTGCCCGACAATCGCCTTGTTTCTTTGCACCTTCATGCCAGTGATAGAAGACACCAGCTGGCTGGTCGGCACCAGTCGCTCTGTTTTGATGTTGGTATACACACCGTAGTAGTCAGCTCGCGTGCGCAGAGCCATCACGACTTCTTCCAGAGCCGCGTTGCCTGCGCGTTCACCCAGACCGTTGATCGTGCATTCCACCTGTCGGGCACCCGCTTCGATCGCTGACAGACTGTTAGCGACAGCAAGCCCAAGGTCGTTGTGACAATGAGTGCTGATGATCGCCTGTTTGATGTTCGTTACATTTTTCTTCAGATACGAAATCACCTTGAAGTAGTGGTTCGGCGTTGCGTATCCAACAGTGTCCGGAATATTGACAGTGGTCGCTCCAGCAGCGATTGTCTTTTCAACGACCTCGCACAGAAAATCAAGTTCCGTGCGAGCCGCATCTTCGGGCGAAAATTCGATGTCGTCGCAAAACGCCTTGGCATCTCGAACAGACGCGACAGCTCGATCAATGATCTGCTGCTTGTCCATCTTCAGTTTATGTTCACGATGAATCGCACTGGTTGCCAGAAAGACGTGGATCCGGCGTTGCGCCGCGTCCGCCAAGGCTTCCTTGGCTCTAGCAATATCTTCGTCTCGACTTCTTGCCAAAGCACATATGATGCTGCGATCCCCAAAGCGTCTGGCGATTGTCTGCACCGCTTCAAAATCGCCTGGTGAAGCAATCGGAAAGCCGGCTTCAATCACATCCACTCCCAGCTCGACAAGTGCGTTGGCCACTTCCAGCTTCTCGCGAGTGTTCATGCTGCAGCCGGGAGACTGTTCGCCGTCCCGCAGAGTAGTATCAAAAATGATAATCTGGTCGCCGGTCATCGCTGACTCCTGATGGTCTGGAATCGAAGTTCTGTCTGCAGGAAACTACTAAAAAACCCTGAGGCAGAACCTCAGGGTTGGAAATTTTAACGTTTCGCAGTTACGTACCCGAGGCAGGCTTCACAAAGGAAGTAGAAGTAGGCTCAGGAGTAACAGCGGGCTGCTCATGCCGAAGACTTTACAGTCGAAAACTCAGTTGGTCAACCCCCTGCATCCAGAGTGTTGAATTCACACCGTCATAACGATACATGGCCGTTCGCAGACTTTGATACCGACTTTCTAGCCGGGTTCACGCTGGTAATTTCCAAATTTCCGGAAGTTCTCTTGGTCCCGGAGACCGGGCGACTCTACAATTTGCGGCAATCTGGCCGCGTTGGAGTGCATTCATGGACGGATGCAAAACGTGGTCGACGACCCGGATGCAGGAGGTGCGTTGTGGCTAAGATTCTTATCGTCGGAATTGACTCGTTGGTTGGTCGTTCGTTGGGACAATACCTTGCCACGCGATGCTCGGTCAGCGGCATGTGGTTTGATGACGCAGAGTTCATTAACGGCTGCCCATCTGAGGCTATGGATCACAATTCTCTGACCGAACAAACCGCAGCAGCAGACGTTGTTGTTTTTTGCGGCGGTGCTTCCAGATCATCGTGGGATGATCAGTTCGGAACGTTCACCGCAGAACGTAACTGGCTGAAATCCTGTATCGACGCGGCAGCCACAGCAGACACTCAAATGGTCTTCGTTTCCAGCGATGCTGTCTTCAGTGGACCGTGGGTTTTCCATGACGACGCCAGCCCGTCAGCGGTCGTCAACAGAACTGCGAAAACAATAGCTGGCTTCGAAGCACAAGTTGCCGCATTGACGAATTCGCTGGTTGTAAGAACCAACGTTTTGGGTTGGAAAGTCGATTCGTTTCTCGGTGAACGACTGGGTGCTCTGATGTCTGGACGTCGGCTGATTCTTGACGCGACAACGTTCTCAACGCCCATCGCTGAAGAAGACTTTGCGCCAATGCTTGCCGAATGTCTTCAACGCCATGTGTCGGGCTACATCAACATTGGTGGCGGAGAACGAACGTCGCCATTTGGATTCATGACGTTGCTGTCTGCAAGCCTTGATAGTGCCAGATCAGAACTCACACCAAATACAATCACCCGTGAATTTTCCGAACGTTCGCTGCGCTGCAGCCGACTTCGACACGAAGTTAATCAGCACACCCCAATGCTGAAAGGGACCATCGAAGCCATTTCAGAACCCGCCCGCGAACAGGCCCACGCCGCAGCAGCTTAGAGCAGTGAAAACCTGGGTGAAACTCAAAACTCGGAAAGTGCTGCGCTCAATCCTGAGCTCGACTAAAACCTTTCCGGCGGCAGGTCGTGTTCCGGACGAACAGTCAATCTGTGCGACAAATACGGCAGCCGCTCTAACGCAAACTTCAGAATTTCAGCAGCCGCTGGAGCGGCCACGGTCCCACCATAGTGTGATCCCGGGCCGCTCGGCTCATCCACCATCACCAGCACAAGCACCTGCGGATTTTCAGCCGGAGCTCCGCAGATGAACGAACAGATGTGTTTCGAATTGGAATACGCGCCTGTCTCCGGGTCCAGCTTCTGAGCCGTCCCGGTCTTTCCAAAGATGCTGAGTCCTTCGATCTTCGCTGACTTGCCAGTGCCGCGTTCGACCACGTTTTTCATGGGATGCGACACAATCCACCGAGCAATATCGGTTTGCAGAATCGAAGACTCAATCGTCTGAGTCGCCTCAACAGTTTCAATCTCAGACATCGGCGATGGGGACACCTGATCGTCAGAAGTGTCCATCAACAGGTGCGGACGAACTAATCGGCCACCGTTCGCAAGAGCCGCATGAGCCGCAATCAACTGCAGCGGAGTAACGGCAAGTTCCTGCCCCATCGGAATGGATCCCAGCGAATATTCGTCCCACTCGGCTTTGGGACGCACCAGACCGTCCACTTCGCCAGGCAATTCAATTCCCGTGCGGCTGCCGAAACCAAACGCTGCCGTCGCCTGGTAAAGTCCTTCCAATCCGATGCGTTCGCCAATACGTGCCATCCCAATGTTGCTGGACTTCACCAGCACATCTTCCACATTCAGCTGCGAATAGGGATGATGATCGTGAAGAATGCGTCGCCCCATGCGATAAGCGCCGTTGAAGCACTTGATCATTTCGTCAGGCTGAAGTTTGCCCTGCTGCATGGCCCAACCAACGATAAACGGCTTAAAAGTCGACCCCGGTTCAAACACGGCAGATACAGCCAGATTCCGCCAGGCATCGGCTGGCACTTGTCCGGGAAGATTCGGATCAAACGTAGGTGCCGAAGCCATCGCCAGCACCTGCCCGCTATATGGATCCATCACAATCGCACATGCACCAAGCGGCGACCAGCGTTGCGTCAACTGTTCCAGCAGGCGTTCGGTTTGAATCTGCGTCAGGACGTCCAGTGTAGAAACCACAGTTCGACCATGAGTCGGCGTTTCCGAACGATCTGCCTCAACTTCCACCACCATGCCTCGCGCATCGCGCGTCATCACTCGAAGACCATCTTTACCGCGAATGTGGTCGTCCAGGCTTTGTTCAAGTCCTCCATGACCAATATTGTCTATGTCCCGCATACCCAGCACATGAGCCGCATAGTGTCCCTGAGGATACTGCCTCAGATATTCACGACGAAATCCCCACGAACGCTCCGGCAACTGCAACTGACGAATTCGGGCCGCCTCATCGTCCGTCAATCGCCGACGAATCCAGATGAAATGCCTGTCTGCCGTAGCCACCAGCTTTTGATAAACTTCGTCCGCATTGATATCCAGCACTTCGCTGATCTGCCAGACAAACGCCGCGGCATCGTCGATCTGTGACGGAACGGCGTACAGACTGTCACGAGTTACCGTCATCGCCAGCACGTGTCCGTTGCGGTCGAGTATTTCTCCAGGACGAGCTGGCAAAGTCTCTGAAAATGAACTCTGCCGCGTCACTCGGTTATTTAAAGTCTGACGTTGCCCGGCCTGCAGTTGAATCAGCCGAGCGATCATCAGCCCCCAGCCGATCAGCATCACCAGCGATACAAATTTTGAACGCCAAAGGAATGGCTTCGTCGATGGCACAGTCCTACTTAAGACAAACGTGGACGGGGCCAGGCCCTCATGGATAGTTTGATTGTCCGGACTGGAAGATTGCGTCATGTTAGAAACTGCAAACGTAAACCGAAGATCAAAGACCAATCGTCTTAGCCGGGTGTTCCCAGCGAAGCAGCGGTAACTGCGGAGGCTCTATATCTGCTCGTGCCTCATCGCTGATTGCTGCCGGTTGTTGTGCTCGAGGAAACTTCTGTACGTGTCGGCTAAGGCGACGATCCTTCGCCTGAATTTCTGCCAGTTGAGACGGCGCTGTCAGCTCCTGAATACTAAGCCTCAGTTTGGCGTGCATTTCCAGCAGCAGATCAACCTGAAAATACTGTCGACTGACCGCGCGCTTCATCTCAAGCGTCTGCTTTTCGAGGACGATTCCGACCATCGAAACCAGCACAACAAGAATTATTCCTGCGGCAAATCGAAAAAACACAGCGTTTCACCCGTCGTTTCTGTTGCTGCCTGACATCACGACCACCACGGAGTGAGATTTGACATCCCCAAAACCACGGCGCAGAAAAAAACCCCGTGATTCACATCAGCGGGGCGAATACCTATTAGGATTTATCGGCCGAAGATCGGCTATGGAGCCAGATGAACGTCGGTCGCGTCGTCGGGAAGTGCAATCACGGTTCCGAGTTTCAGTCTGTTTGGATCTTTCAGACTTTGACGATTCATCTGATAGATCTGAATCCAACGCGAAGCGCGACCAAGGTGCTTCTGTGAGATCTCAGATAACGTCTCGTTTTCACCGACTCGATAGGCCGGGGTACCGTCAGGCTGTAAAAAATAGCCTGATGGTTTCGATTCCTTCGGCTGTGAATCCTTGAAGAATTCCGGATACCGATCTTCCAAAACTACAGGAGAAGGAATTAGTACCTTCATACCCGGACGCAGTTTCTTCGGATCGCTGATGCGATGCTGGTTGTACAATGCCAACGAAGAAAAATATTTAGCCGTGCCGTAGGCTCGTTTTGAAATTGTCCAATAGGTATCGTTCAACCTGACTTCGCACACGTCGCACTGTTCTTCCGTGCCAGCTACCTGCTGAATTTGGCTTCCCGGTACAAATCGAGCAACTCCAACATCCGGTTCCCACTGGTTTGTATGATTCACACCACGCTTGACTGTAGTTGTTGAACGAGTGCTGGCCGCCTGTTCTTCATATGGCCTTCTGGCAGCAGGCGACGACGTATCAAACTGCCGCGGTCGATTCTCCGGTGCGATTGGCTCGTTGAAGAAGCCGGACCCGGTAACGGGCGGCTGAACGACTTTTGGTCTGGCAGCATTCGGCGCGTGCGGTTTAGGAACCGCATCCGTCTGAATTGAATTACCTGGCGGCGTCTGCGCAGTTTCTTCAGGAAACAGGCCGGCTGACGAGCCCGCATCATTTTGCTTCCGGAGAACAGGCATCGATGGTTCTGCTGCGACCGGAAACGATTGCGGACTTTTTCCCGGAGGAGCAAAATCGTCCTGGAACAAATTCACGTCCTGGCGAGGTTCCAGCATCGCCAATAATTGCTGCTGAGACTCTTCTTCATGGACAGGCACAAGTGCGTTTGCGTTTGGTCCGCCGAATTCTGGTTCAGTAAACACAGGCTCATCAAGTTGGCCGACCGGAAACAATCGCTCCGCAGCGGCCGCTCTTTGTTGTTCCAGGTTGTTGTCGGCGACAGCTGGTTCTGTGCTTCGTTCAAATGGAAACACATCATTCGGTGACGGCGAAAACTCGTCGTCAGTGTTCGACCCAGAAACTGGTCGAGCTTGCGGCCCGCCAACTGGTTGCAGCTCATTTTTGTCAATAGAATCGAACAGTGGCGCACGTGCCGGCGCAACGGATGTCTCCGCCAGGTTCTCTGGATTGTCGAACGGTGAAAATGGAGAGCTGCCATCGGCGCTCGCAGACGGCAGTACTTTGCCGTCGTCACCAGCCGGAAACAGAGGCGTAGAATTTGAATCTAACGTCTTCGAATTCAATGCAGAATCGCGAGGTTCAGCCACGAATGCCAGATCCGGCGCGGCTGGCTTAGCAACAACCGCGTTTCCACTGTCGGACCCTCCTCCGTCAAACGGCTTAAACGGCTCCGATTGGCTTGCTACTTTGGCGACACTCTTTTCGGATGCAGACTTTCTTGCCGCAATCTGAGACGCTAATACGGCAAACGGATCCTCTTCCTGAGTTACAGGATCTGCCTTAGCAATTAGTTCGGAAGGAAACGTCTCCGTTGGTGCACTGGGCTGCAACGTACGTTCCGAAGATTCAGAGATATCGGTTCCGCCCGGAACGCCGTTGCGATCAGCAGGTTCGGTATCTGCACCAAATGCGTTAGCGTGTTCATCCCGCAATGGTTCGTGCAGACCGGCTTTAGCAAACTCAGTCGGTTCTTCAGTCGCGCCGCCCTGCCGATGAAATTCGTTAAACGATTCCGACTGCTGCTCGATAGCGTTCTGGAACGATTTATCGTCGGACTCGCCGGCAGGCTGCATACTGGCCTGCAGTAAAGCTCGTTGCTTCATGTCGAACTTGTGGTAAACCAGAAATCCGAACGCGCAGACAAGAATGACGACAATGAACATGCCCATCTTGGCTTCGGTTGCCATTCCGCTTTTACCGGGTTCAAAGCCCCATTCGGCGTCCTGTTCTTTCAGGGACTTTTTCGCTGGGCTACTCGGAGCTTCGCTGAGCGGCTGCGCGGATTGATGCGAATCTCCGCCGGCGTCGATTCGATGGGTGTTTTCGTTAGTGGCTGCCATTCCTGCTTTCCTTTGAACCCGAATTTCACAATGCGGTCTTCGAGGGAATGAAACGTCAAGATGACCGCTATGCCGTTCGGTTTCAAAATCTTCGGCAGCACAGAAGTCATCATGGTCTGAACATGTTCAAGCTCATCATTCACAGCAATCCGCAAAGCCTGAAAAACGCGGGTTGCCGGATTCTTTCCGGACTTAGCGGCACCTCGCGGAATCGCGCGACGCACACTTTCTTCAAGATCACTTGTTGTCTTAATCGGTGACGATCTGCGTTGAGAAACGATTTGCTCTGCAATGCGATCGGCGAATGGTTCGTCAGCAAATTCTTTCAGAACGGTGGACAGATTTCCCGCCGAACAGGTGCTAAGAAAATCCGCAGCAGACTGTCCTGCTGAGGTGTCGAATCTCATATCAAGCGGACCGCCTGCATCAAATCCGAATCCTCTTTTGCGATCGGATAACTGATCTGAGGAAAGTCCCAGATCAAGAAGTACGCGATCAACGCCGTCAATTTCTGATTGTTCTAAAAGCTCTGCTGCTAACGTGTAGGAAGAATGAAAAAGCTGAACGTTTGATTCTGGAAGTTTTTCTCGCGCGAACGCCAGCATCATGGGATCCCGATCGAATCCGACCAGTCGCCCGCTATCCCCGATTTTCTTTAGGATTTGTTGGCTATGTCCGGCCGCCCCAACGGTTCCGTCCATTACGGTCAGACCTTCCGATAGTTGCAAATAGTGCAACACTTCGCGAGGCATGACCGGCACATGAACTGACTGTGGATCCATTACAGGACTAGACAGCGTTGCCGCAAAAAAACGCGGAACGTATTGTTTTAAGGAGGAAGGAAAAGGAGAGACTTGAGGGAGAGTTGCCGAATCGCGGCGAATGCAAGGAACCGAAGAATACTCTCGATCGTCTTTTCCGCAAAGACCAATCGCCGCACTGAAACCCACGGCAATTTTTGCCGAAGTGCAATTCCTAAATTCGATCTTGGCCAGCGCGCGGTCTGGCTAAAAACCGGACCAGAATCCAACGTTACGAAACGTCATACAGCGGCAGGCAACGCGACCACAAAGGGTAAGTGGGTGTAGCAGATGAACGCTGCTGCAATGGCCAACAACCAGCAGAGACTCGCATCCCCGCGCCGTGTGCTGGGAAACTATTGAGTTCAAAAAACTGATTCGTCACACCAACGACCGGTCGTGACAAAGATGGACGACTCCCATACCGTTGACGCATTTGTTAGCTCGAAAGCCGATGTTCTCCGCGCTGCAAACAGCTTGCAGCACGGGGCTGCCGTAAAGACGTTTACCACGTAATATCGTCAAGCGTCAGCCGACCATCGGCAAGCTTCGACTGCAGTTCTTCAGCATCCAAAGCTGACAGCGGGCTGATTTCCAGGCCGTGACTCGCGGAAAGTTCCAAGCCTGCAAAAGTCGCCCACTCGTGATAAATACGGCGAAGTGCTGCCTTAGCGGTCGCTGGTGAATCACTCCCCTCGGCGTTTTTCACCGGGTTGAATTCTCTATCGCGGTTGCCTTCCACAATCAATGCATTTTTGGCAATTGGCAAGGCATCAAAAATAAAGCGTTCAAACTTATGTGCGTTGGGTTCGGATGGTTCATGCAACGTTCCATCGCTGTTGAGGCACGGGACTTTCTTGCTGGCCAGATGCAATTCCAACTGACAGCCTTCGCTTGTGAGTTCTTCAAAGAACGTTCTTGCAAACACATGAATCGCCGTGTTTCCCGCCCAGAAAACCCACTCACCGGATTCATCTTCCCGTGATGCCTGAACTTCATTCAATTCACTATATTCAATGATCTCAATCTGCCCATTCATATCAACCAGCACACCCATGCGTTCTGTTGGACTGACTTTTCGCACAACGTTGGTTGTTAATTGAGACTTTCTTTTGTGATGCAGGCCCAGCAGCGCGGGATCACAGATAATCGCCGTGGGATTATCAACCTGATGGTAGAAAATGTGCTCAACCTGCATAGACGCCAGTTTGTCGCGCAAGCCGGACGTGTGCAACGCTGTCACCAGGCCTCCGTGGCCGTCCGGCGACAGGCATAGCGTGGCCTTGTCGCTCATGAGAACTCGTCCGGTCATCGCATCAACGGCCGGCATACTGCCCTGCTGAAACAGAAAGATCGATGCAGGATCGAGGCCAAAGTAATTGTTGGATGACAGAAACGCGTCCGTCTCATCGTGAGTCGCTGCGCTGGTCATAATCAACCACGGAATCTGACCACCGTGCCGCTGCTTTCGAGCCTGAATCTGCTCGGCGAATATCTGAAACAACGTTCGATCAGAAACCGGCCCAATGCTGAACATGCCCTTCGGATGTTCAAACCCTAAACGGCTGCCCTGTCCGCCAGCGACGGTGATTACCGCAACTTTGCCTTCGCTCAGAAGCTGACTTCCAATAGCCTCCGCCGCAGCCCAAACAGCCCGATCTTCATCAGATTCCGGCTGCCGAACAACAGACTTCGGCGCCGCCGCCACGTCGGCCCGAGCGATCGGCTGCGTCGCAGCAGCCAGTACTTCCGTAGCCGCCAGTTCAGCAGTTCGTGCCTTCTGCCAAACCGACTGCACAACATCAAAGTCAACCGCAGAAATCTGCTGCAGCAGCGACTGCTTTTGAGTATCCGTCAGTTCAGGCCACCACATCAAAAGATGTTGCTGGCCGATGGCCTGAAGCTTTTCTGAAATGTCATTGGGCGGTGAGATCATTGGTCCGTTCCTTCCTGTGAAATACAGTAATGCGAACTCTAACTGTACTCGCACACGCCAATGCGATCAATAATGATCCGCACGTGCATCCCGAAGCGGACGCTGCATAACAAGGCTCATTGCGGAGACGGGCACTTAGCGAAACCCTTTGGCCACCAAAGTCGCCCGAGCGTCTTCCGGCGATTCAAATCGGCTGCGTGTCAGGTGCACGACAATTGATGATGAGCCTGCCTCGCCAAACACCCATATTTCCTGAACAAATCCGGATGAGATGAGTCGAATCTTTTTCGATGGCTGACCGAGCGTATTCACAATCTGGTCGTATTTCATGCCCTCCACCACGCGACCTTCTCGCATCGCCAAAGCGACGTCATTACGAGGCAGACTGGCGATATCGTCGTTCGTCATCCAGCGACTATCCAGCCACGTCCAGCCGTACTGCTCTAAACGTCGAGCGATTGGGGCCGCCTCCTTCGGAGCCGCTTCATTTGTCAGCAGCCAGGCTCGCTTCAACAGATCCAAACCACGATCACGATGCTCTTTGTTCTTCCACCGTTCGAAGGCGAATAAATATTCGTCAGCGGTTGCGATCAGCCCGTCGAGTTGCCCGTTGTTTCGTCTTGCTTCCTGTGCTTTCAGCCAGGCTGCAATAGCCGCACTGGTATCCTCTTCGCGATTAAATTCTCGCAACAGAGCATCCAGATCTTCCAACTGCTTCCTCGTGAGCCGAGGAACGTCCTTGATGCGATATTCAACATAAGTCTTCTTTAGGCGAGCAATCTCGGCAGCTTCTTCCGGAAGATCTGTTGCGATGGTTTCGGCAACAGTCAACCCGTTGCTTCCATCGGGCTTAAAGGCCTGCAGAATTTGTGGAAGTCGGATGCTACGATATAAACGACGATGCATTCTACGTCGAGTTGATTCGTCAGCGGCTTCATATTGTTCCACGGGCTGCTGCAGGAAAGCGACTTCCTGCTTGCTGTCCAGAAAGGCATTCGGCTTGTCCCAACCGGGAAGTGAAGCCTTGATTTGTGCGATAACGTCGGCTAGGGAGACCTTAGGAAGCTTTGCAGTCAGTACTACGGATTGAAACTTAATAGCGGTGATTGTTGTCGAGGAAACTCCCAACGCGACAGCGTTGGCTGCGAGTTCCTTCAGCTGTGAAGGGTTATTGCTGTAGAGTGTTCTTTGCTGTGAAAATGCGTCAGCCCGCGCTTTTGCAATTTCGGCAACCAGTTCTTCGTCCTCATAGAATTTCTGGATGACTTCGTATTCGTCGGCCAGCGGATAAATCAGTTCGGGCTGATTGTTCGGGATACGGCTGACTCGAGATCGAAATCGCTCGGCATCCGTTGTGCCAACGGCAATACGATCGGCATCCATGAAATATCGACTGCCGGACTTCTTTAGTACGCCAGACACGATTAGGCGTTGTCCGGATTCAACATCATCGGGCAATACAGTTGTCTTGCTCGGAGTAATAATGACGGACCATTTAGTCAAACGAAACTGCTTCGACAAACGACCGTCGTAGCGACCGGAAACATGCAGCTTCTTTTGTGTTCGAGCCCACTCGCTCCAGTTTTTTTCCTGCTGCAGCAATTCACGAACACTAATTGTCTGCCCTGATGCGGTCGGCGCGGCAGCAAGGCAGATTAACAGACTCAGACACGTGGCAACGGCGACCTTCATTTTGGTGTCTCCGACGCCTGTTCCATAAGACCGTTCACAGCAACGTCGTCGCCCCGGAATTCCCACGTTTCAGATCCTCGCACAAACTCGCTTTGACGTCCCAGCACATGCGCCAGTTCTGGATCGTAATTGACGGGCAGCCCGATGTTTTCACTAAGTGCTTCATTCGTGAACATAACAAATGACTGCGGCTCGATTTTTAAAAACCACGCGTCAGTTGCTGCAGCATTTTGTGACTCGACAACCGGGGCCGTCACCGAACCGATTCTTGCAGCAAAGAAAATTCGTCCATCGCTATGAGCATCCAAAAACTGACTCAGCTGAGGCAACTCAATTGACGCTTTTACAGGATGACGCCCGGGTGATGCAGGCAGGTCAATCAGAAACGAACCAGCCCGGGACTCATCACGCTTCAGAAAAGAATCCACGACAAATGAACCAGTTTCAGCGACGGACATCACCGACTGCTGAGCACTTTTTGTCAGTCGCCCGTTTTCGTCGTAGGCATTCTGAAAACGCGTGAGCAAATCGCCGGATGCCATATTGTTAACAGCACTCGTTTCCTGATACAGGTTCACAGTCGACCGCCAGTCCGGATCAGACTTGCCCAGAACAATTCCCGCCTGTACGGCCTGCTTCAGTGTCACTTCCAGTTCAATAAATTTCCGGCTACCGAGATACTCAACGACATCATCCGTCGACTTCAACCAGATCTGTTGAGCGCTTTCGATCGTGTTTTTGTGCGACATCCAATAGCCAGTCAGCACCAGCATGGCCGACATTCCCAGCATCAGCAGGCGAAACGGCGTGAACGTGCGTTTCACAGCTTTCTGAACATCGATCTTCGGCAGTGAAAATTTGATTGGTGGCCGAACAATCGATTCAGCCTCGGTGGTCTCCAATTCAGCGTTTTCGGTTGTCTCCGCTTTTGTCAACAGTTTCCTGGCCGGTCGCGGCTGTTTGAATTCTCGTTTCGGCAGAAGATCAGAAATAATAATTTTCAGACGGTCCGAAAACGTGCCTCCCAAAATTTCGCTGGGGACCAACTTTGTCGAGGGATAGACATTGGCCGGCAGAATGAAGAGCGTCTGGCTGCAGTTAGGGCACTCGCATTCAATCCATGAATCACGACGAGCTCCCCGAACAACTTCGCCGCAGTCGCACCGCACTTCAAATGGAACGACGATCGAGTCATCGGCTTTTCCTGTCAGCCGAGACTTCATCTGTTTCAGTTTTTGAATTGTGCCTGCCATTGGGTGAACAATACAAACCCGTCAATTGGAAGGGTAGCAGCCAACCGGCTTACAGCCGTATCCATGAAACGAACGCCAGCTATTCCTGACCTGCAGCCTTGAATAATGCATACGAATCGGAGGCGGATGAGATCAGATTTTGTCTGCAAAAAACCGCAGTCTGATAGGAAAATCGTCAGTTTTTGTCGCACACTGACCTTTGTCGCGACCAGCTGTCGTTTGAAGGCATTTGCGGTCAGCTAAGCATTACCCCGCAAAACGAATTTCGCCAGACGCGTTCCCGCGTAGCCATTCAATGAACACGATTCGTCAAACGCGACGCCGCGACCACCGCAGCAGCTTAAGCAAAGAAAAATGTCTTTTCAGCCGTCGTTCGCAGCAACTTCTGACGATCTTCGTCAGAGAAGAAGTCAATCACATCGCGGACAAGCGAAATCGATGCCTTGTAATTGTTTTCTCCGTCCAGCTGATAGGGACAATCGCTGGCCCACATCAGACGATCGGGACCAAACGATTCAAACAGCCGTTTGATCATAGGAATTAATTCGTGATGCGGCGGTTTTTTCCCGCCCAACGCGTAGTACGCTGAAATCTTCACCTTCACAGTTTTGTGTTTTGATAACTCGCAAAGACTGTTTAGGTCGGCTTCACGAATCTGACCATCAATTCCCACGCGAGCAAAATGGTCAATCACCACTGGCGTATCCGGATGTCGAACACAGGCCTTGCTGACCTCTGGCAAATCGACCGGATTGACCAGGCAGCACATCGACTGCTGCGTCTCAGCGCTGGTTTTCCACATGTCTGCCATACCCGACGTTTTTAGCCAGTCTGCAATGCCTTTTCTGGGACCAATCCGGAACCCAGTAACACCCTGTTTCAAAAACTGCTTCATGGCAATGCCGCAGTTCGGACGCAGGTCGTCAATCATCCCGACAACCCGAAAGCGATCCGGATGCCGCCGCCATGCGTCAATCAGGTACGAGTTATCGAAACCGTGATACAAGGTATGCTGAATCAGCACGACGCGCCCAACACCTTCCGGTCGCGCGACCGCCATGAGTTCATCATCGGTAAAGCTGCGAGGAGCAAGATCTTCAACCAACAGCCCCGGCTGCAGCCGAAAGCGGCTTGTATCGGGCGTCCAAATGTGTGAATGAGCGTCAATCCAGGGGGCAGTCACAGACGCTGCGGACTGGACAGGAAGGCTGGATAGCACCGTGGGCATAGCCCCCAAAGCTGTTGTCACCGATGCAGCAGCACCAAAAGCCGAAACGCCGCTTAATATAGCTGATCTTCTGGAAACTAAAGACTGTAACTGCATGACCGGCCCCTCTTTGAAAATCGATTCCAAACGATCTGAACTGGCAATCTGCCAACTGAACAGAAACCAACAGAGTACGGCAGAAACTTCGATTCGTCAAAGCGGTGTGTACTCGAACCAACCCAGACCATGCTCCAATCCGTAACTCCAAACGAAAACGGGCGTTGCTGGTTAGCAACGCCCATTTTGATTTGTTCGAAATTTCAATTGTCGCCGCAAATGCTTTGCGGCAGCAACTCCCTACAGGTCGTCAATCCCTGGTCCGCCATCTTCTCCAAGCAGAGCTTGCAGAGCATCTACAGTTGCGGATTCATCGGCAACAATTTTGACACGACCGGATGTGTCCAGATAAATTTTGTCTGTCATGATTTCTGCAACAACGATCTGCATTAGATCTTTTGTTTGCATATCCACGAGAGGCCGGGCACCTCGATTAAGGGCCACCATTCGCTTTTGGACCAGAGTTGTCAATTTGAAACGTCCGCCAACTTTTCGGGCGATATGGTCTTCACGAAATTCGTCATGCATTCTTGCTCGTCTCCTCAGACTTCAAAATCTCACAGATTTCGCCGACAGCTCGATCCAACTCGTCATTGACAACAACGTAGCGATACCGTCCTGCGTGTTTCACTTCGCTGGCAGCAGTCTCCAGCCTTTCCTGAATGCCCTCTTCGCTTTCCGTGCCACGGGCGCGCAAGCGGCGCTCAAATTCCTCTGCAGGCGTTGTGAGAAAGATAGTAACAGCATTCGGGTATTGCTGCATAACATTCAAGGCGCCTTCGACATCAATTTCCAGGAAAGCCCAAGCATTTTCCCGCCACGCCCGACCGATCTCAGATTTTAGTGTGCCGTAAAGATACCCCGACGAAAAAACCTCAGCATGCTCAATAAACAGGTCGTCTGCCAACGCCTGTTGAAAGTCATCATCCGACAGAAAATAGTAGTCTTCGCCATGAATTTCCTGCGGGCGAGGCTTTCTGGTAGTGGCAGAAACAGATTTCAACAACTTCACGGGCGATTCTGCCGTCAGCCGATTCACAATCGTCGTCTTGCCGCTGCCACTAGGCCCGGATAAGACGACGAGACGCTGTGAGCCTGATTTTTCTAAACCGGGTGTCGGCATGAATTAACGCTTCAGCAATGCTGGCTGTTTGAACTGTTTAGCGGCTTGAAAGAGAAAACGGGATCTCTGAATCACTGCCAGCTATTCGACGTTCTGCAAAATCTCACGGATTCGTTCAATGGCCGCTTTCATATCGACCACCGCATGAGCGATCGAGACGTTGTTGGCCTTGGAACCAATCGTGTTGATTTCGCGAAACATTTCCTGACCAATGAACTCCAGTTTTCTTCCCAGCGATTTGTCACTGTCGATAAACGCGTGGAATTGCTGGATGTGCGACCTTAGCCTCGTAATTTCTTCGTTGATATCGCAGCGATCCGCAAACGTCGCCACTTCTCTAATAACATCTTTGTCGTCCAGCTGAACATCCGTATCCGCTATTGCTTTACGAACGCGTTCCAGCAACTTCTCACGATATTCGGCGACTACAAGCGGCGCCTGTTTTTCGACTTCGTTAACCTGATCTTCAATGACCTTGCACTGCAGTTTCAGGTCCTGCCGCATCGATTCGCCTTCGATGCTGCGAAACTCGTGAAAGTGTGTCAGCGCTTCTGCCACGGTCGCTTTTAACAGCGGCCAGATACATTCCCCGAGATCAACAGAAACTTCCGCATCTTCGATCACGCCAGGAAGCTGCAGCAAATCCGACAACGCTGGCTGATTGTCGCTACCTAGATTCAAGCTTTTCTGCACAGCAGCCAATTGCTGCATGTAAGATTCAAGCACAACCGAGTTGATTGTGTGGCCGACTTTTACACCGTCCAGCCGAATCCGAAACGACAGTTGAACAGATCCTCTGGCGATATGTTCGCGGATCAGCTTTTCAACATCACTTTCAAACTTCGCGGCTATTTCTGGCAGCCGCATAGACACCTTGAGGTATCGATTGTTAACAGCTTTTAATTCTACGCTAACGTGAGCCGTCTCAGAAGACTGAGCTGCGTTGCCGAATCCGGTCATGCTTAGCAGCACGCAGGAACCTTTCTCCGTAATATGATCTCAATCGGGCACCAGCGTCATTCACACCAGCGTGGTACTCCCCCAGCTGCCGCGCTCACACATCGCGGCAACGATTTCGGAACTCTTCTGACTACTCAGAATCAGCTTTTGTAGATTCTTCCTGCTTTGGAGCAACATCCGGAGCTGTTTCGTCGGCTGAGTCTGTCGTCGCCGGGGCTTTGACAGGTGGTGCTTCCGTCGAATCTTCTGGCTTTGCTTCTTCGGTCGAAGTTTCCGCAGCGGCATCCGCTTCAGAAGCTGCCGGAAACACTAACGGGCCATCCACGTTTGCAGGGTCCGTTGGCTCAGTCGCCTTCAATGTTTCCGGAGCTGACGAGCCAGTTTCATCAGTCTTATCATCTGTGCCCTTGGCTTCTTCATCTGCAGCAAGATTCAGCGTCGTGCCAGCCAGATCATTAGCCGCTTTGGCTCGCATTGAAATACCCAGAAAGCCTGCCAACAAAACCCAGACCACGGCAACAACAACAGTGATCTTGGTGAAAATATCACCAGCGCGAACACCCAGAGCACTCTGACCACCCTGCCCACCAAAGGCGCCGGCAAGACCACCACCACGACCACGCTGAATCAGAACCAACAGGATCATCACGATGCTGGAAAAAGTCAGCATGATGCCCAACGTGTACACTGTAAAGCTGGAACTCATGATTCCGTAAACTCCGATGGCAGCCCGGGATTTTGTTCCCTGGTTGCTGCAGGTTGGATAGGACAATGATGGATTCACCGAACGGAAACACTTCCGTGATGAACGCATCAGGCGATCTTAAAGATGATCCAGCGAACTACAGTTGGTGCGATTTTTTCGCCTGCCAACTATACATTCGCCAATTTCCGAGCGGCATCGATGATGGGGATAAACAGGTCCGGCTTCAGGCTGGCACCGCCAACCAGTGCACCATCGACGTTAGTTTGCCCCATCAATATTTCTGCATTATCGGCTTTCACGCTGCCTCCGTACAGAATTCGAATCTTATCGGAAAACGCAGCATTGTAGCGATTCGCAACCCACTTGCGAAGATGTTCATGGGCAGATTCCGCTTGTTCTGGACTAGCCGTGACGCCGGTTCCGATTGCCCAGACTGGTTCATAGGCAATTACAAGGTCTTTGGCGTCCTGTTCTGAGACGTCCGCCAGACCTCCGTCCATTTGAGCGTCCAGCACCGCTTCCGTCTGACCTGCTTCGCGTTCGCTAAGCAATTCGCCGACGCAAAGCACAACCGTTAGCCCTCCAGCGATAGACGCTTTTACTTTTTTGTTGATCATTTCATCAGTTTCGCCCAAGACATGGCGACGTTCGCTGTGGCCAATGATTACATGACTACAGCCGACGTCTTTCAACATGTCGACGGAAACTTCGCCGGTAAATGCCCCGGATGCCTCAAAGTACACATCCTGAGCGCCCAACTGTACTCCACTGCCCGACGCAACGTCTCCAATAGCCGTCAAATAAGGATATGGCGGGCAAACTAGCACTTCCACACCGTCTTCAGACACCGGAGCATTAGCGGCCAGAGCCCCCGCCAATTCAGTACCAGACGCCCGGTTTGTGTTCATTTTCCAGTTACCGGCAACGAGAAATCGTCGCATCGTGGGACTCCGACTGTGATAAAGTGTTTGCGTGGAAGGATTTCCAGCCAAATTCGATCAAAACGAAGCGGCATCGTACTGCCACAGGTGATCAGGTCAACCGGGATACTGTCCAAAACACTGGTTCCGGAGCACACATCCTCAAAAAACGGATTAGCTCGCCGGTACCGAACGTTTCGTCGAATGATTTTGAGCAATTGGGCAATTCCGGCCAAAACTCACTGTTTCGCGCCGCTTCCACGAAGACGCTCTCAAAGCGAATACCGCGTCATAGCCAAACGCCTGCTGCCGACTTTCACTAGCCGTTCGCCTGAGCCACACCGCAACAACAGAAGATGACGTCCGTTAGATAGTTAAAAGGGTGACCGCGACGGACGAGGGTGCGCTCAGGGAATACGTTATTTTATGTGAGTGTTAATTTCCAGTATTGATTCCACTGTTTGCTGTACATGTTGGCGCAGAGTCCTGCCATTCGGTTGACACGTCGGACTCGCCATCGTGCTCCTGTTTGTTTGAGCCGTCGCCCGATCATATTCTTGCAGGCTCCTTCGACCTGGCCGCTGCCGATAGAACGGCCCGTCGCAAGGCGATCGGCGTAATTCA
>Ga0209390_10002161_pt1 | contig 35504 bp, 29 predicted proteins | sample BON01_FD_187212 | JGI IMG/M metagenome (GOLD analysis project Ga0209390, IMG submission 187212) | Freshwater microbial communities from Lake Bonney liftoff mats and glacier meltwater in Antarctica - BON-01 (SPAdes) (version 2) | ecosystem: Environmental > Aquatic > Freshwater > Ice > Glacier...
ATTTTGTCAATTTGAACAGTTAAAACTGCTAAAAAACACCAAATCATAAACTTTTTTCAAATGAATTAAAAAAAAACCATGAAAAGTGAACTTTTTACTAAATTAGTCACTTACCGACCAGACACTAGATAGTAGCTTTAATTTCGAGTTAACCTTAAAAAGACAAATAAATGCAATTTCTATTTTAAAATAGCTCTGTTTTTCAGATAGTCAGAATCAAGTCTTGTTTCCCTGCTTGCCGGCAAGCAGGTTGATTCTAAAAGTGACTTGTGCTGAACTAGATTCAGTAAACGGTCTTGATTCTTTTGTCGGACAATAATGATTCAGTATATTTAATGTTAGATTTTAGTTTAAAATAAATACTAAAAAAGTATCTAAAAACTAGTTCTAGATACTTTTGTAATTCTTGTCTTTTTAAATTATTACTAACTTACTGCAGATATAAGGTCACCTTTTCCTTTTGAACTTAAATATGATTTGCTTTTTAAATAGTTGTCAACTTGTTTTGCAGCCTCTCTGCCTTCAGAAATTGCCCAAACTATTAATGATTGTCCTCTTCTCATATCACCTGCTGTGAAAATATGAGGAACATTTGTTTGGTATTTTTTTGCTTTGTAGTTACTTCTTTGGTCTAAATCTAATCCTAATTGAGTGCTCAATGTTGTTTCAGGACCGGTAAATCCTAATGCTAGTAGTACTAATTCACAAGGCCAAATCTTTTCTGAATTTGGTTTTTCAATTAATGTTGGTCTTTCATTAGCTTTAAATTCCCACTCCACTTCAACTGTTTTTACAGCAACTAATTCATTATTTGAGTTGCTAATAAACTCTTTGGTATTTAGTAACCAATTTCTATCACAACCTTCTTCATGAGAACTGCTTGTTTTTAATTGAAGTGGCCAAAAAGGCCAAGGTGTAGCATCACTTCTGTTTTCTGGTGGTTTGGACATAATTTCGAAATTAGTTACCGATTTTGCTCTTTGTCTGTTCGATGTTCCAACACAATCAGAACCTGTATCGCCTCCGCCAATAACAATCACATTTTTTCCTTCTGCAGAAATAAGTGAACCAGTAATTTCTTTATTAAAAATCTTTTTGGTTTGTTGCGTTAAAAAATCCATGGCTTGAACTACGCCTTTAGATTCAATTCCTTTTACAGGGATTGTTCTACTTTTTGTAGATCCTCCACAAAGTATAATTGCATCAAAATAATCTAGGTTTTTAAGGTCATAATTTACGCCAACATTTACATTCGTTTTGAAAATTATACCTTCTTTTTCTAAAACGTTAATCCGTCTATTAATAATTTCTTTTTCTAATTTAAAATTAGGAATTCCATATCTTAACAAACCACCCAATTCATCATCTCTTTCAAACACAGTTACAAAATGCCCTGCTCTATTAAGTTGTTGTGCAGCTGCTAACCCTGCTGGTCCAGAACCAATTACTGCAACTGTTTTTCCTGTTCTGTTTTTAGGAAGAATTGGTTGTATCCAATTGTTTTTAAACGCTTTTTCAACAATACTTTTTTCTATATCTTCAATCGCAACAGGGCTATCAATAATACCTAGTACACATGATTGTTCGCAAGGAGCAGGACATAATCTTCCCGTAAATTCTGGAAAATTATTAGTTGAATGCAGTATTTCTGATGCTTTTTTCCATTCGCCTTTGTGAACCATATCATTAAAATCAGGAATTAAATTTCCTAAAGGACATCCACTGTGGCAAAACGGAATTCCGCAATCCATACAACGAGAACCTTGTTCTTTTATGTCGTTTTCTTTTAAAGGAATTGTAAACTCTTTATAATTTTCAACTCTATTTTCAACAGCTAAGTTACTTTCGTTTTGTCTCTTAAATTCTTTGAATCCTCCTAGTTTTCCCATATCATTTCTAATTTATGCTGTTAATTTTGTCACTTTAGATTCGGTTGCAATTCTTTGCAATGCTTTTTTGTAATCTTTTGGAAATACTTTGATGAAGTTGCCTTTTTCAATAGCCCAATTTGCTAACATTTTTTTTGCTAATGTACTTTTGGTATATTCATAATGTTTAGAAATATCTTCTCTTAATTCATCCCAATCATTTGAAGATAATTCGTCTAAATCAATCATTTCTAAATTACATAAATAATTAGAAAATGTATTATTCTTGTTATAAACATATGCAATTCCGCCACTCATTCCAGCCGCAAAGTTTCGTCCTGTTTTGCCTAAAATAACTACTTTTCCACCGGTCATATATTCGCAGCCATGATCTCCAATACCTTCTACAACTGCTGTAATACCAGAATTTCTTACGGCAAAACGTTCACCAGCCATTCCGTTTATATACGCTTCACCAGTTACTGCGCCGTAAAAACAAACATTACCAACTATTATATTTTCTTCCGCAAGAAATGTTGCTTCTTCTGGCTTTTTAACAATTATTTTGGCACCAGATAATCCTTTTCCTAAATAATCATTTGCTTCACCACTTAATTTTAAAGTGATTCCTTTAGTAGAAAAAGCTCCAAAACTTTGTCCTGCAGAACCATTAAAATTTAATGTTAATGTATCTTGTGGAAGTCCTTCTTCTCCATACAATTTAGAAATTTCATTACTCATAATTGCACCAACAGCTCTATCTGTATTCTGAATTGGATACGATAAATTCAGAATTTTCTTGTTGATAATTGCCGACTTTGCATCATTCACAATTCTTAAATCGATAACATTTTCTAAATGATGATTTTGAGATTCTGCATTTGATAATATTGTTAATCCTTCTGTTTTTGGTTGATGAAGGATTGGAGAAATATCAATTCCTTTTGCTTTGTAATGTTTTACCGCATTTCGGGCGTTAATTTTATTGGTCTGACCTACCATTTCTTTGATAGTTCTAAAACCTAAACTTGCCATAATTTGTCGTAATTCTTCTGCAACGAAATACATGAAATTAATCACATGTTCTGGAGTTCCTTTAAAGTTTTTCCTTAATTCGGGATCTTGGGTTGCGATTCCAACAGGACATGTATTTAAATGACAAGCTCGCATCATTATACAACCAGAGGCGACTAACGGCGCGCTTGCAAAACCGAATTCTTCCGCGCCTAATAATGCTGCAATTGCAACATCTCGTCCTGTTTTTAATTGACCGTCACACTCTAAAACAACACGACCTCTTAAACCATTCATTACCAAAGTTTGCTGTGCTTCTGCAATTCCTAATTCCCAAGGTAAACCTGCGTGTTTCATTGAAGTTAGTGGAGAAGCTCCAGTTCCGCCATCAAAACCAGAAATTAAAATTACATCTGCTTTTGCTTTTGCAACTCCAGCAGCGATTGTTCCAACTCCAACTTTAGAGACTAATTTCACGTTGATTCTAGCTTCTCTGTTCGCATTTTTTAAATCGAAAATTAACTGTGCTAAATCTTCTATCGAATAAATATCATGATGTGGTGGCGGCGAAATTAACCCAACGTAAGGGGTTGAATTTCTTACTTCTGCAATCCAAGGCAATACTTTTTCTCCCGGTAATTGACCACCTTCTCCAGGTTTAGCACCTTGTGCCATTTTAATTTGAATCTCTTTTGCGTTGGTTAAATAGTTGCTTGTTACTCCAAACCTTCCTGAAGCAACTTGTTTAATTGCACTATTTTTCCAATCACCATTTTTTTCTTTTTGAAAACGGTTTTTATTTTCTCCTCCTTCGCCAGAATTGCTTTTTCCGCCAATTCTGTTCATCGCAATGGCTAAATTCTCGTGTGCTTCTTGACTAATTGAGCCATAAGACATGGCGCCAGTTTTGAATCGTTTTACAATTTCTGACCAAGGTTCTACTTCATCAATTGAAATGGGATCCAAATTATTAAATTCAAATAAACCTCTTAAGGTCATCAAATTTTTGTTTTGCTTGTTAATTGCATCCGCATAAATTTGATAACTTTCTACACTTTTTTCACGAACTGCTTGTTGTAATTTAGAAACTGTAGTTGGATTAAACATGTGTTTTTCGCCATTTCTTCTCCAGCGATATTCGCCACCAATTTCTAATTCTAGAACATCATCGTAATCTTGCAGTTTGAATGATTTTTTAAATCTTTTCTGAATGTCTTTATCTAAAACAACCAAACCTATTCCGCCAATTCTTGTTGGGGTATATGGAAAATATTTATCTACAAACGTTTTTTTAAGTCCTAATGCTTCAAATATTTGAGAAGCTCTATAGGAATGTAACGTTGAAATTCCGATTTTATTCATAATCTTCAGAATTCCTTTCCCTATTGCTTTGTTGAAGTTTTGTACGGCAACTTCTGCTTCAATATCTTTAATAACATTGGTTTTTACTTGCTCACGAATTATTTCATTTACCAAATACGGATTAATTGCACTGGCACCATAACCAAACAAAGCTGCAAAATGATGTGGTTCTCTTGGTTCTGCAGATTCTATAATAATCCCGAATTTGGATCTTTTTTGTCTTTTATTTAAAGAATGATGTACATACGAACAGGCTAATAAAGCGGGAATGGGTGCATTTTTTTTATCAACACCTCTGTCTGATAAAATTATAATATTTGCATCTTCAAAAACAGCCATTTCACAGGCAACTAATAGGTCATCAAGTGCTTTTTCTAATCCGTTTACACCTTTAGAAATTGGATATAAAATAGGAATCACAACAGATTTAAAATCCTTGTGTTGGATGTTTTTAATTTTATCTAAATCGTCATTTGAAATAACCGGATTCTGAATTCGTAATTTCTTTGCTTGTTCTGGAATAACATCAAAAATATTTGTATCACCACCAATTGCCAAACTAATATCTGTAATGATTTCTTCACGAATACCATCCAAAGGTGGATTGGTAACTTGCGCAAATAATTGTTTAAAATAATTGTATAAAAGTTGTGGTTTATCAGAAAGAACTGCAAGCGGTGTATCAATTCCCATGGAACCTAATGCTTCTTTTGATAATGTTGCCATTGGGTTAATTACGGTAGAAATATCTTCCATTGTATACCCAAAAATGCGGAGTCTTGTTCTATAATTTGTAATTTCTAACGGACACGTATTTCCTGTATATGCAACTTGGGACAAAGGCAACGTATGCTCATTTACCCATTCTTTATACGGATGTTTTGAAACAATTTTACTTTTTATTTCTTCATCTTCAATAATTCGACCCGCATTCATATCCACCAAAAACATTTTTCCTGGCTCTAATCTACCATGTCTTTCTACGTTTTCTGGTTTAATATCAACAACGCCAATTTCTGATGCCATAACTACAAAACCATCTTTGGTAACGGTATATCTTGATGGTCTTAATCCGTTTCTATCTAACAATGCACCAATGCAATCGCCATCAGTAAAAGGTACAGAAGCAGGTCCATCCCAAGGTTCCATAATACACGAATTGTATTCGTAAAATGCCTTTTTATCTTCAGACATTGTTTGGTGTTTTTCCCAAGCTTCTGGCACTAACATCATCATTACTTCGGGCAAAGTACGTCCTGTCATCAGCAATAATTCTACCACCAAATCCATAGAAGCAGAATCTGATATTCCATCAGCAACAATTGGAAATAATTTTTTAATATCATTACCAAATAAATCGCTTTTCATTAATTCTTCACGCGCACGCATTCTGTTTATGTTTCCACGTAGTGTATTAATTTCTCCGTTGTGACACATATACCGAAACGGTTGTGCTAAATCCCAAGAGGGAAAAGTATTTGTAGAAAACCGTTGATGCACCAAAGCCAATCTGGTTACCACATCTTTTTCTTTTAAATCTTTGTAATATCTACCAATATCTTCCGGAATTAATAGTCCTTTATAGATAAGTGTTGTTGTTGAAAAACTTGGTAAGTAAAAATAACTACTTTGAGATAATTTTGATTTGGAAATAATGTGTTCCGATATCTTACGGGCTGCAAATAATTTTGCATTAAATTGCAAGTCGGTTAGTTCGGTGTCATTTTTATCAACAAAAATTTGTTTTATTTTAGGTTCTGTCTTTGACGCAATTTTCCCAATACTTGACGTATCTACAGGAACATCTCTCCAGCCAATTATTCGTAAACCTTGTTTGGTTATTTGTTCTTCGAATATGGAAACACAAAAAGTGCTTTGATTAGAACTTTTAGGTAAAAATACCATACCAACAGCATACTCTTTAGCTTCTGGTATTTTAAAATCGCACACACGCTTAAAGAAATCATGCGGAATGTCAATTAAAATTCCCGCACCATCTCCGGTTCTTCCGTCAGAACTTACAGCACCTCTATGTTCTAATTTTACTAGTATTTCTAGCGCACTGTGAATAATTGTGTTTGATTTTTTTCCTTGTAAGTTGCAGATAAAACCTGCACCACAATTGGCAGTTTCAAATTCTGGTAAGTATAGACCTTGTTGCTTCATATTTTAAATTATAGCCACAAAAATAGAGTTTTAGATGCGAAAAATTTAATAATAAGATGTTTTTAGTAAAATTTTTATGATGAAATGACATATTTATTAAAAAAAATGTAAATTCAATAAATTTGGCTTTTTTAATTGTGATATTCATAAAATAGCACGTAAACCCAATGACGAATCATCAGGTTTAGTTGCTTAATATGCTTTTTAATTTTAATTAATGTTCGTTTAATCTAAAATCAGGATACGCATCCATGCCATGTTCATGCATGTCTAAACCTTCAATCTCCTCTTTTTCACTAACTCTTATTCCTATAGTTTTCTTTAACGTAAATATAATTATGAAAGTTGAAACTATACAGAATGCTGCATAACAACCTACGCCAGTTAATTGAATTAAGAATGTATGTTCTGGGTTTGTAGAAAATATACCAACAGCTAAAGTTCCCCAAATACCACAAATTAAGTGAACCGCAATTGCTCCAACAGGATCATCTAATTTAATAGCATCTATAAAAGCAACAGCAAAAACAATAATTGCACCTGCAACAGCACCAATAATAATTGCGCTTTCTGGTGTCATTACATCTGCACCAGCAGTAATCCCAACTAAACCTCCTAATATTCCGTTTAAGAACATTGTTAAATCTAAATTTTTATGTTTAATAAAAGAAACTAATGCAGCAACCACACCACCTGCAGCTGCAGCTAAACAAGTATTTACTAAAGTTAAAGAAGTTAATGCAGGGTCTGCAGATAATACAGAACCACCGTTAAAACCAAACCAACCTAACCAAAGGATTAATACACCCGCAGTTGCCAATGGAATATTATGACCAGGTATTGCCTGAATCTTTCCATTTTTGAATTTACCAATTCTTGGTCCTAATAACCAAACAGCAACTAAAGCTGCCCAACCACCAACAGAGTGTACAAGGGTAGAACCTGCGAAATCATAGAATCCCATTTGATCTAAAAATCCTCCACCCCATTTCCAAGAACCTGCAATTGGGTAAATTAAACCAACGTAAATTGTTACAAAAATCATAAAAGATCCAATTTTCATTCTTTCTGCTACTGCTCCAGAAACAATTGTTGCTGCTGTTGCTGCGAACATTCCTTGAAATAAGAAATCAGTCCACCAAGTGTAACCACCACTAGCATATTCTGCTGTCATTCCATTTTCTGGAGCTGCAATTCCAAAACCTGCAAAACCGAAAAACCCTGCGGAACCTTCTTCAAAGCCAGGATACATTAAGTTAAATCCTGCTGCGTAGTACAATAGTAAACCTACTGTTATTATAAATATATTTTTGAATAAAATGTTTATTGTATTTTTTTGTCTTGTAAGGCCAATTTCTAAAAATGCAAAACCTGTGTGCATAAAGAAAACGAGTGCTGTACAGATCATCATCCATACGTTATTTGCTGTAAATAATCCTTCCATAATTTTTTATTTTGATGTTTTCTTTAAAGTTGATCCTCCTTTTTCTCCAGTTCTTATTCTATAAGCCTCTGAAACGTCTGATACAAAAATTTTACCATCACCAACATCTCCTGTTGCTGCAGATTTAAGTAATGCATCTATAGTTATTTTTTCAAAATCGTCATTTACAACGATTGATAAATATCTTCTTTGAATATCGCTAGTGCTATAACTAACGCCTCTATAAACATGTGCTTCCTTTTCGTTGCCTAAACCTGTTACATCCCAATAAGAGAAGAAGTTTACATCAACTTGATGAAGTGCTTCTTTTACCGCACTAAACTTGGATTTTCTTATAATCGCTTCTATTTTTTTCATTTTATAGTTATGTTGATTGTTAATTAATTTAATTTTTAAAATCACACAACTTTAGCTTGTGTGATTTTTTTGTTTTTTTAGAAAGAATATACTGCAGCGATAGTTAAAGCGGTAACGCTCTTTTCACCTGCGAATACTTCAATTGCTCCATCATCTGATGAGTCTAATCTTAAATCTGTAATCAATTTTAAATTGCTTGTTAAAGAAGTGTTAGCTGTTAGAGTAAATGCAGTTACTGTTGCATCAGAAGATCCATTTGCTTGAAAAAATTCTGGTCTGAAACCTAAAGCAAAAGTCTCAGAAAAACTATTCTGTAAGTATAAAGCGACTCCTTGGTAACCAGAATCAGCATCAGAAGAATGTGAGTAAGCAGCATTTAAACCGACAAAGAAAGAATCAGATAGATCAAAACCTCCTGTATAGTCAAGGAATAAATTGTCTGTAATTCCACTTCCATCTACACCGCCGTAGATTAAGTTTAAATATTGACCTTTGTATCCAATTTGACCACCAATTTGCATTTCACCACCAACATTACCGTCAGCACTTGAGATAGCATGAGAGTTTGTAACCGCCAACATTAAAGATAAATCTTCTGAAGCTGCATAATCTAATTTTATACCAGTATGAGAAAATGGACCAGCATTAAATAAATAAGAAACAGTGTAGTTAAAGTTTGCAGCAGGAGAAATAACTTCGTAACCTAAAAAGGTATTAAATTGACCAGCAGTAACTGTTACTTTTTCGCTTAAATTATAATAAGCATATAGCTGATTAATTGCTCCAGCTAAGTTTGCGTCGTCTGCTTTTGGGCCAAAAGCTAAATCTGCAACAACTCCCGCTTTTCCTTTTTCATAAGCAAATACCGTATTTGCAAAACCTAAACCAAATCCATTTGCGTTTTGAGGATTTGCAATTAAGATACCAGGAGTTCCTGCTCCATCGACAAAATTTGTAGTTCCATAAGTATCTACTGTTCCGTTTAATGTGAAAGTTCCCTTTTCTTCTTCCACTTCTTGACCTGTAATGGTTAAACTACCAATAAACAGGATTCCTAAAATAATTTTTTTCATAATAAATGTTCTTTAGTTTTTAGTAATTATTGTTTTGAACATGCCAAATGTATATTAAAATTATTTTAAATAAGGGGTCTGTTGTTTTAAAATAGATATTTTTAATTTTATACCCATAATAAAATAGGGGTAATTATTTTTATATGATATTTTACTATTTTTAAACTATGTATAAAATAGGGTATAGTTAAATTTTAACTATTATTTTATGAATGTGGTAAAAATGCATGTTTGCAAAAAAAAATGTATTTATTGTATTTTTGAAGAATGAAATACGAGTGTAATTATTTAGTGGAAATTCAATTTTTGGGATTTCGTTTTCATGGTTGGCAAAAACAACCAGAGTTAAAAACAGTACATTTAATGGTAGATAAAACCTTGCGTTTTATACTTAATGGTGTCCGGTTTAAGAGTTTAGGGGTAGGGCGAACAGATGCAAGAGTATCTGCAAATTTCTTTGCTTTTCAGCTTTTTATTGATGAAAAACAGGACTTTAATACTTTTATTGAGTTGTTTAATACAAATTCTCCTGGAGATGTAAGGGTAATGAGCATTAAAAAAGTAGCTGACGACTTTAATATTATGAACAATGCAAAAGAAAAAGAATATCGATATTACTTTTCTCATTCGCAAAAAAATCATCCGTATTCAGCGCCATTTATTACTGGTTATGTGCATGAATTAGATATCAATTTGATGAAAACTGCAGCAGAATTATTTATAGGAGAGCACGATTTTACAAGATATTGCACAAAACCAAGTCCAGAAACGCAGGTTGTTCGTGAAATTATTTCTTGCACAATAGAAGCAAATACCTATTTAAAAGCAAATTTTTTTCCAGAGGAAAGTTTTGTATTGCGTATTAAAGGGAAAGGTTTTTTACGGAATCAAATTCGATTGATTATGGGTGCATTATCTGATATTGGTTCTGGGAAAATAGATTTGAATTATATTAAAGAGAGTTTAAAAGCAGATTCAAATATAAATATTGTTAGAACTATTGCGCCTGCTTCTGGGTTGCATTTGCATCATATAGATTTTGATTAAAAAAAGAGACAAAAAGACCGCTTACTGAATCTAGTTCAGCACAAGTCGCTGATAGAATCAAGAATTAAGACTCGTTTTTAGGTAACATTTAAAGTTCAGTGGGTTTTATTTTGGCATTGATTTTACACATTAGATTCAAAAAAAGAGACACGAATTTCACGAATTTCCACAAATTTTTAATTCGTGATAATTCGTGAAATTCGTGTCCAAATAATTGATACTAAAATTTTCTCAATCTGTATAAATCTGTGAAATCCGTGTCAAAGAAATAGTAAAATCTGTGTCTAAAAAACCTTTACCCTTTAATCACTCCACGAGAAATAACAATTTTTTGAATCTCTGATGTTCCTTCGTAAATCTGTGTAATTTTTGCATCGCGCATTAAACGCTCCACATGATATTCTTTTACAAAACCGTTTCCACCATGAATTTGAACGGCTTCTACCGTTTGTTCCATCGCAACTTTACTTGCATATAATTTCGCCATTGCGCTAGACATGTCGTAATTATTGCCCTGATCTTTGTCCCAAGCAGCTTTCATCACCATAAAACGTGCAGCAGTAATTTCTGTATACATATCCGCTAATTTAAACGCAATTGCTTGATGATTACAGATTTCTGTTCCAAAAGCTTTTCGTTCTTTTGCGTATTTTAATGCCAATTCGTAAGCGCCAGCAGCTATTCCTAAAGCTTGTGCAGCAATACCAATTCGTCCACCAGAAAGTGTTTTCATTGCGAATTTAAAACCGAATCCGTCTTCACCAATTCTATTTTCTTTCGGCACTTTTACATCATTAAACTGCAACGTAGTTGTATCACTTCCACGAATTCCTAATTTATCTTCTTTTGGACCAACATGAAAACCTTCTGTGCCTTTTTCTACAATAAAAGCGTTGATTCCGTGATGTCCTTTTTCTCTATCGGTTTGTGCAATTACTAAGTATACATCAGCTCTTCCACCGCTTGTAATCCAGTTTTTTGTGCCATTTATTACATAATGATCTCCTTTGTCAATAGCAGTTGTTGCTTGCGAAGTAGCATCAGAACCCGCTTCTGGTTCGCTCAAACAGAATGCGCCAACAAATTCCCCTGTTGCTAATTTGGTTAAATATTTTTCTTTTTGCGCTTCATTTCCGTAAGATTCTAAACCGTAACAAACCAAAGAATTGTTAACGGAAACAATTACAGACGCAGAAGCATCAATTTTAGACAATTCTTCCATCACTAAAACGTAAGATATTGCGTCCATACCGCTTCCTCCATATTTTGGATCAACCATAATTCCCATAAAACCTAAATCGCCCATTTTTTTGACCAATTCGTTCGGAAATTCCTGTTTATTATCTCTTTCAATAACACCTGGCAATAATTCGTTTTGCGCAAAATCTCTTGCGGTCTCTTGAATTAATATATGTTCTTCGGTTAAACTAAAATCCATTCGTATATTTTATTAAATTCGTAATTTATGATTGCAAATATATCCATTTAGTAACATATTATCAAAAGACTTTTATTATTTTTACTGATATGAATACAACAAAAATATATGCAATTGGTTTAATGTCTGGTACTTCTTTGGATGGTATTGATTTGGTTTACGTGCGTTTTTCTTCGGATGATCGTATAAATTTCGAAATTATACATGCAGAAACAATTCCGTACTCAAAAGAATGGAAGCAAATGCTACAAAATGCCATTTTTTCTTCGGATAAAGAAATGAAAGATTTAGACAAAATGTACGGCAAACATTTGGGGCAAATCATTACTAATTTTATTTATAATTATAAAATTAAAGAGATTGATTTTATTGCATCTCACGGACATACTATTTTACATCAGCCAGAAAAAGGAATTACATTACAGATAGGCGATGGAAAATTAATTGCCGAAATTACAAAACAGAAAGTGATTTGCGATTTTAGAACGCAAGATGTAAAATTGGGTGGTCAAGGTGCGCCTTTAGTACCAATTGGCGACGAGTTGCTTTTTTCTGAATATGATTTTTGTATTAATCTTGGCGGTTTTTCAAATATTTCATTCAGAAGAAATGAAGCACGAGTTGCGTTTGATATTTGTCCTGTAAATATTGTGCTGAATTATTATGCGAATAAAATCGGATTAGAATTTGACGAATCTGGTAAAATTGCATCCGAAGGAAAACTGAATCAGCAGCTTTTAGACAGCTTAAATGAGTTGAATTATTACCAGCAAAATCCACCAAAATCTCTTGGACTAGAGTGGGTTCAAAAAGAAATATTTCCTTTAATTGATGGGTTAGAAAAAGATATTCCAACAATTTTAAGAACTTTTGCAGAGCATATTGCGATTCAAATTGGAATACTAATTTTAGATAATCCGTCTGTATTAATAACAGGTGGCGGTGTTTTTAATCAGTTTTTGATGAAACGAATTGAATTTTATGCTTCTATTAAAATTCCAATTCCAAATAAAAAATTAATCAATTTTAAAGAGGCATTGGTTTTTGCCTTTTTAGGACTGTTAAGAAATAACAATCAAATAAACTGTTTAAAAAGTGTTACAGGAGCAAGTGAAAATCATTCATCTGGGCAAATATTTAATCCATAGTCTTTAAAAAAATATTTCTTCAACACTCATTTTTTTACAGTAAGTTTGTCTTGAATATATTGAAGTAATAATCTATAAATATCTTTCGAAAAAATGAATCAACTTTAGCTTTTTTGACCCCAGAAATAAGAATTTAGAACCATTGAATTAGAACTTATAAAAGTTGAAAATAAGTAAAGAAGCATGAAAGAATTATTAAAAATATACGAAAATAAGCAGCCAGAAATCGTTTTTCATTGGAAGGATTCAGAAACAGAAGCAGAAGGTTGGACGGTAATAAACTCATTAAGAGGCGGCGCTGCAGGTGGAGGAACAAGAATGCGTGAAGGTTTAGACCAAAATGAAGTGATGTCTTTGGCAAAAACGATGGAAGTTAAATTTACCGTTTCTGGACCCGCAATTGGTGGTGCAAAATCTGGAATAAATTTTAATCCAAAAGATCCAAGGAAAAAAGCTGTTTTGCAACGTTGGTTTGCGGCTGTTTCTCCGTTGTTGAAAAATTATTATGGAACGGGTGGCGATATGAATGTGGATGAAATTCACGAAGTAATCCCCATTACAGAAGATACGGGAGTTTGGCATCCGCAGGAGGGGGTTTTTAATGGTCATTTTAAACCAACAGAAGCAGACAAAATAAACAGAATTGGTCAATTAAGACACGGAGTTATTAAAGTTTTAGAAAATGAATATTTTTCACCTGATGTTACAAAAAAATATACAGTAGCAGATATGATTACTGGTTTTGGCGTTGCAGAAGCGGTGCGTCATTATTATGATATTTATGGCGGCACTGTAGTTGGCAAAAAAACAGTAGTTCAAGGTTTTGGAAACGTAGGTTCTGCAGCAGCGTATTATTTAGCACAAATGGGTGCAAAGATTGTCGGAATAATTGATAAAGACGGTGGCGTAATTAGTGAAGATGGTTTTTCTTTTGAAGAAATTAAAGAATTTTTCCTAAACAAAGATGGCAATACGTTAGTTGCGAAAAATATGATTCCGTTTGATGCAATTAACACTCAAATTTGGAAATTGCAGGCAGAAATTTTTGCACCTTGTGCAGCATCAAGATTAATAAAACAAGAACAAGTTAACGAATTGATAGATTCTGGATTGGAAGTTATTTCTTGTGGAGCAAATGTGCCTTTTGCCGATAAAGAAATTTTCTTTGGTTCAATTATGGAAGATACAGATAGCAAAGTAAGTTTAATTCCAGATTTTATTTCTAACTGTGGTATGGCGAGGGTTTTCGCTTATTTCATGGAAAGAAGAGTAGAAATGACAGATGAGGCTATCTTTGAAGATACCTCAAACACTATAAAAAAAGCACTGCAAAAAACATTTATAAAAAGTGCATCAAAAACAAAAATTAGCGAAACAGCATTTGAAATCGCATTAAAACAACTTATCTAAATTAGCAAATGGAATTAATAGTAGTACTCGTATTTATAATTGGTTATTTAGCCATAACTTTAGAGCACAAATTAAAATTAGACAAATTAATTCCCGCCTTAATAATGATGTCCTTTACATGGGCAATTGTTGCTTTGGGTATTGATAGTTTTTCGAGTTGGTTTAATCCTATAGATCATGCATTAGTAGAAGGTTTTGCCAGTTTAGGGCATGAAGATAAATTGTTCTGGTTTGAAGAGACACTTTTACATCATTTAGGTAAAACAGCAGAAATTTTAGTGTTTCTTTTAGGGGCAATGACCATTGTAGAAATTATAGATTATTTTGATGGATTTTCTACCATTAAAGGATTTATAAAAACAAAAAATAAAGTAAGTATTCTTTGGATTTTTTCTATTCTAGCTTTTTCTTTATCTGCAATTATAGATAATTTAACAGCAACAATTGTATTAATTTCTATTCTTCAAAAAATTGTAAAAAGAAGAGAAGAAAGAATTTGGTTTGCTGGATTAATAATTATAGCCGCAAATGCAGGTGGTGCTTGGTCGCCAATTGGTGATGTAACGACAACCATGCTTTGGATTGGTAAAAAAGTAACTACCTTAAAATTAGTTCAGTATTTATTTATTCCGTCATTATTATGTATGGCAGTTCCTGCTTTAATCGCTTCATTTATGCCCGCTTTTAAAGGGAAAATCGATTTTAATGAGAATGATTTAGAAGAACCTAAAAGTCCGCATAGTGCAAAAATGCTTTATTTAGGATTGGGAGCAATTGTTTTTGTACCCATTTTTAAAACATTTACACATTTACCACCTTATGTTGGTATGATGTTGTCTTTAGCAATAGTGGCTACTTTCGCAGAAGTTTATAGTAGAAGAAAGTTTGCACTGACAAATTTTGAAAGTGCAGAATCAGACGCAAGTTCGCATCATAGCCCTATACATTTATCATTATCAAAAATAGAAATGCCAAGTATTTTATTTTTCTTGGGAATTTTAATGGCAGTTGCCGCTTTAGAATCTTTGGGTGTTTTGTATAATTTTGCAGCCACTTTACAAGAAAATGTTCCTATGATGGGCACAGAAATTTACGCAAATGGTACAACAGGAGTTTCAGATTTAGTCGTTTTACTGTTGGGTTTAGGATCTGCTGTTATTGATAATGTTCCTTTAGTTGCCGCTAGTTTGGGGATGTTTTCTGAACCTTTAGATAATGAATTGTGGCATTTTATTGCTTTCTCTGCAGGTACAGGAGGCAGTATGTTAATTATTGGTTCTGCTGCAGGTGTCGTTGCAATGGGAATGGAAAAAATTGATTTTTTCTGGTATTTAAAAAATATTACTTGGTTAGCCGCCGCAGGATTCCTTGCAGGTTCTCTTGCCTTTATGGTTACAAGAACAATTTTTTAAATTAATAAATAAAAAAAATAGCACTTCAATACTATTTTGAAATGGCATTTTTTGTAATAAAGATATTTAAGATTAAAACAATTTTAAATTAAACAAGTCGTTACTATAATAAAACTTAAATACTACTAAATGCTATCATTTTTTCAAGAAAACGAAGAATTAATTACCGAAACAATATCGGAAGAGAAAACACTTTCTATCTATAATTTAATTGTTGATGGCGGTTTAGGCGGTCAAATAATTATAGGAATACTTTTTGTGCTTTTAGCCGTAGCCTTGTATATTTATTTCGAACGTTTTTTTGCCATACGAGCAGCATCAAAAGAAGATAAGAATTTTATGAATCAGATTCGTGATTACGTTTCTGCGGGTAAATTAGATGCTGCTGATGCCTTGTGTAAAAGTAAAAATACGCCAACAGCGAGATTAATTGGCAAAGGAATTTCTAGAATAGGTAAACCATTAGAAGATATAAATACGGCGATAGAAACTGCTGGAAAATTAGAGGTATATCAACTAGAAAAAAATGTAAGTGTTTTGGCAACAATAGCTGGAGTTGCACCTATGATTGGTTTTTTAGGAACTGTAATTGGAATGATTGTTGCGATTCATGAAATTGCAAACGCAGGCGGGCAAATTGATATTAAATTACTTTCTGACGGATTATATACAGCAATGACAACAACAGTTGCCGGTTTAATTGTTGGTATTATAGCGTATATTACGTACAATCATATTGTGGTAAGAACAGATAAAGTGGTGTATCAAATGGAAGCAAAATCGGTTGAGTTTTTAGATTTATTAAATGAACCAGTTTAATATAGGACTAATGCAAGGGGTATAAACCCCTTGTTAAATATAAGGTATGAATTTAAGAGGAAGAAATAAAGTAAATCCGAATTTCAATATGTCGTCCATGACGGATATTGTTTTTTTATTGTTGATATTTTTTATGCTAACATCCACTTTGGTAACCGTAAGTGCTATTGATGTTTTATTGCCAAAAGCGGGAGGTAAAACAGAAAACAACACATCAATTGCTGTTACAATTTCAGATAATTCTGAATTTTATATTGATAAAACCAAAGTAGAAGCAGCAGATTTAGAAAGTGAAATTTTACAACAAATAGGCGCTGATAAGAAAAAAACCATTATAATTCGCGGCGATAAAGATGCGCCTTACAAAAATGTGATGCACGTAATTGATATTGCCAATAAGAACAAGTTAAAAATGATTTTAGCCGTTAAAGGAAATTAATAAAAATGTCTGGTCGAGCGCAGTCGAGACCTCAATATTTATCAATAACCTCTCAACTGTTCGAGGAGACATCCAAATTTTTTATTATATAATAAAGTATGAATTTTTTAAACGATAAACACGAACGAAAATCAGCAGTGATTACCGCAGTAATTTTGGCGGTATTCTTGTTGGTTATTTTTAATTTTGGATTGCGATATTTAGATCCGCCAGAAGAGTATGGGGTTGCAATAAATTTGGGAGATACAGATTTTGGTAGTGGGGACCCTGTTGAAAACACAAAACTTTCGCCACCAGTTGAAGATACTAAAGTAGAGAAAGAAGTTGTTGAAGAAAAAGTCTTAGAAACGCCAAAAGAAATCATACAAGAAGACCTTATTACAGATGAAACGGTTAAAGATGTGCCTGTTGTTAAAAAAGAAAAAGTAAAAGAAAAGAAGAAAGAAGTAGAAAAGAAAGAAGAAGAGAAGGAAGTTGTAAAAGAAGTACCCAAACCATCTAAAAGTACGCAAGATGCATTAAACAGTTTGTTAAAAGGAAACTCAAAAGAAGGCGAAAAAAAGGGAGAAGGAGATGATGATAGAGAAGGTGTTAAAGGAGATAAAAACGGCGACCCAAACTCGAATAAATATTACGGAAAGGCGGGAAGTGGAAGTGATGGAGATTACAATTTAGCGGGTAGAAAAGCATTGTCTAAACCGATTGAAAAACCAGAATGCCAGCAAGAAGGAATTGTAGTTGTAAGTATTACTGTTGATAAAAACGGAAAAGTAATAAATGCAGTTCCCGGAGTAAAAGGAACTACAAACTCTGCGCCTTGTTTATTGAAACCTGCTAAAGAAGCTGCGTTAAGAACAACTTGGAATGCAGATGAAAATGCGCCAGTAAATCAAAAAGGAACAATTATTTACAAATTTTCATTGTCTAAATAACAGGTTTATCTTTTCTAAAAAAAAATAATCAGCTCGTACTTTTCAAACCTGTTAGTTTTTCAAAACTTCACAGGTCTAAATTTTGCATTAAATAAATGAATTATCAAGAAACATTAGATTGGATGTTTTCTCAATTGCCGATGTATCAAAGTCAAGGTGCAACCGCATTTAAAAAGGATTTAACCAATATTTTAGCTTTTTCAGAAGCGTTGAATCATCCACAGAAACAATTTAAAACCATTCATGTTGGCGGCACAAACGGAAAAGGCTCTACAAGTCACATGTTGGCTTCAATATTACAAGAAGCGGGCTATAAAGTAGGTTTATATACCTCGCCACATTTAAAAAGTTTTACTGAACGGATAAAAATTAACGGACAGGAAATTCCGAGTGAAAAAGTGGTTGATTTTATAGCAAAAAACAAATCATTTTTATCAACACAAAAACTTTCGTTTTTTGAAATGACTGTTGGTCTGGCTTTCGATTTTTTTGCAGAAGAAAAAGTAGCTATTGCAATTATAGAAGTCGGTTTGGGAGGAAGATTAGATTCAACAAACATTATTACTCCAGAAGTTTCTGTAATTACAAATATCGGATTAGATCACACGCAATTTTTAGGCGAGACATTACCCGAAATCGCCTTTGAAAAAGCGGGAATTATTAAGGATAATATTCCTGTAATTATTGGAGAAAAGCAAGCAGCGGTAAAAGCGGTTTTTGAAACTAAGGCAAAGGAAAAAATGGCTTTCTTAACTTTTGCTTCGGATGATGCTACAGCGTACAAAACAGATTTGCTTGGCGATTATCAGAAAAACAATACAAAAACAGCTGTTGCAGCAATTAAAAAGTTAGAAAATTTTATAATTTCTGATGAAAATATAAAAAACGGATTATTAAATGTGGTAAAAAACACCAATTTATTAGGTAGATGGCAGGTTTTACAAGAAAATCCGAAAGTAATTTGTGATACCGCTCATAATAAAGAAGGATTGATTTATGTTTTAAATCAGCTTAAAAAAGAAGAATATTCGCAGCTACATATTGTTTTAGGAGTGGTTAACGACAAGAAATTAGACGATGTTTTAGGGTTATTTCCTAAAAATGCGATTTATTATTTCTGCAGACCAAATATTCCTAGAGGATTATCCGAAGAAATATTGAAGCAAAATTCAGCTGAATATGGTCTATGTGGAACTTGTTTTACTTCTGTAAATGAAGCATATACAAATGCTAAAATGAATGCAAAAAAAACCGATTTAATTTATGTTGGAGGCAGTACTTTTGTAGTTGCAGAAATTATTTAAATAAAAGTTGTTTTTTTATTTGGTAAATTAAAAATCCGTACTATATTTGCACTCGCTTGGAAACAAGTAAACCTTAATAGGGGCAATTAGCTCAGTTGGTTCAGAGCATCTCGTTTACACCGAGAGGGTCGGGGGTTCGAATCCCTCATTGCCCACTTACAATCCTTCACTTTATGTGAGGGATTTTTTTGTTTAGTTAGTTTTCAGATTAGTTCAGGATCAAGGATCAAGGGATCAAGTCCAAAAGTTGTGGGATTTTAAAATTAAGCATAAATATTTGAGAGTCTAAACAGGAAGAATTCTATATTCCTGACTCCTCTAAACTGTGTTCTAAACGCTTTAATTTTCGCATTAAAAGATTCTGCTGACGCATTTGTACTTCTGTTATCAAAGTAATTCAGAATATTTTTATAATGTATTGACATTGTTCTGGAGATACTATTAAAGCTTTTGGCAGGAAACTTGTCGTTGTAGTTAGGTGAAAGGTGAAGGGATAAAGTAGAAAGTAGAAAGGTTAAAAGATACCATATAACACAAACTATATCAGAAAAATAAGTATTTCTTTATTCAAAAAATGATTTTGTAAAAAGTTTTATATACGGATAATAATATTTTAAAAGCACTACGTCATAATTTTATCTACCAAAATGCTATTGAATTATTTTGAGTGCATTATATGGCTCTTCTTATGTTAATATTTGATTTTCAATTAATTAAACACACAATTAGTGCTCTTTAATGCACTATTTGATATATATATTGCTAGCTCCAGTAAATTCTCAAATATTTGTGCATGATTTTAAAATCTCACAACTGTGGTAGAACGAAAAATAAAAGGCTTCTTAAAATAGTATAACAAAAAATAGCGATTATTGGAACAACCTTACGCGCACTACAAAGCCTGATCAAACTCTAAAATGTCTTTTGAATTGAACCCAATATGGATGGTGTCTGCAATGTTTTTATCTTGTGTCATGACGGTTAATTGCTCCCCAGAATCTAACTTTAATAGCAATTGAATGGAATCTCCCAGTTCAATTTTTTTGATGACTTGCGCCGTTGTGATGTATTCGCAATCAAAATCTTCAGGAGACGAATTCACTTTGATCTTTTCATTGCGAATAGCATGACAACATGTTTCTTTTAATGGACAGCGAAAAGCACTCTGTAAGTTCTTATTGATATGAACGGTACTTCCAAATAATGATGCAACATACAGCGTATTGGGTTTTACATAGAGATTTGCTGCGACATCTTTTTGAACGACTTTACCCTTTTGGAGAATCAAAATTTCATCTGCCACAGAAAGTGCATCTTGCGTGTCGTGGGTTACAAACAACACCGTAACTTCTGTCTTTTTAATAATATCGAAAACCTCATTACGCAATTGCGTTCGCAACATCGCATCGAGGTTGCTAAAAGGTTCATCTAAAATCAATAAAGAAGGTTCTGGTGCCAATGCACGCGCTAATGCCACACGTTGCTGCTGGCCGCCTGAAAGTTGATGCGGATAGCGTTTTCCCATATCGTTTAAACCTACCAAATCAAGCATTTCTTGTGCTCTTTGTTTCTTGTTCTTAACTTTTGAAATTCCGTATAAAACATTGTCTAAAATCGTTAAATGCGGAAAAAGGGCATATTCTTGAAAAACCAATCCGATTTTTCTTTTTTCTGGTTGAACAAATTTATCTAAGGATGCAATGACTTTTCCATCTATTGAAATACTGCCATGATCAGGTCTTTCAAGTCCAGCAATTAAACGAACCAGAGTCGTTTTGCCACTTCCACTTTCTCCAACAATCGCACAAACGTGCCCTGCTTTTAAATTAAAAGTAACATCTTCTATGGCGTAATTTTTGCCTTTGTCAAAACTTTTGGAAAGAGAATCTATTGTTAGCATGCTTATTTTTTAATCAATAATTTATTTAAAAATATCACAGGAATCATGGCTGTAAAGATAATAAAAAGAGACGGAATCGACGCTTCCATAACCATTTCATCGCTTGCAAATTCAAATGCTTTTACTGCTAAAGTATCAATGTGATACGGCTTTAAAATAAGAGTCAATGGCAATTCTTTCATCACATCAATAAAAACTAGAATTACGGCGCTAAATACCCCTGTTTTAATCAGTGGAAATTCAATCTTAAAAAACGTTTTCAAATTCCCTACTCCTAATATTTTAGAAGAGTCTGGAATAGAATTGTCTACTTTTAATGCTGTGGAATCTATCGGATTATAGGCTACAGCCAAGAAGCGAACCGCATAAGCATACAACAAGGCAATTAAAGTTCCATTGATGATTAAACCAGAATCAATTCCAAAAGTACCCAACGTTTTAATCAACCATTTGTCTAATGCTAACGTGGGTATCATAATACCGATGGCAATAACAGCTCCCGGAATGGCATATCCCAAAACACCAATTCTGGCTATGTTCTTAATAGTACGAAAACTACTCCATTTTGAAAAGTAAATCAATAAAAGCGCAAAAAAGACTGTGATTACTGCGGATGTAATAGCGATGCCGAAGCTTTGTAGCGAAATGATGATGAACGCCATATCAAAAACAGTAGCTGCTGTTAATACAGCCCAATAAATCAACTGTGTTACAGGTAAAATAAATCCGAAAAGAACCGGTAGAAATACGACTGAAAAAATGAGCCATTTCATCGATTTCTTAGATTCTTTGCGTTGAATTTGTGTGTTATTCGTTTTTGAAGAGGTAAACTTCACTTTTCGTACTTGCCATTTTTCGAAAAGGATTAATGCAAAAATAATGATGATTAATAAAGCCGATAAATACACCGCTGTTTCAGGTTCTTCTAGCGAAAACCAAGATCTAAAAATTCCAGTAGTAAACGTGTTTACTCCGTAATAACTCGCAGCTCCATAATCGTTAAGAACTTCCATCAACACTAAAATCAATCCTGCAACAATTGCAGGTCTCGCGAGTGGTAGCATGAGTTTGAAAAAAGTTTTCTGTTCACTTACGCCCAACATTTTAGACGCTTCTAAAAGATTATTGGCTTGATTTAAAAAGAAAGCTCTTGCACTCACATATACATAAGGAAAAAGGGAAATACTTAATACGAATGCAAGTCCCGCGCGGTTCATGATATCAATTCTAATAAACTCTAGGTTTAGTTGTCTAAATATCAGATCCATACTACCTCCGTAATCGAAAATTCCTGCATACGCATAACCCACAATATAAGACGGAATTGCCAGTGGAAGGATCAACAGCCATTCCATTTGTTTTCGAAAAGGGAAGTTGAAACGTGAAACAAACCACGCAGAAGAAACTCCAATAATTAAAACGAGGATACTACAAAAAAAGACCAGGTACAAGGAGTTCCAAATATATTCTGGTAATAGGTAGGTAACGATGTGACTCCAAGTTTCACCAGGACCAGAAAACAGCTCTACACCAATAAATATAATGGGTAAAGCCAAGAAAAGAACAATGACCAGTGTAAAAACCGACCACCTGTTACTATCTCTTTTTAGTCTTTTTAGTCTCGTTTTTAAGGAGAAAGCCACGTTCCTATTTCCAACCTGCTTCATCAAAAATCAAAACTGCTTTTTTATTATTTTCTCCTAATTTGTTCAATCCTAAATTGTCTTCTTTAAAATCTCCCCAATTCTTAATATCTTTAACTGGCAAAACACTTTCAAGAATCGGATATTCGTAATTGGCATCTGTAAATATTTGTTGTGCCTCTTCACTCATTAAATATTCAATAAAGCGAATGGCATTTTCTTTGTTTGGTGCATATTTAGCAACGCCTGCACCACTCACGTTGATGTGCGTTCCTCTGCCTTGTTGATTCGGAAAAAACAAGCCTATTTGTTTTGCCGTTTTTACTTCTTCAGGATCTGGTGAATTCAACATTTTGCCGATGTAATAAGAGTTTACAATCGCTAAATCTCCTTCTCCGGCTACCACAGCTTTTACTTGATCTCTATCTGAGCCTTTTGGAGACCGTGCCATGTTTGCCACAATTCCTTCAGCCCAACGTTTTGCAGCTTCTTCACCATCGTTGGCAATAATTGAAGCCATTAACGACTGGTTGTAAATATTAGAAGAGGATCTTATCAATATTTTTCCTTTCCATTTTTTAGCTACTAAATCTTCATAAGTAGAAAGTTCCTCTGGTTTCACTCTGTCTTTTGCGAACGCTATAATTCGTGCCCTTTTCGTTAATCCGAACCATTGATTATCAACGTCCTGTAAATATTCAGGAATCGATTTTTCTAAGATTTCAGACGCTATGCTTTGCAACAATCCTTGATCTTTAGCACGACTTAATCTTCCAGCATCCACAGTTATTAAAACATCCGCAGGAGATTGTTTCCCTTCCATTTTCATTTTCTGAATTAACTCGTCTGCACTGGCATTGATTACTTTTACTTTGATGCCTGTTTTCTTTTCAAACATTTTGAAGATGTTCTGATCTGGCGCATAATGACGATGTGTGTAAACATTAACAACTTGGTCTTTTGATGTTTTGTTTTCTGTTGAATTATCTTTCTTATTACTATTGTTTCCACAAGCCACTAAAAAGGAAAGGGCAACTACTGCTACTACTATTTTCTTCATTTAATCTCTTTTTTAAAAGGACAAATATAATAATTTAGAATGGATGTAAATAACAGAAAGCCATTGAAAATAAAAATTAAGAAAGGTTTAAGGTTTGCGGAGTAATTAGAAGTCGCTTTTCTAGATCTAATTTATTGTCTGCATACACTACTAGTAGGGCAATAAAAAAACCTCTCATTTTTTTGAAAGGTTTGTTTTAGCTGTTTAGGGAGAGCTGGACTCATTTCTTCACTCTTATTTTCAATAATTTCTTCAATATTTCTGGATTCATTCTATTGCTGAAAAATGCAATCAAATAAACCTTGTTTTTTATTGGTTTCAGCTATAGTTAAAACGATGTACTTTAGTGCATCTCGCTTTAGCTTCTAAAAATTTCCGCCACGAATTACACGAATCAATTTGTTACCTAAAAGTGCACGCAAATGATATACCATTCATTTCACGAATAAAACAGACTTACAGTCTGTTAAAAAACCCTATGGACTTCAAGTCCGTAGTGGTTTATTTTATCCACTTTATAGAGTAGGGAGATATTTTAGTGTACAATTATTTTTCTTACACATTACAATTCACTAGTGTCCGACAAAAGAATCAAGACCGTTTTACTTTACGAATCTAAAGGCAGTAGGCAAGTACAATTCCGATGAAAAATCGGAATCACTCGAACTGACATTTGAAAAAGCATTTTAACTCAAAATGTACAATGGTATCATAAACTTTTAAAGAGGAATTTTTATAATTTTCTTCAAACATTTTTTGTAAAACACCAATTTCATTTTCGTAGTTACAACCTAAAGAAGTGTCGCCATAATTTCTTGGTCCTGGTCTAAAAAATCCGAATTTTTTGTTCAAAATCAAATCAATTTCATTAAATAAAATAGTAGGATGGTAATTGTCCTTTTCTTTAAAATCTAATGTTGTAGTTCTATTGTAATACTCTTCAAACGGAGCTGCAGCCATTTCAGGTGCAATAAAACAAACATTTATTTTTTGTTGTGATGGCGTTTGTAATTTTTGTTTTTCATCAGAAATTTTATCTGAATATGTATTTGTTAATAAAGAAATCCCAATTTGCGCACCTAAACTGTGTGTGATAATCGTATATTTTTTTGCTTTAATTTTTGAAATTATTTTACGCAGTTCATAACCTGTTTTCACCACATTTTGTTGTGCATCATTTTCAAAAAGTTTAAAAACATCATCTAAAGAGTTCGAATCTTCTCCAAAAAACGAATCGAACATGCCATTCCAATAAATTTTAAGAAGCTTGTTTTGCTATTGTCTTTTTGAGTAGTTGTAATACTATTCCTTAAATACCCTTAATCTTCCATTGCCGTTGTACTTTTGTCTTGTTTGATAAATGGTTTTCTAAACCCATAAATCAGTACAAAAAGATTGGAGTTTTTCTGAAATTTATTTATATTTTTGATTTTATCTTGAACTAAAATATCTTGAAAAACAATGTAATTCAGGTCAGAATAAGTGTCAAATTTTAAATTGTATTTTTCAGCAACTTCAATGAATTTCTTCGGATGATTCTTGTAATATTCTTGTAATGAAGATTTACAGGAAATTAACTTCCCATCACTAATAAAATCATCAGGATACAAGTCTCCATTTTTATCAAAGAAAATCCCAAAAACATCTTCTGACGGTTTGTAATACCTAGTTTTTTCGCCATAAACGACATGCTGATTTTTCTGTGAAAATAAATTTATAGTAATAAAAAAGGTAAGTAGAAATAATAATTTATTCATAGTTATTTTAATGCTGCTCTAATCATTCTGTCGTTTCCAAACAGATCAACTTTCAATTCAATAGTTGCAAATCCTTTTTTTTCTAATAATTCAACTGTTTCTTTCCCTAAATATTGATTGATTTCAAAAAATAAAATTCCGTTTTCTGAAAGATGCTTTTTAGCTAAATCGGCGATTTTATCGTAAAAAAGTAACGGATTATTATTTTCCACAAACAATGCCAAATGAGGTTCGTTTTTTAAAACATTATTTTTAATTGCTGCTTTTTCTAATTCACGAACATAAGGCGGATTTGAAATTATGATATCGAATTTTAAATCATGATTAGTTCTCGACTGCGCTCGAACAGACAACTCGTTCAGAGAAGCTGCTTTTAGAATATCAACCTCAAAAAAATCAATGTCAACTTCGTTTAATTTAGCATTTTTAGTTGCCATTTTTAAAGCTTCCGAAGAAATGTCAATTGCAGAAATTGAAGCATTTTTTAAATTTTTCGCTAATGAAATAGAAATACAACCAGAACCTGTTCCAATGTCTAAAACAGTCAGCTTTCTGTCTTGATTCTTGGTTCTTGATTCTTTATTCTCTAAAATAATCCATTCCACCAATTCTTCTGTTTCTGGTCTTGGAATTAGCGTGTTTTTATCAACCAAAAAAGACAAACCATAAAATTCTGTTTTCCCTAAAATATATTGGATTGGTTCTTCTTTTTCAAGGCGATAAATATCTGTTTTTAATTGGGATAAAATTTCAATCGGAATTTCAAGATCTGCTTTTAAAACCGAATCTATTCTTTTAAAGTCAAGTCTTTCTTCTAGTAGCAAAAAGAAAAAAGAATCGATTTCTGTTTTAGGATAAATTGCTGATAATTCTTGGGAAATATAGTTTTTTAGTTCTTTTACTTTCATTACAATAGCGGACTTAAAAAACGTGCGAAACGTTCTAAAGTTTTTTGTTTAGTACTTCTTTTTCTAAATGTTTTATAATCGATTCTTGTGGCTCTTTCCACTCGTTTATCAAACTCATCACGTAATTCTTGGGCAATTTTTTTATCGAAAATTAATGCATTTATCTCATAATTATGTTCAAAACTTCTACAATCAAAATTTGTTGAACCAACAGAAGAAAATGAACAATAATTAAAATATTTAGTACCAATTTATAAATTTTTTAGCATCCAAACCGTACAAGAATAATGGCCTGTATTTCCCATTGGTTTTGCTAAATTTTCGAATCCGTTTTTTGCATATACTGCTTTTGCGGCATGCATATATGGCATTGTTTCCAGATAACATTGCGCAAAACCGAATGTTTTTGCTTTTTCTAAACAACTATTAATTAGTTTTTTACCAAGCCCTTTTCCGCGAGTAATTGGTGCAAAATACATTTTTTGTAATTCACAGATATTTCCATCAAAATTGTCTAATTGTGCAATTCCTGCACCACCAACAATTTTGTTTTCATGTTCCACAACAAAATAAATTGATGTTGGTTTTTGGAAATTCTCGAACATCTCATCAGTTGCTTTATCTTCATATGCTGTGCCAACTTTCGGTACATTTAATTCATCAAAAACAGCACGAATTACTTGCGCAATTTCTAAATTATCTGCTTGTTTTATTTCTCGTATAATAAAATCGTCCATTGACTTTGAATCGCTTATTTTTGCATGAGCAAGTTATTGAAATTTTTAAAATAAACCGTGTGAAAAGTACATTCTATTTTCTAATTATAATTCTATTTTTATCGAGTTGTTCTGTAAATAAAAAACCAATATTTATCAAGGTTGATAATATTGAAGTTTTACAATATGCAATGGATACGATTAAATTAACGGCAGATGCTTTTTTTGAAAATCCGAATTCTGTAAGTGGAAAAATATCTACGGATAGTATTTTCGTTTACATGAATAATAAAAAATTAGCGCGAGTTTCATCCAAAGAATTTAAAGTTCCTGCCAAAAAAGAATTTGCAATACCAATGCTGGTAGAAATTCCGACAAAACAATTTTTAGAAAGTAATAAAAATGGATTATTAAGTGGAATTTTAAATTCGGTTTTAAATAAATCGATAAAAATACAATTCAAAGGAGATTTGAAATACAAAGTGTTAGGTTTTTCTAGGATTTATACGATTGATCAAACACAAGAAATTAAACTCTAGAACTGAACTAGATTCAGTTTCTCATAAAATAAACAATATCACAAACGAAATCTACATAAAACGCTGCTTGCAAATTGCCAAAAACGGAATTGGAACTACAAGACCAAATCCGTCTGTTGGTGCTGTATTAGTTGTTGATAATAAAATTATTGGTGAAGGATTTACCAGTAATTACGGAGGGAATCACGCAGAAGTAAATGCAATAAATTCAGTAAAAAATAAAGCCGATTTACAAAAGGCAACTTTATATGTTACGTTAGAGCCGTGTTCTCATTTTGGAAAAACGTCACCTTGTTCTGATTTAATAATAGCAAATAATATCAAAAAGGTGGTAATTGGATGTGTAGATTCCAATGAATTAGTTGCTGGAAAAGGAATTGAAAAGTTACAGAAAGCTGGTGTAAATGTAATAGTTGGTGTTTTAGAAAATGAATGTTTGGAACATCACAAAAGATTTTTTGTTTATCAGAATAAAAAAAGACCATTTATTATTTTAAAATGGGCAGAAACTGCAGATGGATTTATTTATCCTGAACTTGTTTCAGGATCTGTAGATAATAATTCTAAACTTGTTGAACTTGTTTCAGGATCTGTTGATGATACGTCAGAATCAAAAAATGAAAGAAAGACCCTGAAACAAGTTCATGGTAAACCGATTTTTATTTCCAATCAATTTTCCCAACAATTAGTTCATAAATGGCGAAGTGAAGAACACGCAATTTTAGTGGGAACAACAACTGCAATTGTAGATAATCCAAAACTAAACGTAAGAAGTTGGGGAGGGAATTCGCCAGTAAGAATTGTAATTGATCGGAATTTAAGAATTGATAAAAATTCAAATTTATTTGATGGAACTGTGAAAACAATTGTGGTTACAGAATCAAGAACCAAGAGTCAAGAATCAAGACCAAACTTACATTTTGAGCCTATCAATTTTAATGAAAATATTGCCTCACAAATTTGTGAAGTTTTATATAATCACAAATTCCAATCTGTAATTATAGAAGGCGGAACAAAAACATTACAAACTTTTATTGATGCAAATCTTTGGGATGAAGCACGTATTTTTTCTTCGGATGTTGAATTTGGAGTAGGAGTGAAGTTGCCAATTTTTATAGGAAAATTAAAAGAACAAATTTCAATTAAAAACGATCAACTAAAAATTTACACAAATGATTAAGAATATTATTTTCGATTTTGGTGATGTTTTTATCAATTTAGACAAACAAGCAACACACGTTGAGTTGCAAAAATTAGGTGTTACATCTATTTCTAAAGAAATGATGCACGGTTCTTATACCTATGAAAAAGGATTAATTTCTTCGGATGATTTTATAAATACGCATCAAGAAAAATTCCCGAATTTAACGAAAGAACAACTCATTTTTTCTTGGAATGCAATTTTGAAAGACTTTCCAAAACACAGATTAGATTTTATCAGAAATCTTGCAGATAGCCATAAATATAGATTATTCTTATTGAGTAACACGAATGAAATGCATATTTCTTGGATTCAAGAAAATTGTGGAATTGAACTTTTTCATCAGTTTAAAAATTGCTTTGAACAGTTTTATTTATCACATGAAATAAATTTTAGAAAACCAGATTCAGAGATTTTTGAATTTGTGTTGAATGAAAACAATTTAATTCCACATGAAACTTTATTTGTTGATGATGTTCCAGAAAATACAGAGGCTGCAAAAAAATTGGGAATTCACGTTTGGAATTTAATCCCCGGAAAAGAAGATGTTACCCAACTTTTTGAAAAAAACAAGTCGTTATTTTGATTTATCTTGTTTTAAGCATAATAATATCAAGTTTACTTTTTGTTGTTTTTAAACTCTTTGACGTCTTTAAAATAAACACTTTACAAGCCATTGTTGTCAACTATTTAATTGCGTTGACACTTGGTGTTTTAACCTCTAAAACTGCTGTAGTAATTACGGAAATTCCGCAACAAAAATGGTTTTTGGGGGCATTGTGTTTGGGTTTTCTCTTTATAGCTATTTTTAATGTAATGGGTTTAACAGCTCAAAAAAACGGGTTATCTGTGGCTTCTGTGGCTGGAAAAATGTCTGTGGTTATTCCAATACTATTCGGAATTCTTGTGTACAATGAAAGTTTTGGTTTTATAAAAATTATTGGAATTTTATTAGCATTGGTGGCTGTTTATTTATCATCGGCTAAAAGTGATACAAATCCGCTAAAATTTAAGAATTTACTATATCCTTTTCTACTTTTTTTAGGTTCTGGAGTTATAGATACTGTGTTTAAATATGTAGAAACAACGGCTGTTTCTTCTGGCGAAGAACCCTTATTTTTGGCTTCAATTTTTGGTTGTGCCTTTATTTTAGGAAGTTTTGTTCTAAGCATTCAAATGATAAATGGTAAATTTCGTTTTCAATTTAAAAATATTTATGGCGGAATTTTATTAGGAATTCCTAATTATTACGCAATGGAGTTTTTGCTAAAAGCATTTAAAACAGACATGGAAAGCTCAACCTTATTTACTATTAATAATGTTGGCGTAGTATTATTGACCACAATTTTTGCTGTATTGTTTTTTAAAGAAAAATTAATAGTAAAAAACTGGGTAGGTATTATAGTAGCAATCAGTAGTATCTTATTAATTTCTTTTATTTAATATGGAAATTTCAGACGTTTATAAAACCATTACAAAACCATCTGCAGCAACTTTCTTTAAAGAAAAAGGAAGTAAGTTTTATGGGTACGCATTTCCTGTTTTTACAGAAGATGATGTAAAAGAATGTTTAGAAATACTACAAAAGAAACACAATTCTGCACGACATTTTTGTTATGCTTGGCAATTGGGAACAGAAGAAGTTAGTTACAGAGCAAATGATGATGGTGAACCAAACAATTCGGCAGGATTACCAATTTACGGGCAAATACAATCTTTTGAAGTGACGAATATTTTAGTAGTTTCTGTGCGCTATTTTGGAGGAACAAAACTTGGAGTTGGCGGATTAATTTCTGCCTATAAAAATTCTGCAAAACTGGCTTTAGAAGCATCAAAAATAATAGAGAAAACAATAAATATAGATTTTTTATTGACTTTTGAATATGAAATGATGAGTAAAGTAATGCGAATTCTAAAAGATAAAAATATTGAAATTCTCCATCAAGAATTAGCATTGAATTGTAAATTAAAGATTTCTGTTCGAAAAAGTGAAGCGGATGAAGTCTTTGATTTTTTTGAGGAGTTTTATAAGGTTGAGATTGAGAAACTAGATTAATCTACTGATAATCTATTTTGTTTCTTAACTCCTTTTCAACTAACTTCGCTAACCACGAATATAAGTCATTAAAACGACGTCATATTTGTTTTAAGTTGCAAGCCATGTGAAAAAAAATATTGGAAATAAAAACCACGATTTTATTTTGATCGGAAAACCGGAATTCCAATAAAAATCAGAACGGAACGAAACCCTGTTGCGGATAAATTAAAAAAACTTCCAATCAGCACGGAGCGCCGCGCAAGTGTTTCGCAGAATTTTTAAAAATGAAACGCAAGCAGCAACGGAAAATCCCGCTTGTTTGCGAAATCGGTTCGTAAAAGCGAACATTGGTGATTTTTTGCGAAAGGCTCGGAAGAAAAAAGGAGAGGAATAGCAGATCGTAATCAGGGCAAAGAAAACACGGCTTGCAACATCGGCTGATACGCAGGCGGGCAAAAGTGTTAACCCGAAAAGCAGTATATTAGGCGTAATAGACAAAAAGTAGGCTAAGAATCTCCGTAAGCTTTATATTTGTTGACTGAACATCAAATCAAAGGTTTTGAATAAAAAAAGTGTTTTTATTGTCGTAGTACAATAACAAAGAAAAATGGTATTCGTAATGGAAAACAGATGTATAAATGCTATGTCTGTAAGAAACAATTTTTAGGTGGAAATAGGATAAATATTGCTGAACTTTGGATTGAATATTCTAAAGGAAAACAGACTTATAAACAGTTGGCAAAAAAGTATAATTGCTCCAAACGAACTATACAAAGAAAACTAGATTTACATCTAGTTTCTACACCAAAAAAACAGCCAAGAAAAGTTGTTATTTTGATGGACACTACTTATTTGGGAAGGGGTTTTGGAGTAATGCTTTTTAAAGATGCATACACCAAAGAAAATCTTCTAAAATATTATGTAAAAAGCGAAACAAATTCACTTTACTTAAAAGGAATAAATGAGTTAAAAAGAAAAGGTTTTGAGGTTCTTGCAATTGTCTGTGATGGTCGTAGAGGATTGTTCCAATTGTTTAGCAATATTCCTATCCAGATTTGCCAGTTCCATCAAGTAGCCATTATAAGAAGATATATTACTAAAAACCCTAAACTACCTGCATCTATTGAGTTAAAAGAACTTGTTTCAATATTGAAAATGACAGATAAAGAATCTTTTAAAGGAGGATTAGAACTATGGTACATCAAATGGAAACCCTTTTTAAACGAAAGATCTATCAGTCTAAAAACAGGAAAGAGTTATTATACACACAAGCGATTAAGAAGTGCTTATAGAAGCCTAAAAACAAATTTAAAATGGCTTTTTACTTGGTATGATTATATGGAGTTAAATATTCCAAACACCACCAATGCAATTGATGGGCATTTTTCAGATTTAAAGAACAAACTCAGAAATCATAATGGATTATTAAAAGCAAGAAAAATTAAATTTATAGATGAGTTTTTCAAGGCATAAAGGCTTCATAAAATATCAAAAAAGAGGTTCGATTGAACCTCTTAATTTTGACGTTTTCGTCAGCCATCAAGGTATCCCTTTATTGGTTATTCTCCAGTAGAGCCAATATTCGTTTAACTTGATAGATCAAACATAAAATAAGTAAAATTAATGTACAAAATTTAATGGAATTTAGAGCCTGATTTTTGTCCACTTGAAAAAAAATAACTAAAAACAGCCTACTTTTTGTCTGTTATACCGTATATTTAACCAAACTTTCGGTTGTGGCGGAACGGTATTTTTTCAAAACCCCGCCTGCGCATAGCCTTGAGTGTTAGCAACTATTTTAAACAACAGCCGATGAGTACAAGAATTTTATTTATAGTAATTTCATTATGTATTTCGATAGCTGAAGTATCTGCACAGCAGGTTATAATGGGAACAAATAATTATGTAGAGTATCAGGTTGGAACACTTCCGTTTGTCATTTCAGTATCTCACGGGGGTGATTTAGAACCATCATCTATCCCAAATAGAACTTGTAATAGTGCAGTTAATGCCACGGATGCTTTTACCATTGAAACTGCCTTGGAAATTAAAAACACCCTTTTTGCCATAACTGGTTGTTATCCCACCGTGATTATTTCACACTTGAAACGCAATAAGCTTGACCCTAATAGAAATTTAGCAGATGGAGCCTGTGGAAACTCAGAAGCAGAAACATCTTGGAATGAATTCCATAATTTTATTGCAGTTGCTCGCAACTCAGCTAATCAACAATTTAATAATCAAACTTTTTTTGTAGATATGCACGGACACGGCAATCCGATTCAAAGAATTGAATTAGGCTATTTACTATACGATAATGAACTTGCGTTTGCAGACAGCATCTTAAATTTAAATCAATACATTAACTTTAGTTCTATCAAGAATTTGGTTCACAGTAATTTAAACAACTACACACATGCTGAACTTTTAAGAGGTCAAAAATCATTTGGAACGCTCTTAACAAACCGCAATTTTCCTTCAGTTCCTAGTCAAAGCATCCCTTTTCCTGGAACCACTACCAATTATTTTAGTGGAGGATATATTACTGTAAATCACACTAGTTATACTTCTGGTGTAAATATTAACGGACTACAAATGGAGTTAAATTATACAGGGGTTCGAGACACTCCATCCAACAGAACACAGTTTGCAATTGCTTTTTCGGAAGCTTTAATTGAATTTATGAATACTCATTTTAACATGGTTTGGGATTCATGTACACCGCTATCAACAAATGAAGTGACTTTAAATAATTTTCCAGAATTTTATCCAAATCCAGTCAAAAAGGGAATATTTTTTTATAGCGGAAATTTAGAAGACAAAACATATAACTACTCAATTTACAATAATTTAGGACAAGTTATTAAAATGGGACAGTTGAGTAAATCGGAAAATACAATAGATACGAAAAATCTTGATTCAGGCCTTTATTTAATTATTATGTCTAATACGCAAATTGGGGAGACAGTGATTAAAAAGCTGATTGTTGATTAAAAAACAGTTGCTAACAGTACCTACCCAAAAGGCGGGGTTTCGTGCTACGCAGACACATTCGTGCAGGCCGAAAGTTCAGTTCTCCGAATGAAGCTTTGTGATAAAAGTCCCGCCCTTCGGGTAGCTGCAAACCGTTGCAAGCCATGTGAAAAAAAATATTTTGGAAATGAAAACCACGATTTTGTTATGCTTGGCAATTGGGAACAGAAGAAGTTAGTTACAGAGCAAATGATGATGGTGAACCAAACAATTCGGCAGGATTACCAATTTACGGGCAAATACAATCTTTTGAAGTGACGAATATTTTAGTAGTTTCTGTGCGCTATTTTGGAGGAACAAAACTTGGAGTTGGCGGATTAATTTCTGCCTATAAAAATTCTGCAAAACTGGCTTTAGAAGCATCAAAAATAATAGAGAAAACAATAAATATAGATTTTTTATTGACTTTTGAATATGAAATGATGAGTAAAGTAATGCGAATTCTAAAAGATAAAAATATTGAAATTCTCCATCAAGAATTAGCATTGAATTGTAAATTAAAGATTTCTGTTCGAAAAAGTGAAGCGGATGAAGTCTTTGATTTTTTTGAGGAGTTTTATAAGGTTGAGATTGAGAAACTAGATTAATCTACTGATAATCTAGTTTGTTTCTTAACTCCTTTTCAACTAACTTCGCTAACCACGAATATAAGTCATTAAAACGACGTCATATTTGTTTTAAGTTAGCCACAAGCTGAAAAAACGACCTTAACAATGAAATTAGAAAGAAAGAAACATTGGGAAACAGTTTATGAAACTAAAAATCCAGACCAAGTAAGTTGGACTCAAGAAACACCAAAAACTTCACTTGAATTTATACATTCATTTGGACTAAATAAGTCTGCTAAAATAATTGATATTGGTGGTGGCGACAGTAAACTCGTAGATTACTTGCTTGATGAAGGGTTTGAAAATATTACTGTACTTGACATTTCTGCTAAATCACTTGAAAAAGCAAAAAACCGTCTTGGAGAAAAAGCAAATAAAGTAAATTGGATTGTAAGTGATATTACAGAATTTGAACCAGGTATGACTTTTGATGTTTGGCACGACAGAGCAACCTTTCATTTTCTCACTACGACTGACCAAATAAAAAAATATATGAAAACCGCTAGAAAATCCGTGAACGGATTCTTGACAATCGGAACCTTTTCACAAAATGGACCTAAAAAATGTAGCGGACTTGATATAAAACAATACAACGAAGAGGAGTTAACATCTGAATTAAAAGATGGGTTTGACAAAATTAAGTGCGTAACGGAAGACCATTTAACACCTTTTGACACAACACAGAATTTCTTGTTTTGTAGTTTTAAAAGACAATTGAACTGAATGAAAAGCCAGTGGCTAAACAACTAAGTATTCGGCGTGCCGATAGGCCAACGCTGGATACTAGTGTTGACTAACCCGTTTATTGGCACGTCTACTATGGGTATTTCGAGAAGTTTGTTTTGGGGTATTAAGAATTCTCTCTTGT
>Ga0209390_10002162_pt1 | contig 35472 bp, 30 predicted proteins | sample BON01_FD_187212 | JGI IMG/M metagenome (GOLD analysis project Ga0209390, IMG submission 187212) | Freshwater microbial communities from Lake Bonney liftoff mats and glacier meltwater in Antarctica - BON-01 (SPAdes) (version 2) | ecosystem: Environmental > Aquatic > Freshwater > Ice > Glacier...
GGGCGTGCGAGATGCGATGGCGGGGGGGCAGGGGCGGGCGTGGGCAAGCCTCGCCCCTACGTTGGGGAGACGGACTTGGGCTCCGATGTCGGGCGTAAAGACCCGACCCACGGGGGGGCTGGTTGGGCGTGCGGGGTGGTTGAAACTCGATGTTACGGCGGAGGGGCAGGGGCGGGCGTGGGCAAGCCTCGCCCCTACGTTGGGGAGACGGACTTGGGCTCCGATGTCGGGCGTAAAGACCCGACCCACGGGGGGGCTGGTTGGGCGTGGGGTTGGTTGAAACTCGATGTTACGGCGGAGGGGCAGGGGCGGGCGTTGGCGAGCCTCGCCCCTACGTTGGAGCCTGTCCCACGGACCCAAATGGCTTGTTAGTAAATATTTAAGTGGATCTCAAGGAGGCTAAAAACGGCCATTTTGGCCAAATTTAGGCAAATTGGCTCACTATAATTTCACTCGGCAGATGCCCTTCTTTCCGACAGAGCGATTTTAGAAAATATGCCGCCCTTTGTCGATCAATGGCATGACCGATCAATCTTGATTGGATCCCTCGTTAAACCAGGTGGTTAGCGGTGTTTAGTCCCATTCCAAATCTGGATCACAGATTGCGTGAAGTGCTGATGGCCGTAAGAATTCGAGACAATATGGCACTCGTGGGAAAATCCCAGTTTTTGGGACAGGCTCTACGTTGGGGAGACGGACTTGGGCTCCGATGTCGGGCGTAAAGACCCGACCCACGGGGGGGGACTGGTTGGGCGTGCGGGGTGCGATGGCGGAGGGGAGGGGGCGGGCGTTGGCAAGCCTCGCCCCTACGTTGGGGAGACGGACTTGGGCTCCGATGTCGGGCGTAAAGACCCGACCCACGGGGGGGGCTGGTTGGGCGTGCGAGATGCGATGGCGGAGGGGAGGGGGCGGGCGTTGGCGAGCCTCGCCCCTACGTTGGGGAGACGGACTTGGGCTCCGATGTCGGGCGTAAAGACCCGACCCACGGGGGGCGTTGGTTGGGGCGGGGTGCGACGGCGGACGGCCCGGCGGTCCGTCCTACTTCGGGGGGAGGGAGCGGCAAGTTTGTCACCATAGCGGGTTACAAGCGGGTCGTGGGGAGGTGGAGTGGCGGGGTTATTTCAGGGCGAGGAAGGTGGCGAGGGATTTTACGGCCGGGGTGGATTTGTGGCCGCGGGCGACGCGCCGGGAGATGACGCGGAGGCGGTTGGTTTTCCGGTCGGCTTTGAGGTCGACGTCGCCGATGAGGCTTTCGCCGGCGAGCAAGGGGAGGGCGTAGTAGCCGCGTTGGCGTTTGGCGGCGGGGGTGTAGACCTCCCAGGTGTAGTCAAAATTCCAGAGGCGGCGGACGAGGGCGCGGTCGATGATGAGGGGATCGAGGGGGGCGATGAGGCGGGGTTCAGGAGGGGGGGGCGGTGGATTTTCGAGGAGCGGCAGGTCTGATTTTAGGCAGTAGACGGGAGCGCCGGAATCGAAGGTGAGCGGTTGAACTTCGTCGGTGAGGGCGGCGAGTTCGGGGCGATTGAGGGAAACGAGGCGGTGTTGGCGGAGTTTGAGGTGGGCGGTCCAACGGGCGAGCGCGGTCGGGGAGGGCGGGGGGAGGTCGAGAATCCGGGGGGGGATGATGCGCGCGGGGAGATCGTAGATGCGGCGGCCTTTGAAGCGGCGGGAAATCAGGAGACGGCCGTGGCCGAGGAGCTTGTCCATGACCACTTTGACGAGGCGGGAGTTGTTCCAGCCATTGGAGGCGCGAGCGGGGTCGGCGATGTGTTCGGAACCGAGGGGACCGCGGTCGGTGATTTCGTCGAGAACTCGAGTGGCGAGCCGCTTTTCGGAGGCGGTGAGCTGGCTCATCCAACTGCCAGTCGTGCGGGCGCGGCGGGCCATCTCGGCGCGGAAGTAAGGCCAGTCGGCGAGCGGGAAAGCCGCGAGGACGTAGCGACCCGGATGGAAATGTTCGAAGGCGGTGCGCTGGGCCGCGGTGAGGGCGGGTTGATCGAGCGGGGTGTTGTCGCGGAGGCCGTAGAGGTGGGCGTGGAGATCGCCTTCGGCGTAGTCGGTGACGCGATGACGAAGAATGTGCTCGGGCATGCGCCCGCAGACGTTGAGCGGATCGATTTGCACGAAGCCGAGGTGATGGAGCGCCGCCGTGACGGTAGCGACGGGCTCAACGAGTCCAGTGGCGCTCAGGGCGAAGCGTCGCGCGGTGGAAGCCGAAATGGATACGGGATCAGGCAGGGGGGGGCGGGAAGTGAGTCGGGCCAATTATTCGGTCTGGAGGTAGACACGATTGAAGGGGTAGATGCCGAGCAGGTTGCCGAACCAGCCTTTGAGTTCAGGGACCTGCAGATTGTTGTTCATGTAGAAGTAGAGCGGGATGATGGGCGAGTCCTGCATGAGGATGGACTCGGCTTCGCGGTAGAGATCGAAGCGGGCGGATTTTTCGATGACGGTGCGCGATTTTTCGATGAGCGCGTCGTATCGGGCGTTGGACCAATTGGTTTGATTATTGCCGTTCTCGGTGGTCATGAGGTCGAGGAACGTGGAGGCGTCGAGGTAGTCACCGACCCAGCCGGTGCGAGCGATATGGTAGTTTCCTTCGCGCATGGTGTCGTTCCACACCTTGGCCTCTTGGTTGTAGAGGGTGATGTCGATGCCGAGTTCGGAGCGCCACATCTGTTGAAGGGCTTCGGCGAGGGCGCGGTGTCCGTCGCTGGTGTTGTAGAGGAGCTCTATGGAGGGGAAGCCTTGGCCGCCGGGGAAACCGGCAGCGGCGAGCAATTTGCGCGCGCCCTCGGCGTCGTGGGTGATAATGGCGGGGCTTTCGTAGCCGCCGGTGCCGGGGGGCGTGAGATTGAAGGCGGGGATTTGGTCTCCCTTGGCGACGGCGTCGATGATTTTCTGGCGATCAATGGCCATGGATAGGGCGCGGCGGACGCGCGCGTCATCGAGGGGCGGGCGTTCGACGTTCATGCGATAGAAGTAGGTCGCGAGCTGCGGGTGTTGTTTGAGCAGGCCGGCTTTTTCGGGGTCCGTCTTATACACGTCGATTTTGGCTTGAGGAATGGTCACGGTGGCGTGGAGCTGGCCGGAGCGGAAGGCGGCCTCTTCGGTGGTCGAATTGGCGATCGGGTAGAAGTTGACTTGGTTCAGCCGGACGTTGGCGGTGTCCCAGTACTGGGAATTTCGTTCGATGCGGATGTATTGATCGGGCTTCCATTCGGTGAGGATAAAAGGCCCGTTACTGACGAGGTTGCCGGGGCGGGTCCAACGTGTGCCGCGGCGATCCATCGCGCCGTGAGCGAGGATGGTTGCTTTGTGAAGGGGAAACCAAACCGCGTGAGCGACCATGCCGGGGAGGTAGGGCACGGGGTAAGCGAGGGTGAGTTCGAGGGTATGGTCGTCGATTGCCTTCACCCCGACCGCGGAGAAGTCGGTGACATCGCCGGCCAAGTATTCCCGGGCGTTCACGAGACAGAAGAGCATGGCGGAGTATTCCGAACCGAGTTTGGCGGAGAGAACGCGTTGGTAGGCCCACACGAAATCGTGGGCGGTGAGGGCCTCGCCGTTGGACCATTTGGCCGCGGGACGCAGGTGGAAGATCCACTTGAGGGCGTCGGAACTCGACTCCCATCGGGTGGCGACGCCGGGAATCGGTTCGGCGGTAGCGGGGTCGTAGTTGGTGAGACCCTCGAAGAGTCCGACGATGATTTGGAAGTCCTGCAGGGAACTGACCGTTTGGGGGTCGAGGTCGGACGGCTCCGAAAGGTTACCAATATGAAGGACTTGGTCGCGGTTACCCGAGGCGACGGCGGTTTCGCGACTGCCACAGCCCGTGAGGACTAGGCTGGCGACGAGGGTCGTGGTGGCGAGGCAGAGGAGTGAGGGTAAGTGCATGGCGCAAGGGAATCGGACTCGGCCCCGGCGCAAAGGAAAAAGCGTGCCGATCGAGGCGAGGCTAGTTTGCTGGCTGCGGGGCTTTGGCCTGAAGTTCTTCGAGGCGGCGTTGGATCTCGTTGAGTTTGCCCATGAGTTCCTCTTCGCGTTCCTTGCGTTCGCGGCTGTTGACGATGCTCAGTTTGGACGCGTCTTTTATGACGTTGGCGGGAAGGGAGAGGAGGCGAGTGAGCACGCCTTTGTCTTGCAGCGAGGAAAGGTAGAGGGCGGCCATTTGTTGGGAGAGACCGAGGGAGTCGTGCGCGATGGCTTGGGACTCGGCGAGGTTGTTGTTGAGCGTCTGGTTTTTCGCTAATTCGGACGTCAGCACGATGGAGATTTGGTCGCCAATCTCGGTAGAGATGGTGGCGAGAATTTCTTGAGTGGCCTCTTGATCGTCGGACAGTTGGTCGAGGAGAGGCTGAATGCGCTGAGTGAGGCTGGCGGAGACCCGTTCGATTTGAGCGGTTTCCTGGGTGGCGGCGGATGCGGGGGAAGTGACAATGAGTGGGTCGGGCTTGATCTGAGAAGCGATGGCGTGCGCGAGCTCGGTGATGCGCCGGTCATTCACGGTGGCGAGTTCTTCGTCGGTCATGAACATGTCGGAGGCGCGTTGTTTGATGGCGTCTTTGAGGAGGGTGTTAACGGCGTCGATTTGGCGCTGGGTTTCTTGGGCGGTGGCACGGAGCTCGGCGTTGGTCTGGTGGCGGAGCTCGGTAAGCTGGATATCCTGCTGGGCGTTGAGTTGCGCAATGGTCTGGATGTGCGACCAGTAGGCGAATCCGCCGATGACGAGCAGGGTTAGGATGACGGCGGGGAGTTGGTCTTTAAATTTCTGCCACATAATAGGACGGAGTGTGGGTCGAGGGTAGCTCGAAAGCAATATCGGTGAGAGATAGCGGTTTGCGTTTGATTGCCCGCCGAAGACAGCTCCAGTTTGGCGCGACATGAGTTTAAACCGAAGCGAGCAGTTAGTGTGTGATTACGTGGAAGCGAATCCGGAGGAGCGGACATTTTGGTATGATAAGGTGACAGCGACGGCAAAGGAGGAGGCCGATGAGCATGAGGCGGCGGCCCGATTGACGGAGGCGTTATGGACTTACTACGAAGAACGCGCGGCGGTAGTAGAGCCGTTTAAGAGTCTGGCGGCGCGGGAGGGTTTGGGGCGCACGAGTATGCGGAATCTGGCTGAGTATTGGATGAGACTTTGGGTGGCGCCGCAGCCGAAAAAGAAAAAGAAACCGATGGGAAGATTCTAGCTAAAGAAGGGAGGATAGCAGGCAGTTTATTTTCGGTTTATTTGGATAACGGGTTTTGCACCGGACGGAGTTATTCACACGTTGCCCGCAATTCATGGCAAAACCGAGCGGGGCGAAGGCCCGAAACATGAGGCGCCCGGAGCGGACGAACGTTATGACCAAAACTTTCGTTTTGGACACAAACATCCTGCTGCACGCCCCCCAGTCGATTTTCAAGTTTCAAGAGCATAACGTGGTGATCCCGGTTGAGGTGTGGGAGGAGTTGGACGCAATCAAGTCCGAGCAGTCGGCCGAGCGCGGTCGCAATGCGCGTCGAGTTCATCGAATTTTGCAGGAATTGCTGGCGGATTCCCGGAGTATGTTAGAGGGAGTGCGCCCTCCGACCGGCGGGACATTGCCGGTGATCATCAACCGGTAGTTTGAGACCGGTAATTTGTCGTCGCCGGCGATGCGGCGTTTTCAGGCCGTGCTGCAGGATCCGAAAAAGAAGGACAACCGTATCATCGCTTGTGCGTTGTTCGTGCAGGAGCAATTTCCGCCGCCGACGATCTTGGTGACCAAGGATGTGAACGTGCAGCTCAAGGCGCGAGCGGTGGGTTTGGAGTCGGAAGATTACCTCAATGACAAAGTGCCGGAGGTGGACGATGAGATGAGTTACCGGGAAGTGCCGGTCACCATTTATGAGCTCCAGCGTTTTTGTTCCGAGAGTCAGCTCGAGATGGGGGGAGACGATGGACGGGCAACCGGACCTGGTGCTTAACGAATAGGTGCTGTTGCGTTCGGAAGAGGCGAAGACGATGCCGGCTCGCTACATGGGCGATGGAATGGTGGTGCGGTTGCGGATTCCCGAGTTCGTGAAGGTGCCGGGTGGGATCCCGATTCGGGCGAGGAATTTGGAGCAGCAATTTTTCATGGATGCGTTGCTGGACGACTCAATTGCATTGGTTACGTGCTTCGGGAAGGCGGGCACCGGTAAGACTTTGATCTCCACCGTGTGTGCGATCTCGCAGGCACTCGATGCGGACGGGCCCTACGATGGGGTATCGATTTCACGGCCGGTGATCGCGATGGGTAAAGATATTGGGTTTTTACCAGGATCTTTGGAGGAAAAGATGAAACCGTGGCTTCAGCCGTATTACGATGTATTGGAAGTATTGATGCCATCGAAGCCGTTGAAGGATCCGCAATTTGCGGCGAAGAAAGTGGCTAAAAAGAAAGTGCATAAGTTGGGCGAGGCGCCCTCGTCGGAACCCCCTCGGGGTGTCGACGGGACCGATGAAACCCTACGAGTATTTGATCACAAGCGGGCTGGTTGAGATCGAAGCGTTATGTTTTATCCGTGGTCGGTCGATCGCGCGAAGGTTCTTTATTTTGGATGAGGCGCAACAGCTGACGCCGCATGAAGTGAAGACGATTATTACACGGCTCTCGGAAGGTTCGAAAATTGTGCTGATCGGTGATCCGGCGCAGATCGATAATCCTTACGTGGACGCGCGCAGTAACGGGCTGGTGTATTGCCACAACCGGATGAAAGGGCACGCGATTTCAGCGCACGTGAAGCTCACGGAACTGGCAGTGGATTTGTGGTAGAGGCAGGATGTCGGGCCTTGAAGGGCGACTCTCGGTTCGGGGGCGAGGGGATGGAACTGTCGGGAGGGAAGGGCGACTCTCGGTTCGGGGGCGAGGGGATGGAACTGTCGGGAGGGAAGGGCGATTCTCGGTTCGGGGGCGAGGGGATGGAACTGTCGGGCGTAAAGCCCGATCCACGGTTCGGGGCGAGGGGATGGAACTGTCGGGCGGGAAGGGCGATTCTCGGTTCGGGAGCGAGGGGATGGAACAGTCGGGGTCTACGGTTCGGCACCGAGGGGGATGGAACAGGTTAGACGTGAAGGGCGACTCACGGCAAAGCGGTGGGTCTGGTTTGTGGGGCCGTTCTTCGTGCGGCTCGGGCGCTTTCCCGGAGACTAGCTAGGCGAATAGGGTCGCCGAGTTACGGTGACTATTGGGGGAGCAAGGGGAGAGTGTTCCTCGATGCGCAGGTAGGTTTCACGCCCACTTTCCGTTCCTTCGATATGCCAGATTCCGTCGCTTTCGCGCCAGGTGAGCGCAGCGGGCTGGGAGCCGGTGGGATAGGCGGAGCAGATGGTGAGGAGGCGATGACGGAGGGATGGCTCGGAAGTGACTGCGGCGTAGGGATAAATTCCCATATCGTCGGGCAGGTTGAGTTTTCCGGTGCTCACTTTGAGGGGCTGGGAGGCGGCGACTTCAGCGCGAAGACTGGCGAGCGGGCGATGGATTTCGAATGAGTCCGCGTCGGCGGTGACGCGGCCTTTGCCGTCGTCGTTGTGAACTTGGTAGCGAAGTTCGACGGAGAGAGGCACTTTTAGATCAACCGCGTCGAGAGTCACCAGGGTGCCGGGGTGGACATACACGATGGTCCGGACGACCCGAGCGACGGGGAGAGCGGCCCGGAGGTAAGCGTCGGTCGCATCACTGGTGGCGGTCATCCCATAGCGGGTAATTTGGTGATCGGTGAGGCGGGCGCGGGCCTGAGACGCGTTGGTGCCCTCTTCTCCCTGATGGTAGATATGGCCGCGACCATTGATGAGCACGGAAGTGTGGGCCTCGGTTTGGCGCAGGAGCCATTTGGGGTGGCTGGGATTGTAGGACGCTCTGACGGGGTCGTTGAAGAGACGTTCGCCGTAGGCGGCAAAGAGGAGACTGTTGCGATCGGCGTGTTCGTGGTTCGTGGGTTTACCGCTGCGTAAGCAGAGCACGTTGTCCCGGTCGCTCCAACCGGTGCGGGATACGACTAAGCCTGGTTCGAGGACATAGTTGTGGGTCATGTCTGCGGCGGGACGAGTGGACACGGAAGGGTCGAACCAAATGGCGCCCCAACAGAGCGTGGGTTCGGGGGTCGACATGCCGGGACGGGTGAGAAGGTGTTGGGCGGTGGAGTCGCGGAATTCACGGGCGATCCACGCGAGGGCGATGACGGACCCGGTGTTGCTGCAGTCGCCGATACTCAGGGTGTCACGGGGCGACTCGTGAGTCGGCATAGTTGAGCGCAGGAAGTAGCGCGACATGGCGGGAAAGTCGGCGATGTCACGTTTATCGATGCCGCGCAAGCGATGGAGAAGGTCCAAGCTGAGGCAGAAGTAATTGTAGGTAAAACTCCAATACGCGGAGCCTTCGGCGAAGGAGCCGTCCGGCGGTTGCTGGGAAATGAAGTCGTGCAAACTACGTTGACCCAGTTCGAGCCATTTATCGGCATCGGGGTGGTCGGGGAGCAGGCAAGCCGCGGTGATGAGACCGGAGGTGGCGATGATCTGGAGATTGGTTTCGGCCAGAATCTTGGGCCACTGGCTGACATCAACGCGAGTGAGTCCGGTGCAGTCGGGGTCCATGGACCAGCGAGGCATGGGCGTGGCGCCGAGTTCGCCGTGGACGGCCCGGTAGGACGAGGGGCCGACCTCGTCGGCGAGACGCGCGAAAATAGCGGCACGAAGGGAGGATTCCAGGTCTGCGCCCAGCCAATCCTGGGCGCAGGAGAGTTGGACACCGACCATGGGGCCGCGCATGACGCCGACAACGTGAACGTCGTCCTCAAGAATCCAGTCCCAAGTTTTGAACTGCAAAGCCGTCGCGATGGCGAGTTGCGACAGGGCAAGGTGCCGGGGGTTGGGGGCAACGGCGTGAACGAACGCAGAACGGAGGGCGAGATTCGAAACACGTCCGAGATCGCTGACCCGATTGCTGAGGTCTACCTCGGCGGTGAGAAATTGTCGATCGGCGGCGAGGTCGGCTCCGAGGCAACTCTGCCAGTAATCGGCAAAGGCGGGATGAGTCAGGCTTTCGCGGATACGGGGGAGCTCCGAGCGGTCAAACATCAACCCGGGATTGCCCGCGCCGGCGGTCGAGGCGGCCTTCGCGGCACCGGAAGAGGCGCGGGGAAGCAAGGTGAGCGCGCCGAGGGAGGCACCCACCTGGAGGAAATTACGCCGCGATACGGCTGACGGCGGGGGAGAAGATGAAAGAGGCATGGAGGTAAGCGGGCTCGCGAGGCGGGCAACCATGGCCCGACTCTCCCCACCCTGCGGCCCGGCGCATCATCCGTAAAGAGAGGGCGAGGACTTTAAGGCGGATTTATGGTCCGCCCGTATGAAAATTTCACTGACGTCGCCTACGCGATACGGGTCGCCTTGGCTTGGGCGGCGAGGCAGAGCTCGGCGGCTTTGAAAATATGCGCCTGGGTCATCGCTTTCTCGGTGCGGTTCAAGCAATCGAGGATGAGTTCGCCGAAGAAACGGAAGCCTACTTTGCCGGCCACGGGGATGTGGTGCTCCCCCTTTTGATCAACGAGGAACACTTGGTCGCCCATGCCGTCGCGGCCGATATCGACGTATTTGCGTAGTTCGATGTAGCCCTCGGTGCCGAGAATGATGGTGCGCCCGTCGCCCCAAGTGCGGAGACCGTCGGGGGTGAACCAATCGACCCGGATGTAGTTGGTCGCGCCGTTGTTGCCGAGGAGATTGGCTTCCCCGAAGTCTTCGAGCTCGGGTTTGTCGGCATTATTATAGTTGGCGACGCAGGCGTGGGTCACGGTCGCATCGGTGGCACCGGAGAAAGTGAGAAATTGTTCGAATTGATGGCTACCGATGTCGCAGAGAATGCCGCCGTATTTTTCTTTTTCGAAGAACCAATCGGGGCGGCTGGGTTTGCTGAGGCGGTGGGGCCCGAGGCCGAGGACTTGGATGACCTTGCCGATGGCGCCGTCGCGGACGAGGTCGGTCGCGAACATGGCGCTCTCGACGTGCAGGCGTTCACTGAAGTAGACGGCGTATTTACGGCCGGTGGCGGCCACGACTTTTTTGGCGTCGGCCAGTTGGTCGAACGTGGTGAAAGGAGTTTTGTCGGTGAAATAGTCTTTACCCGATGCCATGACCCGGCAACCGAGCGCTCCGCGGAGCGACGGGATGGCGGCGGCGGCGACAAGGTGAATAGAGTCGTCGGCCAGCACCTCGTCGAGGGAGCGGGCGACCTGGGCTTGCGGGTATTTCTCCCGATAGGCTTCAACCTTGGCGGGATCGGGATCGTAGACCCATTTGAGGGTCGCGCCGGCTTCGAGGAGACCATTGGTCTGGCCGTAGATGTGGCCGTGGTCGAGATGGACGGTGGCGAAGTTAAATTCGCCGGGGGCGACTACGGGATCGGGTTTGCCCTGGGGGGCGTAGGTCATGCCGTCGGATGAGCTCATGGAGGGGGAAAAGTTAGAGGAGGAGGATTTGAGGGAAGGGATCAGGCCTTGGCTTCGCGGTTTTTGGCGGCAAGCGCTTTGATCGTGGCGTCGATGGCCTTGCGGACTTTTTTGCTCATGCGGTCGGTGAACAGGACCCCGTTGAGGTGGTCGACTTCATGCATGACGCAGCGGGAGAGCAGGCCATCGCAGAACATGGTATGGGGGGTGCCTTGGGCGTCTTGGAAGTCGACGCGAATCACGTCGGGGCGAACGATGTCGCCATTGATGCCCGGGAAGGAAAGGCAGCCTTCCTCGTAGATCGTGTCGTCGCCCTCGAGGATGGTGACCTTGGGGTTGGCCAAGATCATGGGCATAATCAGGTCGAGGTGGGTGGCCGTGCCGTCGAGTTCCCACTCGAATTCGCGATCCGTATTGGTGAGATCGAGCACGCAGAGCTTGAGGGCGAGGCCGACTTGTTGGGCCGCTAGGCCGATGCCGGCGGCGGCGTGCATGGTTTCGATCATGTTTTTGCTCAAGCGGGCCAGTTCATCATCGAATTTGGTGATGGGCGTGCCTCTGAGGCGTAAGATCGGATCGTTGTACTGAACTATAGGTAATACCATGGGTTTGTTTTGCCGGAAAAGGTGAGTTTGCGTCGGATCCGCCGCAACCTGATAGTCTAACTTTACATGCACGAGTTTTCTTCTTCCCGATTCCGGCTTGGTCTGGCGCTAGTGATGGCGCGAGGGGGCATCGCGCTGGCAGGGGTGGCTTGGCTGTGGCTGGTCAATTTGTCGGCGATGCCTCCGGCGCGCTTAACGGCGACTGGGGGGGGGGCACCATCCCCAGCAAAATCGGGCGATGAGCGACTGGTGCGAGAGAAGCTGGGACCGGCGACTTTGGGGCTGAACGCCGCTAAAGCCGTCGACAATCCGGGGGCACTCGAGCTGGGAATGACGCTAAAAGCGGCGCAAAATCGGCGACCTGCGCTGGTGTCTTGGGGGGAGGGGAATCCGTTTTTTGATCCGGCGGACGCGAGGGGCCGATCAGGCTCAACCCCAGTGCCGGCGTTGTTCATCACGGCGGTTGGGAAGGTCGGATTTGAAGTTGGCGTTGCAGGCGGGGCAGGGCGCGGGCGACCGCGGGGTGCGGGGTGGCGTTGAATGGATGTTCGAATCATGGAGGTAAAGATGTCGCGGCCTGGTCCAAATATATTGTGGGTTGTGACCACGCAGTGGCGTGGGCAAGCGTGGGGGGGCGGTGGAGATAAGAATGCGAAAACGCCTTGTCTCGATGCGCTGGCGGCCCGGGGGGTGAACTATCGCCAAGCGACCACGCCCCACCCGTTTGGTCCGTTTGCGAGAGCCGCGATGCTGACGGGAGTATTGTCGCCCGAAAACGGGGTGAAGCATTACTATGATTCGTTACCGCAGCAGGCCCGGACGATCGCGCATGACATGGGCGAGGCAGGGTATCGCACGGCATTTTTTGGCAAGTGGCATTTGGCGAAACGTGATCCCGAGGCTGCTTTAGTGGGAGACGGTCATGCCCGGATGGTCGTGCCGCCGGAGGCGCGAGGAGGCTTCGGGTTTTGGGAAGGATTCGAGAGCGGGTTTTTGTTAAATGACCCTTGGTTGCAGGGGTCTCGACTCGAAGAGCCGGCACAGTTTTCGGGCTACCAAAGTGATGTGGTGACGCAGCGGGCGGCGGATTGGTTTAGCCGCCAAAGCGAGCCATGGTTCGGGGTGGTGAGTTTAGAGGCGCCGCATCCCCCTTACGACGCGGGCTTGCCGGTTGGAATCAACCGGCAAGCACCGGCTGATATTGAGCTCACCGCCAATGTGCCAAGGGATGAATTGGTACAGCGCAGAGCTCGGCGGGAGTTGGCGGGATACTATGGGCATATCGAGGCAACTGATCGCGCGATGGGGCGACTCATTGAGGGGTTGGACGAGACGACTATCGTGGTGGTGACTTCGGTGCACGGGGATATGCACGGGGCCCACGGGAGATTTAGGAAAGGCTGGCCGCACGACGAGAGTGTGCGGGTGCCATTGGTGGTGAAGTCGGCACCGGGGCGGACGGCGGGATCGTCAAGTGATGAAGCAATCTCGCTCGTTGATTTGCCTGAAATGACGAGGGCTTGGAGTCGCGGCGATGTTTGGATATGCGCTCGAGAACGCGCGCCTATTTCGATGCCTTCGGTGGTGGCGTTGCCGGACCAATGTGACTACGAATGGTCAGGCTGGCGCAGTGCGAAGAGGAAGGAAATCTATCGAAAGAATGGGACCCAGATCCTCGTATTTGATTTGGAGGCAGATCCGCTGGAGCAGTGTAATTTAGGGTTAGTCGAATAGCACGGGACGGGTCGGAGAAGCACTGCCGCTGCGAGCCAGTAATTGTTCGGCTTTGTGGGTGTATTCGGAATCGGGGGGGCTGATCGGGGCGGTGGCTCCGTCAATCCAGCGACCATCGATGATGGTGTTTTTGGGGATACTGGGCACGCCGCGTTCATGGCGAAGCAGTTGCCCCGCGATCATATCGATCGCGGCGGCACCGATGGAGTGGGCGTCTTGGTAGATTCCGGCGACGGAGCCATCATCGGAGGCTAGATCGAGGGAAACGAAAGCGATGTCTTCGGGGACTTTGTATCCGGCGCGTTCGAGCCACTCAGGGATGTTTCGGGCGGTGCCAATGATGGCATCGGGTTGCGCTTTTTTTACCCAGCGCAGGAATTCGGCCTCATGCACCTCATTGGGGCGATGAAGTAGTTCGATGTCGGAAATTCCTTCTTCGAAGGTTTCGAGGAGGTAACCCGCGGTCCAGAGGTCTTCGACCCGATTGTCCAGGCGTTCTGCGATGGCCAGTCCGATGCGACGGCGCCCGGCGCCGTGGAGGCGAGCGACGCAGACGCGGCTGCCTCCGACGTGATTGTCGTTGGCGCAATGTAAATGCGGTTCGATTAAAGTATGGGCAAAAGTGGCGGCGGCAAAATGATCCCAATTCAGATCAAAGCGGCCCGGTGTCCTGAGGGGAGCGAGTAATAGGCCAGTGATACCCCGATTGTAGAGAATTTCACTGAGACGGTTCGGATTGCCGTTGGCATCGCCTACCCAAAAATGATTGAGGCAATATCCGGCGTTTTCCGCGCGAGCCGCCGCACCCTCATAGGCACGGCTATCGAAGGGAGAATCTTTCCAGCTATCGCGCCGCTTCTCGGTGGTGACCCAAGCTAAGGTGACCCGATCCACGGGGGGCTGACCGGCGCGAATCGCGCTCATCGCCTCAGCGAGAAGCGGATTGGGTTTCCAGCCGAGTTTGTCGGCAATAGCCTGAATTCGTTTCCGAGTGGATTCGGGAATTCGAGGGTGATTACGGAGGGCCATTGAAACGGCGGCTCGGGAAAGCGAGGCTTCGGCCGCAATTTTACCGAGGGAAGGGTTGTCGGAATGTCTTTGCATAGGGGATTGAGGTTCCGGCAGCCTAGTGATTGCTTAACGGATAACAACCTGCGATATACGTTCACCAATAGTTAGCGCAGATTGGGGGATGGATCGAAATCTTGATCCAAGCAGGAGTGGAGCGATCCCTAAGCGCTCGTTTCCGGAACAGGGTTGGTTTGATGGGGGGCAAATTGCCGTCGAATCGCGGCGCTCAGATCCTGGAGTTTCACGGGCTTGGAGATGTAGTCATCCATCCCGGCCGCTAAACAGGCTTCCCGGTCCCCCTGAAGCGCGTTGGCGGTGAGGGCAATAATTTTGGGTTGGCGGTGGATGGCAATGGTGCGTCGAATGGTCCGGGAGGCTTCGAAGCCGTCCATTTCGGGCATTTGAAGATCCATGAGTACGAGATCGAATTGGCCGTTTTCGACCGCCACGACACCCCTTAGGCCATTGACCACGGCTTCCGCGTTATTGTAGCCGAGGCGTTTGAGGAAGCGGAGGGCGACCTTTTGGTTAACAATGTTATCCTCGACCAGCAGAATAGTGAGGGGGAATTCGTCGGCGAGAACGTGGGACGCCGCGACGGGTTTCGTCGTTTGGATTTTCTCGGAGCCGGAACGGAACAGCGTTTTGATCCCGCGAATCAGGGCGCTGGTTTTAAGCGGTTTGTTGAGCTGGACGATAAAATCTCGTTTAGGGGGGCTGTTCGCCCCGCCGCGACTGGGTACGGCGAGGAACAATGTCGGAATCCGGTGAGCCTCAATGATGCTGAGCACCTCTTTGCCCCGGGGGGTTAAGAAAACGTCTTGGTCGAGGATAACGAGAGGGGGGGGCGCGCCCTGAGACATTTTATCCCAGGCTTGTTTCGCATCCGTGGCGCCTTCGTATTTGATTTTCCAGGACTTGAAGAAGGCCGCGAGGCGGCGTTGGGCCACCGGATTGTCTTCGATGCCAAACACGGTGCCCGTGATCAGTGGGATGGGCACGGGTGGCCGTGGTTCCTCGTTGCTCGGGTGAGCGGGTTCGGTGAGGAGGGTGAAGAGGAATTGAGACCCTTTGCCTTGAACGCTGCGGACTTCCATGCCGCCCCCCATGAGGGTCGAAAGGTGATGGCAGATGGCCAGGCCAAGTCCGGTGCCGCCGAATTTCCGGGTAGTGGATGAATCGACCTGGCTGAAGGGTTTGAACAGACGATTAATCCGTTCGGACGGAATCCCGATGCCGGTATCATTGACGCTGATTTCGAGAAGTAGCCGAGAATCGGAAGCGGAGACCAGCGGGCGTTCCCGCTGGCTGACTATGATGGTGATGCTGCCTTCGGGGGTGAATTTGACGGCGTTGTTGACCAGATTAACCATGATCTGGCGCAGTCGAGTGATGTCGCCCATGACCCATGACGGAATGTTCTCGGAGACATAGTAGGCTAGATCCAATTGTTTGGATGCGGCCTGCATGGCGAATAGATCGAGTGACTCTTCGATGCAGGTGGGCAGATCGAACGGGCGGTGTTCGAGCTCCATCTTGCCCGATTCGATCTTGGAGAAATCGAGGATATCGTTGATGATGGTGAGGAGTGCCTCGCCTGAAGTTCGAATGGTGTTGGCGAAATCGCGTTGTTCGTGATCGAGCGTCGTATCCATCAACAAACTGGTCATCCCGATCACCCCATTCATGGGAGTGCGAATTTCGTGGGACATGGACGCGAGGAATTCCGACTTAGCCCGGGAGGCAGCATCGGCCTCGGATTTTGCGAGGCGAAGGGCATGCTCAGTCGCAACCCGGGTAGTAATATCGGCGAGGATCGCGATGAAGGTCTCGACTTCGTTTTTTTCGTTGCGGACGGGTTGGACTTCGAGGTGCAGGTGATATTTGCGGCCGGATTTCGAGTAGTTGACGATATCGGAACTGATCCCAATACCTCGGCCCATGGCGGCGCGAATATGGCGAATCGAGCGCGCGCTGGTTTCTGGTCCAGTCAGGAATGTCTCGGGGAGGCTGCCTTCAATTTCCTGCAGGTTGAATTCCATGACCCGGGTGAAGCTCTCGTTGACCCATTCGATCCGGCCACTGGGGGACGTGATAATTACCAGATTATCGGTCCGCGACGCGACGAGGGACAGCTTCCGGGCGGCGGCTTGAGATTCACGGAGGGCGTCTTCAGCGACTTTGCGATCGGTGATGTCTTGAATAGTGCCGATGATGCGGAAGGGGGCCCCGGTGGGCGCACGAGCGACCGTTTTGGCCCGAGCGTAGATCCAGCGCCATTCACCATGGCCCGTGCGCAAGCGATATTCGGGAGCGATGAACGCTTGGTCGCCAGAGAGTTGCTGTTCCACGGCGGTCCGATAGGCCGGGAGATCATCGTCGTGGATGAGTTCCTCCCATGCTTTAGGGGTGGTAGCGACTTCGCCGGGGGCGTAGCCAAGCATGGTCCAAAGGCCGGGACTGTAGTAGAGTTGATTGGCCGGAAGGTTCCATTCGAAGATGCCGATCTGAGTCGAATCGAGGGCAAGGCGCAGTCGTTCGTCGGATATATTGAGCATGGCCTCAACCCGGCGCCGTTCCTCGTTCTCGTTTTGAAGTCGGCGGTTGGAGTTTTCCGCGGTGCGCAGTGAGGTGTAAGCGGTGCGAGCGAAGTGGACACTGAGTCCAAGCAGGAGCGTGATTCCGAATCCGGCGGCCAGAGCGAGTTCAGGGATATTGCGGCGATCACGGTCGAAGGACTCCTCGGTGCGAACGATGGAGAATCGCACCCGGCGTTCTTGGATCGGGAGCACAATGTCGTAGCCACCGCGGTCGGCTAGGAGGTGATCTATCGAATTGAGGCCAGAGTTATTAAAAATCTGATCGGCGCCGATGGTGAGCACACAGACGAAATCACGCCGGAGGCTGTCATTGTTATCGATGAGGTAGGCGATAACCCGGCTGTAGATATAATCGGCCGCGATGAAGTGGGTCCGATTGTCGATTTCGATGGGGACGTAAATGGCGTAGCCCAGTCCAAAGGGAGGCACCGGGACAGAGCCAGAAATCGCGGGGCCGCGCGGGGTATTGAGCGCATCGGCAATCGCATCGGTTCGCCGACGCACGCTCCCATGATTTAACATCACGAAATGCTCGTTGCCCGCAGCGGGGAACGTTTTGAGCGAAATGAGATTGGGCTCTGGCGAGACCAAGGCCACGACTTGTCCGCCGGGGTTTCCTTGCAGGAACGTCTCGGCATCAATTTCCCGAACGACGTCGGTGCGATCAGTGTTTGCCCATTCGCGGGCAAAATAATCGAGCTGAGTTGCTTGGGTCTGCATCGTCGAATTCAGGGCGATGGCCAATGACTCGGCCCCGCGCTGACTCGCTTCCCGCAGGCGGACGATCTCCTGGTTACTTAAACCGACGTAAAGGATGATGGTGAGCGTGGCGGACCCGACGACGACGGGAAGTGGGAGCCATATGGGTGCCCCGGTGTCGGCGAGATTATTTTCGCGCCAACCGCGGGCGAGCATTGCCGCGCCGAGCAGAACCAAGGTTAAGGCCGAGAGGGCTGAGGTCGCTGAATCGAAGCGCCAGAGGATGACGGAGTCGAGATCGAGGGCATAGCCCAAGAGGGTCGCGATACCAATCGAAATGATGGCGGAAGCCATCAACGCGAGGAAGAGTGTTTTCCGTTGGGAGGATCGCGAATTGACTAAGGTGAGGAGGGTCGCACCAGCCATAATGAGACTGATGGAGACGGGCGGCGTCATGCGCGCGGGGTGGGACCGTCCGTCGGGTAGGAAGAAGCGGAAGAGAAGCTCATCGATACCGAAATCCGAACCGATCAGATCCTGACTCAGCGTGAGCGCACCCAGCGCGATCGGAAGCAGGGCGATCCAAGCAATGCGGCGATAACCTACCTCGAGACCGAGGAAGATGGAACTCAGCGCAAGGACGGCGATGACGGTGTTGCCCTGAATCGGTGCCGTGTCGCCGGGAAGTTGGATCAGCGCTGGAATTTCCAGCAGCCAACCGAATAATGACAGCAACATGGCAACGCCCAGCACTCCGGCTAAAGCGATGCAAAATCGCTTGGGCCAATCCTCGTTGGACTGTCGGAAATTGCCTATCATCTGGGGTAACCTAGCTAGTTAGAAAGACGGGTCGAGGGGGGCAACGCTCTTCGCAGGAGGGAACTACGCATTTTAGCAGGGAGGGTTAATTAGAATCGGGAGGCGGAGAGGGCTTGGTCGTTGGTGAGTCGACGGGTGGCGGGAGCGGCTCAGGGTCGGAGGCACGGGGCACGGGGATCTGAGGCGTAACGGGGCGCGTCAACGTCGTCGGGTCCGAGGGGGGCGGTGATTGGATCGAGGCAGGGGGGCGAGATGTGTTTTCTCCGGTTAATGTGCGCAGCAGGTTGGTGGGACCGAAGACAAAGGTCCATTCGGGGTCGGCTAATACCCCGCCCAATTTGACCTCGAAGACGTTGGAAAGGGGAGAAAGCACCGCGTTGAGGAGGCCTCGGCTCGCCTCGAAGGGTTTTACTTGGGTGACGAAGGCGAGTTCTTGAGTGTCGAGGTAGTATTGACCGGTGGCATTGAGGGCGCCGCGAGGCCCGCTGGCTTTGAGGTCGGTGAAGTCAACCTCACGGCCTTTGAGCTCAAAATTCCCGTTCACACTATCCAGTTGCAGGGTGGAGTAGTTGAGGAGGGTGCGTTTGAGGAGGGTGGAGAGCACGCCGAGTAGATTGATCTCGCCGAGTTGGTCACTTTGGATCTGCACGCTGCCGGAGCCGCGATAGCCGAATAGATCGTTGGCGGGCCCTTGGGCGCTGAGGGCGAGATTGAGAACGCCGGAGGCCAGTTTTTGTTGCAAGGGCCCCACGGGGGGAGCGGTCTCGCCGTTGTTCGAGGCGGTCCACCCGGTCACGGTGGAGAGGGTTTGACCTAGATTGGCATCGGAAAGGTTGAGGTCGAAGCCGACTCGGGACGCGGCGGTGTTACCCCTTGTTTCGATACGACCGTTGAGCACTCCGTTGGCGAGTCCGGCTTCGAATTGTTCGATAAGGAGAACGTCGTCCACTTGATGGGCGGAAAATTTTATCCCATTGAGAGGGAAATTTTTGAAGGACCAGTTGGCGTCGGTTTCGCCAGAGATCATAAAGTCGCTATGGATCGGTTGGCCGAAATCTTCTCGTTCGACCCGACCGTCGATTTGGAGAGTGAGGGGGCCGTCCATGGTAAAGGGAGCAATGATCATGGATCCGAGCGAACCGAGAATCGCGGGGGCCGGCGCGAGGTCACTGGTGCCGGAGGCGTGTACTTCGACGGCCGTCCAGCGTTGACCGTCGGGTAGACGCCATTGGCGGAGGAAGGAGCCTGCGACGACACCGACCGGGCGTTCGGCGGTGAATTCAAGAACATCAGCCCAGCCGGGCCGCACAAAGAGCCGAGTGCGAATGCGGTCGAATGGCACACCCTCCATCGCGGGGCGATCGACGTCTGCCTGAATAAACGTCTGCGTTTCGTATTTTCTTTTCCAGCAGCCAATAATGTCGACGAAGGCATCGGGAGGAGACGCGCTGAAATCAAATTTGCGCCAGAAGTCGGGCCACCATTCTAGAAACCAGCCGTCGATATCCGAAGGATCGAGGCGGCCGCGAAGGAGAAACCGGAAGTCGAGTGTGGCGGGGTTCATGGTGTAGCTGCCGGTGGCCCGGCTGCGACCCCGGACGAGCAGAATATCTTCGGCGACGAGTTGTTCGTCGGCCCAAGTCACATGAGCCGAAGTCGCATCGAGGGGAACCCAACGAGCGACGACCGGACCGGTTTCAAGGTCGAGTTCGGCCCGGAGGAGTTTGCCGCGGGGGCCTAAATTGAGGGTGCCGGAAACTGATGGAGGTGTTTCCCAACTGATAATGGAAGGGAGATCGAAGTCTATTTTGCGACCGGCAATGGCGATGACTTCGGAATCGAGACGGGCGTCGAAGTCTACGCGGCCGGCTCCGGTGGTGACATCGATATCGGTTCGGGCGGTGATCAGTTCCCCGGCGATGACCGCGAACACTTGGGCTTGGATTTGGGGGAGCGTGGCGAGACTTGTTTGGAGTGATGGGGTGGAGACGGTCAGGTCGGGGGTTGATATTTCGTGAGCGGTGAGCGTGGCGAGCCTCGGCTCGAATCGTCGTTGGGGGAGAGAGACGAGGGTCTCGAGTTCCGCCTCCAGCTCTTCGACGGTGCCGAGAGCGGGCCACTGGAGTCGGTCACTGAAGATATCGATTTTGGCGAGAAAGGGGGGGCCGGCGATGCCCAGTTCGGTGCGGAGCCGCACGTCGTGAATCGTGACGGGGGCCGGGCCAAGTCGGGCAATGGTGAGGTCGATCTGGCTGGCGCTGAACTCGATGGCCACATTGGCCAAACGCTCCGGATGAGGCGTCAGGACTAAACTGAGGTGGGGGGAGTTAAGCGGGGGTAAGCGGGGGAGCCACTCGCGGGCCAGTTCACATCCGCGAAGGTAGTTTTGAGCAAGCGCCTGCAGGAGCTGGTCCAGCGGAGGATTCGGTTGATCAGAAGCGGTAAAAATCCACTCGCCCCGCAGGTCGACGGGGAGCGGGCCAAAATGGGCGGTGAGGTGTTCGATGACGAGGGGGCCATTGGGTTCGCTGACGCGAAGCGAGGCGTCGAGCCCCCGAACCAGTGGTTCGGCGATGCCGGAGGGGGAGACCATCGCCGGCATGAGGAGGTCTGCGCCGCTGATCCGGATATTTTCGGGCACGACTTGTCGCAGGAGAAGACTGACGGGGTCGACGGTAACGAAAACGTATTTGGCCCGAATGGCGGGTTCGTTGATTGATCGGAAAGAGAAGCTCACGTCTCGCAGGAGAAAATGACCTTGGGGATCGAAGGAGGCCTCCCCAAATTCGATCTGAAGCCCCGCTTCGTCGAGTTTGGTTTCAATTTGGCGCAGCACGAAATCGGGCACGGGAAGGTGTCGCGATGTCGCGATGTAAACCTGCGTCAAAGCCAACACGCCCAGACTGATCCAGACGGCCCAACACGTGGCGGTGACCAGGGATTGGAAACAGTAGCGACTGCTTCGCCAGCATAGTTTCAACCAGGGCGGAGGCGTCATGGTTCAGCGGGATTTAGTCGACGGGATGGGACGGTGAATCGAATAAGAAAAAGCTAGGCTCCGCCGGGCGAGGGAGGGGAGGGTTGTTCCATGAGTTCCGGCGGCAGGGGTGTGAGCTCGGCCGGACCCGGGTCGCGAGACTGATAACTCAGGGTCCAAATCGCATCGAGCAAGGACTGTTGAGCTTCAAAAATGACATCGAACTCGGGGGACCCGACGAGCTGACGATCCCCGCCTTCGCGGTCGGCGATGAACAGAGTGGAATCTACGATTTGGTCGGCGTTGTCGCCGGTGAGGGAGAGTTTGGCGTCGAGGCGAAAGCGCCAGTCGCGTTCGCTGCGGTTGACTTCAATGCGCTCGGAGAATTTGTCACTCACGAAGGTTTGGGCGCGGAGGGTGCGGAGCTCGCCCCGGAGTTTTGTCAGCGCGGTTTGCTCACCAGGAGCGGATCGGGCGAAGACGGCATCCCAAGTTTCATCGACGGTAAGTTCGTGCGTGTAGAGGACGGTGTGGTTGGACAGATCGCGGAGGGTAATGCCGGTTAACTTGGCCCCAGCGGGCAGTTCGCGCAGAAGACGCTGGCGATAGTGGAGGGGATCGACGGGGATTTGGGCGAGAACGGTGCGATTGACTTCGTAGACAAAGGTTTGCTGCTGGGTTTTGGCGTAAGCTTTTTCGCCGTCCAGACTCGTGCCGATCATGAGATTGATCGTCGGGTTAGAGAGCATTGATCCGGTATCAGCAGTTAGAGAAAGGGCGATGCGTCGGCGGGGCTGAAGCAGTCCCCATTTCTCCAGCTCAGCGTCGGTGGGCACGTCGCGTTCGAACGTCGTGGCTTCTAAATTACGGAGACTGCGGAGGAGTTGTTCTTCAATCACGGCAAGATCGGCGACCTGGGTGCGAACGGAGCCGTCGCTGAGACGTTGGACAACCTGCCAGCCGCCGGGGACGTTGGCGGTCTGTTCCAAGCGCTGGAGGACGACTTCGCGGCCGTCTTCGTCGGAGAGGGTGAGGGCGTCGATATTACGGGCTTCCAGATCGAGCACGCGGGGATCGCGCAACTGCTCTTGGGCCCCGCGGAGGGCCCGGGCCAGACGATCAGGTATGACAACAGTGAATACGGAATCGCGTGACTCCATTTGCGCGTAGTATTCGCGATCGGGCCGGACGGCTGAGGGCGTGCCCGGGGCCGGGGCGGCGGGGATGGCGGTGGGGCCGACTTCGTTGCCGAGTAGGAGGGTTTCGCGACGATTGTTGCCTTCGAGGGTGATGCGAAGTGACGGGGTTGTCGTGCCGGCGGTGGCAAGGAGATCGGGTTGGGTGACGGAGGAGCCGAGGAAGGTATGGGTCTTGAGGTCGTTGAGTCCGTTGAGGGCGATTTCAGTCTTCGCTTTGGAGGCGCGGGTGACGATGGGAGATTCGAAGTTCCAGCGGTTTCCTTCCCGGCGGAGGCGCACGCGCACGTTGGCCGGGCCGGCGTTTTGCAGGTTGAGGGAGCGGATCTCGAAGACGGGAATATTAAAGCATGAATCGGCGCGGATTTGATCAAGGCCGAGGGCGAGGCTTTCGATGAGTGATTGGGCCACGACGTGAACCCGATCGCCGGAAGGTGAGAGCACGTAGAGGCGGTTGCCGATGTCGGTTTTCTTGCCGATGGCGAGGGTGGTGGGCTCACTTTGTTCGGCGGACGAACTGAAGGTGACGAAGAGGGCGGGTTCGGCGAGGCCGTAGTCGGCGAGAGCGCGGCCGGTCTGATTCAGATCGGCGGTGGGAAAGCTGGTTTCGTCTTCGAGAAACTGGAGTTCCTCGACAATGCGTCCGACGGCGAAGGGACTCGCAGGCCATTCGTAAGGCGCCGCGATTTGCCAGCTGTCGCCCTGGCGTTCGAGTCGGATGGGGGAGGCGAGGGTGTCGCCGCGAATTTCGAGGCTTTGGATGTTGGCGGCTTCGGGTCCGAGCACGCGACGTCGGGCGTCGCGGGCGAGTTCGTCGGTATGCCATTGGCGTTCAAAGCCGAAGATGAAGAAGAACAGCGCGACGTTCAGGAATATGAGGATGAGCGTGACTTTCGTGCGCATGGCAAAGGAGAGATCAGAGGTGAATTAGCTGCGGCGGGTCCAGTAGACAATCACGCCAAAAGTGGCGGCGAAGCCGGGCAGGATAATGAGGAGGCTGAAGCGGAGGTTACCCAGTTCGGCTTGGCTCAGGTTCAGCTGGTAGCGTTCGATGGGTCGAGGCGGCGTGTTGAGCTGAACGTCACGATCAACGCACCAATTGATGGAGTTGATCGCGATGGTGAGGTTACCCGGCGGAGAGATGCGGGCGTTGGAGATAAAGTCGGCATTGCCGAACAGGACGACGCGTCCGCCGCGAATGCTGAAGGGCAGGTCTTTGGGCGGAGTGACCCGCTCGGAGGATGCGGCGACGCCGAGGCGATTGCGGGGTTCGAACCCGGCGAGTCCTTTGAGGTCGATGCCGGGGTTATATTCGGCGTTATTCTGGCGGTAGTCGCGCTCGCCCCAAGCGGTTTCAGAACTGGCGGCCAAGACGTCGGCGCGCAGGGAATTGTCGAGGGGGCGTCCGGGATCGGGGCGGACGACTCGGGTGAGGCCGAGGTAGATGGCGAACTGGTTGTCGATGAGGGTTTGGGTGACGGGATGAGGCGCGAAGGCGTTGATGCGGAGTTGATTGGTCTCGGTGACGTTGGCGGGGTCGGGTTCGGCGATGATCACATCGTCGGCGACGAGGCCCCAGTCGTAGAGTAGGTCGTCGAGACCGTGACGGAAACTGGGTTCGAGGAATATCATGACGCGGCCGGCGCGGTTGGAGAGGTAGCGGCGGAGCAGTTCGACTTCGAAGGGGCTGTAGCGGCCTTGGGGCGCGGCGATGACGACGAGCGCGGCGTTGGCGGGCACGATCTTGGTTTGAGTAAGATCGATGACGCTGACCTCGAGATTACGTAATCGCAGTTCGCTGGTGAGCACGGAGAGGCCACGTTCGGGGTCGACGTCGGAGGGGCGCATTTCGCCGTGACCGGCGAGAAAGTAGACGTGGGGGCGTTCCGGGTTGGACACACTGAGCACGGCGGAAGTGACGATTTGCTCGCCCTTGAAGGCGACGGCGACGCGTTCTTTGGTCGTGTAGAATTCGCCCCACGGGAGCACTTTGCGGTGGTCGTTGCTGAGTGCGACGACGACATTGGGCTGATCAATTTGGAGGGCTTCGGCGGCGCGTTGATCACGATAGATGTCGAGCTCATCGACGATGATTTTACCTTTCGACTTACGGGCGGTGGAGTTTTCGTATTCGCGCAGGAGCCCGCGGATGTCGCGGAATGCTTGGACCGCGTCGGGGTCGGAATTATTGGGGTTGGTGGTGATCACCAAGCGCACGGGTTGGTCGAGGGAACGCAGGTAGGCTTTGGTCTCTTCGGACAGGGTATGATGGCGATTTTCGGTGAGGTCCCAGCGCCAGCCATGGTGAAGGGCCAAGTAGTTTAGGCCGCCAAAGAGAGTGACGAACAAGCAGGCCTGCAGCACCAGATTAATGGTCCGTTTCCAGCGCGCGGCGGCGAAGCTATTGCGAACAGCCATGGTCTAGCTATGTAACAGCTTGGCCTCGAGACCGAGGATGCTGAAGATGAGAGTGAGGGTGGTGCCACTGATGTAGAACAACAGCTGGCGCGTATCGATGATGCCCCGACTGAAGTCTTCGAGGTGGGTGAAGACGCGGGCGTATTCGAGCGAAGATTTGATGGGAGCGTAGAGCTCTTGATTGAGCACGCCGAGTCCCGAGACCAGTTGAGTGCCGATGATGAGAGCGAAGAGCAACGCGACGCCCAGAATACCGGCGACCGCTTGGTTGCGGGAGAGCGAGCTCGCGAAGATGCCAATTGCGACGAAGAAGAAGCCCGATACGGCGATGAAAACGTAGCCCCCGATCAGCGGACCAATGTCGAGCAGGAAGGCGTCGTGGGTGAATCGGTGCAGGATGTAGAAAAAACCGGCGGTGGCACTCCAGAGACTGAAGTAGAGGAAGTAGGCGGCACCGTATTTTCCGAGCACGACTTCGGCGGTGGAGATGGGAGTGGTGAGCAGGGTCTCCAGGGTGCCGAGTCGTCGTTCTTCCGAGATGCTCTTCATGGTGAGAAGCGGCACGATGAAGATCACGGGCACCCAGAAAAGTTCGAAGAAAGCGACAGCGGGAGAGACCTGCTGGGGCGCGGAGGCGTAGTCGGTGAGCAGGCCCGCGAAAATGAAGCCCATGAAGGCGAGGAAAATGACCGCCGCGATGTAGGTGCTGGGGTTGACCAGCAGCATGCGGATTTCGTGACCGAGGATAGTGAGAAAGTGGCGCATGCCCGTTTAAAATTTGGGCGTCGGCCCATCCGAGGAGGAAGCGATGGAATCAATAATATCCCAACTGCGTTTGGTGGCGGCAAGGAATACGTCTTCGAGGGTGGGGTGAGCCCGGCTGAGGGCGCGCAGGCGGAAGCGGTCGTCGCGAGCGAGGTGGGTGAGCAGGCTTTCGCTGAAGTCTTCGTCGGTATCGGCATTGAGCACGAATGACTTGAACCCCTCGTTGTCGGGCATGCTTTCCGAGGTGATTTCGAGCGTGGAGTCGATCTCGGACAAAACAGCGGCGAGGTGGGCGCTTTCCCCAGCTAGCGCCATATCGTAGCGGGCGCGGCCGAATAGTTCACGTTTAAGCGCGGCGGGTTCCCCGGCGGCGACGACGCGGCCTTGGTTGATAATCAGGACGCGGTCGCAAGTCATTTCGATTTCAGGCAAAATGTGAGATGAAATAATTACGGTCATGCGACCGCGGAGGCGGGAGATCAGGTCGCGAACGATGAGAATCTGGTGAGGATCGAGCCCGATGGTCGGCTCATCCATGATAATGACGGGCGGTTCGGCGAGGATGGCTTCGGCGATGCCGATGCGTTGACGGAAGCCCTTGGAGAGTTTGCCGATGATCCGATGGCGAACCCGTTTTAGATCGCAGAGTTCGAGTAGTTCATCGATCCGGAGGGCAAGTTTTTTCCGATTCATCTCCTTGAGTCGGCCGCGGTAGTAAAGGTATTCGACCACGCGCATGTCCTCGGGGAGCGGGTTATTTTCGGGCATGTAGCCGATGACGCGTTTCACGGCGTCGGGGGCACCGGCGACGGAGTGTCCACAGATTTCCACGCGGCCGGAGGTCGCGGGTAGAAACCCGGTTAGAATGCGCATGGTGGTCGATTTTCCGGCGCCGTTGGGCCCGAGGAATCCTAGGATTTCACCCTGGGCGACGTTGAAGCTGATATTGTTCACTGCCGTCGTGCCCGCGTAGGACTTCACCAGATTTTCGACGACGATAGCAGAGGAGGGATCGGGCATGGAGGATTACAGGAGAATACTCCGGTAAAATAAGGCTGAGCACAAGAGCGGAGGAGCTCATCGAGGCCGTGATTTTAGGAGGAAGGGACCGGGGGCTGACGATTGAGGGCCCACGCCGCGGCGAGGCCGCGCAAAGTGAGGTCGGGAATATCGGTGGTGAGTTGGGTGAGTCGACCGGCGACGACGGCTGATGCGCCGCCCGAGGTGATGATGCGAGCGGTTGGTTCGCCGGCGGCCTCAAGTTCGAGTAAGACGCGGTCGAGGCAGGCTTGCACCGACCCGACAAACCCGATCACGGCTCCGATGCGCATGGCATCGACCGTCGATTTGCCGATGGCGGAATACACGGGCGTGATGACGTCTTCCACCAACGGGAGCTGCGCGGTGTGTTCGTGCAGGTAGCGAGTCATGAGGGCCGGACCGGGGGCAATAATACCCCCTTCGTAGCCGCCACGTCGGGTAATAATATCAAAAGTCACGGCGGTGCCGAGGTCGATGACGATGGCGGGGGGAGGACCCAAGGCGATCGCACCGGCGGTGTTGGCGAGTCGATCCTGGCCGATTTCGCGGGGTTGCGGGTAGTGGAGAGGAACGCCCAGATTGGATTGATGATCGATTTGCCAAATGGGCAAATTGAGGGATTGCAGAGCGGCAATCGCGAGAGGAGTGGCGGCGGGAACGACGCTGCAAATCGCGATACCGAGGAGAGGACGAACCGAGGGAAACTGAGCGGAGATCGCGGTAGGGAGCCTGGGGAGGTCGCCGGTGGGGATTTCGCCCTGGCCATGAGCCTGCTGTTGTCCGCCCGGCGCCACCCACGCAAAATGGGTGTGCGTATTTCCTATATCGATACAGAGCAGCATGCCGAGGGGGAGTTAGCGTTTAGCAAGGGTGACCTCGCCGGCCCGATAACGTTGGATCTCACCGGATTCGTGGCGGAGTAAAAGCGAGCCATCGAGGTCGATGCCAGCGGCCTGACCGGTGATCTCATCGCGACCAAACAGGAGGGTGATTTCCCGGTTCCGTAGATGATCAAAACGCTCCCACAGTTCGATTAAGCGCGCTTCATGTTGTTGCAGCGAAAATTCTTCGCAGGCCGAGAGGACCCGGCCGACCAGGGCAGCGGCGAAGTGATTCACATCGAGGGGGGTGTCGCTCACTTCGTTGAGGGCGATGGCGCGGCCGGCGAGTGCACCGGTCCAGCCTTGAGGAGGTTGGGTCAAATTGAGGCCGAAGCCGATCACGAGATCGCGGATGCGATCGGTGTCGATACGCGCTTCAGTGAGGATGCCGCCGGCTTTGCGACCGTTGAGCATGAGGTCATTGGGCCACTTGATTTGAGGAGAGATCCGGCAGTAACTAGCGATGAAGTGGCACAGGCTGACTCCGATCCAAGGGGTGATGGTGGCGAGACGGGTGGGGGAGATTTTGGGCCGGAGGGCGAAAGTTAAGTAGAGATTGCCGTTGCGCTCGCTGAGCCATTCGCGACCCATGCGACCACGACCACGCGTCTGCTGATGCGCAATGACGACGAGGGGCGTTTCGACGCCTTGGGCTAATTGCCGCATGGCTTCGTCGTTGGTGCTATCCACGGTTTCCAACGCGCTAATACGGCAATTCAGGTTGGCGTTCAGGTGCGCTGCAATGAGGAGGGAGTGGAGTGTCTGGGGCCGAGCGCAGAGGCGATAACCGCGGGAGCGAATCGCTTCGAACGCGAACCCCTGTTCACGCAGTTTTTCCATGTGTTGCCAGATGGCGACCCGGCTGATGCCCAGCCGGGTGGCCAAGGCGGCACCGGAGACAAATCCGTCGCCGGCCTCGAGCATGGAACGGAGAATGACGAGATCCGCGGAAGAATGATTCATGCGGGCCAGTCGAGGCCGATATCGACCCAGCTACTTTGGTGCACGAGGGCGCCGGTGGAAACAAAGTCGAGGCCGAGGCCGGCGAGGCGCGGAAGCGTTTTGAGCGTAATGCCTCCACTGGCCTCGGTCAGGACGCGGCCGTTGATCAGGGCGATGGCGGCGGAGAGGCAGGCCTGGTCGAAGTTGTCCAAGAGAATCACGTCGGCGCCGGCGGCGAGAACGGGGGGGATCTGGTCGAGGCGATCGACTTCGACTTCCACGGGCAGATCGGGGGCGATTTTACGGGCTCGTCGGACGGCCGAGGCGAGATCATCGGGGGAGCCGAGCAGCGCCAGATGATTGTCCTTGAGCATCACCCGATCGAAGAGACCGAGTCGATGGTTCCAGCCTCCGCCACAGGCGACCGCATACTTTTCCAACATCCGGTAACCGGGGGTGGTCTTGCGGGTGTCGAGTAGGCGAGTGCGGCCCTCGCCGAGGGCATCGACGTAGCGTCGAGTCTGGGTTGCGATGCCGGAAAGTCGTTGAATGAAATTGAGGGCGACCCGTTCGGCGGTGAGCAGGGTGCGGGAATCGCCGGAAAGGGTGGCGAGGCGATCGCCGGGGGCTAGTTTGGTGCCGTCGGTGGCTTGGAGTTGGACGTGGGTGGTCGAGCCGTAGGCGCTGAGAATCAGGGATAACAGCGGAAGGCCGCAGACGACGAGTTCTTCACGGGCGACGAGATGGGCGAGGCTTTGGCGGGGGGGGGAGTCGAGGGAGGAAGTGGAGCGGTCTCCCGACAGGGCGGGAGGTTTACGCAGGCCGAGTCCGCTCAAATCCTCATCCCGCGCCATCGCAATGAGCTGCCGGATGTGAACCAGATCAAGATCGGGCCAAGTCAGGCGTTTGAGAAGTGAATTGGAGAGGGCGGAGGACATCGAAATTTGCAGACGCGAAAACTCATTAATAAGTTCCAAGGTGGCGAATGGCGCAAGGGTTGCGTTGCGGGAAAGGTTCGGCCACTTCGGAAGGGATGGAATTAGCTGAATTCAAGACCTGGAAGGACCCTGCTTCACTCGATCTGGCATTGCAGGCGTTGTGGCACGATGCGCAAGGCGACTGGAGCCGGGCCCACGATTTAGCCCAAGAGGCGAATAGTCGATCCGGTGACTGGGTGCATGCCTATCTGCATCGTAAGGAGGGAGATATTGGAAATGCGGGCTATTGGTATAGTCGTGCGGGGCAAAAAGCGGTGAGCGCTGAAGAAAGTCTCGATGCCGAGCGCGACGCGATTGCGGCCGCGCTGCTGGCGAGTTGAGACTGGAGCGGAGTATTTACTGACCTCGGGCGTCTCGATACGGGGCCCGGTGGGCACTGTGGAACAACGGTTTGCGGCCGAGTGCATCGTTGACGAGGGTGCGTAACTCAGCGGCGCGGTCACCGTGTCCCAGGGCTTCATCGAGGGTGGCTTGCTCGGAGAATTCGCGGATTTGGCCGAGGCGAAGGTCTTCCTGCCAGAGTAACATGGCGTAGGCTTCTTTGGTCATACCGACGAGGGGCAGGGTGAATCGATTGAGCGCGAGGCCGGTTTCGTTGAAGTAGCGTTTCACCGCGAGTTCGGCTAATCCCCGGTTGGTGTAGATCTCGCGTTCGGTAAAAATGGGCGGACGGTTTCCTTCCACGACAACCGTGGGGAGACGAATTATGCCGTTGCGCGGTTGGGGCAGGTCTAATTTCTCGATTTGAGCGGCTGCCTTTTTTTGAGGGGGAGGGGCGTATTTGGGGAGGGACGCGGTGATCGCGTTCGCCAGAATCGGAGAGAGTAGTCGGGCTTTGTTCGAGTCCGGGGCGGCCGGGGCCGAAGGTTCAGCGCCTACCGGGTAGGCGATCAAGGCGAAGAGTGATCCGAAAAGTTGGATTCTCCGCAGACGGGTCATGGCGAGTTGAGGGGCGCCGCGAGCAGTTAGTCGCGGGCAAGCGCAGTGGGTTTGGGGAGGTAGTCCCGGCGGCCGAGGGCGTCGTGGGAGAGGGCCTTGATTTCGAGCGCGGCGGCTTCGTCGCCAAATTGGCGGGCTTGATCGGCTTGTTCGTCGAGATCGGCGATGAGGCGGAGGCGTTCATCTTCTTGCCACATTTGCATGGCGATTTCTTCCGAGGACTTGGTGAGGTAGGGGATGTAAAACTTGTTTAAGACGAGAGAGGCTTCGCTAAAGTAGCGTTTTACGGCGAGTTCCTTGAGTCCTTTGTCGGTGTTGATTTCCCGTTCGGTAAATACGGCGGGCCGGTTGCCTTCGACGACGACGGTGGGGAGGCGGATGATGCCGTTTTTGGGCTGGGGTAGATCGTCGAAAAAGTTCTTTTCCGCCTCCAATTCCTCGGCGGTGGGCGGGTTGAACTTCGGCATGGTGTCGGCGAGGGCCGAGGCGAGATTATCCGAAATGGCTCGTTTCCGGGAACTGGTGTCTTCTTGCGCCGGGCCGATCGTGGCGGTGGAGAGCAAGACAGCTAAAACGAGATGAGTTTTGGCGCGCATAGAGGTATAGACCAGTTGATTTACGAATCGTTCAATAAAGGTAAGGTCGTTCACCGGCGCGAATCAACCCGGATAGCTCCTTTAACCCCCAGGTTTTGGGTTAACCGCGGGAATTTGGTGAAGACGGATTTCCGATGGAGTCGTTAGGCGCGGATTTGGCCGGTGCCGGTGACGACGTATTTGTAAGAGCAGAGTTCGGGGAGCCCCATGGGACCCCGGGCGTGCAGGCGGTCGGTGCTGATGCCGATTTCGGCCCCGAAGCCGAATTCGAAGCCGTCGTTGAAGCGAGTGCTGGCGTTCCAAAAGACGGCTGAGCTATCGATCGCGGCTTGAAAGCGGGCGGCGGCGGCGGCATCGGAAGTGACGATGGTTTCACTGTGGCCGCTGCTGTCACGGTTGATTTGAGTGATGGCGTCTTCGACGGAGTCGACGATGCGAATGTTCATCGTGAGCGCGAGAAATTCGGCGGTGCGGTCCTCGGGAGTCGATGGCATATGCTCGATTTGGTGGGCGGTCAGAATCGTGGCGGCGCGAGGGTCGGCGTGCAGTTCCACCCCGGCGTTCCGGAGAGACGTGGCCACGAGGGGGAGGAGAGTCGGGGCGGCGGCGGCGTGAACGAGTAGTTGTTCGGCGGCGTTACAGACTCCGGGGCGTTGGGTCTTGGAGTTGACGGTGATCGATTGAGCGAGTTCGGAGTCCGCTGCTTCATCGAGGTAGACACAACATACGCCGGTGTAGTGTTTGATGACGGGGATCGTGCTATGGGATGCGACAAAACGAATGAGGCCTTCGCCGCCCCGGGGGATGATGCAGTGAATCAGTTCATCAAGTTTGAGGAGGGTGTTGAGGGCAGCGCGATCCGTGGTGGGAATGAGTTGCACGGCGTCGGGGGGGAGTCCGGCGGCGGACAGGGCTTCGGCAATGAGGGCAGCGAAGGCCGTGTTGGTGTGAAAGATTTCTTTGCCGCCGCGCAAGATGGCGGCGTTACCGGACTTCAGGCAAAGGATTGCGCAGTCGATGGTGACGTTGGGGCGCGCTTCGTAGATGATGCCGATCACACCGATGGGCACGCGTCGTTTTTCGAATTTGAGGCCGTTGGGCTGGGTCCAAGTATCGAGAGCCGCACCGATGGGATCGGGCAAAGCGGTCACTTGGCGAACGGACTCGGCGAGTTGTTCGAGTCGAGCAGGCGTGAGAGTGAGTCGATCGATCTGGGCGGAAGTCAGGCCATTGGCGGTGGCGGCATCCAGGTCGAGCTGGTTGGCGGCGATCAAGCGATCGGCGGCGGCCGGGATGAGGGCGGCGAGCTGCTCAAGGGCGGCGTTTTTTTGCGAGGTGGGGGTCGTGGCCAAGACATGGGATGCGGCGCGGGCGCGTTCTGCAATGGAGGTGACGAGTTGAGCGAGATCGATGGACATGAGAGCAGGAGCCTACCCGGGTGCCGTCTGGAAGACACGGAAAAAGTGGGAAAAGGGGAACGACGCAGTCGGCTGGCCCCCGATGAATTCACGGGACAGCCGGATTTAGGTGCCGCTCTAAATCTCCGCGCGAATGGGTAAAGGCGGAGGACTTTGCGGGGGGGGCTGGGGGGGCAGCTCGATTGACGAGGGAAATTCCCAGGATGAGGGGGATAAGCGCCGCGAGGTAAATCCAAACGGAAAGCACGGGGGTATTCAGAGTCCCGGTTCCATTTTTGACGTGGACGGTCGAGAGTCGTGCGACGCAGTTGGGCAACGAGTGTCCGACGATGCAGAGCAGCACGGAACCGGTTCGGTCGTCTACCCAGCCGAAAGTAATGCCCAACCTGAAGGTGTCGGGAATTTATCAGAGGTTGAGGTGCATGAGGTGGAACCGTCCGGTGCTGATCAGCATTGCTTTTGCGGGTGAGGCGGGGCGAAGCAAGCCGCTCAGGATGCGGCCTCGAAATATGGCTTCTTCCGTGATCGGAGCCACGACCATCAAGGCAAAGGGAACCCAAAAGGGGTAATTTCGCCTAGTCGAAAAGGTTACCGCGATTGAAGCGCCAAAGACTGAAGGCGCTGACAACGGTGGCCATCGCGAGCAAGACTCCCAAGGTGGGCAGAATTTCGATGAGCGGTTTCTGCGCCCAAAGCACGGCCAAGAATCCTTCCATCGACCAGTAGACGAGCGTGAGTTTACTGATGCTTTGGATAAACTCGGGCATGAGGCTGGTCGGGAACCACGCGCCACCGATTGAACTCATGGTCAGGATGAGAAAGGTCGCGAGACCACTGGCGGCGGCGGGATTGCTCGCGATGGAAGAGAGCAGCATGCCGAAGGAGGTGCAGGCGAGAGACGCCACGATCACGACCACGAGAAGTGAGGGCAAGTGGGGCACTACCTCGATACCGAACATGAGTTGACCGGCAAGAAAGAGCACGACGAGTTGAACGATGCCGAGAAGCGTGTTGAAGAGGTATTTACTCCAGAGGATGTGGGAGCGCCGAACGGGCGAAGCGAGGAGGCGATGGAAAATGCCAGCCTGCTTTTCTTCAAAGAGAGCGGTCGAGGCACCGCTGACAGAGAACAGCAGAAACATGATGGCCCAACCGCCGACGACGCGGGTGGCGCCGGGGCTTTTCACATTGGCTCCGGCGAGCTGTTGGTTATCGATTTGGATGAGTTCACCGATGAAGTCGGTGGCCGGGTAAGCCGAGGGGTCGTCGTCGGCGGCGGCGTTGGCGGCGGCCCCCATGACGAGGTTGCCCGCGTCCATATCGGCTTTGACGGCGGCGGGATCGAGGCCAAAGGAATCGGCGATCGTGTTGGCCAGGTTAGAGTAGAATTTGTCGGTTGCTTCGGTGCCGATAAAGTTGGCGGCGCGTTTGCGGAGTCCGTCGATGAGAGCGGTTGGCGCGGAAGTGAAGATGACTTTTTGAAGGAGACCGTTGACGGTTTGCGTCTCGATTTCGTTGCGGGGGTTGTTGAGGAATTTTAGTTTTAAGCCAAAGGACTCGTCACTGATCGTGTCGGAAGGAAAGACGAGGGCAAAGCGGAGTTTGTTGTCGTGAATCAGTTCACGCACGCGCTCTTCGGTGAGGGGGATTTGTTGATCGTTTTCGTCGGCCCAGGTGGTGATGACACGGAACGATGATTCAGCGCGAAGGCCATCAGTGATGGAGGTCGCGACCCCTGCGTCGGTTTGGGAGACGACGGCGATCGGAATTCCCGCGGGACCGGAACTCGAACGATTGACGCCAAAGACGCTGCCGAAGACATAGATGAGCACGACGGGAACAATGAACGTGAGGGAGAAGGCGACCCGGTTGCGAAAGAACAGGCGGATGTCTTTGCGGAGGAGAGTGAAGATGGAGTTCATCGAGAAAAGAGGTGAGGTGAAGGAACGGATGGCTTATTCGCGGAACGCTTTGCCGGTCAGATGTAGAAATACGTCTTCGAGACCGGGGCGAGTGAGGCGACAGGAACTGGTGGGGACTTGATGTGACTCCAAGACAGTGAAAACCGCGGATAGAAGGGTGCCGGGGGTTAAGCCGATGGTGTGGCCTTCATCCGTCGAAGCGATCGAGCCGAAGCGTGCGAGGTCGGGGAGTGCAGCGGTGCTGGGGTCGCCGAGGGGGAGGGAAAGTTGCTCACGAGCAGGGAGGTGGTTGAGCAGATCTTGGTGGGTGCCGTCGGCGAGAATTTTGCCATGATCAATGATCGCAATACGGGAGCACAGACGGGTGGCTTCTTCCATGTAGTGAGTGGAGTAGATGACCGTGAGTCCCTCGGCGTTGCGTTGGTGGAGAAACTCGAAGATAGCGTTTCGCGACTGGGGGTCGACGCCGACGGTGGGTTCGTCGCACAGCAGTAGCTTCGGGCGATGGAGGAGGGCGGCGATTAGATTGAGGCGGCGTTTCATGCCCCCGGAAAATGTTTTGACGCGATCGCGGCGACGATCAGCGAGACCGACGGCGGTGAGGCCTTCGTCGATTCGAGTTTTTAAAGTGGCCCGATCGAGGCCAAACAGTTGCCCGAACACGCGAAGGTTCTCTTCGGCGGTGAGGTCATCGTAGAGGGCGATGTTCTGGGGGACAAATCCCAGCTGTTGACGCACATCGGAAGACGCGGCGGTGGCGATGGAGCCGTTGATCGTGACGGTGCCCGCATCGGCTCGTTTGAGTCCGGAGATGAGCGACATAAGCGTGGACTTACCGGCTCCGTTGGGGCCGAGTAGGCCGAGGAATTCACCGGATTGAAGACGAAGTGAGACATCGTCGAGGGCGGTGAGTTTGCCGTAGCGTTTGGTAAGCGAGGTAATCTCTAGCATGCGATTAAAGTGGGGGGCTTTAATCAGCTAGAGCGAAACGAATCGTTGATTCCGTGACCATTGCCCCATGGCGGGAGTGCCGTTGGTCATGGTTGTGCCCTTGGTCACGGTGTGACCCACCGCTTCTAGGAGGAGCGGGGGCGACGTCGCAGGGACCAGGAGGCGAGAGCGAAGGCCATAAAGAGAGCGCCGTAGCTGGAGGGCTCGGGAACGGTGATTTCTTTGCTGCCGAAGTCGGAAGTGAGCCAGATGGTTTGAGCGTTGGTGAAGCCGGTGAAGGTGATTTTGGCGGTATCGGCGTCGCGGATGTCGAGGGTGGCTCCGGGGAAGTTTTGGGAGGTCCACAAGTCGCCGTAGCTATTCCAGCCGTTGACGGTGAGAGAGGCCCCGGCTTCGAAGGTGAGGCTGCCGAGGTTGAGGGTGTTGTTGTTGCCGCCCCCACTGGTAA
>Ga0209390_10002170_pt1 | contig 35382 bp, 38 predicted proteins | sample BON01_FD_187212 | JGI IMG/M metagenome (GOLD analysis project Ga0209390, IMG submission 187212) | Freshwater microbial communities from Lake Bonney liftoff mats and glacier meltwater in Antarctica - BON-01 (SPAdes) (version 2) | ecosystem: Environmental > Aquatic > Freshwater > Ice > Glacier...
CCGCCGACCACCATGGGTGGGCGAGCCGCAGCAGCGCGCGCCTCGACGGCCGCGAGACGATGACGTAACCCGTTCAATCGACGGGTTTTTGCAAACCGTTCCCGCTCATCGCGGTAGCCCTTCGTTCGGGTTGTGACATCGCGCGCCCCGACCGGAACTCCCGTGCGTTTCGTCAGGACATTGATCGCGGCGGTCAGCGAGTCACGTTCAGCGGACAGCCCCCGCATCCCCAGCGCGTACTGATCATTGCTTGCCCGTGTGATCGCCCCAGCCCACCGGCTCGACGTGTTCGACGTTAAGCCCTGCTTGCGTTCGGCCCGTAAATCGTCCTTGCCGCTGACTCGGCCTAACGCCAGCCGCTGCGACAGGTCACGGCGAGAAAGTTCGCCGAGGAACTGCCCGATCCGGGCCAAAGCTGCAGCCTCAGCATCATTCGGGCGAATCCGGGTACGGATACGCGCCCCCGTCGGCGGCGCAACAACGAACGGGTCCGCGATTACCCGCAGCTTCTTCGATCCCATGCCTCCAGTCATACCAGCGACCACTGACAATCCGGGACAAACCCAGACCACGCATCACGAGCGCACTCACTAAACAACCTGAACGCTCACTACCAATCACTAAACAGCCAACAGCTCCAACCCCACTTACCGAGACGTCGCGGCTGTTCGCAACGACGGCCAAGGTGGAGGAATCGTCGATCACCATCGATGTCGAGTTGACCTTCGACGGCAAGACCCGAGCGGCCGGAACCGCCATCTGGAAGCGCTGGCGACCCCGGTAGCTCGCCTTACCCATTCACGCAGCGGGTTCGGACAGGCGCAGTTCGATTTAGTATTGCCCTAGAGTTCGATCTAGTATTTTAGTAGATTTCGGGCTAGTACTTTAGTAGAGTTACGGCATGGAGTACCGGCCACGTATCGCTGATGATGAGCTAATAGTCAGCTTGGCAAGTGCCGGTGCCGTTCTAATCGACGGCCCAAAGGCATCTGGAAAGACCACAACAGCCCTCCAGCAAGCTGCGACACAGTTCCGGTTGGACGAGGACGCAACGGCGCGCGCGGCATTGGCTTCAGCGCCGGAGCTACTCTTCGACAGACCCACACCGATTCTGTTTGACGAGTGGCAGGCCGCGCCCGAGTTGTGGAACCGGGTCCGTCGCCAGGTTGATGATCGACAACAACGCGGCCTATATATTCTCACGGGCTCGGCGACACCACGCGACGACGTGACGCGCCATTCGGGCGCGGGCCGTTTCGCATCGCTACGCATGCGGCCTATGAGCCTCTACGAATCCGGCCACTCCAGCGGTGAGGTGTCTCTGTCGGCTCTATTTGAAGGTGAACGCCAGTCCGCGCGAACCGCACCCATGGATGTTCCCGCGCTCATGGAACGGATCGTAGTCGGGGGCTGGCCGGCGCTTCTTGATGCAGATGTCGAACAGGCTCAGCGTTGGGCTATTAGCTACCTAAAGCAGATCGTCGAGGTCGATATCCCGGCTCTGGGTCATCGTCGCAATCCGGGCGGACTAACTCGACTGCTGCAATCCCTGGCACGGCATGTGGGGCAAGCGCCTAAATTGTCGAACCTGGAACGCGATGTTGGCGGCGATGCACGTCCGGTTGCCTCCGAGACGCTGACAGCGTATTTGGGTGCACTCGATCGGCTTATGTTGGCAGACAACTCTCCTGCGTGGACGACACATATGCGTTCCAGGACTCGTCTGCGGGCCGCTCCAGTTCGCTACTTCGTTGACCCATCGATCGCGACAGCCGTGCTTAACCTTGGGCCACGTCAACTGCTGAGCGATCTGAATGCGGCTGGATTTCACTTCGAAGCACTCGCGATTCGAGACTTGCGCGTCTACAGCCAGCCATTGGACGGGGAGGTGTTGTCGTGGCGCGACGTGAACGGCCACGAAATCGATGCGATCGTCTCGCTGCGCAGCGGCACGTGGGGTGCGTTCGAAGTGAAACTGAACCCTACGAGCGTCGACGAAGCGGCGGCATCCCTCGTCAGATTCGCAGACAAAGTTGACACCAGCACGATGGGGAATCCGCAGGTCCTCGCAGTGATCACTAGTACCGGCTTTGCCTATCGTCGCAACGACGGAGTGCACGTCATTCCCATCAGCACCCTGGGTCCGTGACTTCTACTAAGACCCCGCCATGCGTACGGCCAGCATGCCTCGGTGGGCATCCCAGAACGTCTTCGCGCGGGTCACAGCGCCAACGAATCCCGCAGCAGTCGCCGTAGGATTTTTCCTGATGCCGACTTGGGGATCGTCTCGGTGAACGTGATCGAGTCGATCTGCTTGTAGTGGGCGACCTGACCCGCTACGAATTCCTTGAGGTCCGCCTCGCTGCATTCCTGTCCGGCCTTGAGGACAACGAAGGCAACGGGGACTTCACCGGCACGGTCGTCTCCTCGCCCGACAACGGCAGCATCTGCGACCGCTGGATGGGTGAGCAACAGCGCCTCGAGTTCGGCGGGGGCAACCTGGAATCCCTTGACCTTGATGAGTTCCTTTAACCGGTCGACGACGAAGAGGTGGCCGTCGGAATCGATGTGGCCGATGTCGCCCGTGTGCAGCCAGCCGTCGGCGTCGAGGCACTCACGCGTGGCTGCTTCATTGTTGAGGTACCCGGGCATGACCTGGGGACCGCGGACCCAGATCTCACCGTCGAGGTCGACAGCGAGGTCGTCCCCGGATTCTGGATCAACGATTCGGGTTGAGGTGCTTGGAGCTGTGACACCGACCGAGCCAGGCTTGAACCCACCCGGAATGGTTAGGTGCGAGACCGGAGACAGCTCCGTCATCCCGTAACCCTGGACGACCTCACATCCCAACCGTGCGCCCGCTTCCAGCGCCAACTCAGCAGACAGCGGGGCCGCACCTGAGAAGACCTGCTCAACGGTTGACAGGTCGTACTGATCGACAAGCGGATGCTTGGCCAGCGCCACCACGATCGGAGGCGCGACGAACGATCGCGTCACGCCGTACTGCTGGTGCAGCGCTAAGAACTCCGTCAGGTCAAAGCGTGGCATCGTGACGACGGTCGCGCCGATTCGTAGTCCGCAGTTCATTAGTACCTGCATCCCGTAGATATGGAAGAACGGCAGGACGGCGATGAAGACTTCATCCGAGCGCATGCCCGCGGCAGCGGTGGTCTGCGCCACGTTGGCAATGAGGTTTCGGTGAGTGAGCATCACGCCCTTGTTCAGGCCGGTGGTTCCCGACGAATATGGCAGAGCCGCCACTGAATCGCCCGTGACTGGAACCTGACCGGCCAGCTGCTCGGCGTACCAACTCGATAGCGAGTCCGCTCCCTTCGCCTGTGCTCCAATTAGCAGAATGTCCGCGACCCCGGTGTCCACGGCTCCGGTCCGAGCGACCTCCAGCAGCGGTTCGACTGTGATCAGCAGTTTGGCACCGGAATCAACCAGCTGATGGTGTACTTCGCGCTCGGTGTAGGTGCCGTTGATGGTGGTGATTGCACAACCGGCCGACACCACGGCATGGAAGACGACGGCGTACTCGGGAACGTTGGGAGCTATCAACGCCACGACGTCACCCGGTCGCAGTCCGTGCTCAACCAGCCCGCCCGCGAGACGACGAACTTGGTCGTCGAGCTCGGCGTAAGTGAGGACACGACCGGTCGTCCCATCGATGAGGGCGGGCTTGTCACCGAGTTCCTGGGCATTGGCAAGGACGTATTCGGTCAGCGAAACATCGGGGACGTCAACGCCTGGTAGTGGGCTTTCGTGGATGAACATGGGCGGGCTCCTTGCGATTGCGGGATCGAGTACCTACCGCGACTCTAATCCGCTAGGGCCGCTTCGTGGTGAGAAGCGTGCAACCTACGATGTTCGAATGACGTCGACCGTTGCGAGTTCCGAGTCCAATCAGTCGATGCCTGGTGCGGCGAAACGGTTCAGGATTATCGCGATCGCCGAGGCTTTCTCCTGGCTCGGGTTGCTCATCGGGATGGCGTTCAAATACGGCCCGCCCGACAACGCGATCGGGGTGGAGATCTTTGGTCCGATTCACGGCGGGGTTTTCCTCCTGTACCTGCTCGCGGCCTTGTTGTGCATCCGCCCGCTGAAGTGGGGTTTCTGGACGACGGCCATCGCGCTGGCAGCAGCATTCCCGCCGTTCTTCACCCTGCTGTTCGAGATGTGGGCGCTGCGCACAGGTCGCCTGGGCGTGCCTCCTCGAAACTCGATCTAGTACTTCCATAGATCTCGATCTAGTACGGGTATGACATACACGCCGGCCAGCCGGCGTGTATGTCATTCCCATCAGCATCCTGGAGCCGTGACGTCCACTACGATCACGCCATGCGTCTGGTGAACCGAACCCTCGTCCTGGCAACTTCGGTCGTCGCAGTCGGCATCTTGTTGACTGCTTGCTCGTCTGACTCGTCGAACTCGTCGAGCGCGTCACCGACGAGCGCCGAGACTGCCAGTGAGTCCGGCGGTTCGGGAGTGGGCGTCGTTGCACCGATTGAGGTCAAGGAGGCCGCTGACGTCATGGCGATGGTCGGCAACACCCTCAATGTGACAACGACAAACGCGACCACGATTGCGACGAACAATCCGGCGGTTCTGAAGGTCTCGCAGCCCGGGACTGACGGTTCCGCGACGTTCAACGGCGGAGCTGTAGTCGTCGGTGAGGGCGACGCGACGCTCACGGTCTTTGGCAGGTCTGGAGTTCTTTACGTCGTTAACGTGACAGCAGAGGGTCGGATCCCAACCATCGCGCCGGGAACCGTCGGCTAATCGCGAATTCGAACGCCACGCTGCTAGGCGATCGGTTGATCGATCCGTCGCCAAGCCCAGACGGCGGCAATCGAACAGAGCACAATCGAGGGTAGCTCGCCCACAAAGAGAAACACGATCGCTGCCTGAAAGGCCGGACCGGACGGCACTAGGACGACGTTCACCCAGGCGTCGCATATCAAGAGGGTGGCGGCCATTGTCGCGAAAACAAACGTGGGGCGAGGCAGTCCGCGCAGGGACGAGATTCCCGCGCCAAGTAGGCCGATCGTCTCACCGATATCTAGAATCACCACAACTGCCCGAGTGTGCGTGGCGAGCTCGGAGGTAACTGAGGTCGTAAATGTCGCGCCGGTTCTCAGCGCCGCAACCACGGCGACGAATCCCAAGCAGCCGATTGCGAAAGTCAACGAGGCATTCGGCCGATCTGTCCGGTCACCGAGGACGGCGCGAACCCCAACGACTGCCCCGATGGTTGCCATGACTGCCAGGCCCAGAGGAATGACGTCCACACCGGCCGTCGGTACCAGTTGCAGATTGGGCGACAGCGTCACCAACATTGCGGAAAACAGAGCGACAGTCGCTGCAGCGATAGCGAAGGTGGCTGCCGCACCCCGCCTCGTCCACAACATCCACGAGGCCAACCCGCACAGCACGGCTAGCGCACCCGTGAGCCCGACACTGGCCAGGCGGATATGGAATGCCTGGCCCTCCGTCGCCTGGTTGAACACAAGGTAGATAACCCAGAGCACCTCGAACGAACCAAAAACAATGAGCGCCCAGGTGACGAATTTCGGTGCAACCACCCGTCGAACTGTGGCCGTTTCGGAATCTCGCATGCTCGCCATCTTCCTCACGCCGCAGACTCAGATGAGGCCGTACCCCTGCACAACGGCGATCGCCTCGGTGCGAGAGTTGACGTTGAGTTTGGTGAACGTCCGCGTGAGGTGGGCTTTGACCGTTGCCTCCTCGATGTGCAGTTCGGCCGCGACCATACGGTTGGACTTTCCGGCCGCGACGAGTGCCAGGATCTCGCGCTCACGTGGAGTTAGTCTCTGGTCCGTTGGCCGTCGGGAGTAGGTCAGTAAGGTTCGCGTGACGGTGGGAGCGAGGACTCCTTCGCCCTGCATCGTGCGACGGATGGCGTCGGCGAGCGTGTCCGGCTCAGAATCCTTGAGGACGTAGCCGACTGCGCCAGCTTCGATAGCGTTGACGATGTTGGTCTCGTTCTCGATGTTCGTCAGGATGAGAATCCGAGCCGAAGGATTGGCTTGCACGATCTGACGCGTTGCGTCAAAGCCAGAGATGCCAGCACCCAGAGGTACACCCCGACCGGCATGACAGCCACGAGAACGATCAGCAACAACGAGATCGCCAGTAGCCACCCGTGCATCCAGGCGCGGGAACGTTGACGGAGTCGCGAGCGGTTGGCTAGCCCCGCGTCAACCACGACTACGTAAGCAATGAGGGCGAGGATCGAGCCGACCGAAGCATCATCCGATATTGATGCCAGCAACGTCACGACGGCCAAGCCGTTGAACAACACCAAGAGGAGAACCCACGTGGGCTTCTCGGTGAACGGCGAATGCTGCATCACAGACATAGTGCCGCCAGCATAGGTCTTGCTCGCCGGAGGCAATAGCGACGAAAGTCGTAGCAGAACTGTCGACTCTCGCACAATGCGCTCACGCAGGCTGAACTGCCAAGATGGCCAGACAAACGAAATCCCGCGAGGAAGAACACGGGATGACGTACCTGAGGATTGAGGCGGGAAGGACGAAACATGTTCGTGGCTTGGAGAGATCTAGCCTTCGCGAAAGGACGCTTTGCCCTATTAGGGGCTGTCGTGGCGCTGATCACTTTGCTGGTCGGATTTCTCGCGGGTTTGACAGTGGGATTGGGCGGACAGAGCATCTCAGCGATCCAAAAGCTTGATGCCCAGCAGTTCGTCGTGTCACCACCGGGATCGGACGGAACGCTGTCCTTCGCGGACTCCGCTATTAGCAAGGAGCAGGCGGGCAAGTGGGAGTCTGCTGCCGGAGTCGCGGCCGTGCCGCTGGGGATCGGCCAAGGCCAGGCGAACCGCGGAGACAGTAAGGAAGCCGTCACCGTGTTTGGCACCAACCCGGGCACGATGGCGAACACTCCCGCGAACAACGGCGAGATCGTTCTCTCGGAAACAAGCGCGATCCAAATGAACAATGCGAGTGCGGGCCAGACGATCGTGTTCGCGGGCAAGACGTACACCGTGACCGATGTGGTGCCCGACCAGTGGTATAGCCACTTGCCAGTCACCTGGATGACGTTGAGCGACTGGCAAAGCTATGCCGAGACCATCGGTCAAACTAACCCCTTCGCGACTGTCCTCGTTGTCGATTCGGCTGGGAACTACGAGGCTGGTGACAATGCTGCAGCCACTCAATCTGTTGGCGGATTCGCGACGTACATGGCGATCGGGTCATTCAGCTCCGAAGTCGGATCGTTGCTGATGATTCTTAGCATGTTGGTGGTGATCTCGGCCGTCGTCATTGGGGCGTTCTTCACCGTGTGGATCATGCAACGTACCCCCGACATTGCGGTTCTCAAAGCGCTGGGATCCTCCACCAAAGCTCTGTTGGTTGATGCTTTAGGGCAGGCGCTGATCATCCTCGTGATTGGGGTAGGAATCGGACTACTCATCACCACCGGCTTGGGTCTGCTCGTCATTGAAACCGCGGGCAGTGCCGTGCCGTTTACTTTGTCCATCTGGACGACGGTGGCTCCGGCCCTGATACTCATTGTCACCGGCCTACTCGGGGCCAGCTTCGCGTTGCGCTCCGTTGCTAAGGCCGATCCACTCGCAGCGCTAGGAGCGAACCGATGATTGTCTTTCGTAATGTCACGTTGACCTATCCCGACGGTGATCACCGAATCACTGCGCTGGACGACGTTAACCTCACCGTTCCCCGGGGCAACGTCACGGCGATCACTGGAGCATCCGGGTCAGGTAAGTCGAGTCTGCTGGCTGTGGGCTCGACGCTAACGAGACCTGATTCGGGCAGCGTCCTGCTCGACGACGAGGACATCTCGGCCTACACCCAAAAGCAGGCGGCCGAACTCCGACGAGACAAGATCGGCATCATCTTCCAGTCCGCGAACCTCATCCCGTCGCTGACCACTGTCGACCAACTCGCGGTCATGAAGCAGCTCAACGGATCGACGTCACGGGCTACCCGCAAGGATGCCCTGGCTCAAGCCCACGACTTGCTCGCCAAGGTTGGGTTAGCGAAAGAGAGCGGGAAGCGACCCCACCAACTCTCCGGCGGCCAACGTCAACGTGTCAACATCGCGCGCGCCCTGATGAACAACCCCAGCCTGCTCGTCGTTGATGAACCGACGAGTGCACTGGACTCCAAGCTGGGCGCCGACATCACCGAGTTGATCGTGACGATCACTAAAGATCACAACACCGCGACCCTGCTCGTCACCCACGACAAGACTCACCTACCGATGATGGATGCGGTCACGGAGATGCGCGACGGAACACTCACATGCTGAGTTGCTATCCGGGCGATTCGTTGCCGGGCGCGAGGTAAGCGCACGAAGCGGATGGGTCCACATGGGCAGATGGGTACTGCGGCATTTGGGTCCCAGCGGGCTGGGACGATGCGCAACCACTACATCGTCGTGGGACTCGGCGGTGTCGGATTTCGGCAGGTGAGATCGACGGCTGCGCTGGCGGCCCCTCGGTTCGCCGCAGCAGCTCTGGGTCTGAAAATCACCACATCGCTTACGTTGTCGGGTCACGCTCTCATGGTTGGACGGTTGACGGTGACCGATGGCGGAGGGCTCTCTGGCATACCGAGGACTAGGTCGCCAGGACCTGCAAGTTGGTCTGCAGTCTCGACGCTTCCTCGGACCACGCGGCACTCGCAGGTGGAACAGATTCCCTCTTTGCACGAGTAGGGAGTATCGATTCCGGCGTCTAGCATCGCATCGACCAGTGACGACTCGGCTGGCCATTGGACTGACCGTGCTGATGGCGATCGAGCGATGGACCATGGTCATCGCCGCTGGTGTACGCACACCGCGAGTTCGACGAGTGGCAACGAGAAGACCAAGGATCACCGTCAGAGAGCTCGCGAGCCACGCAGAGATGCCCAGCGTCCGGGCCGATAGCCACAGCCAGGGAAGGTCATTCGCTATGAGGCCTTGCAGTACCTGCGGCATGTGTTTCCCCAGTCGGAGCTGACTGTCTCGCATAGACAATCGGCTACCTGGGCAAGCAGCGATAGGGGTAACCGGTTCAGTGACGGCAAGGTTTACCAGCGACGGTTAAGCCACAGGAAAGTCCGCGCTAGGTGTGTGCGGGCGGTTCCGTGTTAGGGCTGATCGAGCGTTGCGTCGTACTGGTCGAAGCCGACTGCTGCTGATTGCTCCCAGTTGGCGGCAGCATCGGGTGGCACCATCGCCAACATCGTCGGGCGGTCCGCCTCGGGCATCCATTTCAGGACATAGCCGAGTGCCTGGATCGATGCCTGTTCGCCAAGAATTCTGGTGGCCTCTTGCGGTAGCAGGGCCCATTCCTGCGGAGTGAGCGCGCCCGGAATCACAGGCAGGATTTATTGCTCCTCGTCCGAGATCCACCATGTCGGGCAGGCGCTTGCGCAGGAGCGGCCACAGGATGTTGTCCTCGCCGGTGTGATGCTCAATGAGGAAGTCGTGCATCAAGCGCCAGTGCCCTTGGTAGCGATCCCACACCATGTCTCGGGTATCAACCATAGCCATGCCGGATCTCCCTATCGTGGCTTCGCCAACTGACGATTTTGTTCGTTGGTGGGGCAAATCGGTCGCTATACCAACCGATTCGCCCCGTCGAGCACCCTGCTGCTTCCGACGATCGGGCTAGCGAGCTTTGGGGATGAGCTTGGGCCACGTGGCGAAGTTGGGGGAGCCGATACCCGTTGCCCGGTCGTAGCCCTTCTTTGCCGTGCAACAGCCGACGTTGTAGAGGTCGGTGTTGCCTTTGGTGATGTCGTATGTGGCCTTGCGCGGGAGCTGGTAAAGCAGTGGGTTAAGCAGCCCCAGCGATGGCTGACGCTTCGTCACAAGACGCTCACTGAGCAGCGCGATTCCGCTGGCAGTCAATGGGGTCGCGGCACTGGTTCCACCGATCACGCCGACGCCGAATACGTACCATCCGGGGAATAAGGAGGCGTGCGCGCTGAGGTCGGGCACGGACCGCTTGTTACCGCCGGTCACGGACTTCTGCTGCCACGACGGACGAGGGTAGAGGGCCGAAACCCCGCCACCCCCGCCGGCTTCCAAACCCCATGGGGAGTCGTTCCAGGCAACCTCATCCTTGCGACGGTTTGCCGTGTCGAGGACGATTCTTGTGCCACCGACGGCGGTCACCCACGGTGAGCTGCTTGGGTAGCTCACCGCAGCTCTTTTGGGTCCGGTTCCGGTCTCGTTGTTGATGCAACCCGAGGATCCGCGGTCACCGGAGGCCGCCATCACGCTCGTCCCGATCAGACCAAGACGTTGGTAGATGGAGTCACTGAGCTGGCGATACTGCTTGTTAGTCTGCGCCTCGCATTCCCCGTAGGAGATGGTCAGCACGCGCGGAGTGCGCTTGCTGGCCAGGGCCGCGGCCGGTGCGAGGAAGCTCGTAGCTGCGCCGGTACTTTCGAACACGGGGACGCGGTAGGAGCTCTTGAGCGCAGTCAGGACGGTCTGAACATCGAGGTTGCCCTCGCCGCCGGATGGGAGTTGGCGGATGCCGTCAGTCTCGACTCGGTATGGCGTTCCCTGGAAACCCATACATGCCTTCGCTTCGGCGACGAGTGCGTCGGAGTAGCCCGAGCCCATTGCGATGATGCCGATCGCGGGGCGCGTCGCGATATCGCCGCGAGTGCTTGAGCGGGGCCGAATCTTGTCCGTTCCGTAGGCCTTTGTTCCCTGCGGGAACGTCATCGAGAACAGTGGAAGGAGCGTTTCTTTGATCGATTCGCAGCCGATGAAGGTGCCGTCGTTTATCGGGAAGTCGGGAGGTCCGGAGCGGTTCGCCAGTGTCTTGGGAACCGTGCGTGTAAGAACCCGGTCGGCGCCAGTGTCGAGGGTTAGCTGTTTTTGGCCAGCCCAGATTCGTTGTGGTGCGAGCTTGCGAACCTTCTTGGGAATCTTCGGGTTCTTCGCAGTTTCGTAGTAGACGATGCCGTCTTGCTCAATGAACTTGATGTCGCCGAAGGCGCGCTCCATCTTGTTCGTGCGAGCGATGACGCGCAGGAACAACCGGGACTTATCCAGCTTGCCCTTGACGCCCTTCTTCTTCAGGTAGGTCCGCACGCTGCGCTCAGTGTTCTTGCTCGCGCCGAACTGCTTCGTCGTCGCGCGGTAGGACTGAAAAGAGCGGTAGGTCGAACTTTTGGGGTTTGAGATCGATGCGAGGCGCGCAATTGCGCCCTTGTCGTTGCGCTTCAAGCCCCAGTAGAACGTCAGCTTTGGGTTCCCTGGAACGTTGCGAATCGATGGTGATCGATCTGGAGCTTGGAGTGCTCGCCAATCGAGGTTCCCCGCTGGCAGATTTGGTGTGACCGCCGAGGCTGGGCTCACGGGACTAGCGGCGAAGCCGCCGACAAGTACGCCCCCGGCAATCGCTGCGGACAGTGTCCGCCGTGTGCGGGTCATGAGATCTCCCTACAGTTGATTCTGGCGCGCGAGTCGGGTGAACCGTGCGCACGCGGCGCAGTGGATTTCCTTGACCATAGGGCTGTTGCTGTGGGTATCGCGCGCTAGCTCGCCGACCCTTACCGGACGCTGGTGGCCGATCGTCACCGATCGTGGTACCCGAGGGCGAGCGCGAATCCGCGACGAGAGACGATTGCTACGTGTCGAACGCTGATCTTTCCTGTGATGTCTTAGTCGTAGGTGCAGGCCCAGCTGGGTCAGGCACCGCGGCGTGGGCCGCGCGCAATGGTCTAGACGTTCTGTTGGCGGATGCCGCGGTCTTTCCGCGAGATAAACCGTGCGGCGATGGCCTTACACCGCGAGCGATCGCTGAGCTCGATCATCTGGGTCTGGGTGACTGGCTAGGGTCACAAGCCGTCAACAAGGGCCTTCGCGCCTCCGGCTTTGGGCGGACGCTCTACCTACCGTGGCCCGGCGGATCGTTACCGAACCGTGGCGGTGCGGCACCGCGCCTGGAGCTTGATGCGCGGATTCGTGATGTTGCCCTTGCCGGGGGTGTCCGGACGCTGGAAGGTGCCCGCGCGATCGACATCCGTCGCAACGGTGCGCGCGTTGAGGCTGTCGTGTTCAAGAACTCGGAGGGCACGTTTGACGTTGCCTGCCAGCGACTCGTGATCGCCGATGGCGCGAAGTCTCAGCTCGGCCGCAAGCTCGGGCGGCAGTGGCACAAGACGACCGTGTACGGGGTCGCTGCCCGGGCCTACATCAAATCTGATCGCGCGGACGATCCATGGATCTCATCGCACTTGGAACTACGCGGAACGCAAGACGAGTTGCTTTCTGGCTACGGGTGGATCTTCCCGCTTGGCGACGGCGAGGTGAACATCGGTGTGGGGACACTCGCGACGGCGAAGCACCCGGCGGATGTGAATCTGCGGCAACTCATCACGCACTACACCGACGGGCAACGCCGGGACTGGAAGCTCCAGGGCGATCTTCGGGACACCTGGTCGGCGTTGCTTCCGATGGGTGGGGCCGTGTCAGAAGTCGCGGGGAAGAACTGGTTGATGGTCGGCGATGCAGCCGGTTGCGTGAATCCCCTCAACGGGGAAGGGATCGACTACGGGCTCGAGACGGGTCGACTCGGCGCGGAGTTGCTCGCCCAAGGTGCTAAGGCCGATCTCGCCACCATGTGGCCGTCCACGTTGCAGCATCACTACGGTCCGGCATTCTCGGCAGCGCGACGGCTCGCGGGCTTACTCACTGTCCCGGGGTTCCTCCCTAAAGCCGGTCCGGTCGGGATGCGCTCGACGACCCTCATGCGGATCGCACTTCGCGTCATGGGCAACCTCGTCACCCCTGAGGACACCGACGCACTCGCCCGAGTGTGGCGGACTGCGGGCCGGATGTCGGTTCGCCTGGATGACCGCCCGCCGTTTAGTTAGTTTGGGCGCTTCCATGGCATACCGAGACGCTCTTGCCCGACTGGGCCAATACAAATGGTTCGCCCTGACCGCCGCAAAACTCGCGCCGTTGGATGCCTACGTCCTCAAAAAATCTAGTGGGCGGTTCGGCTTGATGGGCAACTACGGGTTGCCGCAGTGCCTGCTGACAACTACTGGTCGAAAGTCCGGACAACTCCGAACGGTCACGCTGATTTATGGCAGTACGCAGACGCCCGCCGGTGACGAGCTGATCCTGGTCGGCTCCAACTTCGGCCAATCCCACCACCCTGCCTGGGCGCTGAATCTGGAGGCCGACCCAGCCGCCGAGGTCACCATCGGCGGAACGGCGACACCGATGACCGCGCGCCTAGTGACCGATCCGGCCGAACGCGAACGCCTGTGGGCGATCATGTGCGCGCTGTGGCCGGCCTACAACGCCTACCGCGGTCGCGCCGGTCGCGAGATCAAGGTCTTCGCCCTGTCCTGAGCCATCCCGCTTCGCTCGGCCCCTCGACCAAAGGCGACAGGTTGGGCAAATCGGCCGGTATACGATCCGATTTGCCCAACCTGTCGCTGCCTAGATCGGTGCGCTAGCTGACGCGCTTGGTCTTCCCGTCCTTCTTGACCTTCCACTGCCAGGTCTTGGTCCAAGCTGCATAATCGCCTCTCTGGACTGGACTCAGCCGGAAGGGCCGAATTTCGCGAGATTGCTCGCATATTCTCGTTGGGGAGTTCTGGGCTAACTCCTCCTGCACGCCCCTAACGACAAAGGGCAATGAGTTCAGATGTGGCCGTACTGTGCAGTTTTGGCTTCTCGCTCGGCAATGAGGGCCTTCTCGACGGACCGTTTCGGCAGAGTTATTGCCGGAACGAGCGCGAGCAAGCCGACCGCTTGACCGACGGGCACGACACCGCCCACCCCAATGTCTTGGATGATGCGAGCTGCAATGAGAAGCGAGAGGCTTGGAGCCACTACTGCGGCAGCGGTTCCAAGAGTGAAGATCGCCAATGACGCAAACATCGCTAGGTGTTCTCCCCGGATATCCTCTTGCGGAGCGCGCCCCCCCTTGTGCCCGAGGCGCTAGTTGCGATGAAATACGGGTATGACAACAACCGTCGATTATTGGTTCGATCCCGTGTGTCCGTGGTCCTGGGTTACTTCTCGCTGGGTTAACGAGGTTGTGGGGCCCGTGGGGCTGGATGTCAACTGGCATCCGATGAGTCTTGGAATCCTCAACGCCGCCCCGAACTCCAATGCCCGGATGATGAAGTTCTTCGAGATTCTCAAAGGCCCGGTCAGGGTATGCGCCGCCATGAGCGAGTCGAATCCCGGGGAGCTTGGGACGCTCTACACAACGATCGGGGAGAACCTGCACGGTCCAGGTGGTCCGTTGGCGGCTAAGCAGGTTGCCGGCGACGACTTCGCGACGGCTGTCTTGCGGTCTCGCGACGCGATGTTCGAGGCGACGCGCAACGGGCTCGCGGAGGCTGGACTCGATGAGGGCTTTGCCGAACGGTTTGACGATCCCCACATGGACGACGTGCTTCTTGCCTCGCACGCCCGGGTTCCTTCCGGCGGTCACGCCCAGGAGCTCATAGGGGTCCCAACAATCTCAGTTGATGGGTCAGCGGGACTATTCGGTCCGGTCCTCACCGAGGTTCCGCCCGGTCCGCGTGCGGTTACCGCGTGGAATGCATTCGCCGCGCTGGCGCAGGAACCCGCGTTCTACGAGCTCAAGCGAACGACACAACGCCCTGCTCCGCAGACGTACTAGGTGCGCTAGTCGACCGTCACAAAGTCGATGAGCTCCTCGACCCGACCGAGCAAGCTTGGCTCAAGGTCGGCGTAGCTGTTGACATTTGACAGGATCTTCTTCCATGCCAGGCGCTCGTCTAGTTGCCAACCGAGCGCGTCGATGATGCCGGCCTTCCACGGTTGGCCGTGGGAAACCGTCGGCCATGCGGTGATCCCAACAGCGCTCGGTTTGACGGCCTGCCAGATATCGACGAACGGGTGCCCAATCACGTGAACGAAGGGCGCGAACTCCGCGATGGCCTCCTGAGCGATCCGGGTTTCCTTCGAGTTCGGGACCATATGATCGAGTAGAATCCCGACCTTGCGCGTCGGGCCCGGACCGAACTGCGCGAGCGCCCCAACGAGGTCGTCGGCCCCGTGTAGTGGCTCAACGACGATCGCGTCCGCTCGTAAATCCTCGCCCCAGACCCGTTCAATGAGTTCAGCGTCGTGGATACCTTCGACCCAGATCCTGCTCGCCTGCGCTACCTGAGCGCGTGTGCGGGTGGCAGCGACGGAGCCTGAGGCAGTTCGTCGGGGAGTGCGTGGCGCGCTCGTGGCTGGGATGAGAGTGACCGGGTCGCCGTCGATGAGAAATGCGCCGACACCCATCACAAACACCCGGCGCGCTCCGTGGCGGTCCTCCAGCTCGACGGTGCGACCCTCGATGTCTTTTTCCGTACGGACGACCGACCCGCAGAAGCCCGTGTCGGCACACTCTACGACGAGGCCGTACTCCGCCTCAACAGTCGGGATGATCCGCTCGACGGGCCGATGCGGATCCTGCGACAGGACGTCGGAGCCGTACTGATCCATTCCTTGCCACCTTTCGAGAGCTGCCAGCCTGCCACGCAATCGAAGCAGTCCGGCGACGCCTCACCGCAGCGTCTCGCCCTGCGGTGGGAAGGACAGGTGGGCGATCGATGCCATCGGCGGTTCGTAGACGCCAGAGTCGTGGCTGCGTGGTCGAAATAGTCGCTCAAACGGTGGTCAGTCAGAACGACGCACCAATGAAGAAGTCCTAGGACCGGAACGCCATCGTGCCCTTATTCGACAGCCACGACATCACTGACCGGCGCGAGACGCCCGACATGATGGAGCCGACTGAGGCTAAGGAGGCGATGGAACCCAGCGACGCAATGGACCCGATTGAGCCCACGGATAACGCTGATCCGATGGAGCCGATCGACAGGACCGATCCGGTCGACCCGATCGACAGGACCGACCCCTTGGAGTTGATGGACAAGATCGAACGCGGGTAGGCGGCGACGGGGGACGCAGTAGCGTCGGTGGAAGTCATGGGCCTATCGTGCACCGGGCGCCGCCGCCACGTCGCGCTAAGCGGCTGCTTGCGCCACTGCGGCATTGACATCGACCAGCGGTGGGTAGGCCGCATCGAGCAGGATCCCGCCGGCGGAGTCCGTCACCACAACGGTGCTCACGGACGTCACGTTGTACGCCTTCGCGATCTGCCCATCGGTGTCGTTGATGCCGGTGATCGCCGGGCTGTTGATGTAGTCCAGGAACGTATTGCTCGTTCGAACGTCTTCGGTGGCGTCGATGTTCACAGCTAGGTAGGTCGCGTCGGGGTACTGGTTGGCGAGCCCGGCGATGTGTTGGGTGATTCCGACACAGGTGCCGCAGCCGACGGAGTAGAAGACCATGACGGTGGGCTGATCGGCGCTCGGAACCTCGATTGCCTCACCCGAGATGCTGGTCGCCGCGACTGGGTCGATTGCCGGACCGGCACTGATACCAGGCGAACACGCCGTCATGAGGGCCAGCAGGGGAATAACCATGACAAGCAGCGCCCGGCGGAACACGGGGGACGTAGCCGCAGAATCGACCTGAGATCGATTCCTTGCACGGAGCTTTGGCTGACCAGTCATACCGACCACCCTAGCTGTCCGATCCGTTAACGAGGGAATCTGCCTGACTGCGCGTCGATTCGCTGCGCCTGCTGCTGCGAACTCGCCAGGCGATCAAGCCGAGCAGAACGAGCGTGATGACGATGATGAATCCGGCGATGGCCGGTCCGCCCGTGTTGTCGATGGTGGTCGAGATCCGCGACGTCCAGGTCGTCACGACGTTCTCTGGCAGGGTCGCACCCGCAGTCCCGCGGAGTAGTTGCACGTCAAGGTAGCCGTACCAGGTGAGGTAGGTGCCAGCAAGGACAAGGAGGGCGCCGGACAGGCGATTGACGTAGCGCACCAGGTTACGACTCGTCGACACGATGCTCGTTCGGGCCAGCGCCACGGCCAGGGTCAATACGAGAAGAACCAGGCCCATCCCGAGGGCATAGGACAGCAGGGTCAGCACCGCCACAACGGGAGTGCTGGCGGCGAAACTGCTGGCTACCGCGATCAAGAAGATCGGCAGCGTGCACGACAGCGAGACGGTTGCGTAGACGACGCCGTAGACGAACATCCCGAGTGGATTCGTCCCAATACTCGCCTGCAGTCGAGGGATCCCCACGCGGATTTCTTTTCCCAGCAGCAGCCAGATCCCGAGTACGATGAGGGCCGGTCCAAAGATCAGCGTCAGGTAGGGAATGAAGGTGCTGAGCTGCCACGTGAGTGCGGAGATCAGAATCGCAGCGACACCGAATACGGCGATGAAACCTGCGGTCACAGCACCAGCGACGGCCAGACTACGTCGGATCGGATGCACCAGCGGATCAGTTCGGTCACCGAGGAACAGTGCGAGGTAGCCAGGTAAGAGCGCGAACCCGCAGGGGTTGAAGGCAGCGATCATCCCGGCGGTCAGCGCCGTGGCTACTGCTGCGTAATCCATCTAGATGTCGATCCGCCCGACCTATTTGGAGCCGGACGCGGCAAGCGCCTTAAGGATCTTCTTGATCGGCGGGTTCGTCATCGCGGTGCCGTCAGGTAACACCACCGTTGGGACGGTCTGATTGCCACCGTTGACCTTCATCACGAAGTCGGCAGCAGCGGGGTCCTCTTCAATGTTGATCTCACGGAAGTCGATCCCTTCGCGCTCGAACTGGGACTTCAGTCGACGGCAGTATCCGCACCACGTGGTGCTGTACATCGTTAGCTGATCACTCATGAAGTGTTCCTAACCTTCGTTATTGGAGCGCTTACGCGGACGGGCGTTGTCTACCTAACCCCACGGATCCCAGAATTCTTCCATCGCGGGTTCACGATCAGGGCCAGGTAGGCGATGTGGGCGATTGGTTTGGGCGATTAGAGTCACCCACCATGGGTAAGAAGATTCCGGACCGACAGTTGAGCGGTTCGATCGAGTTGGGTCGTCGTTGTTACGCGTGCGGTCCCGACAATTTCCGTGGCCTGCACCTGGACTTCGTCCAACGCGGGGACGCGATCGAGGCGCGTTTCGTCTTCGACGAGACCTACGCCGGGGCCCCCACTTATGTTCACGGCGGCATCATCATGACGGCTCTCGATGACGCGATGGCGTGGGCGGCGATCGCTTTCCACGGAAAGTTCAGCGTCACGTCCCAGTTCGAATCCCACTTCCTGCGACCGGTGAAAACCGGCGAGCCGCATATCGTGCGAGCGGAGGCGGGACCCGTCGAGGCCGACGGTAAAACGATGCGGATGACGAGCCAGGTGCTACGCGACAATGGAACGATCTGCGCGCAAGCCACGGGGACGTATCGCGGCGTCGCGGACATCTAGCTCGTCGTGTCATCCGGTGTCATTGCGGCGTCCAGCGTTTGACCCCACTGGTTGAGCGAACTGTCGGGGAGGAACTGCGAGACAACGGCATCCTTGGCTTGTTTGCCCATCGCGTCCGCTGCTTGCGGATCCTTCAACAAGGACGCGAGTGCCGCTCCGAGTTCTGCTGGGTCGCGCGGATCCTGGATGAGGATTCCGTCGAGCCCATCGCGGATCTGATCAACGATTCCGCCGACGGCAGAGGCGACCACCGGACGACCCTTGAGCATCGCCTCAGTCACGGTCAGGCCGAACCCTTCTTTCAGACTCTTCTGCACGACGATCGCCGCATGACGTTGAAGCGCGTTGACCATGAAGGCGTTCTCTTCTGGATCGTCCATCGGAAGACAGACGATTTGAATGCGACGGCGGGCCTCCTCCGGAAGTGCCCGCCATTCCTCGATGACATCGGCTAACACCTCTTGGCCCTCTGGATCGTCACTGACTGACGTCACATCCGGCCCGGCGAGGGCGAGATAGGCCTGCGCACACCCAGGGTCGGCGAGGAATCCGCGCATCACCCCGGCCATATCCTTCAGCGGATCCCAGCGAGAGACCTGGACGACCAGTTGATCATCAGGTGACGGCGGTGGCCCTTCGCTGACGATATCGGCGAAGCGTTCGACGGGAGCATGGTTGCCGATGGGCGCATCATCATCGGAGCGCACGATTCCGATGTGCTCCAGGATCGCCAGAATTTTGGCCTGATCGAGTTCGCGGTTCTTTGGGGCGAATGGGTCCAGCGACGGTTTGATGACGTGCAGGCGGTCGTTCGGAACCCACGACGGCGCGTACTCCCGCCGCGTGAAGACGTACTGATCGATGTACGGCTCGAGTAGTGGGCGCAGAAACTCCCAGCCACCCTCGGTGTACTCGTTGCGCTGATCGACGCCGATATGGCAGCGCCAGATCAACGGAACTTGACGGTTGTGAAGCCACTTTGCTAGTCCGGCCGGCTGGGGATCGTGGAGCAGAACAACGTCGCCGGGAACCAGTAGACGCTGAGCGTCGGGCTCGTTGCGCTTGGCGACATCAAGGAAGACCTGCCGCTCATGCTCACCGAGCGGACCACCATCGCCGCGCTCGCCGTGGAGGCGGTGGTGCAGGCGTTTAGTGATCGCGAAGAACTCAGATTCGCCCTCAAGGACGAGCCAACTACAGCCGACATCAACACCGGCGACGTAGGCCAACAGGACGGGGAGCATCTCGGCGACACCGCCACCGCTGGCCGTGGAGTTAATGCTGACGACACGTCGACCGAGGAGTTGGCCTCGGGCGTACTCACCCGTGAGGATGAGATTGTCCACTCGTTCCTGGCCAATAACCGGGACAAGGACTTCGGGTGATCGGACGGGGAACTCGACCTCAAACATCGCTGACCTACTTTCCGCTTGGTACGCCGGAGCCGGAGCCGGAGCCGGAGCCGGAGCTGGAGTTGGAGTTGGAGTTGGAGTTGGGCGCATCGAGAGTGATGCGCAGGCCGATACTCTCGCCCTGTTTGCGGCGGACCTTCTCGGCCATTTTCAACAGTTTGTACATAAGTCCGAACTTCTTCGAGACACGCTTCTCAACGGCGGCCGTTCCTGCCGCATCGAGGAGTTCCACGGTCGCATCCACGGTCGCGCTGGTCGTCTTTCCGCGCACGTCGCACGCAGCGATCTCGACCTTTGGGTTATTACGGATCCGCTTGACCTTGCCTGATTCTGCGCCAGTAATGACGTAGAGGGCATCGCCGTCGCGTGTCACCCACACCGGAGTCGCGACTGCTTCACCGGTCTTGCGGAAGGTCGCGACCGACATGTATTTACCTGCACTGAGGGAATCAAGCGTCGTCATAGCGTGAGTCTTTCATCCTGCCGGTATGGCACGCGCGCGCTGTCGGCACGGCGTAGCGTTTGGGTATGAAGAAACCCGGTATCGCGCCCGTCGTTTGGAATCCCCCGCCGCCAGCACAATCCACACCAGATCCGCTGCCGACTCTGCGCACGTTCCCGTTGCCCGGTAGTGGCCCCGAAGATGTTCTCGTTGCCCCTGACGGGTCGGTGTTGACCGGTGTCGACGACGGCCGGATCCTGCGACTGGACCCTGTGACGTCCGCGGTAACCGTGGTTGCCGATACGGGCGGTCGGCCACTTGGTCTTGAGTGGCTACCTGACGGGCGACTGCTGGTCTGCGATGCTGAAATTGGGCTGCTCGCGGTGGAAACTAACCGTGCTTCCGAGCGCGCACCGACCGCGATCCCCACGACTGGCCTGGGCAAGATCGAGACGCTCGTGGACCAAGTGGATGGTCAGCCGGTACGAATCTGCAATAACGCGTCGGTGGCCGCCGATGGCACGATCTGGTTCACCGACTCCTCGGCCAGATTCGACTTCGCGCATTGGAAGGGGGATCTGATTGAGCACCGCGGAACGGGGCGGCTGCTACGTCGTGATCCCGACGGCTCAACCGCCATCGTCTGCGCTGGCCTGCAGTTCGCCAACGGGGTCGCGCTAAACGCTGACTCATCTGCCGTCTATGTCGCCGAGACTGGGTCGTATGCGCTGCAACGGGTCGACCTGACGGGGTCAAGCGCAGGCATTCGTAAGCCGGTCGCCGAGAACCTGCCGGGTTTCCCCGACAACGTCTCACTCGGGGATGGGGGCCTCATCTGGGTCGCGATCGCCAGCCCGCGCAATCCAATTATCGATCGTCTCTCGCCGCTACCGCCGATGCTCCGGCGGGCCGTCTGGGCGCTACCAGCGAAGGCTCAGCCAAAACCCGCCTTCGAGGTTGGACTTGTAGCGATTGATCCGGTGGATGGGTCGATCGTGCACAACATTGCCGGGCAGAACCCAGAGTTCGGGGTCTCGACTGGCGTCCGTGAGCACAACGGGACAGTCTGGTTAGGCAGCCTGTCTGCAAATTCGATCGCTAGCTTCGACCTAGCCGACCTTTAGCTCCAACGGACACGAGATAATCGGCTAGCCCCCCCCCTCCCCAACCACCGACACAGTGAGGCCACAGCGTTGATAGTCCCGTTTGGCGATATCCGTGACCGAGCCGCGAATCATTACGCGAGCACCATGCATCCCGCCGGATTCCACGGCGATGGGAAGGAACACGACTTCTTCGAGGGCTGGTACGTCAAGCTCATCTCCGCCGATCGAGGGCACCGATTTGCCGTCATCCCGGGTATATTCCGTAGCAGCGATGGTTCGGCGGAAGCGTTCGTGCAGGTCCTCAACGGGTCGACCGGTGAGAGTTGGTATCACGAGTTCGACCCGGCTGACTTCCACGCTGATCCAACCCGCTTCGACGTTCGGGTCGGTCCGAACCACTTCACCGACCGTGGCGTCAGCCTCGACCTTCCGAGTCTGCGTGGCGAGGTCTCCTTCGATGGCGGAATCGCACCGTGGCCAGTAAGCATCGCTTCGCCGGGAATCATGGGCTGGTTCGCTTGGATCCCGACGATGGAGTGCTACCACGGCCTCGTGTCGTTCAACCATGTGCTGTCCGGCGAACTCGTCCATGACGAGGCAGCTCTCGACTTTGGCGGCGGCCGGGGATACATCGAGAAGGATTGGGGACAGGCATTCCCCTCTGGCTATGTCTGGATGCAGACGAATCACTTCCCGACTCCTGAGGTGTCATTGTCGGCGTCCATCGCGATCATTCCGTGGCGCAAGTCAGCGTTCCGCGGGTTCATCGTGGGGCTTTGGCGCAATGGCGAGCTGACGAAGTTCGCGACCTACACGGGAGCCAAGACTCGCTCGTTGGAGATCGACGACGATGAAGTGCGCTGGACGCTGCAGAGCCGCTCTGGCCTACGCCTGGACCTGACGGCAGATCGTGTCAGTGGCGGACTGCTACATGCACCGATCCGGACCGAGATGCACCGCCGAGTGGAGGAGACGCTCGATTCCTCTGTGCGGGTACGACTCACTGACCGCGAGGGGAACGTGCTGTTCGACGAGGTTGGAGAATGTGCCGGGCTTGAGGTCCACGGCGACCTCGATGACCTGACAGCAATGAAGTAGCGCTACCGCGATCTTGCTAACCGGGTAGCTACTGCGCCGGTCCGACGAGGACCTGGCCATTGCGGGAATCGAAGGTCACCGAACGCGACCGGAAGATCCCGCTGCCGGTATTGACCGCCTCGCCTGCCGACGTCGGCGTGATCGTCACTTTGTCCTTACCCGGAGTCTGGCCCGCCACCACCGACCACACAGGTCGGGAATCGCCGGTCGTGAACAGCGTCACCTGACTCTGGTTCGTGACATCTCCGACCGGCGGGGCGCCCGGCACGGCCGCACTGGCAATGAGGAACGGCGAGCCCGTATCGAACGCGGTGGGCAGACACTGTGGCGACTCCGCGCCGAATGACCAGCAGGCGTTGGCCTCGTTGCTTGCCCAAGCCGGGACGCCGTTGGGTAGTGGCTGCGACCACTTGGGTAGCGGGTAGGTAGCCACAGGGTCGGTGGGCAGCGAGTTCAGGGTGAGGGTGGCCGATTTGCGCTTCGGATTCGACGTGATGCGAAACGAGCTCGCCGCCCCACCCTCAAGCTGGCTCAGTGGGCTGTAGACCGGGACGCTATATAGCCCGATCCCGAAGATCCCGGCGAAGCTCTGCGCCTTGCTGTACGCGGCCAGCCCGTCGGCTCCCGCGCAGGCGGGGAACTGCGGCTGGCAGCTGACCTCCGTGATCAGTTGGAAGGTGATGGGCGCCGCTGTCTTCACGCCACCGAAGCTCACAACGGCGCTAGCTTCAACCCCATCGAATGTCGTCCCATCGATGAACTGGGCGTTCACCGGAATCGAGGTCCGCGTGACTTCGCCCTTGCCGATTTGAGTCTTGAGAATTCGCATCCCGGGGGACGCAGTGTCAACGAGCATTGGTACTTCTTTGCCGCCGCCGATCGAGACATCGAGGGTGAGGTACGGCAGGGAGTCGTTGATGGTCGGCATCTCCAAGTTGATCTCTACCCCGTTGAGGGCATCGGAGGCGAACGGGTCGTTGCCGAGTAGTTCACCGCTGCCGCATCCGGCGAGGACGCCTATGAGTCCGACGGATGCGACGACTCCCACGGCTTGAATTCGCGTCACCGCTTGACCGTACCGCGGCGCGTAGGTGACGTCCCAGCGAGACGGTGATCACATTGGCGCGATTGCCGGTGGTGGCACCGGTTCCTGTTGGTCAGTCGGTGGTGCCTCAGCAATGGTTAACACGACTCAGCAGGTCGGTGGATCGTTGGGAGCCGCGCTGCTGAACACGTTGGCCGCCTCGGCGACCGCCGCGTTCGTTGTCGCCAACGGCTATGGAGCGATGGTCGCGGCATACGATTGGGTCGGCGTGGGATTGCGGGTGTTGTCCTCACCGGTAATCAGCTTCGGTGCGTTCACGAGGTTGAGCGTTACCTTCATCGCCACGGCCCCGCCAAGCGAGGACTTTCTTGTTCCCTTCCAACTGCCGGACCCGGAGGTTCCCGCTGCGGCGTTGGATCCTTCGATGACCTCAAGGGCGGCATCGAACGTGGTCTTCTCGGCCTCTTCTTCGAAGGTCGCGGTACCGTCCTGGCGCATCCCGAGCGTCGTTCCGTCACTCCAGACCAGCTCAACGAATCCGCCGAACTTCCCGCTGCCGTTGGTGTAGTCGACTGTCCCGAGGTTTCGGACTTTCACCAGGACATCGTTGATCCGCGTGGTCCCCTCAAGGACGTTGATGCCGTAGGTCTGCTGGTCGGCCTTCTTCTTGCCAACGACGTTGGTGTACGCCCGAACGGAGGTGACGTTGGTCTTGAACGTCACCTCGGTACCTGCCGGTTGGGCGCTCTGGGTCTGGTCACCAGAGGGCGATGCCGAATCCGACGTGGCGTCGGTACCTGAGGAGCACCCAGCGAGGACGAGACCCGCGGTGCTGATAGTGGCGATCGAGACGACGAGGCGCCGGTGACGGCGGGTGATTCGGGGCATCTGCACACAATGACAGTGTGAGCCGACATGGCCCGGTATTGGCGCGCACAAGCGGTCTAGGGTCGCGAGTCAAGACCACCGGAAACGGCCGGGCGAAAGCACGAAATCGCCTAGCCCGAGGGCGTCTTCTCGCATCTCGGATTGGTCACAAAACCCGGGGGAGTAGAATTCTCCGAGTCGTCGCCCTCTAGGGTCAGGCGAATGACTGGAGGTGGGCTTAGGTGAAACTATTTGTGCCGACAGAGACTCGCGAGGGGGAGCGCCGCGTTGCGCTCGTACCCGATACGGTCGCAAAGTTGGCCGCGCTAGGGCTCGAGGTGACCGTGCAATCCGGGGCCGGCGATGAGTCGTTTGCGAGCGACGCCGCCTACACCGAAGCAGGTGCGACCGTGATTGCGCCCGCCGGTGTTGCGGATGCCTTAGCTACCGCTGACGTGGTCGCGAGTGTGCGCCCGCTCGACCCGGATCGGGGTCGAACCCTCAAAGCAGGTGCTGTCACGTTGAGCTTCCTTGCTCCGACCAACGATGGGGACGCGATTCGCGCCATCGCGCAGGCCGGGGCAACCGCATTGTCCTTTGATTTGGTTCCGCGAATCTCCCGCGCTCAGTCGATGGATGCGCTGACCTCGCAGGCACTCGTCACTGGCTACCGCAGTGCGCTCGTCGGGGCCGACCGGTTGCCGCAGTTCTTCCCACTCTTCATGACGGCGGCGGGCAGGATTCCGCCAGCCAAGGTGCTCGTACTAGGCGCAGGAGTCGCTGGGCTTCAAGCAATCGCCACCGCCAAACGACTCGGCGCAGTGGTGTCGGCCTACGACGTTCGCGCCGCATCAGCTGACGAGGTGAAGTCGATGGGTGCGAGCTTTATCCACCTCGACCTTGAGGCGCTAGAAGCTGGCGGTGGCTACGCCCGCGAGATGAGCGAGGACCGCGCTGCGCGCCAACGCGAGCTGCTGACGCCCTACATCACCGAATCTGACGTGCTGATTACGACGGCTGCTGTCCCTGGCCGGCAAGCACCGCGACTGGTCACGGCCGAGATGATGAGCGGGATGAAGCCCGGATCGGTTGTGGTCGATCTAGCCGCTGAGACCGGCGGAAACGTTGAGGGTTCGGTTCCTGGCGAGGAAGTCATCGTTGATGGCGTGCGGATCTGCGGTGCGAAAGATGTCGCGAGTCAGATGCCGGTGCACGCCTCGAAGCTCTACGCGATGAACGTCGTCGCCCTGCTGGGCCTAGCCGTCAAAGAGGGCGAACTTGTCCTCGATCCGGAAGACGAAGTCTTCGACGGATGTGCGGTTGTGCTCAACGGTGAGGTCAGAAAGGAAGTTGCCTGATGGATTCCGGCGTCGCACTACTCACGATCTTCATCCTGTCGATCTTTGTCGGCTTCGAGGTCGTGTCCAAGGTCTCGACCGTACTTCACACTCCGCTCATGTCCGGCGCGAATGCGATCCACGGCATCGTGCTTGTCGGAGCGATCCTCGTTACCGGTAACGCCGATACGACGTTACCGCTGGTACTGGGACTGATCGCCATTGTGTTTGCCACGATCAACCTCGTCGGTGGCTTTACGGTCACCGACCGAATGCTTGAGATGTTTAAGCCGAAGAAAGCTCCGAAGGCCGACAAGGAGGCAACCAAATGACCTCTGTTGTCGCCGCCGGTGGAGTCGCCGGAGACGTGCCCGTATGGGCCCAACTCGTTGACCTGTTTGTTGCTATCTGCTTTGTGCTTGCACTCAAGGGTCTGTCTGGCCCGAAGACTGCGCGAAACGGAAACCTCCTCGGTGCCGGTGGTGCCCTGATCGCCGTCTTTACCCTGTTCTTTGCTTACCCCGGGATGAAGAACCTGCCGCTGATCCTGGCCGCGATCGCCATCGGCATCATTGTCGGATACCCCGCGGCCCGGCGGGTTCAGATGACCGCTATGCCGCAGATGGTGGCGCTGTTCAACGGTGTTGGTGGTGGCGCGGCCGCTCTCGTCTCGATCATCGAGTTCCTCGACGCCGGAACGACTGAATCCAAGGGCGTGCTGGCGGCGACCGTCTTCACCGTCATCGTCGGCTCGGTGTCGTTCACTGGTTCAGTTTTGACGTTCCTCAAACTGCAGGAGGTCATCACGACTCGGCCAATCCTGCTTCCCGCTGGTCAGTACCTGACGTCGCTGATCGGTATTGGTGCGCTCGTCTTTGCTGTCTGGATCGTTGTCAATCCGGCAACCTGGTTGCTCGTCGTGCTGATCGTGCTGGCTCTGCTGCTCGGGCTCCTGCTCGTGATGCCAGTCGGCGGGGCCGACGTTCCGATCATCATCTCGCTGCTCAACGCCTTCACCGGACTATCGGTGGCGGCCAGCGGTTATGTCCTCGGAAACGTGCTGCTCATCGTCGCTGGAACGCTGGTTGGCGCATCCGGAACGCTGCTCACCAAAGAGATGGCCAAGGCCATGGGTCGACCACTCACGAACACAATGTTCGGTGCCTTTAAAGCCCAAACCGCCTCCGCCAAGGCTGGCACCGGCGAAGACCGGCCCGTCAAGTCGGCTGGACCAGAAGATGTCGCCATCATGCTCGCTTACGCGAACAAAGTGATCATCGTTCCCGGGTACGGACTTGCTGTTGCCCAGGCTCAGCATCAGATCCGTGAACTCGTCGATCTGCTCGACGAACGCGGAGTCGATGTCGACTACGCGATCCACCCGGTTGCGGGTCGGATGCCCGGCCATATGAACGTGCTCCTGGCCGAGGCGAACGTGCCCTATGACCAACTCAAGGAGATGGACGAGATCAACCCGGAGTTCGCCTCCACTGATGTCGTCATGGTTGTTGGTGCCAACGACGTGGTGAACCCGGCAGCGAAGTCAGATCCGAGCGCGCCCATCTACGGGATGCCGATCCTGGATGTCAGCGATGCCGAGCAGGTCGTGTTCCTCAAGCGCTCGATGCGGCCCGGCTTCGCTGGGATCGAGAACGAGCTGCTGTTCGACCCGAATACGACGATGCTGTTCGGCGACGCCAAGGATTCGCTGACGAAGGTGGTCACGGCCGTTAAGGCAATGTAGGTAGGGGTCCGGTAGGAGCTCGGCGGGGATTAGCCAAAGCGTTACGTGTTGTTTACGTGCTGGGGGCTGGCGTTCGGGGGACTCGGGTCCACTCTTGTCTCGTCGGTATGTCAGCCTTGCCGATGATGTCGGGCGCTGGGCTGGACGATCGCGGAAGGATCTGGCGAAATGGACGAGGACGCGATCGATTTTGTGGTTGCCGCGTGGCGAGAAGACGGTCACTGGCAGGTCTCACGGCTACCCCGGCGGACTGGACTCAACCACCGGTCATTGATTGCCGCGCTCAGCGCACACCCAGCTGACAACGGTGTTATTGGCTTCGTGAGCGTCGCGGAGGACTTCTTCATCGTGGCAAGAACTCACCATCGGGATTCCCGGTTTCTGCTGTCCGACGTCGCAGCCGCTTTGGATTGGCCGTTGGCATCACAGGTCCTTGAAGAGATGGGACTGGAGCAACCGGATGAGGACGACATCGACGAGCTGATGTCCGCTGGTGATTTGACCCTCCTGCAGGACCTTGGAATGGGTGCCTCAGAGTTGGCGATGCTGTCTGAGGATGACGAGCTGTATCCGGATGAGGTCCTCACGGCCGTCGCGAACCGTCTCGGCTTTGGTGCCCAGTTCGAATCGCTGTTTGAGGTCCACGCGTAGGTGTTGATCGCACCATCGGATGCCGAACTCATGCGGGTCGCGCTCGGTCTAGCTGCCGAGTCCACCCCCGTCGGTGACGTTCCGGTTGGTGCCATCGTCATTGATGAGTCCGGCCAGGTCCTCGGCCGCGGCGTGAATCGGCGCGAGGCTGACCATGATCCGACGGGCCACGCCGAAGTAGTCGCGTTGAGGGCGGCGGCGGCTTCCCTCGGTTCCTGGCGACTAGACGGCGCAACGCTGGTCGTCACCCTCGAACCATGCGTCATGTGCGCCGGTGCGTTGGTTCAGGCGCGGATCTCTCGGCTGGTCTTTGGCGCGTTTGACGAAAAAGCTGGAGCGGTCGGGAGTCGATGGGACCTTGTTCGCGATCGGCAACTCAATCATCGTCCCGAGGTCGTCAGTGGCGTCCTCGCCGACGAGGCGGGAACCCTGCTCCGCGAGTTCTTTGCCGCTCAGCGGCTGCACTGAGGACGCACTGAGGACGCGCTGAGGACGGGCTGAGGACGCACTGAGGACGGGCTGAGGATTATGCGCAACTCGGACCTAGCGGTTGTACTCGACCTTGAACTTGGTCAGCATCTGACCACCTGCCTTGATCTTGACCTTGGTCTGGGCTTTGCGCGATCCCTTGGCTGTAAGTTTGACCGTCTTCGATGAGACCTTCGCCACGGACCCCCTTCGTACTGAACTCTTCAGCTTCTTGCCCTTCTTTGATTTGCAGGTCGATCCTTTACAAGGCACGTTGGAAAGGAGCTGCGCCGGACTGTAGGCAGAGATGCGGGAGTTGTTCGGTGCGATTCCGGTCTGTGACTGGATCCACGTGGCGTAGTGGGATACGCGGGTGTAGATGCCCGGGCTCCCCGCCCTACCGTAACCGTCTCCCCAGCTCACAACACCAACGAGCGTGCGGGTGGCACCCCAGGCGGTGAGCGGTCCACCGGAATCGCCTTGACAGGCAACAACCGAGCCATCAGCGCGTCCGACGCACATCATCGTGTCGCGATCGTAGGCCAGGCCGTAGCGACCACCCGCCGTCCCCGCTCCCGCAAGATCGGACACGCTACCGATGTGCAGCGTGCCGCTCGGTGCTCCGCCGGAGCGCCCGGCACCAAAGCCGAATACCTGCATTGCGGCCCCGAGGTCAGGGCGTTTGTCGGCGCCGCTACCTGAAAACAAGGAACTCGGGTTTGGGGTTGCCTGACTCTTCGACACACGACCCGGTGCGATGTTGTCGACGCAGTACGCGGCGGTGACGATCCACGACTGGGAGATTGCAGTACCGCCGCAGAGATTCGTGCCGCTATTTGTCGACACCATCAGTGAGACAAACCACGGTGTGAGCACCCGGTTCGCAGCGCTGCCGTTGACGACCCGGGTGGTTGGCGTCGTATCGACAGCGGATGCGGTGGTGACAGCGGATGCGGTGGTGACAGCGGATGCGGTGGTGACAGCGGGTATCCCTGCCAATACACCAGCCGAAGTTCCGGCCCGGCGCGACGGCTACGGAGGGTGACAGTGCGAGGCCAGACGCTGAGGCGATTCCCGCCACAGCAATGATTGAAACGAGCCGCTTCGCTGCCACATAAAGGCGCTATTTCCCTCATGGAGTAACGGAGAATCAGTGCGTACCGCCGACCACCTAGTTGGTCTAGCGGTTACTCCAACCGGACTATACTGAGCTATGGAGATTACGCAGCGTTAGCAGTTGCGCTTACCATTCGCGGCGATTTTGAACTTCATCGTCGGGGTTCCGGAGGCCTTGACCTTGACCTTGACACAGACCTTCTTTTTCGTCGTCACGTGAACTTTGGCCTTGGCCTTCTTGTTCCCCGCGACCACTCCGCGCGCGTTAGTTATGGACACGAACTTCTTCTTCTTGGCCCGGATCTTGTACGAGCCCTTTGTTGGAGTGAGGTTCTTTAGCTTGATGGTCGTGCACTTGCCCCGTTTGACCTTGCAGGAGGTGCCCTTACAGTTCGACTTAATCTTGAAGTCGCCGCTCGTATACTTCGACATCCACTTGGCGTAGGTCGATACCCGCGTGTAGATGCCCGGGTAGTTGGCTAGCGCGCATCCATACCCAGAGCTCACGACGCCCGTGAGTCGAACCTGTCCGCCGACCGTCGCGACTAGCGGTCCCCCAGAGTCGCCCTGGCAGGCATCAATGCCGCCCGCTGGCAGCCCGGCACATAACTGGTAGGCAGCCGTGTAGTTCTTCCCGTAGGAGCCGCAATTGGGGTCTGATGGTCCGGTGAGATCCTGGACCTGGCCCTGTTGCAGAACCGTTGAGATGGATGAGGGTTTATCGGCGATTCGCTCACCGAAGCCGAATACCGACGACGGTGCGCCAGCGGTCGTTTCACTCTTATCCGAGTTCGGGGTGAGCGTCGCGCCTGGCATCTTCTTCGATGTTCGCAGTAGCGCGAGGTCGTTGAGGTTGTTCGCCGAGTTGGGGTTGTAGTCGGGGTGGACGATGATGTAGTCGAGGTAGTAGCGCGTGCCCTGATTGCGAGTCGTTGGGTTCACGAGGACGAAGCTCTTACCTTTGCCGGTTTTAGCGACGCCCGCTGGCGTGGAGACACAATGAGCGGCCGTCACGGCCCAACGATGAGTGATCTTTGTTGCCCCACACAGCGAGGCGCCACCGTCTCGGTTCTTCGGCGCGAACTGCAGGAACCACGGTGTTTGCGCCCGATTAGCGTCGATACCGCCAACAACCCGAGTAGTCGGTCGGTCGTCGACTGCCGGTGCTCCAGTCGGACTGACGGATGCCGAGGCCGCGGGAATCGCGGTGGCGAATACGAGCGCACCCCCCAAGGAGGCAGTAAGAAGCGCAGGAACCCGCGCGAAAGAGGTCATTCATCAAAGGTACGCCCCCTTTTGGGTTCTGTCGTGGCTGCCGTGAAACAGGGCGGAAGGTTACACACATCTTGGTTCATTCTTGACTTCCTCGACGGAACCGACTGCCGAAGATAGCCGTGGCCGCCGGTCCGTGAGCAACGACGCGAGAAGTGAATGGGCGCCGCGCTATCCCGACTATCCGCGCCCCGCATCGACCGCCGTCACACGTTGCCGGTACCTTTTCTGGCGGTGGCGTGTCCGAGCGGCCGAAGGTGCAACACTCGAAATGTTGTGTGGGGTCAAACCCACCGTGGGTTCAAATCCCACCGCCACCGCACTGGGGTATTTACATAACTGGCCCCGTTGGAGTTACGAAACTCCCCGAGAATCGACGTATTTGTTGATTCCGGGGAGTTTCGTTTTTCCGAAGCTGACTGATGACCCCAACGGGGGTCTCTCGCCGTGGAAGCGGATGTTGTGGCCGATGGTTCGCGTCCCGACTTCTGCGTCCGGACATGGCGAGTGGCCCGTCGCCTTCCCGGTTCGGGCTGGTGGGTTTGCTGAGATCGTTGTGGTTAGGCGACGGCAGGGGCTGGTGGGTCGTGAGTCAACACCTGGTCGTTGTCATCGATTGCTTCCCAGGGCTCGTAGTCCGGTTCGGGAATGCTCATTGGGTGGGTGAAGTCTTTGTTGCGTTTGGCCCAGGCGCGCAGTAGTCGAATGTTGGATGCGGTGACAGCGACGGCTAGCAACAGGCTGGTCTTGACGAGCCCGACGACGCAGCACCAGCCGCGGTTGATGTTCTCAGTGTTGGTGTTCTTCAGGTTTCCGTAGGAACCTTCGACGTGGGTTCGGCGGTTGAATGAGGTGATCCATTCATCGCTTCCCCAGTACATGCGCTGCCGAATTTTTGGGGTGACGGTGCCTGGGATGGTGACGGTTCGTTGGGTGCAGCATTTTGGTCGCCCTGCTTGCGCGGGTGGGTTGTCAACCGTCGGGGCGCCTTCGTCGAACGACTGGGAGATGGGGCAATTGGCGCAGATCCTTTTCCCGGCCTGGGCGGGGCATTCCCAGCGTTCTTTGCCGTTGAGGTCTGGTCCGGCGACGCGACGGAATGCCCACGTTTGCCGCTCGACAATGTTCGCCCGGAAGCCGTCCAACGCTGCGGTATCTGCGGCATGTTGCATCTTCTGCTCGCTGGTGGGGTTCTTGCGCAGCGGACTAACAGAGAAGCGTGGTGGTCGAGATATGCGCACGAGTTCGTCGGGCATTGCCGGGCAGTGCGGAGCGCCGTCAACCATCCGGATTCCTTCAAAATCACGGACTCCGTGATCATTTGGGTGCAGATCGTGGACTTGTTCGACACCGCGTTCCCTGACCGGTGCCGCCCAGGACTCCGACAACGCGTATGACCAGGCACGGTCGTTGAGGACTTCAGAAAGTCCCGGGTGTTTCTGTGAGTAGCTGTCGAGCAGTTCCAGGCCCGGCTTAACAACCCCGGCGTTCGCGGCGCGAACCCGGATGGCTTGGGTCAAGATCGGCGCCCGGTCTTTGATGTCCCCAACAGCAGGTATGCCGACGACGGAGATCATGTTGTAGCCGAACACCATCGACGAGCCATTGCTATACGTTTTTGTGCGGTACCCCCAGGTGGCGTCCGTGTCGAAGGAGCACAGTGACTTGTTCGCTGTTGTCAGAACTGGCGGAGCCTTATCCGCCTTTTGCTCGCTGGCGTCTTTGTTGGCATCTTCCCGGATGCGACCGTCTGACTTTCCTCGCGCCCACGATTGCATTCCGGTGGCATCCAACGCGAGCGCGGTCATCGCCGGTACATGGGTGGGCAGGCTGGTGGACATGACCATGTCCATCAACGACTGCAGGTTCTCGTCGTCGGTTTTCCCGTCTGCTGTCAGCTTGCTTTTCAACGCGTCCAGCGGGTACGTCATCTGACGGTAGGTGAGGCAGTCTCCCTCCTCCTTAGACCACCTGGTTCCGTAGTAGATCTGGGTGGAATGGGCCTGGTCCTTCGTTAACAAATTCAACACGTTGACTAGCGTGAGCTTGCGGCCAGTAAGCACCACCAGAATCATTGCCGCTACATAGACGTCCATCTGGGTTTTGCGTGGGCGCCCTCCCCGGCCCGAACGCAGAATGTCATCCAGAGCTTTGTCGACCCCGGAATCCTGAACCGCTTTGACGGTTCGGTCGAACTGGCTGCGGCCGATCCTCATCAGGACTCACCGCCGACAGGTGCTGGTGTGATCGCACGGAGTGCGGTTTTGGCGGCGGTCTCGTTGACAGTTGGGCAGTAGGTGAGTAGATCTGTGAGGGAACGTGCTGACTTCAGCCCTGCTGCTGAGAGGAGCACAGTGAGTGGGACCGATGAGTTCATGCACGCAAGCAGCCATGTTGGGGTCCACGTAGTATCGGCCGAATTTCCAACAGATATGGACAGCGATTCGAGTTCGCACAGTCAATTTCATTCCAGATTCCGCGCGTCTAAGACCAAATAGCTGCGTTTGGGTCGAGCTCTTCGCGGCTTAAGCCTCGTTTCGCGATCATGCAGCGTTCGATCGAAGGTCACCGGCCCGCGTCGGACGCGAAATGGGGACCAAGAAGTCAACTCAGCGCCCGGATTCCACTAATTCGGCCGTTCCTCACCCCAGGACATGGTTCATATCCGTTGGAAATTCGGCCGATGCTACCGGGACCCCTACGAGACCAGATGCCTTCCCTGACGCTGGACGCGTAGGGGGAAGAAGAAGTTGTCATTCGAAGTAGCGCTCGAAGATTGCCTGAACGTGCTGTTGATCTGCAGGCGTGAGCTCGGCGGAACCGACCGCGTCCGTTATGAGTTGTGCCTGCCGTTTTATGGCAGCCTGAAGGGCTGGCTTGGAACTGCCCGCCACAAGGTGAAGTTGGTGGAGAACGATGATCAATTCGCCGGCGAACACCGGTTGATCGCTACTTGAGATACGAATTTCGTCGAACGCCATCCGAACTACCTCTTCGTGGCTTGTCTCGTGCGGGCGCCAGATCGTTCGACCATCGTCGCCGGTCACCAAGCGCGTCGGCGGGAACCGATCGAACATGGCGATGATCACCGCCGCCATGTGCAGGACGGCATCGCGCGCGGTTGTTGGGTCATTCATGCTGGGAGACAGAGCTTTGAGCGCGACATCTGCCAGTTGACGGATCCCGAACTCCGAGTCTTGCTGCATGGTGCGCGTCTCCCCGAGCTGGACCGCAGCGCGCACTTTCGAGGCCACGTCGTCGGCATCGTCGGCGTCATCGGTGTCACCGTCGCCATCGGCAGCTTCGTCAGGTTCCGGCCACAGAAAGGCCAACGGTGTGCCAGGGATGGCATATCGGCCAGCGACCGTTTCGAGGACAAGCGAGCTCTGCTTTGGGATCGCTTTCAACAGTTGATCAGAGTCAACGTACTTGATCCAGCCATGCTGCGCGAACTCGATGCAGATCGCATTATCTGGTGGTTTAGGCGCCTCCCGGTCGGTACCGTCGCATGCTTCTTCCGTCCAGGTCTGCTTCACTGAGGCCATCGATTGGCCAGTAATCGAATCGAGGATATTCGACACATCCATGGAATGAGCGGAATGATTTATGAAGCCGACGAGGCCAAGGATTGCGATCAGTCCGAGGATCAGAGCGACGATGATTGAGTAGCTGGGGATCACCGCTGTGCCGCCGATCTCTAACGGTGATCGCACCGTCCGCAAGACGAGGAGGCAGTACGAGAAGGTCCCGACGACGGTGCCCATAACTCGAACGCTGAATGGGTCGCGCAACAGCTGGTTGACGACGCGTGGTGAGTACTGGCTGGATGCTAGTGAGATCAGCAGCAGCCTCACTGAGAAGGTAATACTGGCAAACGTCACTGTCGCGGCCGCGATCGTCGTGAGGATTACCCGAGCGCTCTCCACGGTTGAGGTCAGTGCTTCCGGCGCACTCACCCCCGTGTCTATCCACAGCATGACTTGGGCGAGCACAATTCCGCCAACGACACATAATGCCGGGATGACAAACAAACTGCTTCGAATGCGATCTCGGAGCAGGTGCAACTTGCCGTTCACAGGTCCTCCGTAGGTCGATTGGCTGTTGTAGGAATCATTGGTCCCGTCGCGGATCGAGCCTAGCCGGGCGTTGTAGATATCGAAAGTCCGAAGCCAGGTGTCCGGGCGATAGCCATCTGCGCTCAGGCGAGCTTCAGCCCAGGGTCCGACCTTGATCAGGACGAGAGTTACGGCGGGGTGAGGGTGAGGTCGTCGTTGGCGTTTCCGGTGAGGGTGAAGCCTCGTTCGTGGACGGTGTGGTGGTGATATCGGCACAGGCCGGCGAGGTTGGTTTGGTCTGTGGCTCCGCCGTTGGCCCAGAAGATGAGGTGGTGGATTTCTTGGATGGGGGCGTCGCAGTCGGGGAAGCGGCAGTGTTCGTCGCGGAGTTCGATGGCTAGGCGTAGGGCGGGGTGGAT
>Ga0209390_10002172_pt1 | contig 35351 bp, 17 predicted proteins | sample BON01_FD_187212 | JGI IMG/M metagenome (GOLD analysis project Ga0209390, IMG submission 187212) | Freshwater microbial communities from Lake Bonney liftoff mats and glacier meltwater in Antarctica - BON-01 (SPAdes) (version 2) | ecosystem: Environmental > Aquatic > Freshwater > Ice > Glacier...
GGGGAAGAGAGGCGGGGCGGCGGCGTGAGCGTCGGCGTCGGCGGCGGGCGGCGGGCGGGTGCTTTCCTTGCGGGCGCGCGCGCGCGCGCGCGCGGTCCAGCCTCCCCCCCGCTCCCTCCCGTCCTTGTGCGGCCCGGCGCCTGCGCGCCGGCCGCGCGACTGCCCGCCCCCCCGAGAAGCGCGCGCGGCAGGCGCGAGGCCGCTCCGGCGGCGGCGGCGCGCAGCGGCGGCGGCGGCGGACCGCGGCAGGGGGCCGCGCGGCGACAGACGGTGGCAAACCAAACAAAAAACCAGGGCGGCGCGGGCGGCGGAGGACGAGGTTCCTCTGTCCTTGTGCGCGGCCAGGCGCGCCCGCCCCGCGCGCGCCGGCCGCGGGGCTGCCCGTCCCGGGCCGCGCGGCCGGGCACGGATCGCAAGGCCGGCGGCGCAAAGGTGGGCGAGCGGCGGCGCGCGTCCGCGGCCCCCCCGCGCCCCCCCCCTGCAATCCCCGGTCGCCGCCGCCGCTGCCACCCGGGCGCCTCCCCGCCCACTTTCCGCACGCCCAGGGCTCAAAGTCCGTCCAAGACGCCCTCTCGCGCCTTCTGCTGACACACCCAAAGACCCGGTTTCGGACGGTTTCGGACGGCTGTGAAAGGGGCCTTCGGATCGGCAATTTTACAATAGTAGGGGAGTGGGGGTAGTAAAAGGGTTTCTTGTTGTGTGCTGCGATCTCTGACTTGCTCGCGGGCGGCGGACGGGGCGATTCGAGGGCTAGGAGCACCGACGGCGGGAAAAAAGAGCGCTCTGTCGCGCCAAAAAAAACTGCCAAAACCGTCGTCGGCTTGTTTTCACTGCTCAACCGGGAGGAACAGGCGATCGAAAACTGCTCACTTGCAGCAGCCCGTCGCGCTCTTGCACGCGCACGACGACTCGCACGAGCAGTTGGCGCCGCACCCGTTGGCGCCGTCGGCGCAAGCGCACGTCGGCTTGGCGCAGCACGCGCCCGACTTCTTGCAGTCGCACGAAGACTCGCAGGCGCACGACGTGGCGCACGCGCTGGTCTTGTCCTTGCAGATGCAGGTCATGGTTGCGGTTGCGTTAAGGGTGTGTTTTTGGGCTGTGGGGGGAGGGCTGTGGGGGAGGGGGGGAGGGGGGGAAGGGCGGTCGTTTAGTTGAGGCCCAGCGTCGTCGTCAGTTCGCGGCCGTCGGTCGAAAAAAAGAGGTCAAGGTCGGATGCGCCGGCCCGTGAGTCAGCAAGAAGGATGCTCGCGCCCGCGTTCGACGCCGCCTCGGCCGCAAGGAGGACAGCATACCCTGCGGGCCCAGGCGCGGCGCGGGGGTGAAAGAGGGGCGACAAGCGAGGGGCGTCTCTGGGGCTTCTCTCTGCCAGAGCGTCAAAAAAAAAAAAGTGAGGGGGCGCGTGCGCCCCGCAAGGCCGAGAGCGCCCACCTCGCACCGACGATCGATGAGTTCGCGGCCCGACCTGGCCGCCGCCGCGCGATCCGGGGCAAAGTGCCCCGGAAGCGCGCCGCGGGAGGCGCGCGAATTTTCAACAAACAAAAGGATAACAGGAGAGAGACAAACAAAAAAGGCCAAGGCCAGACTCACTGTGTTTGGCTTTCGTGCGGACGAAAGGCGTGTGTGTGTGTTTTGGTTTGTGCGGTGGAGAGTTGTGATAGCGAGAGTTCTTCTTGTAGTTGTTGCACGAGACGGAACGGAAGTCGGCTGCAGCCCCTTCCCCCCTCTCCCTCTCTTGTTACGCCCACAGCAACGCCGCGCCCATGCCGGCGCCGAACGCGGCCACGTTGGGCACGCCCTGTGGAGTCGATTGATCGATGTCGGGGGGGGATGGGGGGGGATGGGGGTGAGGGGGGGGAAAGGCTGATCAGCAAAAGCACCCGACGACGCAGCGACGCCGAGCGCGAGCGGGGCCGGCGGCGGAATCAGCGCTGACGAGGACGGCTCTCGAGCGCATCGGCTCCCCCCTAACGAACAAGAAAACACTCACCCTCCCAATCGCCTCGACGGCCATCCGGGCCCCGCCCGCGGCCCTGGCCGACAGCGACGCCTCCTCGGCCCCGCTGCCGCGCCGCCGGCGCCCTCCCCCCCCCGAGCCGCCGTCGCGCCCGCCGCCGTCGCGCCCGCCGCCGCCGCCCGAGAGCGCGCGCAGCGCCGCGTCGCGCGCCGCCGCCCAGTCGACGACGGCGACGCCGGCGAGCGCGAGCGCCTGCACCGACAGGAAGGCGACGCCGGCGGCGGCGAGCGCGGCGCGGCCGGCCCACTTGAAGGCGGCGCCGGCGGCGGCGCCCAGCAGGCCGCTGAGCAGGGCGGCCTTGCCGGCAGGCGTGCCGAGCGCGAGGCCGGCGCGGTCGACGGCAGACGCGAGGGGCGACGGCGCGCTTGCGGCCTCGCCCCTGTTCCTGTTTCTGCGCTTGTTGCTGTTGTTGCCGTAGTTGCCGCTGTTGCTTTTGCCGCCGCTGCTGCTCCTGCTGTTGCTGCTGCTGCCGCCGCCAGTGGGGGCGCCCTCGTCGCCGCTGCTCAGCAGCAGGGCCAGCACGCCGAGCACGGCGGCTTCGGCCAGGCCGCCGCCGCTGCCGCCGTCGTTGGCGCTGCCGCCGCTGGCATTGTTGTTGCCGCTGTCGCGGCCCTTGCCGCCCTTGCCGCCGCCGCCGCCGCTGAGGTCCCACCAAGAGGCCTGCTCCAGCGGCGCGCCGCTTCCGGCGGCGAGCGCCTCGCCCGGCGAGACGACGGCCTGCGCCGCGAGGGCGGCGAGCGAGGCGAGGGCGCGGGAGAAGCGGGGCTGGTCGTCGTCGTCGCCCACGTTGTTGTTGTTGCCGCCGGCGTTGTTGCCGCCATCGCCGCCTCGTCCTCCTCCTTTGCCAGAGTGGCCGCCACCACCGCCACCACCGCCGGTAGCAGAGGGGCAGATGATGGGTGGTCTCTTGATGGTTGCGGCTGCTGCTGCTGCTGCTTTTGGAGAGGCCACACTCGTTCCAGCGTTAGTAGGGCTCGGGGAAGGCTTTCTGTGCGACTTAATTGGCGCCGAGCGGGGCGCGGGCGCAGCCCCGCGCGGCGCTCGCAACGACGCCGCCCGCATGGGGTGCAGGGTATGATGCGTGGGGAGGAGGGGAGGAGGGGGGGGGAGGTGGAGGACTCGAGCAAAGGGAGGGAGCAACTGACGGGAGAAAGTGGGGGATGCGCGCGCGCGCGGCGCGCGTTTGCGCGCGCGTGTGTGTCGCGCGCGCGCGCGCGCGCGCGTGACCAAGTTGATGCTGCTTGCTATGCGGGTGGCCAGACACGAGCAAGCACTTGAAGGGCATAAAAGCAGTCTTTGCGCGACGCGGAGACGGTACGGCGTACTTTGTACGACGACGGCACCTCGGTACCGCCCGCTCTAAAAAAGAATTGTCGTTCGAGTACACATTCACAGGAGCCCACTGAGGGTATGAACTGGTACACATGCCTCCCTGTCGGCGGGTACATGTACGATGACCCGGGAGGTCGAGCACGGGCTCGCCGACTCGGGCTGGTGCGGAAGAGGCATGAAACGCGCGGCCGGCAGCGGCCGACCCGTCTCATTCGAACAAAAAACGCTCAGACGGCACCCGAGGCATCCCCCACGGCCCCCAGACCAATCACGTACGCCACGTCGACGCCGTGCCGCTCGAGCGCCGCGCTGCCCCACTTGCGACGCAGCTGCGCCAGGCACCACTGCGGCGGCAGGGGGCCGGCGGACGGCGGCGCAGAGCCCGCCCCGCTTCGGCCGCCTCCTGCGCCGACGCCGACGCCCTCCCGCCCTCGGCCCGCGTCCCCCCTCCCGCCGCCGTCCCCGCCGCCGCCGCCGCCCGACAGCGCCACGCGCACCAGGTTGGCCGCGTGCTCGCGCAGCACGTCCCCGCGCGCGTCCGCCAAGAACTCGGCCAGGTCGCGCGCGTGCCGCAGGTTGTGCGCCGCGCGCCCCTGGGCCACCGCCGCGACGGCGTTGGGGAAGAGCGAGGACGCCTCGTCGGCGGAGAAGCCGCCGCGGACGGCGAGCAGCGTGCTGCGCCACCCGCCGCCGCCGCCGCCCGCGGGGTCGGGCAGCGCGGCGTCGGCGTAGTCGCCGAAGGAGAGGCCCCATGAGGCGGGGACGGTCAGGGTGGGCGGGGGGGGCGGTGCGGCGGCAGGGGCAGGGCCGCCGGCGCGGGCGTCGCCGACGACGGCGACGGCGAGCCCCCCCCCTGCTTCGGCCGCCGACGCAGACACCGTCGGCTGTCGCTGCTGTTGCTGTTGCTGTTGCTGCTGCTGCTGTTGCTTTCGCGCGGCAGACGGGCGCGAGGCGGCCGCCGAGGCAGCCAGAGCCGCCAGGTCCAGGCCGTCGCCGCACTCGATGTAGTAGAGGTAGGCGTCCGGCGGCGGAAAGGAAGAGGAGGAGGAGGAGGCGGGGGGCGCGGGACCGGCGCCGCCTGCCCACGTTGCCGCCGCCGCCGACGCTGCATCCGTTGCCGCCGTCGCTGCCGAATCAGACGTCGACAAGGCGCTCCGACATCCGAACCTGCCCGACACGTAGATGCAAGCCACAGCCAGGCGCACGCTGTCCGCCTCCGCATCGCCACCGCCGCCGCCCCCACCCCCGCCGGGCGAGAAGGACGACGAGCCGGCGCCGAGCAGTTGCGCCAGGCTTGCCGCGCCGGCGGCGGCCTGGGGCAGGCGCAGCAGCGCGGCGGCCGCCTCCGCGAGGCCCGGGCCCGCGGGCGACCAGGGCGGTGTCGGCGCGGGGGCCCACCAGGGCGCGGGGGACGACTGCTCCCCCCGCGAGGGAGGCCGTCGTCGGGCGCCGTGAACGGGCTGCGACGGAGGAGAAAAGGAGGGGGCGGCCGTCGGCGTGCGCGGCCGGGGCGCCACGCGGCGCAGCGGAGCAACATGCCTGCCTTGATTGGTGGCGTGGTTGCTCCTGCTGCTCGGAGACGTCGTCTGCCTGCCGCCCCTTCCCACGAGCGCCACCAGCGCCTCCTGCTCCGCCCCGCCCTCGTCCTCCCCCTCCAGAAGGAGCGCGAGCGGGCGACGGCGGGCGCCGACCGCGGCGGCGACCTCCTCCTCGTCTGTTTCTTCGTCTTTGGCAGCGTCGACGGTGCGCCGGGGCACTCGCCGCAGGCTCGAGGTCTCTTGCGTCCACGAGGGTTGTGTGGTCGTGGCACAGGCGACATCCAACGCTTGTTGCGGCGGCGGCGGCGGCAGAGGAGGCGGGGGGCCAGGCTGCGGCGACGGCGACCGCGAGCGCGTCGGCGGGCGGGGGCTCGCAGAGACGGTGCGGCGGAGCGTTCGCAGGCGAGGCGGGGCGGCGGCGACGGCGGCTACGCGGGCGGCGGAGGGGGTGGGGGAGGGGGCCGGTGGTGCTGGGGGTGGCGGCGGTCCCTCGCCCGTCGCCGACGCCGACGCCGACGACCACGGCGACGACGCCGACGCCACTCTTCGCCGCCACTCGCTCAAACGGCCCGCAACCGGGCGCGGTGCTGGGCTTGCTGCGGTTGGCGTGCACTCGACAGCGCCGCATGATCGCCTGCCCAGGGCCTGCATGCTTGGGGGCTACCTCTGTCGCTGCTGCTGGTGGCGATGAAAGCTCCTCCTCTCAGGATCATTCCGGGAGTGGTTTAGCTGCGGCCAGAGCGTCTAGAATCCCCTCTAATGCCAGTCGAGGGGGGCCGAGTACGAGCGTCGGCGCTCGCACATGATTGATCGTTTCGTTCACGGGCGTGGATTGACTTGTCTCGACGACGATTCTGCGCAAGAGGCGCTGGCGTCGGCGCCGCCCGCCGGCTCGACGATGTCGGCCGAGCGGAAAGCCGGCAAAGGAGGCGCCGTCGCTGCCGCCCCACGTCCCAACAAGGGCCCTTGCTGACCAAACGACGACGAGGACGCAGTTCACACGCACGCCCTCTTTCTCGCAAGCGATCGTCCTCAAACCGCAGCGCACGTCCGGCGCTTCCGGCAAAACAAAACCAGAGGAAGGGTTCTTCTCTTTTTCCGCGGAAACGCCGGAAGAACCATGCTCCGCGTCTTTGCTGCCACGCTGCGCAGCGGCCGCGGGGCCGCCGCAGCCGACCAGCTGCAGCAGAAGCGCTTCCTCAACATCCACGAGTACCAGGTGCGGAGGAGACCGAGAAAAAAAAGACACGAAACCCCGCCGGCGTTGGCGGGATCGCCGCTCGCCGCTCGCCGCTCGCCGCTCGCCGACAAACCGACAAAGCCCCCCCCCCCCCTCTTCCTGCTCCAAAAAAACATCGACACAGGGCGCCGCGCTGATGAAGTCGTTCGGCGTCAACGTCCCCGACGGCCAGCCCGCGCACACGGTCGAGGAGGTCGCGCGCATTGCGCCCCTCATGGCCGACGAGAAGGGCGAGGTGAGACGCGAGCTGAGAAAAAAAGCCGCCCGCGCCGCCGGTCCGGGAAGAAAAGAGGCGTCCCTCACCCCAAAAAATCCAAACCAAAAACCCCCAAACACACACAAAACCGAAAAACACAGATCGTCCTCAAGTCCCAGATCCTCGCGGGCGGCCGCGGCCTCGGCACCTTCACCAACGGCCTGAGAGGCGGCGTCCACATCGTCCAGGCGTCCGAGGCCGCCGCCCTGGCGAAAAAGATGCTCGGAGGCACCCTCGTGACTAAACAGTCGGGGCCGCAGGGCCGCCCCGTCGACACGCTCTACGTCGCGCGCAAGATGCGCCTCGCGCGCGAGATGTACTTCGCCGTGCTGCTCGACCGCGCGTCCTCGGGGCCGCTGATGATCGGGTGCGGCGAGGGCGGCACCTCGATCGAGGACCTCGCGGAGCGGTCGCCCGAGAAAATCGTGCGCGTGGCGGTCGACCCGGCGGCCGGCCTGACGCGCGCGCAGGCGGAACGCATGGCCTCGGGCCTCGGGATGACAGCGAGCAAGCTGTCCGCGGCCGCCGACCAGATCGCGGCCCTGTACGGCGTGTTCGCAAAGTGCGACTGCACCATGCTCGAGGTCAACCCGCTCGCCGAGGACGACCAAGGCAACCTGCTGGCCGCCGACGCAAAGCTCTCGTTCGACGACAACGCCGCGTTCCGTCAGGCGCCGATCTTTGCGCTCAAGGACGACAGCCAGTCGGACCCGCGCGAGGTCGCCGCCGCCGCCCACGACCTCAACTACATCGGCCTGGACGGCAACATCGGATGCATGGTCAACGGCGCCGGGCTCGCCATGGCCACCATGGACATCATCAAGCTGCACGGAGGCGCGCCGGCCAATTTCCTGGACGTCGGCGGCAACGCGTCAGAGCGCCAGGTCGTCGAGGCTTTTAAGATTTTGACGGCCGACCCGCAGGTCAAGGCGCTGCTGGTCAACATCTTCGGCGGCATCATGAAGTGCGACGTCATCGCGAGCGGGATCGTCAACGCCGCGCGCGAGGTGGACCTGAAGGTGCCGCTGGTGGTGCGGCTCGAGGGCACAAACGTGGAAGAGGGGCGCCGGCTGCTCAAGGCGAGCGGCTTAGCCATCATCCCCGCGACCGACCTGGACGACGCGGCCAAGAAGGCGGTGGCGGCGCTCAAGTGATGGGACGGGACGCCGTACAGGCGTGTGATCATTGTTTGCTTGTGTGTTTGTGTGTGTTTAAAAAGGCGCACAGAGCTGTGGTGCTATCTTTCATAGAGGGAAAGAGACAGGGGGGGACCTGCGCGCGGCGGCGGCCGAGCGTGCGGTGTGTTATTCTTGGCGGGACAAAAGAACGACGAGGAGGCGTTGAACAAGAGAGCTGTCATCGTGCCGCCGGCGGCCTCCTCGTCGTCAGCCACCCTCGGACGCCGCCGTCCGCGCTACAACAGCCCGGCCGGCGCCCACCGCCGCAGCGCCGCGACGCGCCGGCCGTCCAGCGGGCACGCGAACGCGGCGTCGCCCTCGGTGCTGGCGCGGAGGCAGTAGTAGCAGAAGACGTGGCGGCAGGGCAGGGCGGCGTAGGGGGTCGCGATCTCCTCGAGCCCACACAGGGGGCACGGACCGGGGGCGCGCTCGGGCGGCGGCGCGGCAGGTGCGGATGGTGCCGCACCAGGCGGCGGCGGCGCCGCCGCCGCACCAGCAGCTGCCGACGCCGACGCCGCCGAGCCCGCCGCGCCCCCGCTCCGTCCCCCGCCGGCGCTCTCCTCCTCCTCCTCCTCTCCGTCCCCGTGCGCCGTGCCGCGCGCGGCCCCCGCCACCACCGCGGCCGCCATCGCGGAGGCCGCCCCGCCCAGGCGCTGCGCCAGCCACCCACCCACGACGCCGCCGCGGCTCGTCGCGGCGGGGTGTTTCCGCAGAGCGCCGCCGCCGCCGCCGCCGCTGCCGTCGCCGCCGCTGCCGCCGCCGCTGCCGCCGCCGTCGCCGCCGCCGCCGCCGCCGCCGCCGCCGCCGCCGCCGCCGCTGCCGTCGCTGCCGCCGCCGCCGCCAGCGCCGTCCGCGTCCCCCGCTGCTGCTCTCCGCCGCCGCCGCCCGCCCCGCTTGCCCACCCACCAGCCCTTGTCGCTCTTTGCTGTCCCCGCCCCCTCCTCCACTAATTCCTCCTCCTCCTCCTCCTCCTCGCCCGGGAGCGCCGGCGCCAAGGCCCACCCGCCGGGCCGCCCGGCGGCGCCCGCGAGCGCGCTGCCCCCCGCCTCTGCGGACGACGGCTGCGGCAGCCACCGCCGCACGCCCGACCGCAGCCGCCGCGCGTCCAGGAGCGGCAGGACGAACAGCACGAACTCGGACAGCTCCTGCCACACGAGCTGGCGGTTGAGGTACTCGAAGCTGACGGAGCGGGGCGCGCAGGGCCGCTCGGGCACGAGGCGCGCCGACAGCGCGCGCTCGAGCAGCGTCCGGTACGTGCCGCGGCGCAGGAAGGCGAGCAGGTTGAGGAACGAGGCCACGCGGTAGGCCGCCTCGGCGCGCGGCATGGCGGCGCGCGCCCACTCGGCGGCCGCGACGCGGCGGCTCGGGGGTGGCTGTCCTCCGCCTCCTCTTGCCCCGCTCGGCGCGTCGTCTGGCGTCGCGGACGCCCTGAAAAAGAGTCCGCCGCCGCCGCCACCGCCGCCGCCATGATGGAGACCGCCACCCGCGCGCGCCAGCGCCCGCCCCGCGCGCGCCCACAGGTAGGGAAGCACGCAGTACCCCAGGCCAAACAGCGCCCGCTGCCGGCCCGTGAGAGGGCCGCCCTCGACGCCCGCGCCGTCCCCAAACACCCACGACGGCGGCAGCGGCGCGCCCGCCGCCCGCGTCGCGGCGCTCGCTGCCGCGGCCGACTCGCTCGCCGCGGACGCCAGCGAAGCGCCGCCTCCCGCTCCGGGCGCCGCCGAACACCGCCGCCGAACACAAAAAGGGCGCTCGTCACGGTACCGCAGGTTCATCAGCTGGCTGCCGGGCGTCGCGCGGCCGCGGCCCACCGTGCACGCCCACACGAGGGCCGCCAGCGCCGCGCGGATCTCGGGCTCGAGGGCCGCGACGCGCGCCGCGGGCAGGGCGCCGCCCTGCACGGCGAGGGCGCGGGACAGCTGCTCGTGGAGCATGGCGCGGAGCTCGCCGTCGAGGCGGTCGGCGTCCAGCTGCACGGAGCGGAGGACGCGGAGGGCCCAGGGCGGGCGGGCGGCTCCGAGGGCCGCTGCTGCGTCGGCGTCGGCGGCGGCGTCGGTCAGAGCGGCGGCGGCATCGGCGCCGCCGCCGCCGCCGAGAAACTCGGCCTCCCAGTCTGGTGGTTGGTTCATCGTGTCCGGGATGCGGTGGGATACGCCTAGGTATCTCACGACATGATTTGGGCTGCTGCTTGCCTGGCGTTTCGCTTCGCCTGTCGGGCCGAGACTGTCGGAGGGAAACGCCCTCTTCTCTGGTCTGCTTATTGCGTGTGACTGTGTGCGAGTGCGATGATTCGGAGAGTGTCGACAAAGGCCACGAAGAGGGCGGTCAGGTTTGATTGGTGTGCGGTTCGAGGGGGCGGGGGGGGGGAGCGCGTCGCCGGCTTTGAGCGCGCCGACGTGCGCCGCCACGCTTGACGCCGGCCGCGACGATCGACATAAGAGAGAGACGTCGCTCGCCTTCCCCCTCACTTCCCCCATCTCTCTCACGTCTCACCACACGATGGCGACGACTACCGACGACAAACCCGTCTCGCTCAAGGCGCTCGACGCCATCCGGCGCTGCGCCGAGACCGACATGCGGCGCACCTTTGAGGGCGACGCGCCCGCACCCGACAGCAAGCGCGCCAAGCTCGAGGCCGCCGACGACGACGAGCCCGCAGACGCAGCGGCGCCCGCAGGCGATGAGAAGGCCGCCTTCCACGAGGTCGCCCGGTTCGCGTACGCGGCGGTCGACCGGCTGTACGGCGGCAGCGGCGCAAGGGGTGAAGCAGCCGGCGACGTCGGCGGCAGCGGCGGCGGCCCCCCGACCGCGCCCGCGGCCGCTGCCCCGCTCCTCGCCTTCTTGGTGTCGTCGGACATGCGCCACGACAAGTCCGGCATCCGCGAGGCGGAGCGCCTGCTCGGGCTCGAGCGCCTGGCCCCCGTCAAGCTGGCGTGCCGGGGCGTCGCCCTGCTGCTGGCGCCGCCGCGGCGGCGGGGCGAGAACGGCGAGCAAGAGGCAGAGGCAAAGGAAGAGGCAAAGGAAGAGGAGGAGGACGAGGAGGACGACGAGCGCAGCGCCGGCGTGGCGTCGCTGGCGGCCGCTGAGCGCGTGCTGGCGGCCCTGGACGCCGGCGGCGAGCGCCCCCACTTCTGCCTGCGCATCCAGCCCGTGGGCGCCACGTGCTCGGCCACGGACCCGGCGGCGGTGGCCGAGGCGGCGCGGCGCGTGTGCGAGGCGTACCGGCGACACATTGGCAGCGCGGCGGCGGAGGGGGCGGCGGCGGCGGCGGCGGGCGGCGGCGGCGGCGGCGCAGGAGCAGGGGGAGGAGCAGCAGGCGGCGGCGGCATCAAATTCGCCGTCGTTTACAAGGCGCGCCACGAGGGCACGAGCAAGGTCGGCAGCCTGCGCGCGCCCGTCATCAAGGCCGTGGCGGCGGCCATGGAGCGGGCGTATGCTCGCGGCGGCGGCGGCGGCGGCGGCGGTGGCGGCGGCGACGGCGACGGCGGCGGCGGCGGCGGCGCCGGCGCCGGCGCCGGGTCGGCGGCGTCGGCCGACCTGAGAAACCCCGACGTGGTCGTGTTCGCCGACCTGCTGCCCGTCGCGGCGCGCCCGCGCGAGCCGCTGCTTTGCCTGGCGGCCGTGCCCGCGCGCGCCTGCAGCCAGGGGGGCAAGATCCACTTTCGGGGGCTGGCGGCGGCGGCGGGCGGCGGGAGGGGCGGAGGCGCAGGCGCAGGCAACAAGCGCGAGGCAGCGGCCGCCGAGCGACCGGACAGCAAAGACGCGCCGCCGGCTGCCCTCCCCGTGTAGCATATTTTCAATCGCGCGCGCGCTCTCCGTGTCAGCCTTGTTCGAGTCTGTTGCAAACCCGTCCGTTGATGCCCTTCGCGCAGTAACAGAGAGAGAGTCCGACCCCACGCGCAAGTAGTGAAGCTGCGGACAGAAGAGCGGCTATTCATTGACCCCCTCTTCCTTTCCGCCGCTGACAGCCTCCCCACCTCCTCCTTGCGTGCGCATCTCGTCGCGAGGGGCGCGGGCAGCGCACAATGAGGGGGCGCAAGCGTCCGATTGACGTGAGTCCCGCAGGCCTGACAGGCGCGACGTTCCCCCCAACAGCGAGGCCTTTGGCTCCTCCTGCGCCGCCTGTTGCGCGCGCGCCGCCGCCGTCGGCTCTCGGCCCGTTGCTCCCGCCCGTTGCTTTTGCACGTATCTCTCGAGACATACCCCTTGCCCTCGCTCTCCCCCCCTCGTCTATCCTTGTCCAAACCCAAACATTCCACGCCTGCCAACCGCACATCTAATACCACCCAACGAACCGCACCACACCCAGGACCCCGGCGGCGGCGCCGGCGCGCCCTACCCGCCCGCCGGCGCCGGCGCCGGCGGCGGCGGTGGCGCCCCGGCCGGCGCCGCCCCCCCGCCGCCCGCCAGCGGCAACTACCCCGTCCACCTGCGCCTGCTCGCCCCTGCCGCCCGCGCCGCCGTGCTCATCGGCCAGGGCGGCGAGTTCATCAGCCGCCTGAAGGCCAGCACGGGCGCGCAGCTGAGCGTCGACCGCCCCTCGGCGCTGTCGCCCGACGTCCGCGTCGTGCACGTCGAGGCGCCTCGGCACTCGGCGCCCGTGTCCTCCTCCGGCCCGCTGCCCGCGCACCTGCCGCCGCGCGCGGCGGCCACCACCTTGGCGCTCCTGAGGGCCGTGGCGCGCCTGGCGGCCGGCGACGCCGCCGCCCCCGACGGCGCGCTGTCGGCGGCGAGCGCCGCCGCCGCCGCGTCGCTGCCGCCCGGCGCGCCGCCTCCCGGCGTCCGGCTGCTCGTCACGCGCCAGCAGATCCGCGCCGTCATCGGCGCGCGCGGCGCGGCCGTCGCCGACGTGCGCGCCGCCTCGCGCTGCCTCGTGAAAATCGCGTCCACGCGCCCGCCCGTGCCCGCGTGCGCGATGCCGGACGATGAGCTCGTGACGATCGCCGACGCGCCGGACTGGCCCTCGCTGGAGATGGGGGTCGCGATGGTGGCCGAGCTGATCGCCAACGCGCCGCCCGCGGCGCCGGGCGGTGGCGGGTACGCGGGGGGCGGCGGCGGCGGCGGGCCGGCGGGCATCGCGCCGCCCGCGCCGTTCGAGGGGCCGCCGCCGCCGTTTGGCGACGGGGGCGGGGGCAAGCGCGCGCGGTGGGAGGCGGGCGGCGGCGGCAGCGGCGGGCCCAGCAGCAACATCATCCTCTCCGCCCTGCCCCCCCGCCTCCGCGCTGTCTTTGACGCGTGCGGGCCGGGCGGCGCCGCCGCCGTCGACGTCTCGGGCCTGTCGGGGCCCGTGTCGGTAGAGTTCCGGCTGCTGGTGCCCGTGCGGCGCGCCGGGATCATCCTCGGCCCGGGCGGTCGCGAGATCCGCGCCACCCGCGCGGCCACCCTGGCGCGCGTGGACCTGCGCGACGGCCTCCCGCAGAGCGCGCAGCGGGCGGCCGCGGCCCCGCCGTCGGGCAGCGTGCCGCTGCTGCCGCCGCCCGCCGAAGGCGAGCGCGTCGTGGAGATTTTGTCGACGGAGGACGCGCGAGAGGCGCGCTGCGCGGCCGTGGACGCCGCCATGCGGTGCGTGGCCACCATGGTGCGCGACCCGCTGCACCAGCCGCCCGTGCAGAGCGTGCGCATGCTGCTCCGGCCGGGGCAAGCAGGGGCCATCATGGGCAAGGCCGGCGCGACGATCAAGGCGCTGCGGGCGGCGGCCGGCGCGGCCGTCGACGTGGTCACTCTGGGCCGCCCGCGGCACGGCCCGCCGCCGCACCAGCAAACCGAGGACGAGGTGCTGCAGATCGACGCGCCGCCCGACCGGGTGCTGGCGGCGGCGCACGTGGTGCTGGTGGCCGTGCGGGCGCACCTGTGCCGCGCGCAGCTGCGGTTCAGGCACCCGCCGCCGCCGCACGCGCCGCCGCTGACGGACTGGTCCCTGCTGCACCGGCCGGGCGGCGGCGGCGGAGGAGGCGGCGGCGACGGGGGCGGGGGAGATCGGGGCGGCGGCGGCGGGGCCGGCCCGCCGCCTCCGCACCACCACCCGCAGCACCACCCGCAGCACCACCCTCCTCCGGGCCCGTACGGGGGGCCGCCGCCGCCGCCTTACCATCAGCAGCACTACGGCCCGCCGCCGCCGCCGCCGCCTCACCAGCAGGCGCCGCCCGCCTACAACGGCGTGTACGACGGAGGGGGCGGGCCGCCGCCGCCGCCCGGGGCCGGCGCGCCGCCGCCGCCCTACCCGCCGCAGCATCAGCAGCAGCAGCCGTACGGGCAGCCGCCGCCGCCGTATCACGCGTTCCTCCCGCCGCCGCAGCAGCACCAGCAGCAGCCGCCTTACCCGCCGCCCCACCACCAGCAGCAGCAGCTGCCGTCGCCGTATGCGCCGCAGCAGCAGCAGCAGCAACCGCACGGCGGCCCTCCCGCGCCGCCGCCGCCGCCGCCGCTCCCTCACCACCAGTACGCCCCCTCGGGCGGTCCTCCCCCTCCACAGCAGCAGCAGCAGCAGCAGCAGCAGCAGTATGTGTATGGCGCCCCCCCTCCCCCTCCACAGTATCAGCAGCAGCAGCAGCAACCGCAGTATCAGCCGCAGCAGCACGCCCCGCCGCCGCCGCCGCCGCAGCCGTATGCGCCGCCGCCCCCCGCGCCCGCGCCCGCCCCGCCCCCGCCCGGGGCCAGCACGTATGGCTCCCTGTCCGCGCAGCAGCAGCAGCAGCAGCAGCAGCAGCAGCACCCGTACTATGGCCACGCCCCGGCCGCGCAGCAGCAGCAGCTCCAGCCCGCCGGCGCCGGCCCGTCGGCGCAGCTGTCGTCAGTCCTGGCGTCGCTCGCGCCGCTGCTCCAGCCGCAGCCGCAGCAGCAGCCGTCCCCTTACGCTCAGCCCGCGCCCCCGTCCGGCCTCATGAGCGTGCGCCTCATCGTGGGCCCGCTGCAGGTCGCCGCCCTCACGCGCGGCGGGCAGGACCGCCTCGCGCACGTGCGCGAGATGACGGGCGCGCGCGCGCGCCTGGCCGTGCCCGCCGACGCGGCGGCGGCGGCGGCGGGCGACCGCGAGGTCGAGATCACGGGCACGCAGGGGCAGTGCTCGCAGGCGCAGCAGCTGGTGCAGGTGCTCGTGCAGCAGCAGCAGCAGCCGTGAACTTGGACTTGTTTTTGGGGGGGTGAGGGGAGAGGCTCGGGGACATGTTTGTCCGTTGGCGAGGCGGCGAAAGAAGTTGCTTTTCGGAGAGAGAGTGTGGGGCGGGGGGGAAGACGCCGAGGCGCCGCTGACAACGGCGTTTGAGTTTCGTATTTCGGCAGCTCTCGAGGTCTTTTTACACGAGGGGAGGGCGGCTCGGTTTCCTGTTTGTGTACGTGCACGGGCGCGCACGCGCGCGCTCCGCACGCCGGATAAACGAGCGAGTGTGCACGTTGTGAGTTTTTTTTCTGTTTTTGTTTCCGCCCTCGTCCTCGGTATATATCTCTTGCGGCGCGCGAGGTGGGGCCGGGCGGGCAGGCCTTTTTGCTTGGCCCAGATTTGCCTTTCCCGGCAAGGCGCGCAACAAACAGGAGATAGATAGAGAGAGAGAGGAAGGGCGGCTCGAGCGCTCACCCCCCCCTAGTCCTCCATGTCCTCCGCCTCGAGCGCCGCCTTGGCTGCGCGCTCGGCCTCCTCCTGCAAGGCGCGCGGCACGCGGCCAAACCGCCGGCCGCTCGAGGGGTCGTCCGAGATCCAGGCCATCTCGATCTCAAACGGCTTTCCGCCGTCCTCCTCGTGCACCTTGTGCATGCTGTCGTGTTTTCGTGTGGGTGCGTGGGTCGTGGGGTGGTTTTGGGGGGTGGGTGGGGGAATTGTGGGGCGCTGATTTCGCATCAGCGAGGAGAAACAACCAAGAGAGGGGGGGGGCGGGCTTGGGAGCCGCGAGCGCGCGTCGGCAAAGAGGGGCGACCCCCCCCTCGGAAACAAAGTGTCATCAGCGAAGCGGCCAATAAAAAGCAAAAGCTCACATCCGCGCCGCCTGCATCACCGCCTCCCGGCTCCCCATCTCCGACAGCTTGAGCTTCTCGATCTCGTTCTTGGCCGCCTGCCGCCCCTTGCCCACCGCCGCGCCCCGGTACCGCAGCGCAGCGCCGCCGGGCTCGACGAGCGCGAGGCAGGGCTCGGCGCCCTCGCCCTCGTCGTACGCGGCGAGCAGGAACGCCGCGCCGAAGGGGCGCATGGACCAGTAGAGGTTGAAGAGGTGCATGTAGGAGCCCACGCGCTCGCAGAGGGTCTCGGCGGGGATGGCCTCGCCGTAAAACCCCTTGTAGCTGGTGGCCTCGTCGCAGGCGCGGGCGGCAATCACGCGGCCGTCGGGCAGCAGGCCGGCGACGGCCGCGCCGGCGTGGTGGTCGAGGAAGAAGGTGCGGCGGCCGGAGCCCTCGACGAGGAGCTTGGACACGACGAGCTTCTCCACCGCCTGTTGTGTGTGTGTGTGTGTCGGGTTTGTGCTTGTTTTGTTTTGGGCGGCCGTCGGTCGGCGTCGGTTTCGAGCCAAAAGGGAGAAGAGAGAGCGCGAGACGCCTGGCCGACCCGCCCGCACGGGGCAGCATCTTCAGCACGCATGACTTGCGACTCACCAGCACGACCCCGTCCTTGCACCTCAAGCCGATGGCGGTGCTGTGCTTGTTTTGTTTTGTTGCGGGGGGCGTGAGTGAGTGAGCGCACGAGGCGCGCGTGAGGGGACGAGCGCTGTCGGCGTCGTCTACCGATCGCGCGGCGCGCGCGCGTCCCACGCCGCTCACCTGCTGTTGTCGACGGCCTTCTGCGCATAGTCCGTCTGGAACACCTTGCCGTCGGGTGAGTAGGTCGTCGCCGACAGGTCGTACTGTGTCGTGATTGTGGTGGTTGGGCAGGCGGGGGGCGCGGGGCGGACAGGAAGGTGAGACTCTCGTCAGTTTTCGAGTTGATCGCCGGTTTTGTTACGAAGACGTGAACGAAATAACTCACGCCCGTGCCGATCCCCGACATGGCGGCGGCGAGTGCGCGCGATGCGGGCGATCAGGTGTGTCTGTCCTCTGTTTGTGAGTCCCGGCGGGAGGAGGAGAGGCGTGGCTCACGCACTCTATCGATGATTTCGGGCGCGATGTGCTTTTCTCGCTGATGTGATTTGCCGAGGCGGGGTCTGGAGGTTTGGGATGTGGGGGAGGTGCAGTTGTTGTAGAGAGGGGTGATATGCGTCAATTGTACGTGTGTGGGGACGTGTCTCCTCGTCGCGTGTCTCCTCGACCCCGCCCTCTCCTTCTGCCCCCCCCCACTCCTCCCTCCCTCTCTGCTCCTCCTCCTGGCCTCATGAAGAGCCTGCCCCTCTCCGCCATCACCAATCTTCACCCAGGCAATTCACGCAGACACACAACGATCGACATCCGACCGCGACCACAAACACGAGCCACGCACGCACGCACAAAAGTGTTTCTGCGCCGCCTATCGAAAAACACAGAGAGAGACGCGTCCCTCTCGGGCCGCACACACGCCGTCCACGCGCGCAAGAAACCGCTCGCACAGCAGTACTGCTCCCAGGGCGCGCCCTTGCGCGCGCGCGTGTGTGGCGCGGCCAAGCGAACAACAAGCCGCACGATGGCCGACGGCGCCGCCGTGGCGAGCGGCGCGAACGCGCCGCCATCGTCGACGGCCGCCGCGCCCGACCAGCCCGCCGCCGTCTATTGCTCAACGGCCGGCACTTATTTCGTTGACAAGGAGTCGCTGGCCGAGCACTACCGCAGCGACTTTCACCGCTACAACCTCAAGCGCAAGGTGGCGGGCCTCCCGCCCGTGACTAAGGAGTGGTTTGAGGCGCGGCGCGCGCAGCTGCTCCAGCAGCAGCAGCAGCAGCAGCAGCAGCAGCGCAGCGGCGGCGGCGGCGGCGGCGGCGCGCCGGCGTCGTCGTCCGCGTCGGCGCTGCCGTCGGCCGGCGACGCGCTGCTGCTGCCCGGCGGCGGCGCCGTGCCGGCGGCCGGCGACGACCGCGTCTGGTACGACCCCCTCACGCGCCGCCGCTTCTACTCGGAGAACACCTACGTCGCGCACACGCGCTCGCGCAAGTACGCGGAGCTGGTGAAAAAGTCGGGCGCGGACGCGGCCCCGCCGCCCGTCGTGTCGCGGCGGGCGCCCGTGGCGGTGGCGGCGGCGGCGGCGGCGGGATCGGCGCCGGCCGCGGGCGAGGGGCCCGGCGCGGTCGAGGCCGGCAAGCGTCCCCGCCACCGCCGCGCGGCGCCGCGCGGCGAGGCGGCGGTGGCGGGCGGGTTCGTGGTCAAGCCGGCGGCGGGCACCGACGCGGCGCGGCTGATGGCCTCAGAGGCGGCGGCGGCGGCGGCCGACGCCGGCGGCGGCATGGCCGACGACGCCGACGGGGACGAGGGCGGGGAGGAGGAGGAGGGCAGCGGCTGGGAGACCGCGTCTATGGACGAGGAGGAGGGGGGGGAGGAGGAGGCAGGGGGAAGCGAGGCGGGCGGCGACGACGAGGCCGCGCGCTGGGCCGAGGCCGACGCGTGGGACCCCCGCCGCTCGCTGTTCGACGGCCGCGTCGCCCCGACCCTCGAGGACAACCTCGAGCACATGTGGCGCCGCTACGGCTTCGTGGTGCCCGACGTCGAGGCGTGCGCCGACCCGGAGGGCCTGCTGCGCTACCTGGGCGCCAAGCTGGCCGTCGGGCGGGTGCCACTGTACGCGCGCGGCGACGACGCGACCGCGCGGCGCTTCCGCTCGCTTCACGCGGTGCAGAGGCATATGGTGGATTCTGGGCGGTGCCGCGCGCTCTACGACGGCAACGAGGAGGAGTACGAGGACTTCTACGACTACGGCAGGCTGGCGCAGGCGCAGGAGGGGGAGGGGGAGGGGGAGGGCGCGGAGGCGATGGAGGGCGACGGCGCGATCGTTGCGGCGTCGGCGCAAGGGGGCGCGCGCGGCAAGGCGGCGCCGGCGGCGCTGGCGCCGCCGGCGGGCACGGGCGCGGCGGGCGAGCTCCTTGTGCCCGGCGCGCCGTCGTCCGGGCAGCGGGCCCTCGTGCTCGGTACGCGCGCCCTGTCGCGCTACTACCGCCAGCGCGCACGCCCCGACCCGTCGGCGCGCGACTCGTTCGCCACCGCGCTCGTCGTGGCGCGGTACCGCGCCCTCGGGGTGGAGACGCTCGCCAAGGCGGCGCGGCGCGAGGCGGCCATCCGCGCGCGCGGCGGGGCGGGCGTCAAGTCGTCGCAGCGCGAGGCGCGCACGCGCCTGATGGTGTCGATGCGCGCCAACGTCAACACCGACCTGCCGAAGAACGTCCCGTACTAGATGCGCGCGCGCGCGTGTGCGGCGCCGCCCGGGGTGGGTGGCGTATCTTGGTCTGCGGCGGCTGTCGCCCTTCTCCCCTTGGCCGCAGTCGCTGCCGCCGCCGCCGCCCTGGATGCTCCCGTCGCTCTTTCTTCTTTTCTGGGGTCGCCTCTGCATTTCTTGTGTGTGCGACGATCATTGCAAGATTATGGTGGTGGGCGGCGACGTGGTGGGCGGCGACAGCATTGAATTGCTAACGGGTTTCTCTAGTGTTCTCCAGGTGACGGAAGAGCAAGAAAGAAGCGCGCACGCTCGTCAAACGCCACCCCCTCCCCAAAATGCAAACAAAAAAAGACGAGGGCCCCGCTGGGGACGGGGACGGGGGGTCCTCTAGAGGACAGGAGAAGAGCGGAGAAGAGCGGAGAAGAGAGGAGAAGACCACCCGCGAGCTCCTTGCCGGGGGTGGGCCGCCGGGGGACGCCGAGGACGGCGACGGCGACGGGGACGGCGACGGGGACGGGGGCCGTCGAGCGGCGACGTGAATGGTCGCGGCGCGAAATTTCGGTCCCCCAAAGTGCATAGTGTGACGCGCCCGGCGCTCGCGCCTGGAGCCCGTTTGTAACATCAGCGTGACCTGGTCGCGTGCTGCGCTTGATGATTGGTCTTGCGCCTCAGGGGGAAGAGAGAGAGAGAGACAGAGACAGGCAGAGCGGGAGCGGCGGTCTCTCGCGCCGCCGAGCGCGCACGCGCGCGGGCGCCGAACGGACAGCGCGGGCAAGCGCCGCCTGGCGCCCCGCTCGCTCTCGACAGACAGACACAAAAAAAATTGTTCGCGCGGCATCACGCCCAGCAGCAGGCGGCCGACGCAGCGCAGCGGCGGCACGAGGAGCCGCAGCCCGCCGCGCACGACCTGCACTCGCTGCACGCGCACCACTACCTCCGCCAGGGAGGGGCGGGCGCAGGCGCGGCGGCAGGCGCGGCGGCCGCGGCAGGCGCGGCGGCGGCGCTGGGCGCAGCAGCAGCCGCCGCCACGACGGCGACGCCCGGCGCCCCCGCCGCCGGCCCCGCCCCTCCGTCCGCTGGGGTCTGCTCGCTGCGTCAGACGGGCCATCGCTTGCCCTTGATGCGCTCGTAGAGCATCGTGCGGTACTCGCGCCGAAGCGGCTCCGCCCCGGGCGGATAGAGGCCGCTGCCGCCGCCAGCCCCCGCCGCAGCTGCCGCCTGCTTTTTCTGCGGCGGCGGCGGCTGCGGCCGCCGCTGCTGCTCCTTCGGAGCCGCCGGTCGCCCGGCGGTGGCGTCGCTCGCCGCCGGCGCCGCCCCGCGGCCCGCCGACGCCGTCTGCTGCCGGCCGCCGCCGCCGCCGCCGCCGCGCCCGCCGCGGCCGCGGCCCCCGCCCGCGCGCCGGGGCGAGAGCACGACCGACTCCTCGTGCCCGAGGCCGCGCAGGGCGTCGGCCGCGGGGCCCTGGCGCGACCGGGCGCCGCGCACAACCAAAGAGAGGGCGGCCGGCAGGAGGTCCAACGCGTCCCCGTCCTTGCTGTCTGCGCCCTCGCCTACTCTGGCGGCAGAGGGGACGCGCGCGCGCAGCATGCGATCGAGGCCCTCCGTGAGAGCGGGCGCCGCCCCCTCGCGCGCCGCCGCCGGCTCGGCCTCGCCCTTGCCGCCGCCGCCGCCCGAGCGGAAAGTCCTCGCCCCCGGGCGCGAGCGCGCGGCGATCGCGGCCGCCTCGGCGGCGGCCGCCAGGACCGTCGCGCTGGCGGGGGTCGCTGCAGCAGGGTGCTCTCCCTCCGCCTGGCCGTGGCCAGCCGCTGCTGGGGCGCCTGCCGCCCCCCCGGCCGACCTCGCCGCCCCCGCCGCCCCCGCCCCCGCCCTGCCCGCCGCCGCCGCTGCGCGCCGCCTGCGCCCGAGCGACGCAAAGGCCGCTGCGAGGCGCGACTCGCTCTCCACCCACCCGGCCGCGGGGTCGGGGACGCGCAGGCGGGCGGGCGGGCGGGTGGGGCGCTTGGGCCGGCCGCTCGGGGGGCCGGCGCCGGCGGTCGCGGGGGCGCCCGCCACCCCGGCCGCCGCCTCGGCCGCCCGGCGCTCGAGCGCGGCGGCGCGGCGCGCGCCGGCCGCCCGCGTCGCGGCCTCGGCGCCGCGCCGCACGTTGCGTGCGAGGTACAGGGCGCAGTGCGCGTCGGGCGCCGGGCGCGCGGCCAGGGCCTCGGTCAGAGTGGCCCCCGTCTGCCAGCGCCGCCGGTGCGGGTGCCAGAAGACGAGGCCGCTGGTGTATCGATCGAGCACGTTTGCGGCGGCGCCGTTGCCGTTGCCGTTGGCCTCGACCTCGCCGTCGGCGCCGTTGCCGTTGCCGTTGGTTGCCGCTGCAGCTGCTGCTGTCGCCGCCGCCTCGTCGGTCTGCCGCCGCGGCCGCTTGCCCGCATCCGCGACGTCCGCGTCCGACGCGCGCTCCCCCTCCTCCACGCGCCGCTTCATGGCGCGCGCGGCTGGGAACGTTTACGAATCAGGCAGTGTCGGGGAGCGGTTTGGTTTGCTCGAGTGGGGTGGTGGGCCCAGGGAAAGGCAGAGTCTTGGCGCGCGCGACCGGTGGTGCGTGTGTCTCTCAAGGTAAGTGAAAGGAAGGAGGACTGGTGCGAGCGAGCGGAATTTGCCGTGCGCCGGGCAGGAGCGGCCGGCGTCGTTTGTGTCTTTGTCGTCGGCGGCGTCGCCGGCCTTGGCGCGACCAATCCCCGCTGTCGTCGCCCGTTCTTTTCACAGGACTGCCCCGCTTTCCAGCCTGGCCTAGATCTAATCTATGTGTGTTTCTGTCAATGCGCGGGCCGGGGCGCAAACGGGTCGTACGAGGGGGGCGGCGGCGGGCCGCCGTGGCCGCTGCCGTGGCCGCCGGCCGCGGCCCCCGCCCCCCCCGCCCCGCTGCCGCCGCCGCCGCCGCCGCCGCCGCCGCCGCCCGGCTGCGTCTGGCTCGTCACCCACGCGCCCAGCTTGCCCCACGCGTCCTGCGCCGTGCGGCTGACGCTGGCCGCCGCCGCCCGCACGCGCTCGTCCTCCGCCGCCCGCCCGTACAGCGCCGTCACGCGCTCGGCGGCCGCCGCCGTCGCGCCGCGCGCTCCGGCCACGAGCCCTGTCTTGCTGTCGAGCTCGGCCATCCGCGCCGACATGGCCGCGCCCGCCCGCTCGGCCGCGCGCGCGGTGCGGTCGGCCGCGCGCGCGCGCGCGAGCTCGAAGCCCACGCCTAAACAGAAGTCTTCTTCCACGCCGTAGACCTGGACGATGGCGTCGGGGCCGAGGTTGGAGGAGAGCCACGCTTGCAGCGGCGCGGGCGCGGGGGCGTCCCACAGACTCACAGACTCGCGGCCGTCCGAGGGGATGACCATGCGCACGCGCCCGACCGACTCGGGGATGGCCTTGCGCTTGGCGGCGTCCATGAGCAGGATGATGGAGAAGGGGACGCGCGCGCTGACGCTCTCGACCGTGTGCACGGCGAGGAAGAGCTTGGTGGGCGGCGGCGGCGGCGGCCCTGCGGGGGGCGGCGGCGGCGGCGGCGGGGCGTCGGCAAACTGGGGGGCGGCGGCGGCCGGGTAGGGCGGCGGCGGCGGCGGCGCCGGCGCCGGCGGCGGTGCCACCGGCGGCGGGGGAGGGGGCACGCCGCCGGTCGACGGCGGGAGGTGATCCGAGGACGACATGGTTTTCTGCCTGGTTGTGCGTCGTGGGGGGTTTGGTTTTGGGAGGGCAAAGCGAGCGGTGGGCGCGCGACGCAACGAGCGGCGGAAGCGGCGCGCCCCTCCAAAACAGAAGCGCCGACGGGATCCCGCGACACGTGCCCGCCTTGCAGGTTTGGGCGTTGGGCTGGATTGGTGGCCTGTGTGTGCGCACGCGCCACAGCGTGGGAGCGTTGCGCGAACGCGGCGGAGCAGGAGCTGCGCGCGCGGAAGTCGCGCAGCAAAAAGATTCGCACCTGTCGGAAAAAGCGCTGCGGTTTGTGGTTCGGCAAGGGACTTCACGAGGGAGGGCGAGGAGTTGATCGTGCTTGTTCGTCACGTTTGCACTGTGGCGCGCGATAGAGGAAGGGAGGGCGAAAGAAAGAGAAAAACTGATTTCCAGACCCTCAAAACGCCACTTGAATTCGCCCGGCTGTCCGGCCATTAATCGCCGGTCCAACGCCACACAAGCATCCACGCACATCAAAACGACCCTGTCGAGACCCGCGCGCGCCAACGCCGGTGTCTCGTTACGAGTTTTTGTTCGCGTTTTTTGGAAATCGCCTCTCACCCGCAGGCCCCCCCTCCTCCTCCGCCACACAGCCGCCAACTTCCCTATCGTTCGCGCCTGGACGTCACGAAGACACGCACACTAGCGCTACCAACCGCAGTGGTGTGCCCCAACCCGTCCCCGCACCGCCACACGACGCCGACGCCGACGGACGACGCCGACGCCCGACGCCCGACGCGACGCCGACGCAACGCCGACCCCCCGACGCTCCGTCGGTCCACCAACCCATCAACAAAACATAGCGACGATGGCCGACGCGCCGGCGCCGGCCCCGGCGCCGGCTCCGCCAACGCGCCAGCCGCGCAACCCCTCGCCCGCCTGCTTCCGAAAACTGGTCACCGACCACGCCGTCCGGAGCGCCACGGGCGCGCCGCCGCCACCGCCGCCCGCTCGGCCTCATGGTCCGCTCGTGCCGATCTTCATCGGCGTGGACCGCCAGCCCACGTGCGCGGACGACCACGTGCGGGAGCAGCTGCTGGTCCGCCTGCCCCTGCCGCCGGCAACGGGCGGCGGCGGCGCCCCCGGCCACGCCGCCGCCGCCGCCGCCGCCGCCACCGCCGGCGACTGCCCGCCGACGGCCGCCGAGGCTGCCGCACGCCTGTGCGCCGACCTGGCGCTGCCGCGGAGCTACGAGAACTTTTTCGCCGAGTCGATCCGGGGCGGCGTCCGGCCGTTCCAGCAGGCGGGCTGGGCCGAGGACGACCAGCGGCCGCCGCCGCAGCAGCAGCAAGAGGAGGGCGCGGCGGCGGCGGCAAAAGCCGGCCTCGTCGCCTCGGACCCGCTGCGCCCGGGCCTCCCCCCGGCCGGAGGGGGCCTGCCCCTGCCCGCGCCGCGCCTGTGGCGCCTGCCCGTGCGCGTCGAGGCGCCCGGGAGCCTGGCGAGCGGGAGGAAGCGGCGGCGGCGCGGCGGCGCCCACGGAGAAGAGCAAAAGGCGGGGGCCCAAACGCAGACGCCGAGCAAGGGCGCAAAACAATACCAGCACCAGCCACAGGGCCGCTCCCGCCCGCGCCCGCGCCTGGTGTTCCTCGACCGGCCCGTGTGGGACGTCGCCCGCCCCGCCGCCTCGGCGCTCGCGTACGCCGCCTCGGCCGCTGGCGACCTCGGCCTCGGCGCCCCGTGGGCCGACGCCATCGCGGCAGAGGTGTCGGCGCTGGTCGAGGACGCGCGGTGGGCGGTCCGGCGGGCGGGGAACGCGGCGGCGGCGGCTACCGAGGCCGGGGAGGGTGCAGGGGGCAAGGGGGGGCGAGGGGGCGGGCGGGGGAAGAAGCGGGGGGCGGCGGCGGCAAAGGCGGAGACGGACGAGGAGGAGGAGGAGGCCGGGGGCGCGGCGGCGGCGGCGGCGGCCGTGCGCGAGCTCGAGGCGGCCGTGGCCGCCGAGCCGGACGACCCGGCGTCGCTGCTGCCGCGCCTGGTCGAGGAGGACGGGGCGCGGCCCGAGCTGCCGCTCCTGGTGCGGCTGCGCAAGAGGCGGCTCGAGAGCCTGTCGCAGCCACCCGCCGCCGCCCGCTAGGCGAATAACTAGGCGAGCGACGATGGGCGCGAATCGAGCAATTCCAATCTTCGATTTCGTTTATAGGTCCTAGTCCGCCGCGCGCCGCAGCGCCTCGTAAGCGTACACCTCGCTCAAACACACGTCGCGCAGCAGCACGGCCTGCAGCGCGCGCGCGGCCCCCGGCGCCTCGCGCGCCATGCGGCGGTAGCCCGCGCTCTCGACGGCGACGGCCTCGACCGCCGACGCCGCCACCGCGCGGAACGCGCGCGGCCGCTGCAGCACGCTGTCCGTGCCGCCGACGACCGACCCCACGCCGCACTGGTAGGTCTTTGGCGCGCCGCACAGCCCGGCCCCGCCCGCCCCAGCCCCATTGCCGGCGCGGCCCGGCGTGTGCAGGCGGGCGTGGCGCTCGGCTGCCGCCGCCGCAAAGGCGCCGGGCACCGCGACGGAGAGGGTCGAGGGCGCCGGCCCGCCCGCGCCGCCGGGGAAGCTCGCCGCGGCCGCCTCGAGCGTCGCCTGGGCCGGGCTCCTGCTGTCCGGTCCGCCCGCCGCGCCCGCCGCCCCGCCGCCGCCGCCGTGCATCTCCACGTCGACCGAGCCGCGCATGATCAGGTAGACGACCGTGGGCGCGTCGCCGTAAGAGAAGATGGTCTCCTGCGGCGCGAAGCGCACGACGCGCGAGTGCCGCGCGATGCCGTCGGCGGCCTCGCCGAGCGCGCGGCGCGAGCCGCCGAGCGCGGCAAAGCCAAACGAGGCGGGCACCTGCGCGTCGTCGTCGGACGCGGACGAGGGGCCCGCCGCCGCCGCCGCCTCGCCCTTGGCGAGCCCCGCGGCGTCGTCGCCCCCCTCGTCGTCGCCGTCGCCGCCGTCGCCGCCGTCGTCGTCGTCGCCCCCGGCCATCAGATGCCCGGCCAGAAACTCGCGCAGCGTCAGCGAGGCGTCCTGCGCGGGCAGCGCGCCCGCCGCGCGCGCGAGGGCGAGGAAGCGCTCCTCGGCGTAGCGCGCGCCGTCGTTGAGCGTGTCGAACGTGCGGCAGTAGCCCTGCTCGGGGCCCGGGTCGAGCGCCGGCGACGCGACGGCGCCGGCGGGCAAGGCGCCGCCGGCGTCAGCCTTGCCCCCGCCGCCGTGCGAGGCGGACGAGGCGCCGCCGCCGCCCCGAGGCGGCGCGATGAGGCCGTGCGCCGCAAACAGGCGCTCGACGGTCGGGTTGCTCCGCACGCGCGTCAGCACCAGCTCGACGCCCAGGCGCTTCAGCTGCATCTGCAGCGTCCCGAACGTCTGCGCCGCCGTGGCGTCGACGCCGAGCACGCGGCGAAAGTCGAGCAGCAGGAAGCGCGGCGCCTCGGCTGCCACGCCGCGCAGCAGCGCGTCGCGCGCCTCGTGGCGCCGGCGCAGCGCGTCGGCGGCGGCGGCCGCGCCCGCGGCGCCGAGGGCGGCCTTGCCGCCCGGGGCCTTGCCGCCGCCGAAGAACGCCGTCGGCTGGCTGCGCAGGCCCGCGGCCGTGCCGCCGCCGCTCAGGAGCGCGGCCGCCGCGACGCCGCCCCCGCCGCCTTGGCCGTTGGCGGCGGCCGTTCCCTCGTCCCACTCGGCCCCGGCCTCGTCCCCCGCCGCCACCATCGACGACGTCGCGACCATCTCGTTGGCAAACTCGATCACCTTTTCCATGATGTTGACGGACGAGCCGAAAAAGATAAACCCGGAAAGCGACACGGCCGCCATGCGGCCGGCGAACGCCTCCTCCAGGGCGCGGTGCTCGCGCAGGGGGCGCGCCGCGGCCGAGCGCGAGGCGAACACCCGGAAGGCCGACAGGTGCACGCGCGAGTAGCTGAACGCAAAGTAGAACAGGCACGCCGCCGCGCCGGCGGCGACGCCGGCCTCGAGCCCCAGCTGCACGATCAGGAAAAAGGTCAGCAGCAGCAGCGCGTACTCTGCGCGCGTCACCTTTGTGCGCGAGTGCACGAGCCAGTCCCCCGCGATCTCCACGCCGAACACGGTCAGCAGCGCGCCGAAGAAGAAGACGGGCAGGTACTGCACCACGGGCACGGGCAGCAGGAAAATGACCATCTCGAGCGACCCGAGCACGACGCCGTGCAAGGCGCCGGCCACGCCCGCGCGCATCGAGAAGATCGTCTGGCTGAAGATGTACGAGCCGCTGTATCCCGCGCCCGTGAGGCCGACGACGATGTTGCTGACGCCGACGGTCGCGAGCTCGGCGTCAAAGTCGAGCGGGGTCGGCGAGCAAGACTGGATGGCGGCGACGTCGAGCGTCGAGCCAAACACGACGACAAACCAGAGCGCGAGGGCGCGGGGCGCCTGCTGCAGCAGGGCGGGGATGCAGATGCCCGAGCCGGAGATGAAGAGCTTGTACAGGTCCCAGAAGGGCTCGAGCTGGGGGCTAGAAGAGGAGGAGGCGGGCGCGGGGGGCGAGCCGCCGCCGCCGTGGCCGCCGACGCCGACGCCGAGGACGGCGCCCAAGCCGCCGACGCCGAGGCCGAGGCCGCCGGCGTCCGGCGACGCCGCGTCGGGCGGCTTGAGCACCCACCCGGCGTCCTGCGCCTCGGCCAGGGTCGTGCCCGTGGCGAACAGCCACGCGTGGAACGCCACGGGGATGCACCCCAGCAGGATCGGCAAGGCCCAGGGCGACCGCGCGCGCCGCATGCAAACGAGGATGGCCGCCGCCGCGCCCAGCGTCGGCGCCAGCTTTGTGAGCGCGTCGCGGGTCAGCAGCCGCCCCCACGTGCCGAGCGCCCCGATCTCCGTGCCCGTGCCCAAGCCCACGCCCGCGGCCAGGCAGAAGTAGCCCACGAACGAGAGGTAGCCGCCGACCACGGGCAGGGGGACGTACTGCACGAGGCCTGCGAGCTTGAGCCGCGCCACCCCCAGCGTCAGAAAGCCCACCAGGAGCGTGCTGAGCGCAAGCGTCGTCAGCGTCGTGGCGACGACCACGCGCGCGTCCAGGCCGTGCGCCAGGCCGTACTCGGCGACCGAGGTGGCGATGGCGCTCAGCACGATGAGGCCCGTGTCCTGCGGCTGCCCCACGGCGAAGGGGAGCGTCGACATGGCGGCGAAGCAGAGCTGGTGGGTGGCGGCCGCCAGAAAGGAGAAGCGGGCGAGCTGGCCGAGCAAGGGGCGGTAGGTCGGGTGCTGGAAGACGATCGCGGCGAAGGAGACCATGGTGGGGATGCCGACGACGGCGTTGATGAGGCCGTAGACGGCGTCGGTCTGGGCCGAGGCGCCCGTGAAGGAGGCGGGGAGCAGGGCGGCGCAGCGGCGCGACCAGGGGGGCCGGCGGGAGGTGGAGAGGCGGCCGCGGGCGGACGGCGCGGCGTCGGCGGCGGCCGCGGTGTCGGCGGCGGCGGCTGCCTCCTCCTCCAGCTCCTCGCGCTGCGCCTGCTGCACGAGCTGCGCCTCCGTGTCGGCAATGGCCGCGGCCACGACGGGGTCGTGCGCGGCGGCGGCCGCCGCGCGCGCCAGCGAGAAAAGCGGGCTGCCGCCGGCCACGCCGCCGCCGCCGTCGTGGCCGCCGCGCCCGCCGCCGCCGCCGTCGCGGCCGAGCGGCGTCGACAGCAGCGACGCCGCGCCCGACGCGGGCAGCGAGGCGACGATCGGCGGCAGGGGCGGGGGCGGCGGCACGGCCGGGGAGGGGCCCCCGGGCCGGTCGATCGAAGACCTGCGCGAGCCGCCGCTGGCCCCGAGCATGGCCGCCGCCGCCCCCCCCCCCGCGGACGACGTCCGCGACAGCGGCAGCAGCAAAGGGGCGGCAGTCGACGGGTCTTCCGAGCGGCGGCGGCCGGCGGCGGCGGCGGCGGCGGCGGCGGCGGCCGTCCCGCCCGGCACGCCGTGGGCGTCGCCGCCCGCCGCCGCGATGCGGGTCGCCGCCGCGGCCGCCGCCACCGCCGACAGGGCCGACGCGCGGCGGTGGACGGGCGAGGCGCCGCCGGCGCGGCCCAAGGCGGCTGACGCGGCGGCGCCGAGGGCGGCCGCGATCGCGTCGCCCGCGGGCGTCTGCGGGCGCGGATGGGCGCCGGCGGCGGGGCCGGCGCCGCCGCCGCCCATCAGCAAATAGTGGCTCTGCGACATCGAGCTCGACAGCAACGGCGCGCCGCCGCCGAACGACCGGGGCACGGACGGCGCCGGCGAAGGGTAGGGCGGGGCGGGCGGGCCGCGCGCCCCGCGCGCGGGGATGGACACGCCGCCGTGCCCTGGAGGAGGGGGAGGAGGGGGAGGAGGGGGAGGAGGGGGAGGAGCGGAAGGGTTCTCCTCGTCCGGGGCCGCCCACGCGCCTCCGGCTGCCGCGCCGCCGCGGCCCTCGCCGCCGGACTGGAGCGCCGGGGTCAGAAGGCTGCGGGGAGGCATTGCTTGCGTTGTGGTCGTGGGCGTTGGAGAGGTAAAGACCGGCGATTGAACCACAGTTGTTCAACGACTCGAAACGTGATGGTCGCTCTCTCTCTCTCTGCCTGTATTTCTATGTCTTGCTCGTGGGTTGAGGCGAGGAACGACTCGGTCTTCAAGTTAAAAAAGCAGTTCCGCGTGAGACGCCACGAGTGGGTGCGGCGAGAGCCTTTCGTGAAAATCACGCCGCGCCGCGCGTCAACTCTCGGAGGGGGCCCCTGCATTTTGCCCCGCTTTTCTTAATAACGCGGCTGCGGCGGCCTCTGTACGCCGCTGCCACACCCACTCAAACTCGATCGCCAGCGAAAAGTGGGGCTCCTCGCGCACGCGCGACCTGAGGCCCTCCACGTAACTGGGCAAGGCGTCCAGCTGCGCGGAGCCTCCCGCCAGGCGAACGACGCCCGCGGCCGCGCGAGCGGGCGGCGGCGGCGCGGCAAGCGCGGCTGCTGCTGCGGCTGCCGCGGCTGCGGTGGCTGCTGCCGCTGCTGCCAGTCGCGGCGGCGGTGGTGGCGGCGGCGGCGGCGGCGGCGGCGGCGCGAGCGCCAGGCGCGGCACGATCCAGGCAGACAGCAGCGTCGTGCTTGTGTCCGTCACGCGCACCCGCAAGTCCCCGCCCGGCGGCACCACCGCGCCGCCGCCGCCGCCGCCGGCGGCCTCGTCCCCGCCAGCGGGCGGCGCGAAAGAGACCGAGTAGACGGGGTCTCTCGGTCCCACGTAGGTCAGGCACCCCGCCTGCGCCGCCGGCGAGGCATAGGAAGCCGAAGCGCGCGCGGCGGGCGGGCGCGGCGCGGGACCGCCGGGGCCGAGGCAACCCAGCGAGCAAAGGCAGTCGCCCCCGCCCGCGTTTACGCGCGCGGTCCGCGCGGCGCCGCGCTCGTCCGGCGACGGCAGATGGACGCGCAGCGTGCGCTCGGGCACGGGCGCGTACAGCTTGACGTCCATGTCGCCGATGCCGCCGCCGCCGCCTTCGACGCTACCGCCGCCGCCGCCGGCAGCCCTGCCTGGAGAAAGGAGGCCGCCAGCGCCCCCCGCTGGTGCGGGAAACTGCGGCGCGTCCCGAAACGTGAGGTGCATCCGAACGCGTTCGGGTGCGCCGGGAGGCTGAGCCACCGCCAGTATGACGCGGGCGACGCGCAGCGCCCAGCCGTCGTCCGCTTCCTCGGCGAGCGGCCGCAGCAGCGCAAGGCCGGGCGGCAGCGGCGCCGGCGGCAGCAGCGCCGGACGCTGCCCCTCCCTCTGCTGCTGTTGCTGCTGCTGCTCCTCCCGTTGCTGCTGCTGCTGCCTTTCCCGCCACTGCCGCTGCAGCAGCCGCGCGTAGTAGTGCACGTACCGCCGCTGCGACGCGATCGTCACCCCCTTGCCGTCACGCGTCCGGCGCGCGGCGTAGAACGCGAGCGCGGCCTCGGCCGCCTCGCGCGCAGAGTCGCGCGATCCGCCCCCGCCCCCGCCCTCGTCCGGGCAACGGTCGTGCTCGTGCCCCTCGGCGCCCGGGGCCGCCGCGGCGGCGGCGGCGGCGGGGGGCGGCGCCGGCGCCTCGTCGTCCTCTGTCCGCTCGGCGACGCGACCGACGAGCGCGCGCGCGTAATCCTCGTCGGTCCAACCGGGCAAAAAGGGCGACGACGACGGCGGCGGCGGCGGCGGCCGCCGCCCATTCCCCTCTTGTTCTCCACCGCCATCCCCTGTTGCTCTTGCCGCCGCCGCCACCGCCGCCGCCGCCTCCGCGCGCAGGTGCAGCAGCAGGCAGCACACGACGACGCCAGTCCGTCCTTTGCCCGCCTTGCAGTGAACGAAAACCGATCGGTCCCCCAGCCCGCCGCCGCTGCCGCCGCCGCCGCGCAGCCACCGCGCCGCGTCGCCCACCACCGCCGCCACCGCCCCGAGCGGCGGCGCCTGGTGGTCGTCCATGGGCGCGCGGACGACGGCGCCGCCGCCGCCGCCGTCGGAGCAGCAGGCGCCGCCCGCCGCCGCGCCGCCCGGCTCGCCCGCCTCCCGCTCGCCGAATGGCGGCGGCGGCAAAGGCGGCGGCGGCGCAGGCGGCTCCAGCAGCAGCAGCTCGGCGGCCGCATACCCTCCGACGACCTCGCCCATTCGCGCGTCCCAGTGCTCGCCGCACAGGTCGTAGACGCGGCACCGCCCGCGCCCGCCGTGCCGCGCGGCCAGCAGGCGCGCGGCCTCTGCGAGCGGGTTTCGCCAGAGGGAGCGCGGCCAGCCCGGCGCGGGGACGCCCATGGCGACGATCGCCGCGCATGGTGGGCCGCCGCCGCCGCCGAGGATGTAGCTCAGGTCGAGGTCGACGCCGAGCTCCTCGTCCACGTGGCGGAGCTTCTGGCCCGACACGGCCCGGCGCATGCGGCGCTGCATGATGGGTTCGTTGTCGTTCAGGCGGGGGAGACGGGGCGGTTGGTCGCTTGCCGACGGAGCGCGACGTCGTCCCGCTGACGCCCGGCGGCGCCTCGCCCCAGCCCCTCACACGCCCTCCTCCTTTGTGCGCATGCCTCCTCGGGCGGGCAGCTTTTCGCAGATGCACTGTGCGGGTGTGGGCTAGGCGCGCGCGCGTGGGGCAGCGTGTGCTTTCGTCTGGCGGTTGGGTGGCGGGAGAAAGGGAGGAGGAGGAGGAGGAGGAGGTGGGGCTTCACGCGTGCGTTGCCTAGTCACGGTTAGGTTGGCTTCAGACAGAAGGCCGGATGTGATCGATGCTGGGCCTTGAGCAGTATTGTAGGGGTCGACCGAGAGCGGCTAAAGAGTCCGAGCGAGCGGCGTCGTTCCCGTCGGCGTCGATTGCCGTCGGTCGCAGCGAGGTCGAGCAAAACCGCTTCGCGACGAAACTCGTCGTTCCACACGTCACTGGAGACCAGCCGCATTATAATCACCGCATCATCCTCGTTGCACATCGATCCCGTCCCCGTTCTCTCTCTCCGCGTTGGCCTCGTCTCCCCTAACGTTGGAGAGCACATCACACCGTCGCCCCGATCGCCGGGCCATGGCGTCCAATCAGTCGCGCAGCGGCGGTGTCGCCGGTGAGTCCTGCGCGCCAGCCATGTCGACATGGGCGCGGGCGCGGACGGCGGGCCCTCGATCTCCCTGTGCCCAGAGAGAGCCTTCATCTCCCACCGCTCAACCTCCTCTGACGCGCGCCCCGCCCCCCCTCCCGCCCCCCTCCTCTCATCACACGACAACCACAACAAACAGTGCTCGTAACGGCGGCGGCCGCCGCGGTGATCGCCGTGGCGACGGCGGTCGCGCTCAGCGGCGGCAAGGGAAAGCGCCAGGCGGCGCGCGCGGTCCGCGGGCGCGGTGGCGGTGGCAGTGCGGCGGCGTCGGCGCTCGCTGACGACGCGGCCTCGTCGGTCGGCGGCGTGCCCCTGTCCGCCCGGTCAAACCGGTCGGCGGGCGGTGGGCCCGTGGCGGCGGCGACGGCGGCGGCGGTGGCGGTGGCAGCAGCATCGGCGGCAGCAGGAAAAGCCGATCCGTCAGGCGCAGCAGGCGGCAAGTCAGCGGCGGTTGCGGCGGCGGCGGCGGCGGCAGCGACGGCAGCGGCGCCGGCGCCGGCGCGCGCCAAGCCACCCGCCGCCGCGACGCCACCACCACCGCCGCTCACCGACGCGCAGGTCGACGCCGCCCTGCGCGGCAACGCGCGCATCCTCGCGCCCGAGCAGCTCGCCATGGCGCGCTTGCTCCTGGAGGAGGACCAGGCGCATCTCTTTGCGGCGTGGGGGCCGCCTCAGGACGCCGCCGCCGCCGACGCCCCGGCCGCCGCCGCCGCCGCCGCCGACGCCGCCGACGCCCCGGCCGCCAGCCCCGACGACGGGAAGAAGCGCGCCCTGCTCGACCAGGCCGCCCGCCTCGACCGCGACTACGCCCACGGCGGCGGCCTGCGCGGCTACCTGCGCAACGCCCGCCGCCTGCTCGCCGAGTCGCGCGAGGGCGCCAACCCGTTCGACGGCTACGAGCCGAGCGTGCCGAAGCAGGGCGTCCGGCTCGACTACGCGTCGCCGCGCTTCCTCGAGCTCGAGCGCGCGGGCGCCGCCGCCGCCCGGCACGCCGCCTTCGTGCTGGTGGCCGGCGGCCTCGGCGAGCGCCTGGGGTACAGCGGCCTGAAGGTTGCGCTGCCCACCCAGATGACCACGGGCGCCACCTTTCTGGAGACGTACGTTCGGTGGATCCTGGCGCTGCAGCGGCTGTCGGGCGCGGACAGGCCGCTGCCGCTCGCCATCATGACGTCGGACGACACACACGCCGGAACGGAGCGGCTGCTGGAGGCCGGCGCCTGCTTCGGCGCCGCGCCCGGGCAGATCACGCTCCTCAAGCAGGAAAAGGTGGCGTGCCTGTCCGACTCGGCCGCGCACCTGGCGCTCGACCCGGCCGACCGCCTGCGCATCCAGACCAAGCCGCACGGGCACGGCGACGTGCACGCCTTGCTGCACTCGAGCGGCCTCGCGCGGCGGTGGCGCGACCGCGAGGGCGGCGGCGTCCGGTGGGTCGCCTTCTTCCAGGACACCAACGCGCTCGTGTTCCGCGCCCTGGTCCCGGCCCTGGGCCTGAGCGCGGAGAAGGGCTTGGACGTCAACTCGGTGGCGGTGCCGCGGCGGGCCAAGGAGGCGATTGGGGCGATCGCGACCTTGACCTGGCGCGGCAAGGGCGGCAAGGGCGGCGGCGGCGGAGGCAGGGGCGGCGGAGGCAGCAGCGGCGGCGGCGGCGGCGGAAACGGCGCCGCGGCCGACGCCCCTGGCGCGAGCCCGGCCGGCAGCACCGCCGGCGGGGAAGCCCCCGCCGGTGCCGAGGCCGGCAGCCCGCGCGCCAAGAGCAAGACGCGGCGCGGGCGGCGCGGCGGGCGGCGGCATACCAAAAAGTACTCGCTGGCGGCGGCGGCGGCCGGCGGCGCGGCCAACGAGGGCGACGGCGACGGCGACGGCGACGGCGAGGGCGGCGACAGCGTCGACGGCGGCGGCGACGAGGGCGCCACGCCGCCCGTGACCCCCTCGGCCGCCTCGGCCGCCGCGGCCTCGTCCGACGGCGGCGCAGGCGCCGCCACCCAGCCGCAGCCGCGGCAGCCGCGCCGGCCGCCCAACGGCGCCGCCGCCCACCCCAACCCCTCCTCCCGCCGCCGCCGCGCCACCATGACGTGCAACGTCGAGTACAACCTGCTCGACCCCCTGCTGCGCGCCACCATCGCCCCGGACACGGGGGACGCCGACGACCCGGCCACCGGCCTCAGCCCCTTTCCAGGGAACATAAACCAACTGGTCGTCCGCCTCGCTTCCTACGTGGCGGTGCTCGAGCGCACAGGCGGGGTGATCGCCGAGTTTGTCAACCCCAAGTACGCCGACCCGTCCGCTCGCGGCGCGTTCAAGGCGTCCACCCGCCTCGAGTGCATGATGCAGGACTACCCGCGCAGCCTGCCCGAGGGCGCGGCCGTCGGCTTCACGGTGGTCAACCAGGCGTGGGCGGCCTACTCCCCCGTGAAGAACGGCCTCGCGGCGGCGGCCTTGAAAGCGGCGGCCGGCGAGCCGACGCACTCGGCGGCGGCGGCCGAGTTCGACGGCTACAAGAGCGCCGGCCGCGCGCTGCAGGGCGCGTGCGGGTGCTCGGTGCCGGACGGGGACGCGCCCGGCGCCGCGCGCGACGCTTACGGCGGGGTGACGGTCGAGGGGGACTGGCCGCGGGTGGCGCTGTCGCCCGAGTTTGCGCCGACGGTGTCCGAGCTGGCGCGCAAGGTGGGCGGCGGAGGGGGAGGCGGCGGGAACGGCGGAGGGAGCGGCGGCGGCGCCGAGAGCGCAGGGCCGCCGCTCGTGCTGGCGCCGCGCTCGGTGCTCGTGCTCGACGGCGCGGGGATCGAGGTCAAGGGGCCCGTGTCGGTCGACGGGGCGCTCGTGGTGCGCGCCGCGCCCGGCGCGCGCGTGACGATCGGACCCATGGCCGTGCGGAACGAGGGGTGGCGGTGGCGGGCGCTGCCGGCGGCGGCGGGGGGCGGCGCGGCGGCGGCGGGGGACGGCGGCGCCGAGGCGCCGCGCGAGGAGGACGCGATGCGCGGCTTCGTGGTGGAGCGGCTCGAGACGGCCGAGTACGTGTTCGACGCGCCCGGGGACTACGTGCTGCCGCCCCCGCAGCCGGCGCCTCGCGCTGCAGAGGAGGAGGAGGAGGAGAAAAAGGAGGAGGAAGCGGAGGAGAGGGTGCTTGTGGCCGCTTGATTTTGGCCTGCCGTTTGGCGCTTGTCGTTTGATTCCGGACGTATTTCGTGGGTCGACACGGTTGGGTTGTAAAAAACTTTGTTGTTTCCGAGCTTTACGATATGCTTGTGAGTCGGCGAGGGAGGGGCGGGACGGAAGGGGGGCATCCTTGGCGCGAAAGGAGACAAGGGACGACATGCGCGCGCGGTCTTCGTTCGGGGGAGAGGG